>Ga0302253_1000346_pt1 | contig 40787 bp, 30 predicted proteins | sample AAG_RA_Trp_MG_FD_193537 | JGI IMG/M metagenome (GOLD analysis project Ga0302253, IMG submission 193537) | Enriched activated sludge microbial communities from anaerobic digester in WTTP, New Holstein, Wisconsin, United States - AAG_RA_Trp | ecosystem: Engineered > Bioreactor > Anaerobic >...
ATAAATAAACGGCTGCCAAATTTCATCAGAAATATTTTCCGCATCATCTTTTGTTTGAATTCGCAAATAATATGTTGTTCCCGAGACAAGAGATGAAGCCGTGTATGAATTCCCAGTTTGGTAATAGCTTTCAGACGCAGAAGGAGTAGCGTTTGGATTTGAGCCAAAATAAACATAATAACCAATTACACCAGATCCTGTTGCTGTATCCGATGCTCCTCCTACTGCTTCCGCTAATGGCCAAGTAAAGGATGGGTTAGTAAAATTTTTCCATTCACCACTTATAATTTCTGCTGAATGTGAAGCGTCACTAAATCCTTCTATTAATGTTGGATTTATTGGATCTTGAGAGTCTCTATAGTAATTAATTGTGTAATCATCTATATAACCTGAACATATTCCATCTGATGAATTTAGTGTAAATCGAACCTGAATATATCTATTAATAGCTGAAGAAATTTTATAATTGTAAACATTTCCAATTAATTTTTCTTCCGCTGCTTCTGCCCAAGTTGTCCAATTTAAGTCATCAGAAGACGTTCTCGTCTCAACTGTTAAAGTATTGTTTGTGGCTGAAGCATAGGTTACAGTAATTCCAGAAAAACGATACGCTGAGCCAAGGTCATATGAAGCAGAAGTATAAATTCCTTCTTCTTGAAATGCAGATGTCTCAGTTTGCATAACAAGAGTATATAATCCATTTGTAAACGTATTGTTTGTTCCTGCTCCTCCGATTACAAAAATTTTATTAACACCATTACTCGCAGCTGCTCCGCCATAATATATATTTGCCGGTGAATTTGCAATTAAATTCCAAGAATTATAATTTATTGAATAACTATAACAGGTAGGTGTATTTTCGCCTTTACAGGCATATAATAAATCCCCTCCTCCATCAACAAGAAATGCATCCCTGTAGATATTTCCTCCCGTTGGTAAATCTGAAACTGCACCATCATCCCAAGTTCCTAAGTTTGTATCGTATCTATAAAATCCTAATTGATTATTCCCTCTAGTTATATAAATATAACCATTTTTATAAATCATTTCTGAACCGTAGCTAACCCCAGCAGGGATAGTGCCTAATGCAGTTCCCCATTTTGCCCCAGGAGTTATTTGCTGAGTATCAAAACGATAAAAAGTATTATTTCCTCCACCTCTTGTCCAGTAAATATATCTTGATCCATCGTAAACCATTGATGTACCTGCCCCTACATCGTAAGGTGGAGGATCATCTACCTCCTCGCTCCAAGTGTCAGTTGCTATGTCATAAACAAATAGTTTTCGATAATAACTATTTACTGTTGCGTAAATTTTATTGTGCGTACTTTCATAAACTAAATCTCCACCTAAATAAAATCCGGCGGGTGCATCTGCAAGCCTAGTAACTTCTCCTGTTACTGAATTGTATTTAATAAATAAATTATCGTAATTTCCCCTAACTATGTAAAAATTATTCTCATCCCCCTTTTCAATATCTGCTCCATAATAAAAATACCTATTATCAGTGCCTTTATATAGTCCACCAAATAATCCCATATTTGGAATCGTCCATGAATTTTTAGCAATATTATATTTATAAAAATTCTGGGATCCGCCACCTCTTGTGATATATAAAACACCATTAACGTTTCTTATTTCTGTTCCTCCGCTTGATGTTGAAGACATAAGTGCCGGCGCATCCTGAAGTCTCACCCACTCTTGCGTATCTAAACTATATTTATAAAAATATGATCTTCCATATCCAGGAAGATAATATATGGCGTTACTGGTCTGATCAAACGAAATACTTGATCCATAATATGGCAAGGACGGAAGCTTTGCTAATTGCGACCAAGAATTAGATTGAATGCTATATGAAGCAAATCCTGAGTATAAATATCCCTGAATTGCATAAATCGTATCGTTACCATCATATGTTAAATCTCCTCCTACATAAACAGTATTGGCATATTGTTCAATAGGTGCACCAAAATCAGTATTTGTCATTATCTCCCAAGTATCTGTTTCTGTATCATAACGCATAAAAGTATCATCATTACTTCCCTTAAGCGCATAGATATATCGACTACCATCGTAAATCATTGAAGCTCCATAATATACTGTTTGAGGAGCATCTAAAGCTAATTCATCTGACCAGGTGTTATTTTCAATATCGTACCTCCAGAACGCAGATGAGTTCTCGCCCCTAAATGCATACAAAAACCCTGATGACCCTTCAATTATTTGTCCTCCTCTATTTACTGCACTTGGTGTATTTGCTTTTTGAGTCCAAGCATCAGTTGCAATATCGTATTCATAAAAAGTAGTCGTATTCGATCCTCTTAAGACATACAGCTTATTTGTCGCTGAAACGTAAGCCATTGAACTCCCTTCTCCCAACGTAGATGTGCTTAAACTAAGTCTTTCCTCCAGCCAATAAGCAGATCTGCTTGCTAATTGAATTTTTCCAGATTCGGATGAGATATTTACCATTTGCCCTGTTAAAAAATCTGCGCTTGAAGAAGCAGTTAGTGAGTTATTTAAAGTAACTCCGCTATAGTTGTAAACAAATTTAGTTTCTGGATCGCTAATATTTCCTGCTGTATCTTTTGTTTGAATTCGAAAATAATAACTTCCCGTAGTTAACGGCTGAGTAACTAAATAATTAGTTTCTGTTTGCAAGTTGCCTACTTCGCTTGGAATAGCTGAAGAACTGTTCCCAAAATAGATGTAATAGCCAGCAACTGCGCTTTCTTGATCCAATCCATCGCTCCACGAAAAATATGGCGATGGATACCGATAAGTATTCCCTGATATTAACGAGACACCGTTAATTACCTGAGATGCACCGGTAACATTACTTGGATTCGTTGGTGAGCTTTCATCACCTTTATAATTTATTACCAAAGAAGAAAGCACAGGTGTTTGAGCCTGATCTAGGCTTGAATTTAAGGTTGCTTTTACTTGAATATACCTGTTTTTTTCTGATATTATTTTGTCGGCGTCAACTGATATCCATCCCTCATCCCAATGAGCACTATCAGTACTTGTTCTTGTTTCAAGGTTTATATATGTACCTCCTGGTTCAGCAGACGAAGACGCTATAGAAGTCCAACTAGAAACATATGTAAGATCATAAACATTACTAGTCCATGTTCCACTTGCCTGGTAATTTTTATCATCAATTAAATAAGTTAATATTCTATTTGTTCCAAGACCAGGAATTGAGTAAAGCATTCCCCCACCATTAGAAGCTAACGAACCACCGGTATACGGACCCAAATCTCCTGCTGAATTGGATTGCATATCAGGAAGTCTTCTCCACGTATTTGTTGCGATTGTATATTCCCAAAAATCAGGTTTATAATAACCTGATTGGGCATATATTTTTCCACTATGGTAAACAATATCAGTTCCATAATACGGAGCAAAGGGAACGCTATTTAATACAGTCCATGAGCCACCTATTGTATATTTAAGAATAGACGCCGTTCCAATGCCGCTTATTGCATATATATCAATCCCATCTGAAGTTAATCTTGACCCAACCCCTGCTTCTGCATTATCTGGTAAATCTGTAGCTCCAGCATCATCCCAACTATTCCCACTAATTGAATACCTATAAAATGTACTAGTTGATCCACCCCTTGTTACATATAAATAATCACCTGTTCCAGGATAAGCAACGCTTGCCCCCGCACCAAAATTGTAATTTGGATCAGAAAGTCTTGTCCATTGTCCGCCGGCTGTATCATAAGAATAAAATTCCCTAGTGTTACTTCCTCTTGGATAGTAAAGCATTGCTCCTGCAGAAGCACCTTTTGTGTCATCAGCTGAGCTTGCTAAAGAATTTGCTAAAGTATCCCAAACTCCTGTGTTTTTATTATATCTATAAAAATTAGTTGAACTACTACCTCTCCTGAAATAAATGTAGTTTTCATGATTAATTATATCTGCACCAGTATTGGCTGTATTTGGAAGATCTGTTTCTCCTAAAAACACATTGTTAGTAGCATCATATTTCCAGAAATCATATTGACCATTACCTCTAAAAACATAAATTGTATCGTCTGAGGCATTATAACTTGCGCCTACATACCTTGGAGCAATAGGAGCAGATGTTAATGTTTCCCAACCGCCGCCATTAATTTTATATCTATAAAAATCTGTTGTGTTATATCCTCTCAAAACATATATATACCCATCCCTAATGGTAATATTCCGATTATCGTAAAAATTGTTTGGAGCATCACCAAGCGATGTCCAGGTATCTTCCTCTACCTCATAAGCATAAAATGTTTTACTATTATATCCTCTCGGAGCATATATAAATCCGTTACTGTAAACCATATCTGATCCTGTGTAAATCGAAGCAGGAGGACTATTTTTAGTACTCCAAGAATCAGTTAACGGATCATATCTCCAAAAATCAGTTGTCGCTGTTCCTCTTAAAACATATACATAACGCCCGTCGTTAGTAATGCTCGCTCCTGTTTGAACTAAATCTTTTAAATCCGCCAGTATTGTCCAGGTGTTTTGAGCAATTGAGTATCTTGCAAACTTTTTTTGATATCCTCCAAAAATCACATAAATATTTCCGTCAAAATAAGTCATATCTGATCCAATATACGCATCAAATGGTGCAGGAGATAAGATTTGCCAACGATTTTCAGAAGGAATATATCTTGAAAGTTCATTATCTCTATAAGGAATTAAATAAACATAACTTCCATCGCTGGTTATAGGAGATGAATCTCCAAGCGCTAAATTAGGAGTTTTCCATGCCCTTGCACCCCAAGTACCGGACGGCTGAAGCTTTATTTCACCTTCTTTGCTAACTGTTTCCGTCCCATTTTTAATTCCTGCATCAAAATCAATCCTGCTGGTTATGTTAACCGATGCGGCTTCGGCAACACCAGGCTTAAGTAATAAAAATCCAAATTCCCATGGGAATACAAAATAAAGAACGTATAGTAGTATTACTGTCTTATTAAGCATATTTTTAGTGTCTTTAAAATTAAATTTGTTCATGGTTATTATTTTTCCCTGCTTCTTTAAAAAGTTTATTTAATACGTTTTTATCTATTAGCGAATACGGCTTTTGATAATCCTTAGCGTCTTTATATCGCTTTAGCCATCGATAAAATATTGTTCTTGAAATTCCGTACTCTTTGCAAGTTTTTTGAACCGACCAATTTTTTATTAAAACCTTATTAATAATGCATAAACGAAGCTCGATTTCTAGCATTATATTTACCTGATTTTTATTCCTTGCAATTAAGGCAACTATTCTATTGGGGTTTTTCTTAATCTTATTAAGCAACCTATAAGCAAGAGTTCTGGAGATATTAAATTCTTTGCAAATTTTTGTTACATTTCTATTTTTTTGTAACATTTTTTTAATTAACAAAAATTTATCGCAGCAGTCTAATTTTTTAGGCATAAAATGTTAACAAAAAATTAAATATATGTGTTTACAAAAAATCATATATTTGGCTTCTATATCTATGTTAACAGTATTATTTTATAAATGTCAACATTTTATAGGCTTTTTAAGTATTATTTAATGATTTGCATAATTTACTTATTTGAAGCTAAAAAAATATACTCATTTTTGATCTCAAAATATAATATAGGATTATTTACAACTATTACTATAGGAGGGTTTTAAACAACTGCTATAGGTTTTTATTGCTTCTTATTAAAAACTTTTTATGTCTTGATATTGTTTATTAATAATTAATTACGTAAAAGTATATAAATAATTATATTTTTATATACTTATTTTTAATAATTTAATCAGAATTAAAAGAATTAAGAAGCTCATCGAGGTATGTTTACCTACTTAAATATATCAATTTATATAAATTAATGTCTTAAATTTTTATATGAGGGGATTTTGGATAAAAATTTCTGTTTTAAAACCAAAAAAATAAAAACAATTAACGAAAGCTGACGTTTTATACGCCATGGTTGAATTAAAAGCCTGAAAAGCCATTCTAGGCCCAACTTTCTAAAAAGACTTGGTGCCCGTTTTACCTTTCCGCTTATAAAATCAAATGCTCCACCTACCCCAACAGCAACATTAACCGGTAATTTATCTAAGTTTTTTGCAATCCAGAATTCTTGCTTAGGAGATCCAAATGCCACAAATAAAATATTTATCGTTTTTTTATTAAGTTTTTTATTTATTAAGCTTACCGTTTTATCATCCGGATTGCCACTTTCTGCCAAAACTACATTTAATCCTGGGTACTTTTTTTGCAAGCACTCTGCTGTTAACTCTGCTACGCCAGGTCTTGCACCCAAAAAGCCTACCGTTATAGGCTTTTTTGACACCTCTTTACAAAGGTTTTTAACCATATCAACACCCGTTAACCTTTTACCAACCTTAACACCAAATAATCTTGCAGCAGCTAATACCCCTATTCCATCAACTGAAGCTATTTTTGCATTATTTAATACCTTTTTGTAGCTGGGGTCTTTACTGGAAATCACTAAAAGCTCAGGGTTTAAAGTAACAACATAGTGTTTTTTTTGTTTTTTTTCTAAGCCTCTAATAATTAACTCTAGGATTTTATCCCCAGAATCTTTTGAAATCCCTACCCCGAGCAATAAATTTTTATCTAACATATTTATTTTACTATAAGTTTATATACTAAATCCTTTTATGCGTTAATTATTGCTTATTTTGAACATTTTTAGTATTCAAAAAAATAACCTATAACTAAATACGCATCTGCTAAAAACCAATTAATTTAATTGGTTTAATAACTTAAATACTATAAAACCCTTTTTTTGTGAAAATTTTGTTTTTTTTGTGAAAATTTATACATACACATTACTTTTTTAAATTAATATAGGTTGTTTTGTGGATTACTTCCTGGCAATACTTCTTTTATAAAGTTCAATATTCTCTAATGCTACTCCAGTTCCTCTAACAACACACAAAAGCGGGTCCTCTGCAATGTGGCACGGAACACCGGTAATCTTTGTCATTAATTTATCAAAATTAAATAAAAGAGATGTGCCTCCAGCCATAACTACACCCTTATCTATAATGTCTGATGCAAGCTCCGGAGGCGTCTGTTCTAAAACTTTTTTTATTGCCTGTATAATATTCATCAATACCGGCTGAATTGCTTCATTTACTGTTTCTTCCGTTAATTCAATTGACCTTGGTAATCCCGTTATACTATCTCTTCCTTTTATTTCCATTTTTCTCTGTTCCTTCTTTTTATCTTCTATTAATGCATTTCCAATTCCAATTTTTATCTGCTCTGCTGTTCTTTCTCCAATTAACAAATTAAATTTTCTTTTTATATAGCTTGCTAATGCTTCGTCTATTTTGTTCCCGCCAATTCTCACCGAATCATGAACAACAACGCCTCCTAAAGAAATTACTGCACATTCAGCAGATCCTCCACCGATATCTATAACCATATGTCCCGCTGCTTGGGCGATTGGTACTTTTGCGCCGATTGCTGCTGCCAACGGTTCTTCTATTAAATAAGCAACCTTAGCACCTGCAGCCATAGTTGCGTCCAAAACTGCTCTTCTTTCTACTTGGGTGACTCCCGATGGAATACAAATCATAACTTCAGGTTTAAAAAAGCGGGACCTCCCGGCAGCTTTATCTATAAAGTAAGAAAGCATTGTTTCTGTAATCGTATAATCTGCAATTACACCGTCTCTAAGCGGTCTCATTGCAACAATATTTCCAGGGGTTCTACCAAGCATTTCCTTTGCTTCTTTTCCTACAGCAACAACCTTGTTTTCTTCTGCGGTTACAGCAACAACTGTTGGCTCATTAAGAACTATACCCTCTCCTGCCACGTAAACTACTGTATTTGCCGTTCCTAAATCAATGCCAATTCTTTTAGATAACATAATAATATATTAATTATCAATTTAAAAATCGTAACCCTAATTAGTTGGTTATTTGATTATTAAAAATTGATACTTGAAAATTATTAATTGAATAGATCAAACCATATAGTTAGTCTATCATTTTTGAGCCTTAGCCTCGTATATAATCGATTATATACACCGTTATTAAGTCTTGCAAGGGTCAATGTTAGCTTGTATAATTTCGGTAAGAATGAAAAAAACTTGGCTTATACCTTTATTGTCTTTAACGGTCCTTTTAATAGCAACCACCATTGTCATACTCTATGGAAGGGGTTATAGATTTGGCTTTGATAAGGGAAAAGTGGGAATTTCGGGAACCGGGCTTTTGGTTACAACGAGCGTACCGGATGGCGCACAAGTCTTTATAAACGGTCACTTAACAACAGCAACTGATAACACTATTAATCTTTCTCCTGGAACTTATGATGTAAAAATATTTAAAGAAGGGTATTTTTCGTGGCAGAAAAAATTAGTAATAAAAGAAGAAGTAGTTACAAAGGCAGATGCTCTATTGCTACCAACTGCTCCTAAGCTTGAAAGCATTACCAATAATGGCGTAAATAATCCCACGATTGATCCCACTAGAACAAAAATTGCCTACACAACAGCTTCGCAAGCAATAAAAAAGAATGGAATTTATGTTTTAGATATGACAATAAAACCAATCTTAACCCTACAAAGTGCATCAACTCAAATAGCAGATGATACAATCGCAAGTTTTTCAAAAGCAATGATTGCTTGGTCACCGGATGCCAAAGAGCTTGTTGCAAGTATTTCTGCGGAAGCTTTTACTTCGACATATCTAATACAAGCTGGCGGATTTAACTCAAGCCCATCCGATGTTACCGCAACTTTAATGACTGTTGATGCACAATGGCAAAAGTCAAAAGCAGAAAAGGAAAAAGCCCGTTTTGATGGTTTAAAAAAAGACCTTAAAAAAGTAACTTCGGAAAATTTTGATATTATCTCATGGTCACTAGACGAAACAAAGCTTTTATATAAAGCTTCCCAATCCGCAGAACTCCCGATAATAATCAAACCAAGATTAATAGGTGTTGATTCAACTTTTGAACAAAGAAATATAGAAAAAGGTGGAATTTATGTTTATGACATTAAAGAAGATAAAAATTTTGAAATTATGAAGCCTGATCCAAACGAACAAAACGGAAAAAATATTCCACTAAGCTGGTTTCCTGATTCAAAACATTTAATTTATACTCACGATAAAAAGATTGACATTATGGAATATGACGGAGCAAACCAAACAACCGTTTATGCAGGACCATTTATTAATAGCTATGTGTTCCCGTGGCCGGATGGCTCAAAACTGGTTATCTTAACAAATCTTGGCAACGAAGAAATTGAACCAAATCTCTACACCATCAGCCTCAAGTAGCATATTAGCAAATAGAAAATTAGGGATCTACACTTGACCATATACTATTTCCCGATATGCTATAAACTAAATAGCTATTTCGGCTCTGCAATTACCAATAATCTCTTCCATGTGGTTCCAGGCGGCCAGCAGGTTTGAAGAATTAATGTTTCCTGCCCTACTTCTTGACTTTTAGTAACATAAGAAACATCCGATGCTTCTACAACTCGTGATTCAACTACTTTATAATCGTGCCTTACATTTTGGTAAAAAATCACTATTTCATCTCCTGATGATAAGTTTTTAAGAAGATAAAATATGGCATTATATCGTCCTACGTTCCAAAAATTATCTGTTGAATGTGCAAAGAGATAAATATTGCCGTTCATCCCCGGAAAAACAGTTCCTTTTGCGTGTGCTACCCCGTGCTGCAGAATCGGCAAAAAATTATTTTGATTAGAAGAATCTATATTTGCATAAATCTTGGAGCTTGCTCCTATTTTAGGTATCAAAATACTAAACTCTGTATCTTTTGGTATCAATATTTGCTCTTTTACATTAGACAAAACCCCTGCTAGCCCTCCACCCTCAACAACTGTTCTTCCCGGATTTTGCCTTGCGATAATCTCTCCGAATTTTGAAGTTTTCTCAGACCCTGTTATTGATGAATTTATTTCCGGTGCTTTATACTTAATTCCTTTAAATTGAATTATCTGGTAACTTGCTTCGTAATATAAAATCGGACCGAATGTTGCAAAAACACCAAAAATTGCAAATAAAAGTAAAAAATTACCGACTGTTCTAAGGATTAAAAAACGAATGATCTCTGACCTTGTCATAGTTATAATTCTACTTATTTTTGTGCTAGAATACAATCGAGTATGTCCTCGTAGCTCAACGGATAGAGCAGACCCGTCCTAAGGGTAAGATGGAGGTTCAATTCCTCTCGAGGATACTTTTTTCGGAGACTAGTTCATCGGTAGAACGCTCGGTTCGGGACCGAGAGGCAGAGGGTTCAATTCCCTCGTCTCCGACCAAGTAAAAAAAATGATTGCAAACCTTTTTATTTTTGCTATAATTTCGTTCTATGAATAATCTTAAAGAGAGATTTTTAGGTACAATCGACCACATAAAGGCACGAAGAACCGAAGGAGGAGAACGCTTTCCAGACACAGAAGAATACGTACAGTATTTAAGCCCAAGAAATCCAGGAAAAAGCCATAAATTGAGAATAATAACCCCTTCAGGAACAATAATTGAAATGTTTGACTCAACAATGATACATCTACACGATTTACGAACAGGAAAACTGACAGAAAGAGCATCTGCAACAAATCCTCCAGATGGATTTAAGGTTCTTTAGAAAATTCAACCCTTAACTCCCCTCTTTACTTTTAAAAAAACTGTAACTATAATCGCTTTTGGCCTATAAAATAAAATGCCAAAATCAGCAGAATTTGGACATAGATTAGTCAACGCAATCTGCTCTGCAAGGGGTAAATTAGACGATTTAACCCATAAACCCCCTGTTAAAACAAAATTTTTCGGATCGGATTTAGAAGTTTATAAAGGAGGCGGATCCGAATTAAGTGGCATTAAAACAAGAATCGGAAACACTACAAGCGGAATCATAGGACCGGAAGGAACAGTTTTGCATCTTCACGACACAAGAAATAGATTGGTAACAAGGGTTGAACTTGGAAAAGCACACCCAACTGAACAACTTTCGGGAGAAGAAATCCAGGAAATATTAGGGTCAATGGACATTGCAAAATCTCCTGACGGAAAAATGATTAACAAAGGCAATCCAGAACAAGAAATCGTCATAGTTAACTTTAGAATTCAAAAAAACACACTAACAGCAGAAACAATTTAATGTCCACAAAAGCTATCGAAATCATAAAAAAACTAAATGCAATTGAAAACTCCAAAAATGTCAAGGGAATGGCTCGCTTTGGAATCACCCCGAAGACAAAAGTTTTGGGAGTCTCGATTTATGTTCTTAGACCAATGGCAAAACAAATTAAAAAAGAAGTTAAAGACACCCACAAATTGGCGCTTGAGCTTTGGAAAACTACAATTAAATCGGGTAAAACAGGAATTCACGAAGCAAGATTACTAGCTGTATTTATTGAAAACCCAATTGATGTAACCGAAAAGCAAATGGAAAAATGGGTTAAAGATTTTGATTCTTGGGATATTTGCGACCAAGCAACAACCAGTCTTTTTGATCAAACTCCTCTGGCTTTTAAAAAGGCTCTTGAGTGGAGCAAGAGAGAAAAGGAGTTTGAAAAAAGAGCAGGTTTTGCAATGATGGCGGGATTATCTGTTCACGACAAAAAAACAGAAGATAAAATGTTTTATCCTTTTTTTGATGCCATAAAAAGAGAAGCAAAAGATGAAAGAAATTATGTTAAAAAAGCTGTAAATTGGGCTTTAAGAAACATCGGAAAATCCAGAAATAAAAATCTTTATAAACTTGCAGTAAAAACCGCAAATGAACTCAAAAAAATTGACTCAAAATCCAGCCGCTGGATAGCAAATGATGCCTTAAGAGAACTTCTTAGTGAAAATATCGTGAAAAGAATCAATACCAAAAAACAATTTGACACACCTCCCTCTTGCTGATATATTAATGCTTGAATGGTTGAACGAATAACTGCCATTAGAAAAATATCCCCTTACGAATCTCTTGCTTTTAATAAACTTACCCCGGAAATAATGAAAAGAGCCGAAACTATTAAAAAGGGTCCATTTAAAGACATAATCCCTAAGCTCAAAGATAGTATTCTAGATCCGGATGAACATCTTTACGTAAGCGCTGTTCTTGGCAGCGAAATTGCCAAGGCAACAATAAACGAAAAAGTAGATAAAGACATCGATAATATTAACGGAATAAGAGCTATGTTTATGTGTATAGATCTTCAAACGGCAATATATTACGGAAACAAGGAAGCTTCCCTAGAAACACTTAAGAATTATGAAAAATTCATAAAAAACAGTGAGCTAAAAGGAGTTTTTAATAGATCTGTAGAAGAATTCCCTGATTTTGGAATTACTTCGGAAAGTGCTCGAGATGAAGATTTTAAAAACGCTGAAGATTTATTAAAAGAAACTAAAGGAAATCCAATATTGGCAATTATTATATGCCATAGAGGATTTAGGCGTGGTCTTGATGTCTTTTTAGAATATAAATACATATCTAACACACCAACCTCTATTGCGTATGTGGGAAGAAATTCTCCCGGAGCGGAAAATCATGATCGGGGAATGAAATACTCAAATTCAGAAGTGCAATTTTTAAGAAGACTTATGCACGGCAGGAAAACAGTTATTATTAGCCCAACGGATACGTTTTTATTCAAAAAACAAGATGGACAATTAAATAGATCTAACAGACTTAGATTATCGGTTGCTTATCATTCCAGATTAACACTTGGAACAGAAGGAAATCCTGCAGAAATAATATCCGTACCTATACCGCTTGTGGAAAAAAACAATTAAATTATATCTCGCCATTTTTAAAAAAATTTGTTAAAATCAAATTCCGTATGGAAAAATTAACTAAAAAGCAAAAAAAGGAGCTTAAAAAACTAGAAGAACAACAAAAGATAGAAGTTCTAAAAAAACAAAAAAAAACAAAAATCATCGGTATAATGTTGGGGATAATCGGGTTTATTGCACTTGCATGGATCTTAATATTAATCGCAAGAGACCAAAACAAGATTAAGATTCCATCTATCTCCGAAAAAGATGTATTAATCGGTCCTAAAAATGCCAAAGTTCAAATTGTTGAGTATGCGGATTTTGAGTGCCCTGCTTGTGCCAAATATCCACCTGTAATTAAAAATATACTTTCGAAAAATAAAAACAAAGTTTCGTTTACATATAGATTTTTCCCATTAACAAGTATTCATAAACATTCCAGAACATCAGCACAAGCTGTTTATGCTTCTAATAAACAAGGTAGGTTTATGGATATGTATAGTTTGCTTTACGAAAATCAGGCATCCTGGGTAAACCTAGATAGCGTTGATGAACTTTTTTATAACTATGCAAAAGATCTAAAAATGGATGTTGAAAAATTTAAAAAAGATTATAAATCAAAAGATACACAACGATTCGTATCTGATTCGGAAAATCAAGCATTAAATTTAGGACTCACTTCTACTCCAACTTTTTTTGTTAATGGAAATTTAGTTGAATTTAAAACCCCTACCGATTTGGAAAAAATAATTAAGGACATTTTGTAATTTTTGGCTTCCGGCTACTTATTTTTTGAATAATAATATTCTATTCAACGAGCTGATTATTAAAGGTTAGTCGTTTAGAATCAGAGGTTAGTAACTAAACGTACTCTTCTGCTCTTTTGTAGGCGTGGACTTCCTCAGGAGTAAACCAAAGAGTTTTTTCGAAATTTGCCTCTTCCAAGCTTCCGGAAATATGAATTAAATTACACACTCCTCTTTTTTCGTCATTGGCATAAGCTGCTGAATCTGTTGAATAATCCCCTCTTATAGTTCCAGGTTGTGCTTGAACGGGCATTGTTGGACCTGCTAATGCCTTTACATTATCTACTGCATGTCTTCCCTCAACCAACATTGCAACAACTGGACCTGATTGAATATAATCTTTAAGCCAACCAACAACCATTTTACCAAGTTCTTTAGCGTCATCTGTGCCCAAATCTTTTTTTGCGTCTTTCCCGTATTTTGTATATGTTTCCAGGGTTTTACTTCCAAGCCTTTGAATTGTAGCATCTTTATCGGTACCGTAATGTGCGTGGAATATATCATCTTTCATTACTACCATTTTCATGGCAACAATTTTAAGACTCATTCGTTCAAATCTATGAACAATTTCTCCTATTAATCCTCTTTTTACGCCATCCGGTTTTACCAAAACTACTGTTTGTTCCATAATTTAGCTTATTGCATATAGCATATAGCATATAGTTAATTTATGCAAGAGTGTTTTGATTATTATTATTAGCTATTTCCCGTTTGCTATTTTCCAATCGAGGATTTCCTTTTTTGCAAGAAGAAAATCTTTATTCTGTGAGAAAAATCATTATTTCAATAATGCTTCAAACCTTGATTTATCTTCAAAATTACCAATAATTGCCAAGTTTAATCCACTTTTTACAAAGTATTTTTTAGCTGTATTAACTATTTCCCCTAAAGTGATTTTTTCCATTTTTTCAATTGTTTCTTTTGGAGTTTTAATTTCTTTTTCTAGAATTTCCTGCTGAGCAAAAAAACCCGCAACTGCCCTGCTATCCTCGAGCTCCAAAACCATATGACCCTTAACAAAATCTTTTGCTCTTTTGAGTTCTTCTTCCGTAATCTTAAATTGTCCACTCTTTACAGCCTCATATTGTTCCAGAATTACTTTTACAGCCTCATCAATTCTACTGGAATCCAAACCTGCATAAGTTGCTAAACTTCCACAATCCTGATAGTGCATCGTATAAGTCCTTACATAATAACAAAGCCCTCTCTTTTCTCTTACTTCATGAAACATTCTACTGCTCATACTACCGCCTAGAATCGTCGATAATAAAGAAAGTGCATATCGATCTTTACTGTCTAAAGAAGCTGTTCTAAAACCAATAGCAATGTGTGTCTGCTCTGTTTTTTTGTTGTTTAAAAAAACCTCTGGTTTCTGCTGATCTTCTACTACCTTATCATATACTAATGTATCAAAAGAATTCATATTATTAAAATATTTTACAGCCAAATCTTCTGCTTTTTTAGAATTTACTCCACCCGCAACAACAACCGTCATATTCTTAGGACTATAAAGACTGGACATGTAGTTAACAAAATCGTCTCTATGTATTTTTCTAATTATTTCCCTTTCGCCTGCAATATCTCTTCCCATAGGCGTATCTCCATATAAAAGTCTTTTATAAAAATCGTCTATTCGCTGCATTGGTAAATCCTCGTACATATTGATTTCTTCCAAAATTACGCCCCTTTCTTTATCTATCTCTTTTTGATCTAACTTTGAATTCTGAAGCATATCCGATAAAACATCCATTGCTAAATCTATATGCTCGGAGGCTGACTTAATAAAAAATCCCGTTACTTCCCTGTCTGTAAAAGCATTCCATGCCCCGCCGATTCCGTCGATTAATGTAGAAATTGCCAAAGCAGATGGTCTTTTTTTTGTCCCTTTAAAAGCCATATGTTCCAAAAAATGGGAAATTCCGTTATTCTGCTTTGTTTCATATCTGCTTCCCGCCCCAACCATTACCATAACCGTTGCGGATTCTACAGATGGCATTGGAATTGTTATTACGCGAAGACCGTTTTCTAACTTTTTCTTTTGATACTTCATAGAAGGTTTTAATTATACCACAAGAAATTAGCAATATAAAAAATCAACAGCTTAATGCTTTTAAATTTAGTTTTTCTCCAATTATAAAACCCTGTCCGGGAAGCTCAAAAACAAACGGGTATAAAGAATTATCTTTAAAACCCGATTCAACAAATTTCTTCCAAGCCCTTTCTATGTTTCTTCTTGCAATTTTATCTGCACTTCTTTCCATAAAAAAAGGGATACCTAGTCCTCCATGTCTAACTTCATCAACATGATGTCCCACTTCGTGATGAAGGCATATTAATGGCATGTAATTGTTAGGATCGTCGTAGTCTTTTGGATAACTAAGAGTAATCTCATCGATTGCTGAATCAAGAAATGGCTTACCGAAAGAGTAATCTACTTGAATAGTTTTTAACTCTCCATCTGGATTATAGTAAATACCAAAAAGATTTTTGGTTTTAGGAGCACTTGTGCTAAGAAGGACTAAAGATCTACCTTCCTTTAAATCAGCTTCTTGATAATACTTTCCGTTGTAAATAAAATCATTAAGAAAATCAGGAATTAAATGAAAGTATTTTCCTAAATCAGAGGAGTACAAATTTTCCAATAATTCTTTTTCTGTTAGTACAGAATTCTCAAAAATAAAAGAAAAAATTTTATTAGTTAACAAAGCTTTTTCGTCTAATTCTGAACCTCTACCTTCTGAAACTTTTTTTAATTCTTCCGAAGCTTTCTTTGTGTATTCATCAATTTTTTCTTGTCTATATTTCTCCAAAACACTACTTGGAAACTCTGGAAGTATTTTTTTTATTTCTTCATACCTTTGACCTGAAGCAAGCTTATCAAAAAAACCACACCCATCTAATAATACAATTAACATTCTTTTATTTCCGCTTGCAAGATCCTCCAAAACCCCACCCTTCTCAAATGCACTTTTTCTTATATGAAGTCTTGTGTAATCTGCTTGTATAATTTTTACTCCTTTTCTAGCTAATTCTTCATCTGTTAAGGTATCCTCTGGTATTTCTTGTTCTATTTGCTGAATGTTTTCCACTAAGGGAATTTTATCTATTTTCGTATCTGAAGAAATTACATCTACAAGCTGATAGCTCTTTTCCGCAAGAGCTTTTTCCCTGGCTATTCTTGCCGTATCTCGATCAACAAGAACAACTTTATCATTTACTAAAACCATACTTGGCAGTCCTTCTTTTGAGGTTAATAATGTAAACGAGTCCTCTCCTACTACTTCTGGTTGCGTATTAACCTGAACTGAATTAAATGAAGACTCGAATATCCGCTCCATATCTTTTCCATTTTCTACTCTTGTCAAGAATTGAGGTGCTAAAGCTAATAACAATGTTAGATAAGCTGCATATCTAGATGCAGTAAAAAGTCTTTTTCTTTCCTTAATTTGCCTTTCGGTAATTATTGAAATTTCTTTCATTTTGAGATTTTATTATTACTAGAGGATGAAGTCAATTACATTCTTTCCGAAGGATTTATTCCCAAGAGATCAAGCGTGTTTTTTAAAACGATTTGGGTTGCTTTTAAAAGAGCAAGTCTTGCATTAGTCAGTTCTTTGTCTTCTAGAATAACTACTTGTTTTTCGTAAAAACGATGAAAAAGTGAAGCTAGTTCTATTGCGTAAGAAGTCAATAAATGAACACTAAAATCCCTTGAAACTTCCTCTACTAACTCTGGAAATATTATTAAATATCTTGTTAGAGCAACCTCTTCATCACTATTTAGCAGACAATAGTTAGCCTTGCTAAAATCTGATGTGCCTGCTTTTGCAAATATAGAGCAAATTCTAGAGTACGCATATTGAACATAGAAAACAGGATTATCGCTTGCTTTTTTCTTGGCAAGCTCCAAGTCAAAATCCATATGAGTTTCTGCTTTGTGCATAAGCATAAAAAATCTAAAAGCATCTTTTCCAACCTCATCTAAAACCTCTTTTGCGGTAATAAAATTGCCTGCTCGCTTGCTCATTTTTAAAAGTTCATTCCCTCTTTTTATACGCACAAATTGATATAAAATAACTTTAAATTTACTTGGATCAAAATCTAATGATTTTATTGCCGCCTGCATTCTTGGAATATGACCTGAATGATCGCTTCCCCAAATATCAATGACCAAATCGTTTCCCTTATTAAACTTTTCGCTATGATAAACAATATCCGAAGCAAAATATGTGTATTCACCATTTGATTTCCTAACCACCGTTTCTCTGTCCTTTAGAAACTCATCATTTGCTTGCCCGCCGGAGCCTTGGCGAAGGTGAGGGGCAAACCAAAGTGCGCCGTCTTTTTCTTTAACAATTCCCTGTTTTTGAAGCCTATTTATTATTTGAGGTACGTCTTTTTTTAAGCCAGATTCTTTTCTGATTGAATCGTAATTTATTCCCATTGCTTTTGTAGTTTCCAAAATTTCTAAAAGCATTATTTCAACTGCTTCTTCCCCTGCCTTTTTAACAAATTCCTCTTTTGACAATTTATTGATATCGACTTTTTGACACACTTTTAAAGCTAATTTTTTAACATATTCACCTTTATAATAAATTTCTTCTTCCTTGCCGTCATCTTCTTTTACGGTATTATAAATTGTTTTTCCCAAAGAAATTATTTGCCATCCTGCATCATTTTGAAGATACTCTCTTTCTACTTTATAGCCTGCTTTTTCTAAAACATTTGCTAAAACATCGCCAATCGGACCGCCTCTTGCGTTGCCAATATGAAGCGGTCCTGTAGGATTTGCAGAAACATATTCAACGCTTGCTTTTTTATTCTTCCCTATCTCTAATGATCCGAATTTATGATCTTTTTTTATTATCTCTCCGATCTGATCTTGTAAATATTTCTTGGATAAATAAAAATTAATAAACCCTGACCCTGCAACTTCTATTTTTTCGAAGATTGAGGATTTGTTTTTATTTAACAATTCTGTTATTTTTACTGCCAATTCATTTGGATTTTTGGTTTCCAATCCTCCAACTGGCGGATGATTCCTGGTTTCTGACTGAAATAAAGCCATCGCAATATTTGTTGACCAGTCACCGTTTCTTGAATTCTTTGGTCGCTCTATTATAAAACTGGAAGCATCCTTAATCCCTAAGTCTTTTAGAGCTTTTACAAGTAATGTTTCTATCTCTTGTCTGGTATCCATACTCCATCATTCTAGCATTATTTATTTTTGTTTAAAACATTGAATTTTTCTTTCAAACAAACTATGATTAGACAGACTATGAACATAACAGGAATAACTACTTTTATCCTATCTGTAATTGCAGGATATGTTGTTTTTTTGTACTTATCACATCCGGAAAAGAAAAAACATAAAGTGCCAAAAATTGGATTTTGGAATATTGAATTTATGCCAAATTTCAGAGTTCATATAAAAAGCAAAACTTACCATTTTCATCACTGGTTTGTTTTGGCTTTAGCTATACTTATTCCGATTGTTCTTCGTGATGATTTTCAGTATCCAATGGTTTTTAAGGGAATTGTAGTCGGTGGAATACTACAAGGACTACGATATCCAAATAAATTTAAATTCCGCTATCCAAGAGTGCCTAAATTTACCGATTGGGAAAAGGTTTTTCAAAATCAGCCTGAACAAAAAAAACAAAAGAAGAACAATTAACTCTTGCATTTTGGTAAAAATGTTGCTAGCTTAAATATTGTATATGAAAATTCTTATCGTCGACGACGATGAAGCAATAACTACAATTCTTAAAACCGCTATAGAAAAAGAACATTACGAAATTGTTGTCGCAAAAACAGGAGAAGAAGGGCTTGCAAAAGCAAAAACAGATGGCATTGACCTAATTTTACTCGATCAGGTTTTACCCGACATCTCTGGAAACGAAGTCCTTAAACAATTAAAAAACGACGAAAAAGCAAAAAATATCCCGATTATTATTCTCTCTAATTTTAGCCAGCAGGAATTAGTAAAAGAAGCCATCGATAAAGGCGCTGTTGACTATGTTTTTAAATATCAAGTTGAACCTAATGATGTAATTTCAAAAATAAAACAAGTATTGGAAAAAAATAAGGAGGAGCAAAACTAGCAACATGGATCAAGTTCAAGACAAAGATTACAAAACAGTTTTAACCGAAGTAATAAAAAAGCAAATGGTCATATTAGGACCCGATATCACCCTTGCAAAAGCAAGAAATGTCCATGGATTAACTATTGCCGACGATGGAACAGTAACAAATATTCAGGGACACCCGCAAGAATTAATCCAAAGCTTAATTGACCAGTTTGTCCAATTATCGGGCTTAATTGTTAAAAAAACTATGGAACCGTTATTGTCTATATACCCGGATGGGAATGGAGTAACCGAATCACAATCTGGACAACCAACTCAATCCACTATCCAACCAACCCCAAATCAAACACAACAAACAACAATAGAACCGGTAAATACTCCGGCGGAAGGAGTTAAGCAATGATTGACTCAAATAAATTATTCACTATTATTGTCGAGGCGGGATCATTAATTTCTGCTTTTGCGGCAATTGTTGCAGGAATAATAATGGCTCAGGTAACTAAAAAATTTGGAACAGGAATCTTAGCAAGTGGATTCAAATCAATTTCCATTGGTGTATTTTTTATTGCTCTTGGTATTTTAATTGATGCAATACAATCCTATATTCAAATTGCGGGCGTAATAGAAATTATTACCATTCTAGTCATCATCAAAGAAATTCTCTTTATAATCGGAACTTACATCATCGTAATAGGCAGCAAGAAAACCGGCGACAAGCTTGAATCCCTCGCAAAATAATCCCCTAATTATTAGTTGAAAATTGAAGTTTTATAACTGATAATTAATGTATATGCAGCTGCCCGAGCTTATTGAATATGTTTTGTCATTTGTATCTATTTTTTTTGGAATTACCACCGGAATACTCTTAGTCCTTAATATTAAAACCGAAAATCTCCTTAAAAAAAGAGAAAAAGATCAAAGACAAAAGATTTATCAAGTATCTATGCTTAAAGAAATTCAGGACAGGGTCGGATACTCTTTGGATGTTGAAAAAATAGTAGACGTAATAACCTCAAGCTTAAAAAAACTTTTTCCCTACTCGACCGCCTCGTCGATAGTAATAAAAGAAAATAAGATGATTATCAAAACCTATGTAGAAGAGGCCGTAAGCCACGCTTTTGTTTCTCACGTCAAGAATAGTATGCTTGCTTCCATATCCGCGTTAGTTGAAAATCCTCCAACAGAAATGGAAGAACAAATAACCGGGGCTTTGCTAAATGACAACAATTATCTGTCTCTGGCTTCTTTTTTTCATATTCCATTAATTGTAAATAATAAAGTTGTTGGATTAATAAATGTTTCATCTACTAAACAAAACCTATATAAAGAGGAAGAAATGACTATTCTTTATCAAATTACTAATCAGGCATCTTCTGCGCTTTCTAAACTCGAAAACGTGCTCGAAACCGAAAAAGAAAGACTGATTTCGATGGTCGGAAGTCTTGCGGACGGCGTTTTTATGGTAAGTACCAAAAACCAACTTTTAATTATAAATAACGCAGCAAAAAAATTCCTAAATATTATTAACAACGATCCAACTTATCTTGAAATAATTCATTCCTTAAGCGGAATATACGATATTCAAGCAAAAATAAACGAAGTAATTAAAGAGAATAAAGTTATAGAAGAAAAAGAAATCTTAATTAACGGAAAATTTTTCCAAGCTTTTATAACTCCTGTTCATACAGGAAATGAAGAAAAAGAAGAAGTAATCGGTGCTTCAATTCTCCTACATGATATTACAATAGAAAAACAAATTTCAAAAATTAAAGAAGATTTTACTTATATGATGGTCCATGAATTAAGAGCCCCTTTAACAGCAATTAAATATTCTGCTGATGTTCTTTTGGGAACAGAGTTAAAAGAAGAAGAAAGATTAAAACTGCTTAATATAATCGGACAACAATCAAGGACTATGCTTGAAGAAATCAGCTCTGTTTTAGATGCAGCAAAAATTGAAGCCGGAAGATTTACTATTAATAAAACCTTGTCTAGCTTTAATAAAATAGTAAATGAAGCAATAAGTACATTTAAATCGTATGCAGATAAAAAACAAATTTCAATAATACACGAAATTAATCCCAAACTTCCTCAGTTTGAGTTCGATTCCCTAAGGATAAATCAGGTATTAAACAATCTTATTTCAAACAGCCTTAAATTTACACCGGAAAGTGGAAAAATAATCATAAGCGCAAAGCTTGATGAGTTAACAAAAGAATTAATCGTGTCTGTTAAAGATAACGGTATTGGAATTCCCAAAAACGAGCAGGAAGATTTATTTACAAAATTTTATCAAATTAGAAAAACACCACACGAGCTTGCAAAGGGAGGAACCGGTCTTGGACTATATATTGTTAAAGGAATCGTTGAGGCACATAACGGTCGCGTTTTTGTGGAGTCGGAGGAAGGACAAGGTTCTACTATTTCTTTTACGCTTCCTCTTTTAAACCAAACTGCGACTTCGGAATCTGAGTACCAGAAAATTTATATTCCAAAAGCTGCCTATAAAACAATCAACTGAATTAAGAGAAATTATGGGTTGAACCCCTAATTATTGCATCAGTGCATAACTCTTGCCATTGGAAGTAATTTGGATGTCCCCAACCTGATCCGTTCTTAAGGTTTTAATATTATTATCTAGCAATAACTCCATTATTTGTTTTGCAGGATGACCATATCTGTTGTTCTTTCCAACCGAAATAACTGCGACTTCAGGCGTTATAGAAGATAAAATCTTTTGATCCATCCCAGTTTTAGAACCATGATGCGGAACTTTTAAAATATCTATATCCCCTATTTCGTCTTGAATAATCGACAGAACAGAAACCCCAGCGTCTCCTGTTAAAAGTAATTTAAAATCACCATAAGTTAAAAGTGTTACAATCGATAAATCATTGTCTGTTATTATTGAATATGAATTTTTCAAGGCTATAGTATTATTTTTTAATACATTTTCCGATGGCCAAAGTACTTCAATCTTAGTTTGGTCTGCAAACACAATCCGATCCCCCGATTTTAAACTGTTAGCAGTTATTTTTTTTTCTGCCAATTTAGCTTGTAGTTTTTTTACCAGAATTCCCTGATTTTCTGTTTTTTCTGATACATAATTAATCAAAGAGTATCTATCTAATACAGAAATTAAGCCTGTAATATGATCTGCGTCCGGATGCGTTGCAACAATTAACTCAATTTCCCTATCCCAAAAAGGCATATTTTTAGACAAGCAATTTAATACTTTTTCATCCGGTCCACCATCTATTAAAATATCCTGACCTCCTGGAGTTTTTATATAAATTGCATCGCCTTGACCGACATCGCAAAAGACAACGCGTAAGTCTTCGCTTTTAAATTTTGATTCTTGAAAAACATAAATTCCTCCTAAAAGTATAATTAGCGATATAAAAATTGCGACTAGTTTATTTATTGTTGTTTTCATTAGCTCCTTTTCTTTTTTTAAAACTGAATAAAACCGTTAAAAGAATCAAATAATACCCCACTGTAAACTGCCACGGAAAAATTTCTATAGAAAGTTTTCCGTTAAAATTACTAAAAAGTAAAACTGTTTTTTCGAAATAAAGCAAAAGAGGTATGCTTAAATAAGCTATAAATTGCCCCAGCGGTTCAAAAATCAATCCAAAACCTGCTGCAAAAGCTCCGATAATCATAATAATCGGGATTGTCCAAAGAACAAGCGTATTGACCAAAATCGACCAAATCGAATATGTGCCAAAATTTGCCAGTAAAATAGGCAAGGTTGCAATTTGGGCAGCTACAGTAGTTGAAAAATCCTCAAGGATAAAAATTTTCTTAATTTGTTGATTCAACAATAAGCTATCGATAACGGGTTTACAATATAAAAGTCCTGCTGTCGCGGTAAAAGAAAGCTGAAAGCCAACATCGAAAAGAAGATTTGGGGAAATAAAAAGCATTAAAAAACCGGTTAAAAACAAACCGTAAGAAGCCAAATGCTGCCTTCCTAATATTTGAGAGCAAAAGACTAAACCTCCCATAATCGTTGCCCTAACTATTGAAGGTTGAAAACCAGCTATTAAAGCGTAAAAAAACAGCCCCAAAAGAGTAAAAATAATTGCATATTGTCGTTTTAAAAACAATACAAAAACCGAGCTTAAAAATCCTCCAACTAAAGTTACGTTCATACCTGACGCTGCAATAACATGCATTACGCCTGATGTTTGCAGGCTTTCTGTAAATGATTTGGAAATATTTCCTCTTATTCCGAAAACTATCCCTGAAACAAGCGAGGCAAGATCAGGAGATAATGTCCTATTGTAAAAACCAATAATTCGCTGGCGAATAAAATTTATCACTGCTAAAAATTGGCTTTGAGGATTTTCTACAATCTCAATCTTGGGCAAAAAAGCTGTGAGAATTTCTTTGTTTCTACCAAGCAATCTTTTTTCTAAACTGCTAATTATTACTATCTTCTGCCCATATGTATAATCTTTATCTTGCAAGGAAGTAATGTAAATTTTATTTCCAAGGCTATCTTCCAGCTGAAAGGTCTGAAAATTTCCTTTTAAAACAGGCTCCGAAACAATTGTACCCTCGGTTCTTATTTCTCTTTTTGTAATTAATTGAGGTTTATTTTGATAAAAAATAAATAGCCTGACAACAAGGATAGTTGTTAAAAACAGACAGAAAAAAATCAACCCATTTTTATTCATGATAATAGCATTTATAGCTAAAATTCGTATTTACAATCTTAGGCAAATGCAATATAAAACTATACCTAAAGCCTAATTACAAAATACTAATTCGCTGTTATCTTATCTTTAATTTGCTCAAAAACCTTGCTTCCGATAACCTTCTTGCTTAATAATTCATCAATTCCTGAAAACGGTCTGTTATCTATGATTTTTTGAGCCGTAGCAGGACCGATTCCATACAGCTTATCCAGCTCCTGTTCGGAAGCTGTATTAATATTAATTATTCCTCCTATTGATGCGCCGGCAACTACTCCCGCTGTTTTTATTCCTCCCAGAGATTGATCTTCTCCGTTTTCGACTATATATATTTTTATTCCATCGTTTATCTTTGCTGCTAAGTTTAAATTTTTAGCAACCCATTCCCTATCTGCGTTTTCCGAAAGTCCAGATGCTGCTATTAATGCATCTTTTACTCTTGCGTCATTGTCTAGCAGATAGACTCCCGGCCTGACAACAGCACCCTCTACGTCCACATAAATTTTTTTCACGGAGTTTTTAATATTTTCACCAGTTTCTATCCTAAGGCTAGATTGACTATTCGATGATCCAAGTAAAGATATCAAACCATATACTAAAAATATCAAACCAACTAAACCAAATATTACCGGAAGCCAATATTGCTTTAGTACAAGCTTAAACCTCTCTATAATTGACTGATCTTCCATTATAAATTGAGTTTACGTGGTTGCTTGCAAACTTTCAATACCAAAGCATATAGCAAATGGTTTATAGTTCAACTATTTGCTATGCGCCATACGCTATTCGCTAAATCACGAAGTTTATTATTTTTCCCTCAACGTAGATAACTTTTTTAACTGCCCTATCCTGCAAATAAGCTTGGATTTTCTTACTTTTTCTCGCTTCTTCTTCGATCGATATTTGATTTTTGATATTTGATTTTTGAGTTGTTATGATGTCTCGCACTCTCCCATTTACCTGTACGATAATATTAACTTCATCTTCCTCTAGTAATTCGGGATCGAATTCCGGCCACGATTGTTTATGAATAGAATTAAAATTATTAGCAGTTGAAAAATTTGTTTGCCAAATTTCTTCTGCAATATGCGGCGCAAACGGAGCAAGAATTAATAAAAAGCTTTTTAAATCATTTTTATTTAATCCATTTTTGTCTTGCTGCCAACTATTTACAAACTCCATCATCGAAGCAATTGCTGTATTAAATTTAAAACTTTCTATATCCAAGCTAACCTTTTTTACTGTTTTGTGAAGGTTTAATAAAAGTTCTTTTGATGTTCTATCGTTATATATTTTTTCGTTCGCGAGTAGGTAAACCCTTTTTAAAAATCTAAAACAACCCTCAACTCCCTCTTCGCTCCAGGCAATTGTCTGATCAAATGGACCCATAAATGCTTCGTAAATCCTTAGTGTATCAGCACCGAACTTTCTGACAATTTGATCAGGATTAATTACGTTACCTAAAGATTTACTCATTTTTCGCCCATCCGGTCCAAGAACTATCCCATGCACTCTTCTTTTTATATATGGCTCTTTTGTTGGAACAGCTTTTATATCGTGTAAGAATCGATAAATAAATCTTGAATATAATAAATGTAGTGTTGTGTGCTCAAATCCACCTTGATAAATATCTACGGGCATCCAATACTTCATCTTATCTTCGCCGGCAAAAACTTTATCATTATCTGGATCTAAATATCTTAAAAAATACCAATTTGAACCAGCCCAATTGGGCATTGTGTCTGTTTCTCTTTTTGCTTTACCACCACATTTTGGACACTTCGTATTTATCCATTCCTCTACTTTTTCAAGAGGAGACTTACCGTTTCCTGAAGGCTGATATTTTTCGAGATATGGAAGCTCAACCGGTAATTCGTTTTCCGGAACAGCTACAACACCGCATTTTTCACAATGAATAACTGGAATTGGCTCCCCCCAATAATGTTGCCTTGAAAACACCCAATCCCTTAACTTATATTGAACTGAAGATGATCCACTCTTATGCTTTTCGAGCCATTTTGTTATATTCTTTCTTGCTTCTTTTGAATCTTGTCCATTAAATTCTCCTGAGTTAATTAACTTTCCTTCTCCTTCCCATAAATCAATTGTGTCTTTTAATTTTTTTCTTGATGGCAAATCAGAAAAAATAGGATTATCGATTACTTTAATTACTGGAAGGTGATATTCTTGTGCAAATTTAAAATCCCTACCATCGTGGGCTGGAACCATCATTACTGCTCCCTTTCCATACCAACCAACCACATAATCACCTACCCAAACCGGAATTTTTTCATTATTAACAGGATTTATGGCATAAAGACCAGTAAATACTCCTGTTTTTTCTTTGTCTACAGCTAATCTTTCAATTTCACTTTTCTTTTTAGCCTTTGCTATATATTCCAAGACTTCTTTTTCATGACTTTTTGGAATTAAACTTACTACTGGGTGTTCGGGTGCAACAACTAAAGCTGTTACGCCAAAAATCGTATCCGGTCTAGTCGTAAAAACATCAATGCTTGGGATAACGTTTTTTAGGATTAGCTCTTCTTTTTCTCCGCAAAAATGATCATCCTCAGCAACCTCCTCAACTAGTTCTCCTCCTAATTTACTTATTAGTAAATCTGCTTGATTCGCTGGGACAGCGGTATCATTAATTGCTCTTAAAACTTTAATAAAGCCTACTTTATTCTTAATGTCTTCAAAATTAACCTTCCATTCAAATTTACTTTTGAATGGTCTTTCATGATCTATAAAATTAGGCTCTATAAATCCTGCTGCAAGAACTAATCCTGTTATTTTTACTTTTAGTTTTTCTATTACTTTTAAAGCTACTACCGCGCCTAGGCTATGTCCTAGAAGCACTGTGTTTTCATCAAATTTGGCATTTTTTAATACGTAATCTACTTGCTCTCCTTCTGAAGGATTATTTGTATTAGGCAACTCCGGCACATAGACAGAATGCCCCATTCCTTCTAATGACTCCTTAAGCCACGGAAAAAAATTTGCCTTTGGGCTTCCTGTAAATCCGTGCAGAAGCACAAAATTAAGCTTCTTATCTAGGGAAAACTTAATTTCTGTTCCCTCGGATTTCCCAATCCAGTTTTCCTGCTGAATTCTTACTTTATCCGGATAGTCAACTTCTTTTAATCCATCTAAAAGCTTTTCTGCGTATTTGGTAATTTTAAGTAGCCACTGTTTTTGCATTCGCTTCTCTGTCATACTGCCACAGCGCTCATGCGTTCCATCGGGCATTACCTCTTCGTTGGCTAAATTTGTTTTACAAAACGGACACCAATTTACCGAAACATCCGATTGATACGCCATGTCGTTTTCCAGGAGTTTTAAGAAAATCCATTGAGTCCATTTGTAATATTTAGGATCAGACGTGTTAATTTCTCTATCCCAGTCAAAAGAAAGTCCCCATGATTTAATTTGTCTTTTGGAATTTTCAATATTTTCAGCAGTTGTAATACTTGGGTGAATTCCTGTTTTTATTGCGTAGTTTTCCGCAGGTAAACCAAAAGCATCCCAGCCAATTGGATATAAAACGTTAAAACCATCCATCCGTTTCTTCCTAGATAGCGCATCCATTGCCGACCAAGAACGTGCGTGCCCGACATGGAGACCAGCTCCTGACGGATAAGGAAACTCAATTAAAATATAAAAATTTTTTTTCTTATCAAAGTCTTTAGCTTTATAAAGGCCCTCTTTCTCCCAAATTTTCTGCCAACAAGATTCAATTTCCTGTGGGTTATATTTTTTCATATTATTAATTTTCAATTTTTCAATAAACAAATAACTACTGATATTGAAATTTTATAATTTTTTAAATTAGGCTTAGTATAACATAAAAAAATGCCTATCTGAATAGCCTCCCCTTGCCTTTTTTACTCCACTCTCTTATTATTAAATTATGAATGTTCTTTCTCAAAGCCTAATAATTGCGCTGTCTTTTTTAGTCGTTTATTTATGGGAACAAACTCCACTCGCCAATTACACTGTCCCCTTCTTGGGTTTTTTAGTATTCATCTATCTTCTGCTTTCTGCCAGAAAAAAAGGTAAAGCGTTTTTGTCTATGGGAGGAGACGGACCATGGGGTATTTTTATTTTAAATTCCTTAATTTTTCTCTTGGTTTTTTCCACGGATGGAATTTATTCGCCAATTTTTTTCCTTTTGTACTTTTTGGGTTTTGGTATTGCTTTCATATTCAATCCAGCAGTTGTTTTTGTTTTTGTTTTAGGTGCAATTCTGGTTTTTATTCCCCAAGCACTTAAAGACGACGTCTATGGAAATATGTTAAGACTTGGCTCTCTTGTCCTAATTTCTCCCCTTGCTTTCTTTTTCGGCAAGGAATATCGAAAAACTGACCAACAAAAAACAGAAATTGAAGCTATGGAAGAACGCGCAAAAGAAGCTGCCGATACGATCTCTGAAGACGTTGAAGAAATTTTAGAAGAAGAAAAACAGGCTTTAAAAGGAAAAGACATTGAAAAACTAAATGAGATCCTCGAAGAAACCGAAGACTTAAGACAGGAATCAAAACCTTGATTTATTAATTTTCAATGTTCAATTTCCAATTTACAATCAATTCTCAAGATTTCAATTCTAGAAAAATAAAAAATTATTTGACATTGATAACATTGGTATTTATGGGTAGCATTCTCCAGACTTCCGCAAGCGCCCAAACCATGACCAACGAAGAATATATTCTCCAAATGGGCAATTTTAATATGGCTTCGGGCAAACCAACAGGAGCAGGAGGAAAAGTCAGTTACACAATGGGACAAACAGGAGCGGGACTCTATTCAAAAACAGGAACTAATTACAAAGTAAGATCTGGGTTTCAATATATATATTCCATAATCCCTTTCTCGTTTGAAATCTCGGAAACAAATATTAATTTTGGACCGCTTACAGCAAATAATCCTGTAACAAGAACCAACACGCTTACTGTTTCAAACGGGTCTGCTAATGGTTATCAGGTAACCGCATCGGAAAATCATCCGCTTTTAATGTTTTCTTCCGGACAAACAATTCCAAATACAACCTGCGACAACGGCTTATGTGATTCAACTACTTCCGACGAATGGTCTAGTAGCCTCACCTATGGATTTGGATATAGGTGCGATAATGTTTCCGGAACAGATTGTCAAACCGGTTTTTCCGATGCTAATTATTATAAATCTTTTGCTGCTTCCCCATCGGCAGAAATAGTAATGACCGGAGCAAATGTCGGAAGAAACAAACAATCCCAAATAACATATAAGGTAAACGTCTCTGGGACTCAACCTGCAGGATTATATTCAAATACAATAATGTATATTGCAACACCAACCTTTTAAAAGATTTATGATTCATGATTTAAGATTTATGAAAATTAAAAATTTTAAATTAAAAATTTACTTACTATTTGCTATATTTTATTTGCTATATGCACCCTCTTCATATGCTACTAGCATAAAATTGGGTGTTTATCCACCGATTATACAGATAGAAGCGCTTCCGCCGGCAAAAGTCGAGAGCACGTTTACGGTTTATAATTTAAGCGGAGAAAATATTGATCTTAAAATAAGCCTAAAACCATTTACTGCTTCTAATCAAGAAAATGGCGATGTTGAATTTATTTCAAACGAACAGTTTTTAAAAGACGACCCTTTTATATTTCAAAAAATTAAAATTATAGATCCTGAAGTAAATAAAAACATTGACTATCTTACGCTTGGACCAAAACAAAAGAAGGACTTAACTCTGGTAGTTGATATTCCAAAAGATCAAACACTATCAGACTATTATTTTTCAATGGTTTTTACATCAATTAATAATTTAAGTTCCGAAGCAAATCAATCAACCTCAATTGGGGCAATAGCAATAAATGTACTTCTTTCTGTTGGATCAAAAGATATTGCCAAAGGAAACATCGAAGAGTTCTCTACTCCTTCTTTTGTCGAAAGCGGTCCGGTCCCGTTTACTATTAGAGTTAGAAATAAAGGAAGCCATTTTATAACCCCAAGAGGAGAAATTTTAATAAAGAATTTATTTGGACAAACTGTTGGAAGAGTTGATCTTTTACCTGTTAATATTTTAGCACAGACTATTAGGTCTATTCCTGACTTCCAGCAATCACCGGAAGCAACAGGATCAGCAAATCAGAAATCAGAAATCAGAAATCAGAAATCAAAACATCCTGTTGCTTTTTGGGACGAAAAATTACTACTAGGACCATATGCCGCAACCCTAACAATAGCCCTTTCCGAAAACGGTCCGCTTTTTAGAAGAACCGTTTATTTTTTTGCTCTTCCTATACAAATTATTACCGGCATAATAATTGCAATACTGATAGCTACAGTCATTATTAAAAAAGTCAGAAAAAAACTTAACAGTTAATTTTATAGTTTTATCTGTAATCTTTAAGGGCTGAACCCCTAAATAAGTCCTGTTACCAAGCTTTTACACATAAAACTGCCTCTTGACAAAATGTAAAAATAAAAGCAATACTATTTATAATATTGAAATTATTTTTTAAATGAAAAAACTGCAATTTTCTTTTGTTATATTATTGCTAATAATACTTCTTTCCCCTGTCAAAAAGGCTAACGCATTAACAAGCGTATCTGATACAATTTCCACTTCCAGACCCTCCACTTCCGCTAATTTAAGCACAGGAATTGCAGCAAATGCAACAACCGCAACTATAGTAGATGTAGGAACAAACATCTACCTTGCTTCTGACACCGCAAGAATTAAGCAATCAGTCGGTTCTGCTATGCAAAACCTAACTGTTGCCTCATCTAGCGCAGCTTCCGGAGGAACAAAAAGCGTATATTTTGTTACGGGACCGACGGTAGCTTTTGGAGCAGGAGATTTATTAATGGTTCCCGTCACTGCAATGCATAAAGTACAGTTTAAGACTGAAGAAGCAATTCCGGCAAGTGGAAAAATAGTTATTACATTTCCAGGATCCACAAATACAACGGCTTCTCCATCCGCAACAACCTTTGCTTTTAATGGCATAACCTCTACTCAGCTTCAGGCAAACGGATTAACCTGTGATTCATGGACAATATCATCAACCGGAGCGCCAACCATTACCTGTACTTCAAATGCCGGAGCAGCAGCTAACACAACAGTAACAATCTTGATTGGGTGCACATCACAATCCGGTGGAAGCTGCACAGCTCAGGCACCAAGATTAATCAACCCTACCAAAAGCAACACTACTCTTGGAGCAGCAGATACATGGAGGTTAAACATAGAAACACAGGATAGTGGTGGCACATCCGTAGAAAGCGCAGTGGTTAAAATTGCAACAGTAGAAGCAGTACAAGTTCAAGCAACTGTTGATCCGACTTTAACAGTTACTATTGCAGGATTGAATAATAACACCAATTTTAACACCGTAACTGGATGTGCAAGCGAAGTAACCAATTCCGGAATTAACGCATCTGCGACATCAGTAAATCTTGGAGTATTATCAAGCGGAATAATAAACAAAGCAGGTCAAACAATAACGGTAACCACTAATGCTGTAAATGGATATGCCATTACAGCAACATCTTCGGGTAGACTTATTAATCCTGCAACCGGACATTGGATAACAGATGTTAATGGTGGTAACGGATTAACCGCAAATGATACCCCAGCTCCGGCAGTAATGCCCGCATCCGGAAATCCTGCGTTTGGTATATTTCCTTGTGGAGCAAGAGTCACAACATCAAGCCCTGATTACGATGATGAGTCAGCTATTGATTTTAGTTCAGGAGGTAAAGGAACAAATCCATGGAATACAATAGGAAATGGCTATTACGCAACAATAGCATCTTATACAGGAGGCTCTGTAGCAAGCGATGCAACAGCTATTAGGTATGCAGCAACCATTTCAACAACAACACCAGCAGGTACATACACAACAGTATTTACCTATGTAGTAACGCCAACATTCTAAAAATATGAAAGTGAAAGCAAAAACTAAAGTTAAAAAAATGAATAAAAAAACAAAGAAAACATGTAAAAAATGTTTCTGGGGAATTTTTGGAGCAATATTATTACTCTTAACACTTGGCTTCCCTGTTGTAAAACAAGTTTTAGCACAAGAAGAAGCAGCAATAAGTACAAAAACAATGACGCTTGTCCCACCGACTGTAGAAGAAAACGTTGATCCGGGAACTTATAAAGAAGGTCTTATGAAGGTTATAAACGATGCAGACGAACCTGTAACCTTCTCTGTAACCACTCAAGATTTTATAGTCGTGGATACAAACGGAACACCTAATATTTTACCTCCAAATACATTAAATAATAAATACTCTGCTTCATCTTGGATTGGCGTAAGCCCCGGATATTTTACAATACAACCTCATCAAAAACAGGAATTGAATTATTATCTTCAGGTTCCTCAAGATGCAAAACCGGGCGGACATTACGCAGCGGTAATTTTTGAACCAATCGATAAAACAGCTCCTAAAGGAAGCGGAGCATCAACTGTAACAAAAGTAGGTACATTATTTTATGTCGGGGTTAAAGGAGATATTAAGGAAAACGCTAAGGTAACAGCATTTACTACTAATGGTTTTAGCGAATACGGGCCTATTAAAATACTAACCCAGATTAAAAACATGGGAGATCTTCATATAAAACCAATTGGAAACATAACAATAACCGATATGCTGGGTCGAAAAATGGCTACCTTGCCCCTTGATGAACACAATATATTTCCGGAAACCGCAAGAGATTTCGAAAACATATTTAATCAAAAACTATTATTTGGTCCATTTAAAGCCACTTTCCTAGCCTCTTATGGTAAAGAAAATAATCTTCCATTAATGGCAACCTTAACTTTCTGGGTACTACCGTGGAAAATAATGCTTGTAGTAATCCTTGTAATCGTAGCAGTCGTACTTGGAATAATGTATTGGAAGAAAAATAAGGCAAGAAAACAAGAAGAAAAACTCCACAAAGAAAACCCGGAAGAATAACCCTCGATTCATGATTTACGATTTAAGATTTATGAATGTCTTTGATTTCGTAATTAACCCTTGCAATAGCTTATGAACTAAGCTAAGCTGGTTATTTAACGACACTACGTCATTATTCGTTATTAAATTAACGTCCTTAGCAATTAAAGTTTGATTTTTTAGTTCCGTAAGCGATCCCTGTGCCAGATAATAGAACTGAATTTTTTCTCTAAAACCTTGTCTTCCAAATCCTTCTGCAATATTGCTCGTAATTGATACCGCTGCTCTTTTCATTTGATCCATCAGTGAAAATTCTTTCCTTGGAAATTTATCTGTTATCTTGTAGATCATAATCACTAGCTTGTGACCTTCTTTCCAAACATTTAAGTCTGTAAATTCTCTTATCTTTATTCTTTTATCATTAATATTATTCATGAATCTTGAATCATAAATCTTAAATCGTTTTCTAGTAGCCGATAAACCAGCTATGGTGTAGTTGTTTTTTCTTTCTACGAGGAAGCCAAGCGAGCAACTTGCTGTCGTAAATAAAGGTAAATTTCTCCGGCCAAATCTTTAAAATAAGTATAATAATTAGGATAATGATTGGCAAGCCAATCCAAAGCGGTCCTAAGCCAATTGAAGTAATAAATTTGACAACCTTGTTCCAAAGCTCTTTTAGGAACGCAAGAAACATCTCCCACCAGTTTAAAGACCTAAGCTCAAGTGTTTTAGTCGGTGCTAGCGATTCTTTATTTTGATAAGTAGCTTTTGCATAAAGCTTGTACTTGCCTGCTTTTAAACCCTTTAACTTATACTCATAATAACCTGTTTCATCAGCAGTTGTTTCTATTACCTGACCGTCGCTTAAGTACAATTTAACTCTAGCACCAGGCATTGTGTAGCCAAAAGCCATTACTTCCTCATTTTCCCCTATTTCGTTTCTGGAAAGCCCCAATGTAGGCGGAAGAAATATCCCGTGCTTCTCTACATTACCCTTAGCAGGCGGTATGTTAAAACAGGTGTACGATTCCCCTATTCTCTTAAAATCAATTGCCTCAAGGCAAAAATTGGAAAATCCTTCTTTGATTAAAACCTGTGAAATATAAAAATTACCTTTTGAATCCGCCACGGTTGCTCTTAAAAACACTCCGTCTGAGTATAAAACTACCGAAGCATAGGGAGAAATCCATCCGGAAATATTTAAATAGTAATTCCCTACTTTTGCCTCAACATCTGTTTTAAAACTTGGTTTTGCGCCGATTTTTGTTATTTGAGCATCTGCTTTACCCACCAAAAAAATTATAAGAGTACACAATATTAAAGTAACGGGCAGTAATCTTTTCATAATATATAAACTATATTTAACTCTTATATTAATTGTAGTTAGTCAAGGCTAATAAAGCAATATTTATCGAATAAACTAACTGTATTTTAAAATATTTTTATTCAATCTGATAATTCGAGTAAATGGTCGAATAATAATTAAAATTATTAACCGTCAAATCAATCTAAATTGATACTTTAAATTGTATATCACTTGCCTAAGCAAACTGCTAATTCATTATCTCCTGAGCTAGATAACTACCTAATAAACTTAAAAAATATCAGCCTCAACTAGTTACTAGAGGATAAATTACACAAAATTATATTATGGGATTTATGATATAGAATGATGTATTATGATTATTTGACTGAATTATTAAAGCTCGAAAATAAATCGTAAATAGTATTAATTAAGCTTAGATAAAATTAATTTTCGACTTTTTTACGATAAACATATAGGTCTTATTTCTTAATTCAAAGTATATATTAACATATCAATACTAAAATACTCTAGGGCCTTGACAGTGCTATAAAAAACTTCCTATTCTAATAGTATGAGTAAAAAGAATTTATCTACGTATAAACCGTATAATGTGTATAATTTTGAAGCTAAAAGAACATTTAAGAAAGGGGTTGTTCGGGAATGAATTCTGCCCAAAAAATTATAAGTTCATTCATTGATTTTCTAATTAATCAAAAAGAAAAGCCAAGCAAGGTCACAGTTAAAAACTATAAAGCTGACATAACCCAATTTGTGCGCTGGTTCGAGGTTAAATTTCACAAGGAATTTGATCCTGCAAATGTTACCAATTTGACTTTATCCGAATACAAAATTGACAGGCTTGAATCTAAAAACACCCAAATAATCCCAACAGTTTCTGCGAGAACATTCGAAAGACACTTATCTTCGCTTAGAAAGTTTTTTAACTTTTTAAAACTTGATGGAATTATCTTACATTCCCCCTTCGAACTAGATGTTAAAAGTCAAAAGTTAGATATTGACCCTTATCGCATTAAGGATTTTAAAGATAATCTCTACGTATATAACGCAAGCAAGCTCACGATAAAAAACTACGTTATTGACGTAAGACAGTTTTTAAACTGGACAGAAGAAGTAACAGGCGTAAAAGAAGCTTGGGATATGGCTGATAAAGATGTTTTGCAAAAAATTGATAATAAACTCATTGATGAATACAAAAATAGACTAATTACCCAGAACTTTTCTCCATTAACCGTTAATAGAAAGCTTTCTTCTCTTAGAAAATATATTACATGGGCAAAATCCGAAGGATTAATTCCAGGAATTGAAGCAAACTTCTCCAATTTAGCTTCTCAAAACTCTATGTTTAAAAATACCAACTTCAGTAAACAAGTAGCTGAAATGACTAGAAATCAGGATAAAATAGTTGAAAAAACATATTCTGGTTTTGCACCGATTAGGCTGTTTCAAAAACTCGGCAAAGCTGGAAACACAGCATTTGACAGCCTTATTACTTCTCCAATAGCTTCGCTAACAGAAAAAATCCAATACGCAAATTGGAAAAGAAAGGGAAAACCAATATTCACCACGGCGAAGAATTTAGAATCTAGAATTAAGAATTTAGCAAAATCACCAAATACTAAATACCAAATACTAAATACCAAAGAGATCTCCAATATCAAGAAGGTTTCCTATGCACCTTTGAGCGTCTCAATCGTAAACTATCCGTGGCATAAAAAAGCCTTACATCATATTAGATATTCAAGACCAAACTGGTACAAAAAGTATCACTCGTATACAATTACTCACTACTTTCACTTTGCAATCCTTATTATCTTTATGTCTGCAATGGGCTTTGGTATATACAGAGCTTTTTTTGTTGCTCCACAGGAACAACAAAAAGCCTTGGCAGCCTTACCAACTGCTCCGCCAAGGATTCTCTCATTCCAAGGAAGGCTCACTGACAACAACGATAATCCAATTGACAGCCTTACTCCTCTTCGTTTTGCAATTTACAATGACCTAATTGCAACAGGAGCCGCTCTTTTATGGCAAGAAGTAGATACTGTCGATCCTGATTCAGACGGAATTTTTTCGATCTATTTAGGTAGAGACACAAGTATCCCCTCAACTCTTTTTACCGAAAATGCCTCTTTATATTTAGGAGTTACCGTACAAACAACTCCGGAGCTTGAACCTCGCCAACAATTAGCCACAGTTGCCTACGCTGCAAACGCAGAAACACTACAGGGACTTTTACCTATTACCGCAGCTGGAGCAACTCAGCAAAATGTTGTATTAGCTCTGGATTCTTCCGGAAACCTTTCTATTGGAGGATCCGCCACTCCCACGTTTCAGGCTACCGGAGGCAAGTTCACTCTTTCGGGAAACGTGCTTGCTTTAACAACAACCACAGGCACAGATACAGATATCCAAATGGTTCCCGATGGCTTAGGAAAAATAGACGTTCAGAAACCATTACAAAACACATCAAATAATAACAATATTTCTACAGCGGTCGGAGCTGTAGAAATTGACGATTTATTAGCGGTCTTAGCAACCAGTAGCGGACAATCAGCTTTTACTGTCAATCAAAACGGGGCAGGTCCAATAATTAGCGCCTCATCTTCTGGAACTGCTAAATTTACTGTTGGAAATAATGGAACAGTAACTTCGGGAAATCTTCTATCTCTTGCTCCAAACACATACGATATTGGTTCAAGCGCAAATTACTGGAATAACTTATATGTAAACAATATATATTCCGGAGGTTCCCTATTGGCAAATCTATGGCAAAGAACTTTAGGAAGTGTTGCTCCAGCAAATATAACAGATGCGTTCAATATAGGTAGCACAGCATCAACCTCTGCGTACTTCCATGTTCCGGGAACTAATAATCAAGATGCCTGGTTTAATCTAGGTACAGGTAATGTGGGGGTTGGGACAACAAGTCCCTTGGGCAAGTTGCATTCATACTTATCCAATGCAGCTGTAACATCAAATCAATATACCGGTTATTTTGAAAACCTATCTACGAATACAACTACAGATGCAGTAAACAAGTATGGTCTATATGTAAAATCATCGGGTACATTTACAGGTTCTAGTGGTACTGCAAATAACAACTATGGAATTTATATCGATGCTGTATCTGGTGGAGATAATAATTACGGAATAGTAGTAAGCTCTGGTCAAAATTCTTTTGGAGGAAACTATACAAACTCAAGCACTACATTTTATCAAAACACTTTTTCTGGATCATATGCACGATCTCAATCTACCACAGAATCCGATAATCTTATTAGGCTTTACGCATACACAGGTGGAAGTAATTACGCATACTATGGCGGAGTAAACGGAATTTACTCCGATGTTTTTACAACCGGTAATACCAATACTTCTGAAGTATTAAAAATGCGAAGCGCTTACTTATCTGTTAATAGACAAAATACAACAGATACAAAAACGATAAGAGATATGATCGCTGCGGAATTATACACTAACACGTATTCGCAAGGTACAACAAATAATACTTACGGAGCTAAAATAAGCGTACTTGGCAGCAGCACCAATGCTTATGGCATACATATTGATTCAATAACAGGGACACATACTAAACAATACGGAATTTATCAGACTGGCTCTGACGACAGAAATTACTTTGCCGGAAATGTGGGAGTTGGGACAACTGTGCCTGTTGGCAAATTACATGTTTCCGGAACAGCTGGCTCAAACGCTTTAGTTGTTTTTGACGAAACAGGAAGTAACGATATATTTGTTGCTTCTCAAGCAGGAACTCCAAAATTTGTAATCAGAAATGATGGCAACGTTGGTATCGGTACAACTTCTCCGTCTCAGAAACTGGATGTAGCTGGTAATGGAGTATTCTCTGGAACACTGGCTCTTGGTGGAATAGCAAGCCAGAACTATTCTGCAATATCTGATAGTGGAACAGCAACTTATGCAGCGAGTGATGATGATCTTTACGTAGAGGATATCCTAGAGGTAGGATCTAAGTTGTATGTTGCAGGAACAGAGATAACACCAAGTGGTCTTAGTAACTGGCAAAGGACAGAAGGCTCCCTTGCTCCAAAGAATATAACAGATGATTTACTCTTAGGCTCTACCGCAACAGCTTCTGCCCTAGTTAAGCTAACAGGGACAAGTGGGGGTAATTCCTGGATTAGTACAGGCAATGTTGGGATAGGAACCACTGCCCCATTAAGCAGACTTGATATTCAGGGACAAGTAGCTGGAAAGGCTTTGGTTAACCTTAATTACACAGGAACAAATCAAAACATTTTAACTGCTTCTTCATCTGGTGTTACTAAATTTTATTTAACAAAAGATGGCGCTTTATATGGTTCGTCATTTTATGATATAGATAATACTAGTTATTATCTTGATCCTGCGGCTACGGGCACATCTTTAACAACCGTCGGAAGTATTGGAATTGGCACTCCCACCCCATTAAGCGCTACGGGTTTGCATATAAGTAAAAATTCCTTAGGAAATGCGCTAGTTGTACTTGATCAACTAAGCTCTGCAATAAGCGCCGATATCCTTACTGCGTCTAAATCCGGAGTAACCCAATTTAAAATCGAAAACGATGGAGATATAATTGTCGGACCAGGCGGATCTGGAAAAATTACAGCTGCAGTTATTGACCCATACCTAGTATCTAATGACGGAAGTATTCAACCATCTCTTACTTTTCAAAATGCCATTACAGGCGGAGCAAACGATATTTTCTTTCAAGTCGGTGATAATTATCATTTTACAATAAAAGAGGGTGGTAATGTTGGGATTGGGACAACAAACCCCCAATATGGAAAATTAGAGATATTAACAACAGCATCAAACGTAGGCGGACTTACACTTTATAGAGGTACTGGATCAACTGCACGATCTTGGATAAATTCAAGTGACACTTGGTTAATGCAAAGATCTAGCACCGATACTTATGGAATAGCTATTCAAAGCGCTGGGAATGTAGGAATAGGAACTACTGATCCAAAATCTAGATTACATATTAAGGTAGAAGGCGATACAGGAGATGCATATTCCGGATTAAGATTTGGACCTGCAACCGAAGACGGATCCGATATTAATAATTATCATAAAATAACCGCTATACGACATAGCGGACTTGCTTTAGGAGGTTCTCAAAATGCAAACAATTATGCAAAATCATATATTTTCTTAAATGATGCAGGGATTGATTTTGGAACAAGCGACACCAATACTAATCCATTAGAAAATATTAAACTTACTATTAAAAATGCTGGCAACGTTGGTATTGGTACTACTTCTCCGTCTCAGAAACTGGATGTAGCTGGTAATGGAGTATTCTCTGGAACACTGGCTCTTGGTGGAATAGCAAGCCAGAACTATTCTGCAATATCTGATAGTGGAACAGCAACTTATGCAGCGAGTGATGATGATCTTTACGTAGAGGATATCCTAGAGGTAGGATCTAAGTTGTATGTTGCAGGAACAGAGATTACTCCTGGAGGAACTAACTACTGGACACAATTATCTGGTGCTCTCTACCCCAACAACTCTACTGTTGATTTCTTTATCGGTGGACAGGCAACAAGTTCTGCAAAGTTTAGTGTATTGAATATAAATAGTGGTACACCAACTGCCTCTGTTTCTGCAACTGCAACCGGAAACGGACTGTCTCTTGGTGGAAATGCAGTTATTCAATCATTAAGAAACAACACTCTAACCATTGGTGGAGATACTACTGGAAATATTGCTTTAATGCCGAGAAACGGAACAGGATATGTAGGTATTGGAACGACTAGTCCAAACGAAAAACTTCACCTTATGATAGGAGAGGATGATGGAGGCAGCAGTAACATAGGCATAAAAATATCTGATCCTAATACTACCATCGCTGTACTTGGAGATGGAGCATCTAGTGGAGAAAATGGCTATCTAGGTCTTTATGCTGATGGCACAAAACTTATTCAACTATATGCTTCATCAACAGGTGATTCATATATTAATAGTCGATATGTCGGCATAGGCACTACTACTCCTTTAGAAAAACTGGATGTAGCAGGTACAGCAACAATATCCGGGAATCTGGTATTAGCAAGTTCCGATGGAACAGGAAGAAGTATTCAAGCAACCAGAAACAATACTCTAACCATTGGTGGAGACAAAACAGGG
>Ga0302253_1000347_pt1 | contig 40707 bp, 48 predicted proteins | sample AAG_RA_Trp_MG_FD_193537 | JGI IMG/M metagenome (GOLD analysis project Ga0302253, IMG submission 193537) | Enriched activated sludge microbial communities from anaerobic digester in WTTP, New Holstein, Wisconsin, United States - AAG_RA_Trp | ecosystem: Engineered > Bioreactor > Anaerobic >...
GTTGCACCCTTGTATTCACCGGCCTGTATCATCGAAGTGATGCGCCCGTCGATAAGGACGCTCGTATCTGGTACTAAAATCATATGATATCCTCTTGTATGGTCTTCTATGGTATGCTATCATATTCACATCTGGGAAGCGCAGCACGCATCCCGGCTCTTGTGTGCCTCATGCGCCTATCGGCGCGGAGGGACGGTATTCAACGATATGGGATCGTTGATGGGTGAATATACGACCACAGGGTTTATTAAGGGTGCGGGGATGCATCGGGGGTGCACCACATTTGTAGGAATAATGCGAAAAAGGATTTGACTTGCCGAAACTTGATGAGCTGAGGCAAGAGAAGATACAAGAGAATTTTGAGTTTAAAAGAGGTATCGAAGAATAATACTACAGACGATTTTCACAGATTCATTATAAAAATTCTCGTCGCTTAATAAAATTTAATCATGTAATGATACGAGATAGATTATTCGATGCTAGAATCGAATCCAGAATTAATCAAATCGATGAACCAATCGATTTTCGAGAAATCCTATCCAATAGACAATGAAATTTTACATTTAAACTTCGATGAATTGGTCAAATCAAAAGTTATTGATGTTATCCCTGTTCTTCGTACCATTAACGCACTCTATAAAGGTGTTCTAGGAATTCGAGATCGATTCTTTATGAGAAAAGTGGTTCTTTTCATTAATCAGTATAATTCTGGGGTGAGTACCTCGGAAGTACAAAAATTTGTGTCTGATGTATTATCAGATAAAAAATTTCGTGAACGGGTTAATGAAAAAATCCTTATTCTTTTAGATCGTTTTGACGACGAATTAAAAGCGAAAATTTTGGCCGAATTAATGAAAAATTGGATAAAAAATAATATCGATTGGAATACTTTTGAGAGATTGGCATATTCGGTTGATAGATCTCACCCGAGTGTTTTTATCGCTCTATATGATTACTACAAAAATTATGATATCTTTTCAAAATCAAGTCAAGGAATATATTACCCACATGCACCTTTGATACTTGGATCTGGGTTAGGATCTATATCCCCTGGAATAGGACATTTAGTAGTCTCTAAAGATGCTCTTGATATCTGTAAATATGGTTTAAGTGGGATGTTAGATCCACGATACGAAAAATTTCCTCCGGAAATAGTTGATTATTTAAATAATCTATATCGAAAACGAAAAGCGAATAAAGAAATGAATTTTATCCCCTTGCAGGACCCCGCTTTTTCGGAATACGAGCTTTGGATAATTAATAACGAATATAAAGAACCAAATTTTCTGATTCGAAATGGAATCATTGAAAAAATTCGAAAGCAATGTTTAATGTAAAAATGGACATGATTTCACTTCGCACTATCGCCGGGATCCCCCCTCCCAACGAAAGACAAATCCCTTAAATTCATCTCTCGTTAATTGTTCCATTTTCGTATCCGAGCCCATTTTGAAAAATTGACGTTTTGATACTCGCATTTCCTCGTCAGAATGGGGCTCATATACGTCGGAGCTGGTAAGGTCCTCCAGCCCCTCCCCCCACCTCCGCTCCCGCTTCGGCATCGATCGCCCGTCCAAACTGTGCCATACCTGCCTGTGTTTCTCCGACGGGAAATCAGGAAAAATCCCTTCCAACTGGCTGCATTTCTGAGAAACGTGGTTGTCGGAGATCCCGGATATGCCAATCCGGCGCCTCTGCGGGCTCCGTTTCCCTCCACCGGGATCTCGTGGAGGACAAAACTCGGAGACTACTGTCTCCTCGTGTCTCATGCTTTCAGCATTCGACATCGCAGAAACGGGGGACAAATGCACCCCTTGTACCCTGCATCTCCGTCGTAAAATAGCGAGACGCTCATAGACGCATTTGGATACAGGATCGCCCTTGCTCCAAGGGGTTTCCCTGCCCCCTCGAACGATCGCCCGCCCTATCTGTCCCATATTGTCCCATCGTTTTCCGACGGAGAATTCCTGATTTTTCCCGAAACACTCCCGCTTTTTTGCGTTACTGTCACATATTGTTGGCCGGAGTGGGGTAATCCGGGGCCAATTCAAGCCCGGATGGGATCAGCCCTCCCGTCCCCCATCGGTGTGGCTCCAGGATGGAGATCATCCTCATGAAGCGGGAAGGCAGTTTTCTTTATGCAAGGATGGGGACCATAACATCTCCAACATCATCTGGCTTAAGAAAAAAAGGGATTTTTGAAATTATACCGCAACGGTTTCAACGCGTACCCGGCTGATGATGAAGTCGTTGTCAGCAGGGATATCTTCCCCGTCTTCCTTCATGCAGGAGATATGGAGTTCGATTGCCTCTCTCGTATTTGTGATCGTTTCCTCAACGGTCTCTCCCTGCGAGAAACAACCGGGAAGGGCCGGGACCTCTGCCCAGAATCCTCCCTCTTCAGCCTTGTGGATCAGTATCGTATATTCCATAATTTTTCCTCACAACAATTCTGCGAATTCCTCATCGGTCAGTCCGGATTTTTTGATTGCAGCTTTCAGGAGGCCAATCTTAAGGTCACCAGAAATTGGGATGGTTATCAGGCTGCCATTTGGCATCCGGATGTTCACGTGGTCTCCTTTCCCCTGCCTGACCGTGCCACCGGCACTTACAAATGCCCTGACAGCATCTTTCCCTTTTACGGAATAGAATGAAGTCACGGTGCACGATCCTTTGTGGATTGTTGGCGTTTGATATTCATCATCTTTGTTGTTGCCCCCTCAAAGAAACACCCCTCCATCATGTAACATGTTCTCCAATTCCCTCAAGAACCTGCTCTCTCCCCAAAATCTGTACAGTTATAGTTCCCCCGCTCGCAGCCGGCAAGCCTGTGGTATCCCATGAGGTTGGAAGAGATCGTGTAATACTGTCCGTGATATTCAAAGACAGGCGGGTAAGGATAACAATCAGCGAGGTTACGTGTTTCATTCTTGCATGCGATATGGTAGAACTGATAGAGATCGCTCTCGTTTCCATCGAACCATGCTACAACCCGATGACCGTATGCCCAGGTTCCGGAACCGTTGATCACGTCATGCATGGATCGCTCAAAATCCGGAAAATCTTTCAATTCATCATAGGTTACGGGGATGATGGTCCTGTTGCGGAGAGAACTGAAATCCCATTCCTGAATTTCAAAATGAGCATTGACGATCTTTTGGTTCTCGGGAATATCTTTTGCCGGAAAACCTATTCCATGAACAAAGAGAACGATGGCTGTTCCCACAATGATAAGAATACAGGCAAAACCAATCAGTTTCCTTCTGTGTGCCATCATTATTGCATAATTCAATAGGTGATTAAAATATATCAGTTATTGTATTAAACAAAATGTTGAATGAAACAACACGATTGACATTGATTCTCTCTTCCCATTGCCCCGGTATACCACAACCATTATGGAAGCACATGACGATCCACTGGTAATGGCAGCGCGAACTGCATCCCGAGCATCCCGCAACGTCTCCCGGAAAAAAGCTGTTGGTAAAACAAGCGAAGGCCGTTCATCTACCCTGGATTCTGCAGCAGAATACTCACTGCAAGATTTTCTCACCGATGAGCCCGACCTCTACTCGGTGTCCGATATTAAAGTGCGGTACCGGTGAAGGGAAAAATTGTCCGGGTCCACTTCCCGTTCACGGACCTCTCTGATACCAGGCTCCGCCCGGTCCCGTAGCCCGATCAGCGAACCTGTTACCATTTTGGTGCACTTTCCTGTAATCCGCCCGATCACGTGGTGCACCTTCCATGACTGTTTCCGGATCATTTTTTGCAGTCCCGGCCGGATTTTCAGCAAAAAAGTGATCGCGATGAAAAAATTTTACACGCGATCGCGATCGCATGTGAAAATTTTCAAACGCGGTACCTTTGCAAATGAAAACGCGATCGCGAAAAAAAAGTACCCTAACCGGACCTCGCTCACCCCTGTATCACCTCATGTTCCTGTGGAGAATTTTTCACGTTTCATGTGCGATCACAACCGCGAAATTTTTTTTTCAAACGCGATCACGATCGCATTGGTAATTTTTCAAATGCGGTGACATGCAAATCTGAAAAAAGTTAAACAGGTTTGCCGGAGGGGGATTGCCTGTGCAATGTGGTGCAGTGGGTGTGGTGCAGAGAACGCTTTTTCTGGTATATGTGGGGGATTTGACGCTTATTGGGACTGGCGCAGTCCCGGGAGATCCCCTTGCCTGCTGCCGGTTTGTGGCAATGCAAACCACAATTTTGATGGTATTATAGACCATTTTCCCTGTTTGGTCACCATGAAAACCAGTAATTCCTTTTTCCTGACCGGTGGAATCACCCTCATCCTTATCAGCATTGTATTGATCGCGGGATGCACATCCACCAGTGCCCCGACACAGAGCCAAGGTACAGTCACACCGACCCCAACCTCGGAGGTTGTCGTGCAGACTCCGGAGATGACCGTAGTCCAGACACCGGTTGTGACAACAAGCACCCCTGTCCCGACGAAGTCGGTCTCTCTTGCCAACGGTATGACACTGTCCTATCCCGCAAACTGGGAGATGGAGACACCCGGGGATACTGTTATGCGTGATTACGGGCGGATCACGACGAACCTTGCTAATTTCTTCTCCCCCTCGGATCACAACAACCAATACACTGCCATCAGTGTTGATCTTGAGCCGGAATTAATTTCTGACAATGATATGTACTTCAACCTCGCAACAGTCGGGGTCCAGAAGACATACGGCTCCATCGACATCTCCCACCACTCCCAGCTGAGCAGTGCTGTGGACATGGTCTCCGCCTGCGATAAGTGCAAGCATTACAACCTTGAGTTCGAGACCAAGAACCAAGACCGGTGGTATCACTTTATCGATGCTGATGGAACCTTCTACATCTTCACCATCAATAATCCGGATCTCAACCACGACCAGATAATGGAACTCTTAAAATCGGTAAAAGTCACCCCTTCGGCAGATCAAAAGAAACGCTGACCGGAGTTACCGGAATGCCAGTAAGGCCCCCCGGAAAAATCCTTTTTTCTTTCTTTTCTCCTGTTCACCCTTGAAACGATCGACCGCGGCTCAAACCAACAGTTGCAGCAAATGGGTAACAACCGTTTCCCCATGAGATATACAATACCTCCCGTCCCGGCAACCGCGATCTTCGTGTAATCCGGCTCTAAAAATTCCTGAAAAGAGGTGACCGGGCCGTAGCCCGGCAATCCTGTCTCATAGAGGATACATAAAGTTCATCGGCGCTACAGCCTGCTGGTAGGGTGCCACAGCGTTGAAGTAGATCACGAGCGTTGCGAGCAGGGCAACGATTGCAAGATAGATCATGAACTTCACCAGGTTCGCCATCGCATCACTGGACTTTACGTCGCTCATCACAAGATCTCCCTCACGCCTTCGCGTGATAGTTTCCTCTTGGACGATGGGACGATAAACCTTGCGTGCGGGAGAGCAACGGAAAGGATCGGAAAACCGGTGAAAAGGACCAGAACGGTATTTCCAACAAAAAAATGGGGGAAAAGTCTCCGGTTACTTGCGGATGGCAGGCGGATTCTTGAGCACGGGCTCAAAGGCCTTGTTCATGTCCTTCACGTAACTGGTGTTCGAGAGTCCCAGCAGGTTCATGGTGTCATTGAAGAATCCGATAAGAGCCCGGCTTGTGGCATTCAGCCACTCGACCATCTCCACCATGGACTCCTGCGAACCGAGCGGGGCAGTGCCCTTTTCCGGTACTTCGAGGCTCAGGTTCTGTGCATTCCGCAGCAGTTCCTCCTCGGACAGGTCAGCGGCCTAGACGGGAGAGAGGAAAAGAACGGTTACAACAATAAAAACAACAAGGAGAACCGGGCGGCAGTTCATGGAGGATCACATCGGGATTCTGGTAAATCCCAGTCGGCGCAGCAGACGAAAAAGATTCTGAAATGCACCCGCTTCGCGGGTCGCTGCTGGATCTGTCCCGGTGGCACTCCCGGATAACGGTCAACGTCCCGCTGACCGGGCCAGGCTCCTCTGTGGTGGCTGTCTGGGATCCCCACGACGTTTTCTTTGCATCGAAGAGCCGCTCGGCCGGGCAGCCGATCTCCCGCTGTTTACAGAACCGGCACGCAAGGTGTCCCCGGACAAAGGCATTGCCTGCAAACCCGAGAAGGAGGAGGACGATGATGAGGAGATGGATCGTCCAGGAGAACTGCTGTACCAGGAGCACGATCCCGGCAATGACGGGAACCAGGAACACAAGGAAATCCGGGACAAGGTCTTTCCAGCCGATCTTCAGCCGGGTAAACGCTTCCGGATTGCCACGCCGGAAGAGCAGGGCGGAGAGCCGCCCTTTGCCAAACGCACAGGTCTTGCCGAAGTAATAACAGTCCCGGCAATGCCCGCTCACGAGCCGGAACTCAAGGGCAAATACAAAGAGGAGATACAGGAGGGCCCAGGGAAGGCTGATGCGGGAGAGAATGAAGGCGCCGGTGATCCAGGTCACGAGCGGGACAAGGTTCGAGACGATGACGGTTGTTACGGGATAGTTCTCCAGACACTCCGGTTCTTTCATACCGGAAACGATGCGTCAGGAATACGATAAATTCTCTGAAACAGTTCCGGGATGCTCCTTACGGTGTCCCCGTTGTATCCTGTTACCATCGTTCCGCAACCCTCATGTAGCAGCACCGACAACTCCAACAAATGGATAATCCGGCCACCGGTACCGCACCAAAACAGGGCTTCGCCCTCCTCGTCTTCTCCATCTCGCTTGCCATGTTCATGACAAGCCTTGACGGCACGATCGTCAACATCGCCCTCCCGACCATCTCCGAGTCCTTCAATGTCTCAACGAGCACGGTCAGCTGGGTTGCGACTTCCTATCTCCTCGTCATGGTGGGCTGCGTGCTGGTCTTCGGGAAAGTTGCCGACACTCTCGGGTACAAGCGGATCTTCCTCTCCGGTTTTGTCATCTTCACCATAGGCTCGTTCTTCTGCGGGTTCCTCCCGGAATTCATTGCGGGCTTCCCCTCGCTCATCGGGTCCCGGATGTTCCAGGCTGTTGGTGCCGCGATGCTTATGTCAGTTGCCGCGGCCATGATCTCCACGTTCGTCTCCCCCGACCAGAAGGGCAAGGCAATGAGCATCATCATGATGCTTGCAGCCCTTGGCACGGCGCTTGGCCCCACCATCGGCGGCATCCTCACCCAGTACCTGTCGTGGCACTGGATCTTCTTCATCAACATTCCGGTCGGCATTGTCGCCATCCTCCTCGGGGCGAAGGTGATCCCCGCAAGCTGCCCGGTGCAGCGCGAGGGCGGGTTCGACCGGCTGGGGGCAGTGCTCGCCTTCACCGGCCTCGCCTCGCTCGTCTTTGTAGTCTCGGAAGGCTCGACATTCGGCTGGACCTCTCCTGTCATCCTGGGCATGGCCGTGCTTATGGTAGTCTCCCTTGGCTGGTTTATCAGGCACGAGCTCTGCGCTGCCGACCCGATCCTCGATATCCGCATGTTCAGGAAGAAAAACTTCGTCATCGCAAACCTGATCCTTGCGCTCGTCTTCTTCAGCCTCTCGGGGATCAACTACCTCCTGCCGTTCTATCTCGAATATGTCCAGCACTATGAGACCTCGACCGCCGGCCTGGTCATGACCGCCCTCTCCTTTGCCATGATGATCGCCGGTCTCATTGCCGGAGTTGCCTTCAACCGGGTAGGCCCGCGCCGGCTCTGTATCATCGCAAGCATCCCCCTCATCCTCGGCTACTTCCTGATGACCATGCTGCACACCTACACGTCCATCGGCTTTGTCATGCTTGCCCTGGCCCTGATCGGGTTCGGGCTTGGGCTGATCGTCAGCCCGATCACGACAATGATCATGATGTCGGTCTCAAAGTCAAAGGCAGGAATGCTCTCAAGCCTGACGAGCCTTGAGCGGAACGGCCCGCAGTCCATCGGTATCGCTACCTACAACGCGCTCCTCATTCTCGGTGTCGTGATGATCGCGAAGAGCTATGACATCACCAAGGAAGCGCCGGCCAACATCAAGCTGGAGGTGCTCTCCGCCGGGTTTGATATCGCCTTCATCCTCTCGCTTATCATGGGAATTATCATCCTCATCCTCTCCCTCGCGGTGAAGGAGGAGATTCACCCGGATTATGCCGCGGAGGCAAAGATCCTGATCAAGGGTGGGGAGTAAGAGAGCCGGTTTTTCCCCTTTTGTTTTTTGGTACCTTCCCTTTGCAGCCCGGATCATTTTGCACTATATTTATTGCCCGGAACCTGCCTTATCACGGAGTAATCAGGTTATGTGGTGTGGGTTTGCATGAGGGAGTCATTTTCTGTTACAATCCGTTGTATTGTTGTAGTGCTATTCCTGTTCCTGGCCACCATTGGCCCGGCGGCAGGATCTGACATCGGGGCCCCTCCAGTAGGCCCGTCCGGCTGCGTGGCATTCTGCCCGGGAAGCGATGACAGTTCCGGCAGCAGTTCCAGCGGCGGATCCTCCACCGATTACACATATGTGTCCGGCTCATCGTGCAATCCCGGTTATTACCTCTACACGACCAGTGGTTGGAAATGCTGCCAGGCAGGCTATCCGTATTACTACGATGGCGCCTGCCACAAATGTTCGAACGGGTACCACACGTACTCGACCAGTTCCGGCTACTGCTGCCCTGATGGGTACCCGTATTATTACAATGGCAAATGCCATCAGTGCGCCCAGGGCTCGTACAAATATTCGACAAGCGGGGGATATTGCTGCAAAGAAGGATATCCATATTATTTCGATGGCACCTGTCACAAGTGCAAGGAAGGGAGTGTATCCATCAGCAGCGCCGGCGTCTGCTGTTCGAAAGACTACCCGAACTACTATGACGGGAAATGCCACCGATGCCAGCAGGGCAGTGTGTACTACGAGGTGTCGGGAAAATGCTGCTCTTCCGATTACCCGTATTACTTTGACGGTAAGTGTCACCAGTGTCAGGAAGGATATGTGTACGACACGGACACTGGCAGGTGCTGCCCGGAAGATACTCCCCAGTACTACAATGGTGCCTGCCATACCTGCAGCGAAGGGTACCAGAAGTATGATACGAGCGAAGGTCATTGCTGCCCGGCTGGCTACCCTTATTACTATGACGGCAAATGCTTCATGCGTCCTAAATCCGGTGGAGGCGACGGCGGATTGACCACGATCACTCCCGTGGTTGCTGGCCTGACGATCCCACAGACAATGTCTCCTTCAGAAACGATATCCCCGGTGCTGACCAATAAACCGTTCGTTGCCCTGCCGAACCCGCTCTCCCTGCCATACGATGCTGTGCGCGGGTACTACGAAGGACTCAGAAAACTGGTGGATGATATTCTGAAGAGTGGCACGCTCCGTCCGGCTGAAGGGAGTTCGCACCCAGCGGGGAGCTGAACGAACCTGCGGGGATTTTCCCAGGGAATTGTTGTGAGCGTCCCGTACCTTAAGACCCGGGAACGCCCATTACTGCCTGATACCCCGGCCAGGCCGGGTGCCTTCCCATGACCCCCATCTACCTTTTCGGTCACCGGCAGCCTGACACCGACAGCACGGCCAGTGTCATCGGCTACGCGGAGTTCCTCAACCGCGACTCCCCCGGCCGTGCTGTCCCGGCGCGGTGCGGGGACCTGAACCCGGAATCGACGTGGATGCTGAAACGGTTCAAAATCCCGGAACCGGTCCACATCCCGTCAGTCGAGCCCCTGCTCTCCGATATCACCTACAAACCGGTCTTCTCGCTTTCGCAGGATGTCCCGACCGTTGACGTTGCGGCCCTGATGGCAAAGGAGGGGATCCGGAACGTGGTCATCACCGATACAGCGGGCCGGCCGGTCGGCATGATAGGGGAGCACGCCCTTGCCGGGGCATATCTCCGGAAGATCCATATCTCCGAACTGACGGTTACCCCGATTCCGGTCGGGACCCTTGCCCGGATCCTGAACGCGGAGGTCCGCGTGGCTGCACACGATGCCCTCGAGGGCCGGGTCTACATCGCGATCGATGCCCTGCATGTCACGCTTGCGAAGATGACGAAAAATGACATCGCGGTGGTAGGCGATGATGAGCCCGCCCAACTGGCCTTCATCTCGGCAGGTATTGCGTGCCTGATCATTGCTGAAGGTGCTCCCGCGGGTGACCGCGTCCTTTCCGAGGCAAAGAAATGCGGTGTCTCGGTTCTCTCCACCGACCTGGACGCCTTTGGTGTCGGCAAGATGATCAACCTCTCGCTGCCGGCCCGCGAGGTGATGGAGACCGAGGTGCCGGTCCTCACATTCGACGATACGCTCGCACGGGCCCGGAAGGTCGTCTCGTCCTCGAAGTTCCGGGCTGCCTGTGTTGTCACCAAAGAGGGGACGCTTGCCGGCGTCCTGACCCGGACAACCCTGCTCGACGATGTCCGGAAGCCCGTCATCCTCCTTGACCACAACGAGGCATCGCAGGCCGTGGAAGGGATCGGGGAAGCGGAGATCGTGGAGATCATCGACCACCACCGGCTCGGGACGATCACGACTCTGAAGCCCATCCGGTTCCTCAACGATCCTGTTGGTTCGACATCGACGATCATTGCGATGAAGTTCCGGGACTCCGGCCGACCGCCGTCAAAAGCCGTGGCGGGAGTCCTCCTCTGCGGGGTCCTCTCTGACACGCTCGCCCTGCGTATGTCCACCACCACCGCGACCGACCGCGACGCCGTGGAATACCTTGCGAAGGTTTCCGGAGAAGACCCGGGTGCGCTGGGTATCGAACTGCTGGTGCAGGGGATGGACCTTTCAGGAGTGCCTCTTGCCACCATCCTCTCGCGGGACACCAAGGAGTTCGACCTCTCCGGCCGGAAGGTGATCATCTCGCAGGTGATGGTGCCGTCGTTCTCGTGGAACACGGAACGGGCGGAGAATATTGGCCAGGAACTCCGCAGGCTGCAGGAGGAGAGCGGGGCCGACCTCGTCCTTTTCCTCTTCACAAGCGTGATGGACAACGCGAGTGACTGCTATGGCGCAGGGGATCCTGATCTCCTCATCACAATCTTTGGAAGGTCCCTGCCGGTCCATCTCGATGGTGTGATGTCACGGAAGAAGGACTTCCTCCCGTGGCTCGGGGAGAAGCTCCGCACGGTTCCGGCTCCGTAATCACGCGGGCAGAAAAAAACCAGATTGTATCATTGAAGTGAGCGGTGCACCGTATTCCGTGACACTCAATCGCCTTTCATGATGCGATTCCCGTGCAAAAAACAGAGCATGAAAATGCGAGAGCCCGTATCGCGCGAATTCTCCGCACGATCCGAAAAGATGGGTGCATTTTTCATGTTTGCAGAGAAACCTTTCAGGCGCAATAAAGGAAGTTGGGAAGCTATGACATTGAAAACTCTTGCATTCATGCTTGTCATCGCGGGTATGCTGATTGCCGCCGGCTGTTCAGCCCCGGCGGCTCTCCCCGCTGCGACCGGCACACCTGCTGGCGAAAAAGTTCTCCCCATGGCGGGAAACGTTACCCTCGGGTCCGGGAACAAGACCGTGAACGTCTTCATCCACAGCATCGAACTCGACGCAAAAGCAGAGAACGAGACGGGTCGGACCGTGACGATCTATGTTGCTGCCGAGAATACCGGGACGGAACCGGTGATGTTTGTCTGGTTCTCGAAGCTGACGGACGTAAACGGGAACTTCTATGGCGGGATCAATGTCTCCCACAAGGGAAGCGGCGCCCGCACGGCCTGGATCCAGCCGGGATATACAGAAGCCGCCCGTGACTTCATCGACCAGTTGACAAACCAGGACCTCGGCATCCTCTCCAAGGGTGCAGTGCTGGACGTGTACTTCTTCGAGAAGTCCGGGCCCGATGGCACAATCGGGGCAGAACCGGATTATCATGTTGCCTGGACCCTTGAACCGGGTGCAATCCTCGGGTGATCCTGCAGGGGCATGCAGGATCTTCGGTATCGCGGGGTAACAGCCCCCATTTATTTTTTATTGTGTGTTTTTCCTCATCTCATTGCGGAGACGGTTTGCAGTTCGTGCCCCGCAGGTGTGAAAAATCCCCGGCACTCCCGATCACAAAACACAGGTGTGATTTGCGCTCCCTGCCCATGCCTGCATTCCAGACACTTTTATCATGGCGGAGCCGCGACCGTGAATCAGATCTTCCGTGCAAAGACCATCTCGACACTGTCGAATCGTTCCATCTCTGCGGTCTTCAGCGGGACATACAGCGCGAAGATCGCCGGGGTGTCAAGCGTGAGGGTCCGGTCTTTTCGGATCTGCGCAACGATAACGCCTTTTGACCGCACATTGAACCCGATCGCGTATTCTGCCGGAAGGGCGTTTCTTCCCATGATGGTGGCATTGATCAGGATAAAGTTCCATGTGGGGGTGGATATCGTCCCGGAACAGGCAGGATCCCCCAGCGTTGCCGGCTCGATGTAATCGGTGATCCTCCGGCCGGCCTCGACCGTGGTGACATTTGTCACGGCATTAGCCTCAATGAACTTGTGAATCTCATCTTCCGAATAGGCAACGAGTGTTCCCTGGCGGCCGGCAATGCCATAATTGGGATCAGTAGCCGCGTCCGGGAAAAACTTCCTCATGCCGCAGTCGGGAAGGTCTGCGTTGAAGTATTCCTTCTGGAATTGCAGGATAATAATCCGTGGATCGCCGGTTGCGCCATAGGTCGGGACAACCCATGTCGCAGCGGGTGCCGTTGTGGAGGAATCTTCCGGGCCGGCCGTGGTGACCGCTGCTGTTTCCGCAGGAGGCAGCGTGGGTGCGGGAAGCGTGACCAGTACCGCTGCGGATTGCGTGATTGCAGCCGGTGCTGTGGTCGCTGTCGTGACAGGTACCCCGCCGTCACCGGATCCGGACAAACAGCCCGCTGACAGGAGGAGCGGAACCAGAAGCAGGATGAGGAGCAGGAAAGACAGCATTCCGGCTCTTCCGGCAACAGGCTTTCGCATGGATTAATGGTAATGCCGGGACCGAGTTAAGCCTGATCCTTTCCGTGTGACGGTTTCTTTGATTGTACCCTGTCTGCGGAGCTGCCAGCGAATCCCGTCCGGCGCGTAAAAACGCGGGGGATTCGACCAAAACGCATTTAAAATTATGCATTTTCAAATCGGGCCCTCCCGCATGCTTTAATAATAGTTCGGCAAATATAATGGAGCCGGTTTACACGGTAACAGGTGAAATACAACAATGGATTACGCAAACATGCTCGGCGACTCCTTTGCCTATGCAAAGGACGCCATTGTCGGCAAGTGGAAGCAGTACCTGCTGTTCCTGATCGCAACGCTCCTCTTAACGATCCCCCTGCTGGGATACTGCCTGAAGGTATTCCGCGGCGAGAAGCCGGCACCCGAAGTTGACGGGTGGGGGACTCTCATCATCGATGGTCTCAAGTACGCCATCATCAGCATCATCTGGGTAATCCCCTGCTTCATCATCGCCATGTTCGTTATTGGCGCCGGTATTCTCGCGTATGTTGAGAATCCCGCAGCACTAATGGAGATCATCGGCGGTGTGCTTATCGGGGTCATTGTGCTCCTCATCGTGGCAGCCATCACGGGGCTCCTTTCAACAATCGGCGTTATCCGGTTTGCGCGGACCGGCAGCATGGGCGAAGCGTTCAACTTCAGCGCCATCCTTGAGACCATCCGGAAGATCGGGTGGGTCAACTACATCATCGCAATGGTCGTCATCATCCTTGTCGAGATGGTCTTCATCGGTGTCATCGAGGTCTTCAACTTCGTCGTCAGCCCGTATCTCGGTCTCCTCATCGAGTTCCTGCTCATAGCGCCTCTGACGCTTCTGATGTCCCGCTACTTCTGCCTGATCTACGATTCGGCAGAAACAGCATAAGGGCAATTCATCCCTGAATCCTTTTTTCTTTCCTTGCGTTTGCCGTGGGTTGTTCCGGTAACCCCTGCGCCGTTCCTGTGCTCCGGTGTCCGGGAAAAGAGTCTCCACCCCCGCGGGGTTTCCCACCGGTTTGTCAGCGCCTGCGCCAGAGTGCACCGGGATGGATCCGGTTCAGCACCTGATCAGGTACAGTATCCCGAGGTTGGCAAAGGCAAGCCCGCAGATCAAGAAAAATTTCAGGTAGATCCAGTCCGCAAAAAACGGGACCGTAAAGACAACCACCAGCAAAGCTGCAAGGATGATGGTGGCTGCGGTAACGATCTTCCCGAAGCGGGATTCATCCTGGTGATGGGACCGGGTCACAGGATTCGTTTCTGTGCCCGGAACTAATGAGCATTGTGCCGGATGGCCGTACTGTTGCTAAAAAACGAGATATGGGAAAAAGGGGAAAACGGGTGCCAGGTCAGGGATGGTCAGTGCCCGGGCTTTTTGTAGACTTTCTCGGGGTCGAAGACCTTTGTCCCGATAACATCCCCGTCAAGCGTGCGGTAGAAGCAGGTCCGGTATCCCGTGTGGCAGGCAGCGCCGGTCTGCTCCACCTCGTAGATGAGACAGTCCTCATCGCAGTCGGCAAGGATGCGGAGCACCTTCTGGAAGTGGCCGCTCTCCTCGCCCTTCTTCCAGAGTTTCTTGCGGCTCCGGCTGTAATAGTGCGCAAAGCCCGTCTCCTGCGTGAGGCGGACCGCCTCATCGTTTGCATAGGCCATCATCAGGACATCGCGGCTCTGTGCATCCTGCACGATGACCGGGATCAGCCCGTCGGCAAATTTCAGGGAAAGCATATCAGATTCCTCCGGTGAGTAGTCTCATCAGGGCATAGAGGAAGTCGCCGAAGATGACTGCGGTGACAAACCCTGCCGTGATGGGGATGATGAACGGGACGGCATAGGAGATCCAGACCGTCCCGGCCTTCTTATAGATGGCAAGTTCGTGCGTAAATTCCTGCGGGTGCTCGCGGAGATCCTTTGTGTAGACCCGGCCCTCTCCTTTGTACATCCGTTTCACGGCATCGAAGAACCCGATGAATTTCCGGGTAACCTTCCCGTCCTTCTCCTCGAAATCCTCCATGACAAATCCCCACTCCTTCTGGATCTCCTCGCCTTTTACCGGGAACCCGAAGAAGAGGTACATGAGGGGTGCCCTGTTGCCCCGTACAATGTTGACAAGGAAGATGCCCACTGGTGCAGCGAGGTTCAGGATGAGGGCATTGATCAGCACCGAGAAGGCGAGGAACCCGAGCGGGGAGCTGCCAAGGAGGGGCGTGAACGGGAAAAGCGGCACACAGAACGCGATGAAGATGAGCGCCCAGGCGTCTGCCCCGCCAAAGAGGTGCATCCGCCCAAAGATGTAAAAGACCCCGGCAAATATGGTGATGAGCAGCAGGGCGATGGCTGACGACCCCCAGCCGCCGGGACGAACGAGCATCGTTGCCGAAACAATGGCAAAGACCAAGATGATCAGGACAAAATACCAGCGGCCGAGCATCTCGCTCATGTCCGGCCCACGGGGCACCTGTCCTTTCTTTCCTTTCCGGCGGGGCTCGGGCCATCCTTTGTATTCCCGCCAGGTGATATACCCGAGGATCCCGGCAAACATCGCGTACCAGGGCAGGATCTGGACGGAAACGGTCGGTGTGAGAACGAACCAGGAGAGGGCCGGAAGCACAAGGACCGGGATAACATACCAGAAGATCCGGTTTTTTGCATAATAACCGGTAAGGCCGCATGAGTCCGTGCGCCCCCGGTTATCAAGGTAGTCTGCGTACAGGAAGCTCGTGACAAGGGCAAGATAGCCTGCAAGAAGGCTCGCGTTTGCAGTCTTCTGCCAGAGGAGCGCAGCCGTGCAGGCAACGCCGATCGCAAGCATGGGGAGCCAGGTGATGAACGGCACGCGCCGGTCGCGTATGTCGAGCAGGGATGCATAGATCAGGGTGGCGAGGACGGCGACGGCCGAGACCACCATCGGCAAGAACAATTCCATAATCCGGTATACCATCTTCTTCTTTGACCTCTTATGCATGGCGATGCGGGCCGGGTACCTATATCTGCCCGGGTTGCCTAATCCCTATAAGAACCGGCAACGGATGCCAGGGTATCTGTGCCCGGATGGGTGATTGACGAAATGAAAGTCCGGCAGATGATCGATACCGTTCTCACCGAATCGAAGGAGCTTGGCACGTTTAATCTTCCGGAAATCCTCCGGGTGGCAGGTCATAAAGGGTTCTTCGGGCTTGCCGTGGCACGCAGCGACGATGCAATCGGCTGCCTTGTGTTCGTCCGCGGGGAACCGGGAGGCGCGATCTTCTCTGATGAGAACGGCGATCTTTTCGGGGACAAGGCCGTGATCCTGGTGACTCGTATGGAGCGGTTCGTTTTATCCACGGTGCAGCCGGACATTGCCGAGGCACTCGTGATGGGGTGCCGGGTCTTCGACACGACCCGTCTCCAGCAGGGTCTTACCGAGGCGATTCCCGAGATCGGGATAAAAAGCGAGGGGGTAGGCCGGCTCATGGTGATGCTGATGAAAGATACAGAAGCCCAGAAGGGGGTTCGCCTCTCTATCCGGAAAGACGGCAGGATCCTGGGGAGCGATTTCACGGATGGTGCCGGAAGCGCCGGGTTCCGCCTCATGCATGGCGACTACGAGTGCATTGTGCAGGACAAGAGCCAGCAGATCCGGGCATTTACCCTTCACTTCAGGGAAAACAACCAGAAGATCCTTATCGAACTTTAATCTTTGGCATATGCCCCATTCAAAATAATTCCAAATCGGGCATTTTTTCCTTATCGGACGTTTCGAAATGCTTTAATTTCCGGTGGCCGAACACTATCCCCATGAAGATCGGGCGTGAAGATTTCGAGGCGCTGATGAAGGGCGAGAAGACGATCGCCCCCTATGTCGAGCTCGATCCGCTCGCGGGGATCTACTCGGTTTTCGGTGTCCGGACCGCCGGCAATCCCAATTACCTGGTACGGGCCATCTACGAGATGTACGAGACCAGCCTCAACCGGAAACTCGCGGTCAAGGCGGTCCGGAAACTCTTCCGCTCAGTAGGCCAGGGCTCGGTGGGCCTTGCCAGTCTCTTACAAAAACAGGGCATGGATCTCACACCGGCACAGTTTGTGATGCTGGTCTTCACCCTCCAGCACCAGCAGGGATGGGGCGCACCGTTGGAGCTCGTTGAAGCTGGCGATAAACGGATCGTGCTCCGGACAAAACAGACCTTTGAGTCCGAGGTCTTAAAGGACTGGAACATGCCGGTCTGCGGAATCCACCAGGGCTGGATTGAGGGCGTGCTGAAGGCCGTAACCGGCAAGACCTGGTTCTGCCTGGAGAAGAGCTGCCATGCAAAGGGAGACCCGTACTGCGAGTTCGTGTGCGACCAGGTGGAGCCCAGCTGGAAGTTCAAGGCCGAGGCTGTTGTGAAGGGCGAGTCGGCCATCACCGAGTTCATCGATCACAAGCCCCTGCAGGGGAAGATCCAGCTCATCGACGAGCCGGTTGTGATGATGCCCCGGTTCATCTTCACGTCGATGACGCAGTCGCTCAAAAAGACAATGGGGGAGGCGCCGGCAAACGGGGTGAACTACCGGGCTTACATGGACATGGGTAAGGAGAACGTGGAGCACTACAAGAAGATGGGGATCACGAACCCGAAGACGCTCTCCGACATGGCCTTCACCTTTTACGCGCAGATGGGCTGGTTCAGCCTTGTTGGCGAGGAGTGGGACGAGGCGACCAAGACCAAGACGATCACCCTCTCCCACACCGTGGAGTCGGAATCCTTTGGCACGACCGAAAAAAACGTCTGCTTCTGTACGGCGGGCCTTCTTGCCGGCATCATCGAGGGATCCTTCGGGATAAAGGTACAGGCAAAGGAGATCACGTGCAAGTCAAAAGGGGACGACCATTGCGTCTTCTCCATCACGAACCGATCATAATCCGCCGGTTTAATGAGATCTTATAAAAAACCTAATAAAACACCGAACCGTTATGCCGCCGCAAGCCTCCCGAATCCTGATCGTCGAAGACGATGAGATCATCCGTAACCTCATCAGCACCATGCTCCAGAGAAAGGAGTACGTAATCGCCGGAGAGACCGCATCGGGCGAGGAGGCGATCATCATGGCGGCCGAGCTCATGCCCGACCTTGTCCTGATGGACATCACCCTTGCCGGGAAGATGGACGGGGTCACCGCTGCACGGTATATCTTCCAGCTCTTCCAGGTGCCGGTCGTCTTCCTGACTGCCCACTGCGACGATACACTGATCGAACGGGCAAAGGGCGCCCAGCCGCTCGGCTATATCTTAAAACCGTTCACGGACAAGGAACTCATCTCGAACGTGGGGCTTGCCCTGTACAACCACGGTATACGGAAGAAGTTCCTGGATATGTACCCGATCGGGAACCCCAAGACGATCCTTGCAGCGCACGACCTTGTCATGATCCTTGACCTGTCGGGAAGGGTCGTCTTTTACAACCCCTATACCCTGCGGATGCTCGGCCTCGCCCCGGGCGATGTCCTGATGCACCACTGGCGCGACACCATGCGGCTTTTGCACGAGTCGTCCCGAAAGGAGATCCCCGACCCGGTGCCGGAGGTTGTCAGCCAGATGGTGGTCATCATGCGGGAGACGAACACGCTGCTCCTGACAAAGCACGGGGAGCTCAAAAGCGTCATTGCAACCGTCCGCCCTGTCAAGGATGATAAGCACGAGCTGCTCGGTGTCTTCCTGTACGCAAAAGAGAAGCCGCCCGAGAATATCCGGATCAAACCGATGGGACCGCGGTAATCCTCGCGAAGAATACGACCCGGTTACCAGATCCGGTTACTGTTTCTCTTTTCTTTTGAAGAGCACCCGGGTGAACCGGTCAACGAAGCCTTCCTTTGCAGCCGGGGACGCCTTCTCCTCGGCCATTTCCACCCCGGCAAGATCGGCGGCAATCCGCTTGATGGCAAGCGATGCCGGGGAGGAAGGGTACTTGATCACGATGGGGACTTTTGCCGAGGATGCCCGGCGGGTATTGGTGTCCTCGGGAATGATCCCGATCACCGGAACGCCGAGGACTTTCTCCATCTTCTTTGTGATGACATCGGTCTTCTCCTGGTCCACGCGGTTGATGATGCACCCGAGGACGTGCCCCCCGACAACCTCGGTGAGGATCTTGGTCTTGAGGGCATCGACAATGGAGGAGAGTTCCGGGTTGACAACCAGGATCACTTCGTCAGCCACGGCAAGGGGGACAACGCCGTCCCTGCTGATGCCTGCTGGTGCGTCGATCAAGAGGAACTCGAACTTTTTTACCAGTTCGCCCATGACGTCACGGATCTTCTCCGGGTCAGCCTGCTGGAATCCCTGGAGGGAGATGCCGCTGGGGATGACCTTTAAGCCGGCGGGGCCGCTGTAGGTGGCATCGCCGATCTCCGCGGTCCCGGCAAGAACCTCGTGGAGGGTTACAGGGACATCCTGCATGCCAAGAATGAGCCCGACATTGGCCATCCCGATGTCGGCATCCATGAGGCAGGTCTCCTTCCCGAGCTGGGCGAGCATGGTACCGAGGTTGACGGATACCGTGGTCTTTCCTGTCCCACCTTTGCCGGAAGCGATTGTATAGACCTTGACCATAAGGGACCTGACGAAACTGGATAAAACCGGTAATCTGTCGAAAGCTTACCGGATTCCGCTTATATTCGTGTTATATCCACCGGTTTAAAATCTCTTGGGTGTCGTTCCCGATCCGCCGGATCCTGTCCGGTGTCAGTCTTTTCTCCGAACGGATGATGCCGGTCAGTTTCGTGCCCTGGTGGGTGATGGTAAAGAGCGTGACTCCTGCAGCCTCCTGTGCTCCCACAGGTAAGGCTGTTCCTCCGAACTGCGCAGCATCCTCCGTTCCCGTGGCGTTCCCGCTCGTGGAGAAGATGAGGCCGTCAGTGGTTGCAAGGGTGAACCCGGCAAGGGAGTACTTCTCCGCCAGCGCCCGGGTGCTGTCAGCAATGTCGGTCCTGCCTTCGACCACGCTTACTGCTGACGAAATGGAAGGTGGTGCGTGGGACGGTGACTGCCGGGGAACCGGCGGCCGGATGAAGGGTGTCACGGGCCGGGCCGCGGGCTGGTAATCGAGTCTCCTGCTCCAGGGGGATTGCCTGCCGGTTGCAGGAGTCCTGCCTGCCCGGGACCTGGACCAGTGGAAGACGATGGCGGCGATGATCACAACGATGACAATGCCGGCACCGAGGGAGATAAGGACAGTTGGTTCGGGGACAGCAGGGGTCATGGGGGATCAACTCCGTTGGATCAGCGTTCGAGCAGGTGGTCGAGGTCGAGATGCTTCACGAGCGTCTTGCACTCGCCCCGGATCCTTGAAGTGACAAGGTCAAGGTCCATGGAGTCCAGCGCATCCATCTCGCTCTCAAGGTCTTCAGGCTCTCCGGCTGTGTCAGTACCCGGTGTTTTCGCTTCGGGTGTTTTTGGGGGCACGTGAGCCGCGACCCGGGGAGAAACCTGTGTCTGCCCCCCATCTCCCTTTGTCACCGGTACTCCTCCTGCGATCAGGACACGCCTGCCGGGCCGGTGTGACGCGGGTGCAGCGGGAGCGGCAGGATGCACGACAGGGCTGGTCCGGGCCGGGGCGGTATGGTGTATGGGCGGGCTGTTGCCGGTATCCGATGCCGGCTCGGTCAGGACAATGCACGCCGGGTTGAATTCCAGGGAGAGCCGGACCTGCGCCTCGTCCAGGGTCGAGATGATCACATCCACGGCATCCCGTGCAGACTGTTGCATCTCGCGTATTGCAGCATCACCGGCCTGCCCATGGAATTTCGCAAGGATACACGCTCCGTTCTGGAAGACAAAGGAACCGGTTGCCGGACCGGCAACGATGCCACAGGTACCGGTAAACCGGGTATCTTCAAATTCGGCGAGGAGGTCCTGGATGACGACCTTCTTCCGTATTTCCCGGAACGTGCCTCTCGGGAGCTGCATTGCGTAGTGGTACGAGATATCCCGCTATATAGTTTCTTTTTGAGCGTCTGGGAGAGGTATCGCAGGATTACCTAAAAATAATCCCAATATCCTCCGATTTTAATAAAATAAAGGCGTTATGGCTGCAAAATGTCCCCGGTCATGGACCAAATGGCCTGAAATCTGGTGTATTTTACCCATCCAGCCGTGTGATTCAGCGATTGCAAAAGACCAATATTTTAATAGAAAAAGAGCAAGAAAGATTCATTTACATCTGGTGAACCATGCTGAAGCCATTGCTGGAGGAATTTTTGAAGCTTGAGGGCGTATCAGCGGCAGTTGTGGTGGGACGGGACGGCTTTGTTATCGAGAGCGCAGTCTCGGGAAAGGTGGATATCGAGGCGCTGGGTGCCATGGCCTCAACGGGTCTTGGCACATCGGAGGCAATGGGGAATACCCTCGGCAAAGGGGAACTCTCCCAGATGCTTGTCGAGTGTGAGATGGGGCCGATTCTCCTCTCCCCACTCTCCCCCGACGAACTCATCGCGCTTGTCGCCGACACCACGGCCAATATCGGCAGGATCCGGTACGAACTGAAGAAGAACAAGGAACGCATTGTTGCCGCCCTCTAAAAAAAACCTCATTTTTATGGAATTTCCTGCAGGAACCGACCGGAAGATTATGAAGAGTCCACGCGATGAAGGAGCCGGACGCGATCTCCGTCTGCCCGATGAGGCACAGCTCCTGAAGATCCGCAACCAGCCCGGCGTGATTGCCGTGTCCGCGTTCTTCGAAGGCTTTCCGGTACAGTCGGTTGGCGATGAGGATTTCGAGCACGTTGCAGCACTTGCCGAGGATTTCCTGAGGGCCGGATCAAAGGTCGCCTGCGAGCTGGGAATCGGCAACGTCGACCAGCTGATCCTTGAGACATCGCAGAACAAGTGTATCATCGCCCCGTGCGGGGACCTCTCTCTCTGCGTTCTTACCCGATCGGATGCGCAGCTCGGGCTGATCCGGGTACTGCTCCGGGGTATCCAGAAGGAATTGGGTGTACATGGGGGGCGGGATCATTCATCCTCCTGATAACCGGTATCAGCAGGACATGCTCCTTCCTTCGGTATGCCTCACCTTTGCAGAGAGTATACATAGAGCCGGGTGCAGAGTATCATGTACCAGGGTAGCGCTGACGGGGTGGCGGGGTTTGATGCAAAGTTCGGAGAGGGTGGTCCGGTATGGCTGATAACGACGGCGAACCTCTTGATGATGTCGAGGGTCTGGCGAGGAAGATCGGGACCGTGAAAAAAGAGGCCCCTCCAGCGGAAGGGAAAGACGGCGAGGCAGCGAAAAGTCCGGCCGGGACACCGCCCGAACCGCCCGCATCCTCCGGGGGGGATTTCTCACTCCTTATGAAGAGATTGGGGATGGGAGAGAAACAGGCTGCAGCTCCCGCCCCTACATCGTCTCCCCCCACAGTCCCTATGGCAGGACTAAAAGAGGACCAGGAGGCACCCGCGGTGGTAACCCTTGACGACCTGCTGGAAGAAGAGGAACCGTCAGCCCCGGCATCTCCCGATCTTCCGCCTGCCGCTGAACCGGTTGTCGAGATTATCGATGAGGATCCGCGGGGATCCCTGTGGAAGAAGAAGCCAAAGCCCACGGTTGCTGCAGATCCTGCACGGCAGCCCCCAAAGGAGCCGGGAACGGATGCCGAAGAGAAGATCATCTCCGTGGACCAGATCACGGACCTCTCCGGCCTGATCCTCCCGAAGAGTGCAACGTTCGAGGTCGAAGAACTCAAGCTCCACAGCCGCGTCAGTGCCTATGACGGGCAGTCGATCGGGAGCCTTCCGGATGAATTCGACGAGATCTGGAAGAAGGAATTCTCCAAGGCGGGGTTCAAGGACCTGGATCTCGGGGATGTTGTTGCGGCAGGTGAGACAAAGACCCCGCCGGCAGCCAAGAAGTTCAGTATCGGGAGCCTCTTTGCTGCCATCCGCACCGAGGAGGAGGAGTACGATGCCAAAAAGCACGGCCCGCTCGTCGACCTCTCCTTCACGCCCCGGCCCGGCATCGAGGAGATCGAGCTTTACCCGGTCAACGAACCGTATGCGTATGTCCGGATCATCTACGACCATGCCACCCACGAGTACACCTATTTCGTCATCGAACCCGTGCTTGCGGAACAGGAGAAGGACCTCTTAAAGGAAGTCAAGGAACGCCTGTTTGAGACCCTTGATATCAACACCAAGGACATCACCCGCGAGGAGGCCCGGCATAAACTCCGGGAGGCGACAAACGATGTCCTCCAGGATTACGGCATCCGGCTCACCCCCGTCCAGAAAGAGAAACTGCACTACAACATGCACAAGGACTTCCTGGGCGATGGCCTCATCGATCCGGTCATGCACGACAAGTACATCGAGGATATCTCGTGCGACGGTGTCCACACCCCGATCTTCGCGTTCCATTCCAGTTACGAGTCGATGAAGACGACGCTGGCCTATCACACTGCCGAGGACCTGGACTCGTTTGTCACGAAACTCGCACAGCGGGCCGGGAAGTACATCTCCATCGCAGAACCGATCCTCGATGCAACCATGCAGGACGGTTCCCGTATCCAGATGACGCTCGGGACGGAAGTGACTGCCCACGGTTCCACCTTCACTATCCGTAAGTTCAAGGACGAACCGATCACGCCGACAGACCTGATCGAGTGGCACACCTTTGCCCCGCTCTCGATTGCCTACATCTGGCTTGCCGTGGAGAACGGGAAGTCGGCCATCTTCGCCGGGGGGACCGCATCGGGAAAGACCACAGCCCTCAATGCGATCTCGCTCTTCATCCCGCCCATGGCCAAGATCGTCTCGCTCGAAGACACACGGGAAGTGAAACTCCCGCACCCGAACTGGATCCCGAGCGTGACCCGGGACTCGTTCGACACGGCGGGCCGGGGGGAGATCAACATGTACGAGCTTCTCCGTGCTGCGATGCGGCAGCGGCCCGAGTACATCATCGTGGGCGAAGTCCGTGGCAAGGAATGCCAGACCCTCTTCCAGGCCATGAGCACAGGCCACATCACCTACTCCACCACCCACGCCGACTCGGTGGCGAGTGTCGTGCACCGTATCGAGAACCCTCCCATGGATGTGCCGCGGAACATGCTCTCGGCGCTGGACTTCATCTGCGTGCAGGTCCAGGCCCGGGTTGGCGGCAAACGCATCCGGCGAAACAAGCAGATCGTCGAGATCCTCGACATCGATCCGCGGACAAACGAGCTGATCACCAACGAGGTCTTCAAGTGGCGGTCGGCGACCGACGAGCACACCTACTCCGGGAAGTCCTACCTGCTCGAAGAGATCATGGAGGCAAAGGGCTGGGACGAGGGGCGGATGCGGGAAGAACTCAAGCGGCGGCAGGAAGTCCTCGAGTGGATGCGCATCAAGAAGATCCGCCACTACAAGGATGTGGCAAAGACCCTCATCTCCTATCACCGTGATCCGGAGACCGTTGTTGAGAAAGTGAGGAAGGACCTCTATGAATAGTTTCGAGCGGTTCTGTTTCAACCTTCTCGGCAACCGGATGAAGGCGAAGCGGAACGATTACCCCCAGCTGAAGAACGACCTGATCTCGGCCCGGTTCAAGACCCCTTTTGAGGTGTACCTTTCCACCGCGGTTGTCAGTGCTATCCTTGTCGGGTTCTGCATGGCGGTTGTGATAGGTCTCATCACCTGGCTTCTTAAGCTCCCGAACCTGATCCAGTACAAGGGGGCAGTCCCGGGTTTTGTCCTCGTCCTTTCGCAGCACAGCCTTGTCATCGGAACCATTGTCATCACGGTCTTCTCGCTGCTGGTCTTTGGCGGTCTTACGTTTGCGGCATTCCTGATGTACCCCGGCATCGAAGCGGGCAACCGTCAGCGTAAGATCGATGCAAGCCTCCCGTACGCGATCAACTACGTCACGTCGATGTCGACAGCCGGTATCACCCCGGCCGAAGTCTTCCGGCTGCTCGGGGACAGCCCCATCTATGGCGAGAGTTCGGTCGAAGCCCGGTATATTGCCCGTGAGATCGATATCTTCGGGAGGGACTTAATCGATGCCCTGCGCCTCGTCTCGGCAAGCACCCCCAGCAAGCGCATGAAGGAGTTCCTGCAGGGTGCAATGGCGAGCATCTCGAGCGGGGGCAACCTGACAGATTATTTCCGGAACAAGGCCGACCAGTACGCCCTTGAGAACCGGCAGACCCAGAAGCAGTTCCTCGATTTCCTGGCATTGATTGCCGAATCGTACGTAACCGCAATGGTTGCCGGGACGCTCTTTTTGATCATCCTCCAGTCCATCATGTCTGTGCTCTCGGGTGACAACAATCCGATGTTCCTGTATGCTATTGTCTACATCATGATACCGTTTGGCAGCCTGGCATTTGTCGTCATGATCAGCACAATGACGCCGGAGACCTGATCATGGCCCTGAAGGATATGTTCGACAAGATGCCCGGCAGGGCACAAGATCGCCCGGCACCGGGAAGCGCGGACCTGAACGCCACCGAAGAGGAACAGCTCAGCCAGATCACGGTCAGGCTCGGGAAGGAGCGGCAGAGCCGTGCCGGGCTGGGTAAATTCCTCAAGCACCCCCTCCAGGTACTGACAGAGAGGCCGGAGAATATTCTCATCGTCTGCATCCCTCTCTCGCTCCTGGTCTTCTTCGGCGGCTTCATCTTCATGGTGCAGAACTACGGGATGAACGTGCTCTTTACCGCCACCTCGGTTGACGACTTCCTGATGTTTGCGGTCCTGATTGCGATCGTACCCGTTGCACTCCTTGACTTAAAGGAACAGATCCGGGTCAAAAACCTGGAAAACGCCCTGCCAAACTTCTTCCGCGATCTTGCCGGCATGAACGATTCCGGTATGACGCTCCCGAATGCCGTTCACCTGGTGGCCGCTGCGGAGTACGGTACCCTTACGCCTCACATCCGGAAACTGGACAACGAGATGTCCTGGGGTGTCGGCTTCGTCGAGGCCCTGTACCGGTTCGGCAAAGGCCTTGGCACCTCGCTTGCTGATCGGAGCGTAGATTTGATCGCAAAGGCAAGCAAGGCCGGCGGGGATGTCAGCGAGGTGCTCCGGGCAGCGGCAAAGGACACGTATGAGGTGGTGAACCTCCAGCAGGAGCGTTCCAACAACATGATGATCTATGTCATCATCGTCCTTGTTGCGTTTGCCGTCTTCCTCTTTGTCATCGCGATCCTAGTGTCCTCGTTCCTCTCGACCATGGCAACGGCCGGGGCAACCGCCGAGGCATCCGGGGCATCCGGGTTCGGTGCAAAGATCAATATCTTCGTGTACAAGCGCCTCTTCTCCCATGCAGCGATGATGCAGGGATTCTTCTCAGGGCTTGTTGCCGGCCAGATGGGTGAGGGACGGGTCATCGGCGGCCTGAAATATTCAGCCATCATGCTCCTGATCGCGTGGGTGACGTTCAGGTTCTTTATCTGAACGTTTCTCTCGCTTTTCCTCGCTCCGTCAGGAGAGGCTGTCCGCTCTTTTGATCCTTGTTGTATCGGAAAAAAATGAAAAAAGAGAATCAGGAGATATTTTCCAGGTTGAAACCCTTGAGGGAGAGAAGTTCCTTGACTCTTTCCCGGTGGTTGCCCTGCAACTCGATAGAGTTACCCTTAACGGTCCCGCCACAAGCAAGTTTCCCTTTCAGGAACTTGGAAAGGTCTTCGAGATCGATATCAGTTGGATCAAGTCCTTCGATGACGGTCACTTCTTTCCCGTACCGGCGTTTGTTGACTTTGACATTGATCCTCTGCTGTTCTTTTGCTACCTCCTCACAAATACATAATTCCTTAGGTAGACCACACGTCGGGCAAATCCCACCAATCATTAGTCTGTATTTTTACGTTTCTCTTTATTTATTGTTTGGCATTGCATGGGGCAAAAAACGTCCAATATGCTACCCAACATCAAGAGTTAGCAAGAATCTGGCTTTTTTTGGCTGCGGGCCCCCCGAAGGTTCCGGCCTGCAGGAACGATAAGCACCTGTTATTAGGATCCCTGCATACATTATACGAGAGCATGTCGCTGTTTGTGGTGGGTACAGCGTCCCACGTGGGAAAGAGCGTAACGGTTGCTGCCATCTGCCGCTCCCTTGTCCGGAGGGGGATACAGGTTGCCCCGTTCAAGTCCCAGAACATGAGCCTGAACTCCTTTGTGACCCCCCTTGGTGGCGAGATCGGGATGGCCCAGGCAATGCAGGCGTTTGCCGCCCGGGTGACCCCCCACACTGACATGAACCCGGTTCTTTTGAAACCCAAAGGGGACTGTGTCTCCCAGGTGGTTCTTCATGGCCGGCCGTACAAGGATGTCCCGATCACCGAATATTACCGCGAGACGCCCCAACTGCTGGAGGAGGCGGTCTCTGCCTATAACCGGCTGAAAGAGGAGTATGGCGAGGTGGTGGTCGAGGGCGCCGGCGGGGCGGCGGAAGTGAATCTCTATGACCGGGACATTGCAAATACGCTCCTTGCCGAGCGTCTCGGAATCCCTGTCATCCTTGTTGCCGACATTGAGCGAGGGGGGGTGTTCGCCCAGGTCTATGGGACGATCCAGCTCCTCCCGGACACGGTCCGTCCGCTGGTGAAAGGGGTGATCATCAACAAGTTCCGCGGGGACTCATCGATATTCGAGCCGGGGATCCGGAAGATCGAGGAATTCTGCGGGGTGCCGGTGCTGGGCGTTGTCCCCTATGTTTCCCTTCCCCTGCCAAGCGAGGACTCGCTCTCGATAGGCGACAAGAAGGCGGCAAAGGCCGGCGTCCGGATTGCCGTCATCCGCCTGCCGAGAATCGCAAATTTTACGGACTTCGAGCTGCTGGAACAGTATTCCTCCGTGGAGTATGTGGATCCGGGGAAATCGCTTGCCGGGTATGATTGTGTGATCATCCCCGGGACGAAGAATACCATTGATGACCTCGGTGCACTGAAAGCTGCCGGAACGGACAGGGAACTCCTCCGCGTCCGCAGGGAGGGTATCCCCATCATCGGGATCTGCGGAGGATACCAGATGCTTGGTACGAATCTTGTCGATGCCGGGTTCGAGTCGGCAGCCGGGACCTATGAAGGTCTGGGACTGCTTGACTGCATCACGCACTTCTCCTCGTATGACAAGAACACGACACAGGTGACCCGGACGGCCAGTCCCGTTCCTCCCCTCCTTTCGGCCATGGGGGCCGTAACAGGGTACGAGATCCACATGGGGGTTACGAAATCCGGCAGCAGCCGCGAGGCATTCGAAGGCGACGGGAGGGTGAGCGACGACGGGCTGGTCTTTGGCACCTACATGCACGGACTCTTCCAGAACCCGTCAGCGGCAAACGCCCTGCTTGCATTCCTGCACGAAAAGAGAGGGATGCCGTTTGAACCGATCCCTGGATCGGCGGGCGACCCGTACGAAGCGCTTGCGGACCACTTCGAGCAGCATGTGGACATGGAACGGATTGTGGCGCTCCTTAAGAGTTCATGAAAAAATCAGCTGATAATATTCGTGATGCTGTGGAAGCCCTCACCCCTGCGATCGGCGCATCTCACGGCATCGGCTTTGGCATAGTCCACCCGTTCGGTGACCCGGCACTTCATGCAGTAGGCCAGCGATGGTGATTTGACGAATTTTCCGTTTACCCGGAACTCCCTGCAGTGGATACAGAACCCGCAGTTCTCCAGTGGTTCTTTCTTTTCCGGAAGGCACTGGACCTTCCCGTTCATTGCCGGTAACAGCCGGTATTCTTCATCAGCCATGAAATCACCGTCAGTGTTTACGATCTATTCCTCTCCAAGGCATATAAAAATGGAGAACGGGACAGGAAAACATCAGCCTTAAACCATTCCGGAACGAAACCTGAGTATCATGAAGGTGTGTATCATGTGCGGAGGGGAAGGTACCCGTCTCCGCCCTCTCACATTCGAACGGCCGAAACCCTGTATCCCCATCGTTAACCGTCCCTCCATCCAGCATCTTGTTGCACACCTGACAAACTTGGGTTTCCGCGAAGTTGTCCTCACTCTCGGCTACATGGGGGAGGCGATCGAAGAGGCGCTGGGCGACGGGTCGCTCTTTGGTGCGGAGATTACCTACGTCCACGAAGAGACAAAACTTGGAACCGCCGGCAGCGTCAAAAACGCCCAGGAACATCTTGACGGGCAGGACTTCCTTATTGTGGGTGGGGACCATGTCACGGACTTAAACGTGCTCGAGTTCTACCGGGCCCACCAGAAAGAGAAGGCAACGGTGAGCATCGGTCTCATCTCCATCGATGACCCGGGGGAGTACGGGATTGCGGAGATCGATGCCAGCTACGAGATAAAACGGTTCAAGGAGAAGCCGGGGCCGGGAGAGATCTTCAGCAACCTTGCAAGCACCGGTATGTACGTCTGCAGCCCCGAGGTATTTGACTACATTCCTGCGGGCGTCAAGTACGACTTTGCACGTGACCTCTTTCCCCGACTGATGGGAGAGAACAAGTCCCTCAAGGGGTGGCTGGCGCGGGGGAACTGGACCGATGTCGGGAGCCCACACTCCCTCCGGCATGCAGAGCGCTGGAAGCTCAAGGGGATCGATTTCACCGATATCATCGGCGACCTTTCCATGCACGGGGCGCAGGTGCAGGGCCCCGTCCACCTTGGCGGATCTATCACTCTCGGGAAAAATACCCGGGTCATCGGCCCGGTGGCCATCGGATCGGGAACGACGATTGGCGATAATGTCCTGATCGGGCCGTACACTACGATCGGCGAGAAGTGCATCATCCGGAACAACGCGAAGATCTTCTCGTCCTCTCTCTACAACCGGGTCATCGTGGGTGCAAACAGCACGGTCTCCGGCAGTATCATGGACAACGACACGCATATCGGGGATCACTGCAGCATCGAGAACGACACCGTTATCGGCCCCCGCGTTGTCCTCCGGAACAACGTTGTCGTCCACTCCAAGACCCGACTCTGGCCCGAGGTTGTCGTGCCGGAAGGGACTGTTGTGAAAGAGCATGTTCTCAACGACAAGTACGACCTGCGGTGCAACGGGTCGTAAGTATCCGGAATAGTATCCCTTTTCTATCCCTTTCCTGAAAGATGGACGATGAAGGCCCACTGGCCTGTGAATTATTAAACGTGATGTCAATCACGCTTAACGAACGAGGAGGTCATCAGGCCTCCGAGTGGAGAAAATACCCTCAGGTATTTTCGACTACGGTAAAATCATCAGGCCTCCGAGTGGAGAAAATACCCTCAGGTATTTTCGACTACGGTAAAATCATCAGGCCTCCGAGTGGAGAAAATACCCTCAGGTATTTTCGACTACGGTAAAATCATCAGGCTTCCAAGTGAAGAAGAGAGACACTAGTCTCGCTTAACAATGCGGTGTGTGATGGCAACGAGCGGGTGCCGTGCATAATCGAGCACCTGCACATCGTCAAGAGTCTTCAGGTTCATGGCCTGTGCCGTGCGTTCGAGACCAAGTTCGATATTTTCCTTGATGTCAATGATATACGAGTCGAGGGCGGTTATACCGAGTTTCTTGGCAGCGATTGCCCGGTGGTGCCCGTCTACAAGGATTGTCCTGCCCGGGCGCCGGACTACAATGATCGGCTCGGCAAGTCCCTTCCGGATCTCGTAGACCCGCCCTTCCAGTTCATCCTCATAGACCTTGGACTGGGTGGGCAGAAGGTCTTTCACCGGAAGTGTCCCGCGGTCAAGTGTTGGGTCTACGTTATACAGCTTCTTGAGCGTGGACATGAAATTGAAAACCTTTTCCGGGGAGACGTGCTCAATCTGGGAGCGGATCACATCGGAATTGGAGATGATCCCAAGGAGGTTGTTCTTCTCGTCCACTACGGGGAGTTTCTGGATCCCGCTCCTGAAGATGACCCGGGCAGCATCGTTGATGTCCATGTCCGGATCGGCGACAATGAGGTTCTTGGACATAACCTGTTCCACGGGAGTGTCTGCCTGGGTAAACAGAAGGTCGCGGGCAGAGATATACCCGATAACCCGGGTGCCATCAACGACCGGAAAACCATCATGGTTTGTCTTCTGGATTTTGTCGATGACGTCGTGTGCGGCCCCTTTTGAGTCCACGCTGATGACGTCGTAGGTCATGTAGTCCCTGACCTTTTTCTTGTCCATCACTACAGCTTTACAGCGCCCGGCACTTTAACACATCGGTAAAAAAAGAGTTAGGAATGAATGGGGATTATTTTCCTTTGCCTGTTCATTCGATTGCGATCCGTGATTTCTTCGCATCCTGTGTCTTTTTCAGGGTCACCTCGAGTACGCCGTTCCGGAAACTCGCCCGTGCGTCCTTGTCCGTCACATCGGCCGGCAGCGCGACGATTCTCCGCATCGAGCCGGACACGCGCTCCCGCATGTAGAATCCCTTCTCTTTCTCCTCGCGTTCATTGCTCCGTTCGCAGGAGATCTCAAGGGCCCGCGGATTCACCAATTGCACCGATACGGCCTCTTTGTCAACACCCGGAAGATCGGCTGCAATGATCACATCGTCGTCATGCTCGCGGACATCTACGCGGAACTCCCCGCGGATCGCGGGAAGCATCCGGTCGCTCATCCCTCCTGCCGAAAGGAGCCTGTTTCCTTCCGGCATCTGGCGGAACAGGCTGTCAAGTTCCGCCCGCATCTCGTCCATCTCATGCCAGATGGAGTCTGTTGGATACCTTCTCCATACCATGGTCATGCCTCCTTTGTTCCCCTGTTTCTGGTAAGGGGATAACTCAAAGTGAGTATTTACTATTAATAAATATTGCTGTCATTCCACCTGGTTCGGAATAGTTTATACTGTGCAGTTGCGATGTAGTAAGGAGGATTAGTTTCATGGGAGAAAAGAAAAAGAAAGAAGCGACCGTGAAGACCTGGAAGAAGGTGCTCTTTGTCGCTGCTGCATTACTCTTTATCGTTGTCATGGTGGTCTCCTCCATGGGAATGAACTGGATCTCCGGTATTGCTCCGATCAAGCCGGGAGATGCGGTGCTGGTTGACTACACGATCTATGACTCCGCCGGGAGGCCGTTCCTGACAACAGACCAGCAGGTATACAAGGAACAGGTAGCCAAGGGTGCATCGCTCCTCTTTGCACAGCAGCTCACCCTGACGGCAAACCAGTCCTACCGGCAGGCACTCTTCCCGGTACAGGTGTACTCCCCCATGAACGGCGGGAGCTACCAGGAGTTTGCCCTGTACAACCCCGAGTATGCAGCCATCAGCAATGCGGTTGTCGGCATGAAGGCCAATGAGAAGAAGAAGGTCATCTTACCCACGTCCGGCACCATGACCGCACTTCTCTCTCCTGAAGACCTGGAGAAAACCCAGATTGACATAAAGTCCCTTGAGACCGGCGACTCGCTGCTCCTTGGCGTATCGGAAAATCCCGAGTCAATGGCAGGAAACGCCTCCGCAATCTCGTACGTCCGGCTCGCACAGGTTGTCCGGGTTTCCGATGCCGGGGTTGTTGTGGATTTCGGCTACCCGTCAGTTGATGTCACCGTTGTCCAGTTCTCCCACCAGTAAATATCCCTCTTTTTTGCGGTGAGTTCCCGCTATCGTGCATGCGGTATTTGCAAAGTGAGCAGGTGCGTTTTTCTCTGGCGGAGGGATGCAGCATGATACTGGAAATACTTCTCCGGCAATTCCCTCACGGTGCAGAAGGGATTGGATCTCTCCCCGAAAGCAATTAAAAAAACAAAAAGAAAAGCAGTCCCTGAAAGAATCCCAGAGATTGGGCGTATCCCTTTGCAGCGATGGAATCTGTCCGTTTCCTTACGAAACGATCAGATGCGGGTACCGTACATCCTCTTGATCCGGTGAGCCACGGTCTTCCATCCCTCTTTTCTCATGAGGGGACCGTCGCGGAGCTTGATGTGCGAGACCCGGAACCGCTTTCCTGAGGCCGTGTAAATCTCATTGACAACAAACGGTTGTTCGCCATCGCACTCCATGTACAAGGGGATTGTTTTCCAGCTGTCGTGGATGGAAACCTTGACCACGACATTCTCGATGGCACGCGTCCAGAGCGTGGTGATTTTACTGGCCTTTGCCCGTTTCACCCGCTTCTCTCCGCACTCGATTGCCGTCACTTCGACGCCAAACGCATCGTCTCCACATTCGGCAACAAGATGGTCTTCGACATTACACTCATCGTCTTCCGCAAGTTCGATCCCGCAGTTTTTCGAGGTCCCTTCGCGGGACACAATCGCTTTGACCAGCAGGACCTGCGGTTCTTTCTCCTTGGGAATCCGTTGGTGGTTACCGCAGGCCGTGCACCGCACGAGCAGGTCGCGGGACTCTGATACGACCTCGTGCTCGGTCTCGTCCTTGCATTCGGGGCATTGAGCGGTGATAAACATTGAATATCAATGGCAACCCTCACATGATAAAGCATGGCGGCGCAGGAACACGTACGGTGCCGGGGACATCCGCTTGTCCTTTCCACCCACCCGACCACGTTCGAGGTCACGGCCGAGGACCACCTTACCGAGAATGGCAACTGTATCATCGGCATTGCCGCGGACAAGGGATGTGCCGGTCTCTCCCCTGAGTTCCGGCAGGCGCTTGCCCGCGATGATGCTGTTCTTCACACGCGGCTCGATTGCGAGGGGGTAGTCGCGGAGATAGTCTCGCGCGGATCAGCAAAGATGGCGCTCGACCATCCAACCGATATGGTCTGGCGAAAGAGCACGTTTGTCTGCGGGAGGACGATTGGGATCCTCTCTGACCGGGTGGCGCTTACGCTGCCACGGGAACTGGTAAAAAACCTTGCAGCGGGAAAAGAGATGGTTGTTACCCTGACAGTCACGTGTCCCGGCCAAGAGTCGTGATCTTCACCTCGGCTTCGGCAAGCAGGGTCTCGCACTGCTTGACCAAGGCCGCACCCTGCTCGTAGAGCTTCATGCTCTCGTCAAGGCTCGTGTTCCCGTCTTCTATCTTCTCGATGATCTTTTTCAGCTGCTCAATCTTCTTCTCATACGTTTCCGTCATGGTTTACACGCTCCACGATCACCTGGCTGCTGCCGTCGTAAAACCGGAGCCGGAGCCGGTCCTTCTCCACCAGCCTGCCGGTGCTATTGACAATCGTTCCGTCTTTCTCTGCAACACAGAACCCGCGTGCGAGAACGGCAACCGGATTATGGCTCTCCAGTGCCATCCGCATGCCGGCCAGCAGAAGGCGATCCCGTTCGAGCCGGGTGGAGACTGCCCTCTCAAGCCGCTCTGCGAGATCTGCGGTAAACTGCTGCCGCTCTTCTATCTTCTGCGCCAGCCTCCTTGGCCGGAGCCGGTCACGGAGACCGGTTATCTCTTCCTTTGCCCATGCCAGCCTCCCGAGGAGCGCAGAGCCCATCAGGTCACGCAATTCCATAAGCTGCAATCTCAGCGTGTTCCGGTCCGGGACAACCAGTTCGGCAGCTGCCGACGGGGTGGGAGCCCGGATATCTGCTGCAAGGTCGGCGAGCGTGACATCCACCTCGTGGCCGATGGCGCTGACCACCGGGGCCGGGCAGGAAGCGATTGCCCGGACAACCTCCGGGTGGTTGAAGGAAAAGAGATCCTCAAAGCTCCCCCCGCCGCGGGCAACGATCACGACATCCACGAGCCCGGAAAGCCGCCGGATTGCCGCGGCAATCTCCCCGTGCGCCTCCTCCCCCTGTACAGCGGTTGGAGAGATGATGATCTCGACCGGGTAACGCCGCGTAATGACGTTGCGGATGTCGTGGATAACGGCCCCGGTCTCTGAAGTGACTACCCCGATCCGCACTGGGAATGCGGGCAGATCCCGCTTGCGCTCTTGTGAGAAAAGTCCCTCTTCCGCGAGTTCCTTTTTCCACTTCTCAAGAAGCAGGTATTTCTCCCCGAGCCCGGCCTTCTCCATGGACCGCACCCGGAGCTGGTATGCGCCATGCGGGGCATACAGGGTGACCGATCCCGTTACAACGACCTCCATTCCCTCTTCCGGCCGGAAAGCAAGCCGGTCCGCATCCGAGCGCCACATCACGCACTTGATCACGGCTGCCGTGCTGCCCCCACCCTTTTCCGAGAGGGAGAAGTACCGGTGCCCGCTGCCGTGGTGCTTGTAGTTGGTCACCTCGCCCCGGACCCGGACATCCTGGAGCCGGGGGTCATCGAGCAGATCGCTGATGATCGCCGAGAGCTCGGAAACGAGGAGTGGTGCCGCAGGTGTCGCCTTCTCCTCCGGTCCATCCGGGGTGTTGAACCAGTCCATCAACAACTATTAGGGCAAAACCGCATATCAAATAGTAGTGTTATGGTGCCGCTCGCCGTATCCAGCATGTTCTTCCATGAGTACACCACTCCGGAGATCTTCCGGTTCGTTTCCCGGGCCGGCCTTGACGGGATCGAGTACTGGATCGAGACCCCGCATTTCTGGCTCCGGGACCTTCCGGTCCGGGAAGTGACTGCTGCCAAAGAGCAGCACCCGGAAATCAGGACTCTGACTGTCCATGCCCCCATCCTCGACCTGAACCCGTGTTCCATCAACCCGGAGGTTGCCGAGGTCTCGGTCGGGTACGCTGTACGGTCCATAGCCCTTGCGGAACAACTGGGGGCACGGGTGCTCACCCTCCACCCGGGCCGGCGCACGGCAAAACGGCCCCCCGGGGAAGCGGATTTTACCCGGTTTGCCCGGTACATCTCCGTCCTTCGCGATGCTGCGACGCGCGACTCGCTGAAAGTGAGCATGGAGAACATGGAACCGATCGTCAACTCGCTTCTCTGCACGCCGGAACGCATGCGGGAACTGCTCGATGATGAACCCTGGCTGTATTTCACCCTTGACGTGGCCCACGCGCTCTCGAAAGGCGATGAGGAACCGCTACGCTACATCGAGCTGTGCGGTGACCGGCTTGCAAACGTGCATATCAGCCGTAAAGAGGGAAAGACACTCCATATGCCGCTTGACCGGAGTCCGGTCATAGCCGGAGTCATGAAGGCTCTCCTGGAGATCGGGTACCAAGGTCCGCTGACGCTCGAGATCGACGACCTGAACTTTGGGAGGCCTCTTTCTGCTGAGGAGAAGATCGCAATCCTCACCCGCGACCGTGCCTTCATGCAGGAATGCATGGAGTAATCGCTGGTTTTATTAAATTCGCTCCCGAATATACTGGTACACTTTCAGGCGAAGTCGTATATCGTGCACCCGCACGTTGTGAAATCCAATGATAGAAAACGCACTTGAGATCTTCCTCTTCATCATCTGCGTCATCCTCTCCGCATTTTTTTCGAGTTCGGAAGTCGCGCTTATCTCGATGACCCGCGCAAAGGTCCGGACCCTCGACAATGAGAACCGAGTCGGGTCGCATGCCCTCATGGCCTTAAAAGAGCACCCGGAGCGTCTCCTGACAACAATCCTTATCGGCAACAATATCTTCAATGTAGCAGCTGCTGCCCTCGCAACATCCATTGCCATCAAGCTGTTCGGCGATGTCGGTGTGGGAATCGCAACGGGGGTCGTTGTCATCATTCTTCTCGTATTCGGTGAGATCGGCCCGAAGATCTATGCAACGCGGGCTCCCGATACGTTTGCCCTTACCGTGGCGCCGATCATCCTGTTCCTCTCGAAAATATTTGCACCGCTCAGCTGGGTTGTCGAACGGGTGACCCCGAAACTCTGGCTTGGCAGGGACGCGGCGGAGCCATCGGTAACGGAAGAGGAGATCAAGGAATGGATCGACGTGGGCAAGGAAGAGGGCACCATCGAGCAGGACGAGCAGGAGATGCTGTATTCGGTGCTCGAGTTTGGCGACACCACAGCCCGCGAGATCATGACGCCCCGGGTCGATGTCATCCTGATGGAGGACACGGTCTCGTTCGATGACGCCATAGGGATCTTCAATGAGACGGGCTTCTCCCGGATACCCGTCTACCATGACCAGATCGACAACATCACCGGTATCCTGAATGTCAAGGATGTCTTTGCTGCCATGGTCTCGCGGAGGAAGAACGCTACCATCAGCGAAGTGATGTACGACCCCCTCTTCGTTCCCGAGACCAAGAAGATCGATGACCTGTTAAAGGAACTGCAGGTCCACCGCGTCCAGATGGCAGTCGTCATCGACGAGTACAGCAGTTTTGTCGGGATCGTCACGGTCGAGGACATCCTTGAAGAGCTTGTCGGCGATATTATGGACGAGTACGACAAGGAGGATCCCGATGTCCAGGAGATTGCCCCCGGTGTCTTTGTGGTTGACGCCCAGATGTGGATCGATGATGCCAACGAACGGATGGCGATCGATCTCCCCAAAGACGAGTCCTATGAGACGATCGGGGGCCTGCTCATCGACAGGCTCGGGCACCTGCCGCTCCATCCCGGGGAGAAGGCCGAGCTCCCGGAACAGAATATCACGCTCTCGGTGATGCAGATGCACGGGCGCCGGATCGTGAAAGTGAAAGTGCTTGTCCATTCCGTGCACGGGAATGGCAAAAAACCGGGTGGCGATGCACCATCCATGGAGAAACCATGACAAAGCGCATTGCAGTCCTCGCCTCGGGCCGGGGATCGAACTTCCAGGCCGTGATCGATGCCATCGCAGCAGGGGAGATACCGGCAACCTGCGTTGCGCTCATCACGGACAACCCGAAGGCCTATGCAATCGAGCGGGCTGGAGCTGCAGGAATCCCGGTAAAGGTCGTCGATTATACCTCGTTTCCCAAGCGGGAAGCGTACGAGCGCGCCCTTCTTGCCGCAATGCAGGAGTGCCGCGCCGACCTCTTCGTCCTTGCCGGGTACATGCGCATCGTGGGCCCGGAGATCGTGCGGGCATTTCCCGGAAAGATGGTGAACATCCACCCGGCCCTGCTCCCGAGTTTCCAGGGCCTTCATGCCCAGCGGCAGGCATGCCTTTATGGCGTGAAGGTCTCGGGCTGCACCGTCCATTTCGTTGACGAGAGCCTGGATGGCGGGCCCATCATCCTCCAGCGGACCGTCCCGGTCTTCGATGATGATGATGAGGATTCCCTTGCCGAACGGATCCTCGAACAGGAGCACATCGCGTTTCCCGAGGGAATCCGGCTCTTCTGCGAGGACAAGCTGGAGATTGTGGGACGGAAGGTCAGGATCCGGCAATAAGGCCTGGTTCCCCCCTTTCGCTTTTCCGACCCGGAAGGTTATAACCCGGAACACCGAAAGATTACCACAACCGGGAGCCGCACCAGGGACAATGAAGCCAAAATCCAAGAACCCGGCGACAAAGAAGATTGCACAAGAGCGGATCAGCGAGTTGTTCGCGCAGGCAAAGCAGGCCTTTCCTGAACACCCGGAACGGAGCAACCGGTACGTGGAACTCGCCCGCCGGATCGCGATGCGCCAGCGGGTCCGGATCAACCGGGAGTTCCGCCGGCAGTACTGCCATCACTGCTATGCCTTCCTTGTCCCGGGCAGCAACATGCGGGTACGGGTGCATGACGGCAATGTTGTTGTCACCTGCGGCTCCTGCAACAAGAAGATGCGATACCGTGTGGTGAGACCAGATGCCGGAACCAAGTGACCGATCGATGCAGGACTTAAAGCCGACCGTATGGATCGGCAAACAGGGCTGTTCAGACACGATGATCGAGGAGATTGTCGCCCAGCTGAAGAAACGCAAGCAGATCAAGATAAAGTGGCTCCAGAGCGCGGAGGTTGAACCGGAAGAGATCGCTACCCGGGCAAAGGCCCGGCTCGTGGAGGTGCGGGGAAGGACGCTCGTGCTTGCCGAAAAGGGAAAGGGTGCCGCATCACCGGTGCGCCCCGAAAAGGCCCCGGGAAAAACACCGGAAAAACCGATGGTGAAGCGGACAGCACGCACGACTGCCCGGAAAGAGGGCCGGTCGGCAGCGATTCAGTCAAAGAGCCGGGCACCGGCAGCCAAACCCGCAGCAACGGAAGCCCCGGTCAAAAAACCGCGCCAGACCGGTGCGCTGAAGGCAAGGAAGAAGTAATTCCCGGTCCTTAAAAAACGCCCTTTTTCGATCATCGATTTCTTTCCTATATCTCCGTCGTTATTTCCGCCGGTGGAAATATATAAGAACCCTCCTGCCCTATAAGTTAAGACTGTTATTTCATTATCAACAGTAGAGGTATAACATGACGACTGTATACGATGTTCCCGCTGACCACATCATCAGGAGGGTCGCCGAGGAGCTCAAGAAGCGGAAGGAGATCGTTTCCCCCGCGTGGGCTGCCTTTGCCAAGACGGGTGTCCACAAGGAGATGCCCCCTGAAGACCCCGACTGGTGGTTCACCCGGGCAGCAGCAGTACTGAGACGCGTCTATGTCGACGGCCCCCTGGGCGTTGAACGGATGCGGAGTTTCTACGGCGGCAAGAAGAACCGCGGATCCAGGCCCAACGCATTCCGCAAGGGCAGCGGCTCGATCCTCCGTAAGTCCCTCCAGCAGCTCGAGGCAGCCGGCCTTATCGTCCACGACAAGACCGGGCGCCGGGTATCCCCCGAGGGCATGAAGTTTTTGGACAACCTTTCGCAGGAAGTCTTAAAGAACCCGCCCGCGCCGGTACCCAAGCGTGTCAAGCCTGTTGCCGAGGAGCCCAAGAAGGCCGATGCCAAGAAGGGCAAGGCAAAGGGCGAGAAGGCAGCAGCTGCTGACGGTGCCGAAGGTGGCAAGGCCGAGAAGAAGCCTGCCAAGAAGAAGGCAGATAAAGCAGAAGCACCCCAGTGAGGTGTACCATGGGAGACGACGAGCTGGCAGAACTCCGCAGACGCAGAATGGCACAGATGCAGCAGCAGGCTGGCGACCAGCAGGCAATGCAGGAAGAGCTCGAGCGGCAGCAAAAAATGAAATCCCAGATCCAGATGATACTCATGCAGGTTCTCGAGCCCGATGCGAGGGAACGGCTGAATACCATCAAGCTCACCAAGCCCGAGTTTGCCGGGGCTGTTGAGCAGCAGCTTGTGGCGCTTGCCCAGAGTGGCAGGCTCCAGAAGAAGATTACCGATGCACAGCTTAAGGAGCTGCTCCGGCAGCTCGCGCCTGCAAAGCGGGATTACTCCATCACCAGACGATAATGAAAGCTGGAGTGCTGTACAGCGGCGGAAAGGACAGTTCCCTTGCAGCGATCCTGCTGGGTACGTATTACGAGGTCGAACTCAACACGTTCGTGTTCGACCCGCTCCGCCAGATCCCGTCATTGGAGGCTGCGGCAGGTGCATTGGGCTACCCCTTGAAAAAGAGGGTATTCAGAGAAGGAATGATTGAAGAAATGGCCGACCTGGTGATAAAAAAGCGGTATCCGAACGATGCCATCAATGCTATCCACCAGGCCGCCGTGGAATCGCTCGCAGCGGAGTACGACGTGGTCGGGGACGGCACACGGTTTGATGACCGGGTCCCGATGCTCCAGCGCGATGCGGTCCAGAGCCTGATGAGCAGGACAGGGTGTTCGTACGTGCGGCCCCTGCTCGGTATTCCCAGGCGCGAAGTCGACCGGCTGGCGGACCAGCTCCTCGTGGTGAACTACGGGGAGACCGGCACGATCACAAACGGCGACTACGAAGCAGAGGTAAGGGACGCGATCCGGGCCCGCGGGCTCGATCCGGCACCCTTCTTCCCGTCCCGCCACGAGCAGTCGCTCGTTGTCGGCAGGAAAAACAATTAAAGGTGAACAACGATGAGCAAGGTAAGCAAAGGCAGGAAAATACGGCTTGCGAAGGCATGCGACCAGAACCGGCGCGTGCCCCAGTGGGTCATGGTCAGGACAAAGAGGTCGGTTGTGAACCACCCAAGAAGGCGCAACTGGCGTAAGAGCACGCTGAAGGTGTAGACAATGGCAGGAAA
>Ga0302253_1000349_pt1 | contig 40547 bp, 37 predicted proteins | sample AAG_RA_Trp_MG_FD_193537 | JGI IMG/M metagenome (GOLD analysis project Ga0302253, IMG submission 193537) | Enriched activated sludge microbial communities from anaerobic digester in WTTP, New Holstein, Wisconsin, United States - AAG_RA_Trp | ecosystem: Engineered > Bioreactor > Anaerobic >...
ATCGCCCCTGGAGGTACCAGGACACATAGCGATATTCAAGGCCGAAGGCATCCAAACGTTCCCAGGAAATTCCCCGCTCTTTCAGGGCTTTTACCTCATCGATCAGTCCGGCAGCAAGACGGTTTTTAAGACGTTCGGTAATCCTTGCTCGCAATTCCCTTCGCTCCCAGCGAACACCTATTGTGATAGGGGAAAGGTTCTGCAGCACGTCCTGTTCTGCCGTATCCAGATTACTGTGGCCGTGAGCGGCAATCTCGATTGCGCGGAGTAAACGGTTTCTGTCGGTCAGATCGCTCTTGTTGTGAGGCATCACACCGGTCATGGACAGATAAATTTGCACCAGTTCTTCCATTCCCAGATGAGACAATTTCGCTCTCATTTCCTGGTTTTCCGGCACTTCTTTTAACCGGTAATTCAGCAGCACCGATTCCAGATATAATCCCGTACCGCCAACCAGCAATGCGATTTTTTCTCTCTCATGGATCTCTTTGAAGCACTGCAAAAAACGGCGCTGGAACTGAAAGAGGTTAAACTCCTCTTCCGGATCGATGATATCGATCATGTGGTAAGGAATGAAACGACCCTCAACGTGATATTCCGTCAAATCCTTTCCCGTTCCCAGGTCCATCCACCGGTACACCTGGCGTGAATCTGCGGAAATGATTTCGCCTTCGATATCGCAAGCCAACTTTACCGCGAGAGAGGTTTTCCCCGAGGCTGTGGGCCCCAAGATGACGATCAAATTATTTTTCATACGAACAGACAATCAGATCTGTTTCCTTTCCACATAGCTGATCAGGTATTAACTTCAAATCATTAACCTGCCCTGCCCTTTTATCTCTATCAAAGATTTATTTAAAATAAAAATATGCTCCAATACCTGGTGTGTATTGAAGCATATTTCAGGAAAATAATAATATTTTTACAATTTCTGAACGTTTACCGCGCTTGGCCCCTTGTTTCCCTGTTCGATGTCGAAACTGATGCGCTGGCCTTCATGCAGCGTACGGAATCCTGCACCCTGGATCGCGCTGTAGTGGACAAATACGTCTCCTCCCTCGTCACTCTCGATAAAACCGAACCCCTTTTTCTCGTTGAACCATTTTACCTTGCCTTCTGCCAAAACTCCTTCCCCCTTTCTTTTAACGTTTCACACTTTTAAAAATAAAAAAGCCACACCAACTCTCTTTTGAGATGGAATGGCCCCCAAATACTTGGAAAAAAATCTTCAACTGAATACGAATAATCAAGAATAGATCCCAATTTAACTGTTTCTTGAGTGATTTTCTAGCACCGCCCAAAAAAGTTTGCAATAATTTTTTATCCGAAAAATCAATTAAATTAGGTTTTCCTGCACATTTTTGATCAAGTCTTGTTCTTTTCCGACAAAAAAATGATCCGTTCTTGGGATAAAGGCAGATTTCGATCCAACTTCTGTTGAGAATGACAGTATATCTGCTGATCGACAGAAAGGGTCTTTATCGCCGCATACGATCAGATCGATCTTTCCAGCCAGCGTCCCCGGTGAAAATTCGTAGACGCTGACCGGCGGTGCAATGAGCACGACTTGCCCCACCGCCTGACGGTTTCTCAGGTAATTGGCCGTGACCCAAGCCCCGAAGGAATAGCCGGCCAGAGCGATGTTCTTTACGCCATGGCTTTCCAGGAAAGCCATGGCGCCTGCCAAATCATCTTGCTCCCCCATCCCGTTATCATGGTCTCCTTCACTGCGCCCGACACCGCGAAAATTAAACCGCAGCGTCGCATATCCTTTTTCATAAAATGCCTGGACGAGGCTCTCGACCACATTGTTCTGCATGTCTCCGCCCATCAGAGGATTCGGATGAGAAATGACCACACCACGGTCATGACCCGTATCGGCGTATAAACCTTCCAATTTGAGTTCACCACTGGGGAAATAGATTCTTTTTTCCTGCAGCATCATGTTCCCTTTCTTCACTTCATCCCAAAATGACATGCCACCGCATGCCCGTCATTCACCTGAAGAAGTATTGGTTCCACTTGCAGACACCTTTCTTCTGCGATCGGGCAGCGCGGATAAAAACGACACATATTTAAATGCGTCCCGGATTTCAAAGCCCCGGGACTGCCGGATCTTTTCTCCCATTTTTTCGTCTGCGTTTCCAGAATCGCGGACAAGAGCAACCGGGTGTAAGGATGCCGGGGCGCCTGGAAGATCTCTTCATTGGTCCCCGTCTCGACGATCCGGCCGAGATACATGACCGCCACGCGATCACTCATGTGTCTGACGACCCCCAGATTGTGGCTGACAAAGAGATAGGTCAGATGGAACTCATCCTGTAAATCCTTCAACAGATTGAGTATCTGCGCCTGAATGGACACGTCGAGCGCGGAAACCGGTTCGTCGGCAATCACCAGCTCCGGCTGGACCGAAATTGCCCGGGCGATACCGATCCGCTGGCGCTGTCCGCCGCTGAATTCATGAGGATAGCGGTCCCGGTGCTCCGCGCCCAGCCCGACGACTTGCAGCATCCGGTCGATATGGTTGTTTATTTCTTCTTTTGACAGGTTTTTTCTGCGGATATAAAAAGGTTCGCCGACGGTTTTGCCCGCTGTTCTACGGGGATTCAGTGATGCGTAGGGGTCTTGAAAAATAATCTGGACTTTATTTCTGAATTCCCGCCAGTTTTCTTTGGTGTAGGTATGGATGTTAGTCCCTGCGAATAAGATTTCTCCCGCCGTCGGCTTTTCAAGGCCCATGATGAGTTTTGCCAGGGTAGATTTTCCGCATCCGCTTTCCCCCACCAGACCCAGGGTTTCGCCGGTCCGGATTTCAAGGGACACGTCATCTACGGCTTTGACTATCCCGGCTTTTTTCCAGAATTGCCGGCCGGAAGGATGGAAGTATTTTTTCAATCCCCGCGTTTCGATTAGAAGACGGTTATCCTGATTCATACCCATTTCCAGCAGCGGACAAAATGGCCCGGTCTTTTTTCAATTAATTCCGGTTCCTGCTTCCGGCAGATCGGCATCACATAGCCGCAGCGATCCTGAAAGGCGCATCCCACGATCCGGGTGGACATGTCCGGAACATTGCCGGGAATCATGCGCAGGCGCTTTTTCCTGTCCCATTTTTCTGTAATGGTGGGCAAAGCCTCGATCAACCCGAGGGAATAGGGATGCAGAGGCGATGCGAAAAAAGCGGCCACCGGCGCCTGCTCCACAATCTTTCCGGCGTACATGATGGCCACCGCCTGGGCAAAGTGGGCGATAACACCAAGATCATGCGTAATGAATAGAATGGATGTATTGATTTTCGCCTTCAGTTCATCCATGAGTTCCAGAATCTGGGCCTGTACGGTCACGTCAAGGGCGGTGGTCGGTTCGTCGGCGATCATCAGGCGGGGCTTGCACGACAGGGCCATGGCAATCATGATGCGTTGCCGCATCCCGCCGCTCATCTGGTGGGGGTAGTCCCGGACCCGTTTCTCCGGTGTGGCAATGCCGACCATGCGGAGCATGTCCACGGCATGCGCCATGGCTTCTTTGTTCGACTTTCCTTCATGGAGCCGGACAATTTCTGCGATCTGCTCGCCGACTTTGATCACAGGATTCAGTGACGTCATCGGCTCCTGAAAAATCATGGAAATTCTTTTTCCGCGCACATCCTGCATGTCCATCCGATTGAGACGAAGCAGGTCGATTCCGTCCAGTAAAATCTCTCCGGATACAATTTCTCCCGGGGGAATCTGAATCAATCGCATCACAGAGAGCGCCAGGACGGTTTTCCCACATCCCGATTCTCCGACAACGCCGAGAGTCGTTCCTTCCTGAATACTGAGGCTTACCCCGTCAACGGCCCGCACATCGCCTTGATCCGTATGGAAAACGGTTTTGAGATCCCGGATATCCAGAACTGTTTTTCTGTCGGTCATGCTTAATTATCGCTCCAGTTTTTAAGCATCTGAATCAGGAGGCGCACGCCGACGCCGGAAGCGCCTTTAGGCGTATAAGGCCTGTCCTGTTTTAACCAGCTCGGACCGGCGATGTCGAGATGCACCCACGGGTAATCCTTGGCAAATTTACTGAGAAACGCCCCGGCCGTGATGGCTCCTGCCGGCCTGCCGCCGACATTTTTCAGGTCGGCAATGTCGCTTTGAATGGCTTCGCAATAATCTTCCCACAGGGGCAGCTCCCAGAGCTTTTCTCCGGTTATTTCCGCTGCATGTTTCAACCTGTCCTTTAACTTTTGATCCGTTCCCATCATGCCGATGACATTTTCACCCAGGGCGACAATGCAGGCGCCGGTCAGGGTTGCCAGATCGATCACGGCTGCCGGTTTAAATCTCCTGGCGTAGGTCAGAGCGTCTGCGAGAATCAATCGACCTTCGGCATCGGTGGAAATCACTTCTACGGTCAGTCCTGACAGGGTTTTTAATACGTCGCCTGGTTTGTAGGCCAGACCGCCGGGCATGTTCTCCGTGGCCGGAATCAATCCGATGATGCGCCTGGGAATATTCAAACGCGCCGCCGCCATGATCGCGCCCATCACGGCTGCGCCGCCCGCCATGTCCGTTTTCATCTCTTCCATATTCTCGGCGGGTTTGATCGAAATGCCACCGCTGTCAAAGGTCAAGCCCTTGCCGATGAGAACAATTGGCGGCTCATTCCCTTTTGTACCCTGATAATCCATGATAATGAACTGGGCCTCTTCCCGGCTTCCCCGTGTGACCCCGAGGAGAGCGTTCATCCCCAGTTTTTTCATCTGTTTTTCATCCAAAACCTTAACTTCGATATTTTTATGGTTTGTCCCGATTGCGATGGCTTCACGTGCCATGTCTTTCGGCGTCATTTCGTTCGACGGCATGGAGACAAGATTCCGGGCAAAGATGACGGCATCGGCAACATGCCCTGCCTCCGCGACCGCTTCCTTCAGCTTCGCTGTCCCTTTTTTCTCTTCGCTCCAGATGACTAATTCCTCAATGTCGTTCACGTTATCCGGCTCTTCCGTCTTGAAAGCCGTAAACCGGTAAAGCCCGAGCTTCATCCCTTCGACGGCGGCAGCGGCAATCAATTCTCCGGGTATATCCAGTCCGGCCATATCAGGTGTCGTGGCCATGCTTGACAATTTCATCGACCTGGCCTTCTGGGCCGCCAGGGCAAACGCCCCACGTATTTTTTCCAGGTCGGCTTCGTTTTTCTTACCCAGGCCCACGACCATGACGCGCTTCGTGTTTTGCGCATCAGGGAGGAATATGACTTGAATTTCCTTTGTTTTTCCCGTGATGTCCCCGGCATCGATCATCTTCCGGATCAAATTATTCGACAAGGCATTGAATTCCGTCATGGTTTTTGCCGGCATGGAATCGTCTTCGTAAGAGAAAAGAACAACCGCGTCGGCTTTGGCTTCTTTAATGTTCCCCTGTTTGATCTTGATTTTCATCTGTATTCACATCCCCTGAAATGGATTCATGACGCTGCCTGAATCATACCAGGACTACATATCAATATCGTGCGGATATTTCAACGCAAAGACTTTTTTATGGCGGTAAAAAAGGGACTAGGACAGTATCGAAAAAAATGCGGGACAATCATGGCACACAAAAATGCCTGATTAACCCGCAACGGTGAAGATTATGATTTATTGATACTAATAAATACAAAATGTTTTTCTCGGCGCTGTTCCCGTATAGTAATTGGCTGTCGGTCCACCGGTGTAGATTACCTGGATGGCACGTGTGCAACCGGTGGGGGCGGTTCCAGTTGCGTATCTAACGGTAAAATCCCCCAAGCGTTGATACTGATCCACATTCAAGGCTGCTGTTAATTGCGCAGCCGTAGGGGTGGTGTTGCCGGCAAGAACTTGCCGCGAATAAATCATATAAGCGTTACTGCCTCCGGCCGCAAGTGCCCCGTCAATCGCTCTTAATTTTGAATCATTTTGCAGATCAACATATTTGGGAATGGCCACAGCGGCTAATATGCCCAGGATGACCAGAACGGCAATGATTTCGATCAGTGTAAAACCCTTTTGACCTGTGAAGGTTCCCTTTCTTTTCATAAATATTTATCTCCTCCCCGCGTTTGATTTTTTATCAGTTCATTTCTGTGAAACAATTCCTTTTTCATTAACTTCCATCGCATAATTCCATGCAAAACCCCATTCGTGATTTTACTACCTGTTATCAATACAAATCTTGTGCCACAGCATGTCCATTTCCCTTATCATACATACGTATCGATAAGGCTGGCCCCATCAGTCTGGGTTTATCATTTTCATGATTTTCCGTATCACTCGTTCGCTATATCATCCCCCTATTTGACCAGTTTTGTGAGATCCCACATGGGTAAAAAAATGGCCAGGGCAAAAAAACCAACCACCAGGGCCAATGCAACCACCAGAATGGGCCCCAGTGCATCCGACAGTTTCTTGACGGAATATTCCACTTCCTGATCGTAATGTTTGGCCACCGCCCTGAGCATATCGTCAATGTTGCCCGATTCTTCGCCGATGGCGATCATATCAACGGCCATGGGGGTAAAGTACTTGGAGGACCGCAAAGGAACGGCAATGCCCTGCCCTTCCTGGACTTTTTCCCGCAGACGATCAAATTCGCGTGACATCGCCATATTGCCGATGGTGCCGGAAAGGATCCGCATCGCATCCATAATATGAATCCCGCTGGCCTGAAGAATGGAAAAAATACTGGCAAAGCGCGACATGGCGGCCTTCCGGATCAGGGGAGCAAACAGGGGTGTCTTAAGAAAAAACGAATCCCGCACATATTTCCCGTTGTCCGTTTTAAAATAATAATGAAGCCCAACGATGACTCCCATGGCCAGCGTAAGCATGAAGATCCCGTATTGTTGAATGCCATGGTACAAAAACATGGCGATCTTTGTGGGTATCGGCAATTCAATACCGGATTTTTGAAAGATCGTGATGAATTTAGGAATCACGAAGGTTAAAAGAATAAAGAAAGCACCGCCCAGGGCAATGCAAACGATGATCGGATATTGCAACGCGGATCGTATATCGGAACGAACCTTTTCCTCATGTTCGAGGATATAAATCAGGCGCTCGAGCGTTTCCACCAGACTGCCGCTTTGTTCACCGGCACTCACCATGCAGCGATACAGGGGTGTAAAAACCGCGGGATGCTTATCCATGGATTCCGTCAAGGTTTTTCCCTGCCTGATATCCTGGGACATTTGAAATACGACTCTTTTGAGGGCTCTGTTTTCTGATTGCTCCACCAGCACCTGGAGTAATCTTAGAATGGGCACGCCGGCCATTAACATGGAGCGGAATTGCTTTGTGAATAAAATCAGTTCCGAGGCCTGAACTTTTTGCGAAAGAAAGTCAAGCGCATTGACATGACCGTATTTATCCGTACTTTTCTTAAAACTGGGAAACACCCCTAAAGGGATCAGGCCACGGGCCATCAATATGCTTTCAGCTCCGGAAATGGATTCCGCTTCGAGCTGACCCGCCACAATCTTTCCTGCTTCATCGATGGCTTTATACGAATAGTTCGGCATATTACATCATGACCGCAGATGCGGCCTCTTCCAGCGTGGTTATGCCGGCCAGGACTTTATGGGCCGCGTCTTCTTTTAAGGTTGTCAGTTTCCCCGCAGCATGCGCCTGCTTGGTAATCTCCTGGGCGGAGGTCTTTTTGAGGATCAGTTCCTGGATCATTTCATCGTTGACCAACACTTCAAAGACTCCTGTTCTGCCTTTATACCCGGTATTCATGCACTGGTAGCACCCTTTTCCGCGTTCGAAACGGGCATTCTCAACTTTATCCAACCCCCAGGCCCGTAAAACCGACTCCGGCGGCCTGTATGGTTCCCGGCAATAAGGACAGTTCGTCCTGACGAGTCTCTGGGCAAAGGAAACAAGCAGCACAGACGAAACCAGAAACGGCTCGACGCCCATATCAATAAATCTTGTCACGGCACCGGCTGCATCATTGGTATGAAGGGTGCTGAGGACACGATGCCCGGTCTGGGCGGCTTGAACGGAAATCGCCGCCGTTTCCGCATCACGGATTTCGCCGATCATAATCACTTCCGGGTCCTGGCGCAGAATGGAACGCAGTCCGCTGGCAAAGGTCATGCCGGCTTTTCGATTTAACTGGGCCTGCCTGATGTTTTCCACCCGATATTCAACCGGATCTTCAAGGGTGATGATATTGATATCCGGCCTGTTCAGAAGATTCAGTATCGAATAGAGGCTTGTGCTTTTACCGCTTCCCGTCGGGCCCGTACTCAAAACCATGCCGTAAGGCTTATTGATCATCAGATTGATCTTTTTTTGATCATTTTCAGACATACCCAGCTTGTCCAGGGTGTAAATCCCGGCGCTTGTATCCAGAAGCCTCAGGACGACATTTTCGCCGTAAATAGTCGGCAGGGTCGATACTCTGACATTAATCTCTTTTTGGTCCATCCGGAGGGTGAAACGGCCGTCCTGGGGAATGCGCGAAACGGTAATGTCCAGGTTAGCCAGAATCTTAACCCGCGCAACAATAGGCAGAAAAATGGCTTTAGGCGGCGAAGGCACCTCGGTCAGCTTTCCGTCTACCCGGAAACGGATCTGGACGGAGTTGTGCTGTGGGCTGATGTGAATGTCGCTGGCGTTCTCGCGAATGGCCTGGGCAAAAATTGAATTCACGAGCTTGACGACCGGCGCGTCCCCCGCCATATCCTGCAGGGAACTGAGTTGAACTTCCGCCACAGTCGCTTCCGTCTCGTTGTCCACCTCTGCCTGGGCATCGATTTCCATGCTTTCCATGACCGTACCGAGACCGGACTGGGCGCCATAGATGGTGCCGATCAGTTGATTAAATTCTCTCTCGGTGCAAACAACCGGTTCCACTTCGGAATTAGTCATGACTTCAATGCTGTCCAGCGTGTTGATATCCAGGGGATCGGTCATGGCAACCGTCAGAAGACGGCCTTTTTTCCGTAGCGGCGCTACCTGGCTTTTTTGAGCCGTTTCATAGGGAATCAGACTGACCAGATGGACTTCCAGGGGATAGCGATCCGGATGATACTTATCAATCCTTAACTGCTGGCTCAGCATATCCAGTATGTGGTTTTCCTTGACGATACCTTGACGGATAAGATACTGGCCGAGCTTCAATCCGGATTTTTTTTGTTCTGCGAGGTAGCCGGAAAGATTGCCGCCATCAATCAGGCCGCTTTCCACCAGCATTTCACCCAATCTTTTCTTTACCTGCATGCATGCATTCCTTCCGAGTTCATCGATTGTATCTCATTCCAGTCCGTCGGGCTGGAGATCTTCAACAAAATAAACAGATCCCCCTACCTTACATAAAATTCGGTTCCATGCTGACCTGCGCAAAGCGCCTCGGCCTCATCCAGATAGGCGGATGATGACATGGCTTTCTTTTTTGCCAAGGCGGAATCAAAGCTGCTGAATTGTTCCGTCAACGTTACGGCAAAAACCAATCCTTCTTGCTTGTTCCAGTACGGCAGCAATTTGACTGGCGGAAGATTTTGTGGATAAACCCTGATGTAATCCAGGGCGTCGTTCAGGTTGCGCTTCGCTGCGATGCGGATCAGATATTTTCTTTCATTCAAGGGATCCATGTTTGTCGGCAGAGCCGGTATTTTTACGGAATCACCCTGCTGAATCTTGTTTATGTCGTTGATATGAGGATTCAGTTTCCTGAAATCCCGAATCAACCCGTCATCGTAATTGCCGTAAACTTCCTGAAGAATGCGGTTGACAGTATAACCCTGCCCGATTCTCACGACACCCAGCGTGACCGGTCGTTCTTGCATGGCATCATCGTGACCGATGGATATACCTTTTCCAAATATTCCCGATAACAATTGAACCGTGCCAAGCGGAAACCCTGATTTGATCTGATTATCCACATTTTTTACGCCTTGCGTCCAAAAGCCGATTAAAACAAGGACGACCACCATCGCAACACAGGCCCTGCGATAAAGTCTGGGGACGTGTGTCTCCATCACAACCCGCTTCGCACAAGCGCGGATCAGGAAAAAGTCGGCTTTGGCCTTGTTTTGAATAATCAGAGACAACATGACCTGATGACACAGGGTGACAATTTTCCGCGGATACCCGCCTGAATAATGATAAACCGCCCACAGACCTGACAGAGTAAAGAATTCAGGGGTCAACGTCTCATTATTTCCGGCTTTTTTAAGGCGATAAGAAATCAGATCGCATGTCTCCTGAAAGGTCAGAGGCTCTAAAAAACAAAAGCGGTTCACACGGTCCTTAAAGTTGGGATATTTCTCGATGGTGTCCTGAAATTCTTTCTGGGCAAAAATAACGATCTGGAGAAGTTTCGCATGATTTGTTTCATAGTTCAAAAATTCACGCAAAATCTCCAGACAAAAATCGGGAAGCTTCTGTCCTTCATCAATGATGAACAGAACGGTCTGCTTCTTATCGACACAATTTTCGAAGAGATAATTTTTGATTTTCTCCTTGATGACCCTTTCCGTGACCTGTTTTTTATCGATCACCACGCCTAAATTGGCTGCGACGAGACGCAGAAATTCCAGGGGCGTGTCAAAGGCCGGATCCATCATCAAATGGGTATGGACGGGATCTTCGTCCTGTTCCGGATGCGCAAATGTCATGATCAGTCGGCGGCAGAGTGTGGTTTTGCCGGTTCCCACGTCTCCGATGACGACATTCAGGCCGCGGTGCAGGCGTACCGCTAACTCCAGATGCTGCAGACAGGCCCGATGCTGAGACGACAAATAAAAGAAATCAGGCTCAGGAGAGTTTGAGAAGGGCTCTTTTTTAAGATTGAGGATTCTGAAATATTCCATTTGCTTTGCCGGTATGTTTTCTCAACGATCATTCAAGTTGATCACTAGTTCTTGGGAGGCATTTCCGCTTTTGAAAGCGCCGTCGCCAGGACCTGAGGCGTAATGAAAATCAGCACCTCTTCTTTTGCGTCGCCGATGCTTGTCTTTTTGAAAAGATTGCCAAGTCCGGGTACATCCTTCAAGAAGGGTACACCGGTATCGCCGTCATTGATCGTTTGCTTGGTCAATCCGGATATGACGATGGTATCGCCATTTTTCACAATCAGCGTCGTCTCGGTCTGTTTTTTGTAAATATATGGATTTCCACGCACATTTTTAACCGGATCCACTTCATCTTTCTTAACCAGTATTTTTAACTTCAGGTTTTCATCATCGATCACGTGAGGCGTAATTTCGAGTCGCAGCACGACATCTTCAAACTTGACCTCCTGGTCGCCGTCTTCATCAAGCGTCACATAGGGCACCCTTTGTCCGTTTTCCGTAAAGGCTTTCTGGTTATCAAGGGTCGTAATGGAAGGACTGGAGAGAATATTCAATTTCCCATCCTTTTGCAGAGCCGTCAATTGCATCTCCAGGACGTTTCCGCCCAGGGTACCGAATATCAAACCCAGCGACCCCGAACCGCCGGCCGCCGACATTTTGGACGGATCAACCGGAAAATTGACGCCAAAGCCCTGTTTGGCAATGCCCGTATTGCCATATACCGGGTTGTAGATGTAGGTAGGGGGCGTTGTAACGGCTGTGCCACTCCCACCAGGTGTCACCCAGAGATCACCGTTGTTCCATAAGCCACCCCATTGTATGCCAAGATCCCTGGCCATGTCCTTTGTGGTTTCGACGATATGCGCTTTGATGTAAATCTGCGGCGTCGGCTTATCGATTTTCTGAATGATGGGAATCATCCTTTTCAAATCTTCACGAATGGCCTGTATGATCAGGGCATTGCTGTGCTCATCCACATTGACCGATCCTCGTGGTTTGCCGTCCTTATCCTTGGTCAGAAACTCCTGTACATTGTCTTTCAATTTTGCGGCGTCGGCGTAATCAATCCCGACGACGACCGTAACCAAAGGTTCAACGAGTTTTGTACCCATCTGCTGAGACTTACGCTTAAAGTCCTGGTCGAGATCAGCCAGAGTCATAACCCTGAGAATGTCCCCTTCCCAGCCATAGGTGAGGCCCTGGTCTTTGAGAATGCTTAAGAAGGCTTGATTCCAGGGCACATTTGTAAAATCGACGCTGATGTCTCCTTTGACTTCGTTTTTGATGAGAAGACTCAAACCGGCAATCCTGGCTAAAGAACGTAAAACCGATTTTACATCGGCCTGTCTTAGTTTCAGGGTAATTTTGGAGGCGGGAAGCGCTTTGTCCTCTTCCTCCCCATCTTTGATCATTTTTTCGATTTGTTCTTCCGATGGAATGTCAATGATCTTTTCCCTGGCTGTTGGCGACAGCCCTTTCGATTTTTCAGCCAATCCGCTCCATTTTTCAATGAACGGATCTTTCGACGCTGTTTTATCGGAAGCGCATCCGATGATCAGAAACGCCATCAAGACCACAATATACCTCATGAAGCGAAGCAGCCTGCTATTCATCTTTTTTTACGCCCCCTATTCCTGGAATAGTACGGTTATTTCCTGCCCTGTTGACAACTCCTGAATCACAACCTTCAATGCATCGATCGATTTCAATACATGACGATTCGTCAGTAGTTTATCGCCGGAAGCATATTCATCTCCATTGACGATGGCCATTTTCTTGCCTCTGTTTTCCACAAAACCCGAGTAAACAAAGTTGAGTTTTTCCTGCGGCGCCCCTCCCGCCTCGGCGTCTTTCGCCTGCAGCCATAGAAGGTAACGCGTGCTTTCGAGAAAGGGATCTTTAAGCCACGGCGCCTCCGCCATGGCGACCGCATAGGCGTTTTTCCGGGATTCCTCTTCTTTCCCGAGTTCTTCAGTCAGCTTGCCGATAAAAACCTGCTTGTCTTCGATATTGCCCGCCAATCCGGCCGTTGTCCCCCGCGCAGTCGGTGAAAACCATTCATAGGCTCCATAGAGAATGACCACGCACATGACGGCCAGAATGATTGTTTGGCGAAGGTTTAGCTTTGTCACGGACAATTTCTCCAATCCTTAAATGATCATGCGACCAGGAAACGCATTTTAACGTTAAAGTCCAGGCCGTTTACCGTTTCCTTGATTTTTACCGATTCGATTCTGTCGCAGTAAGGCAGTTGCGCAATATACATCAGGTATTTCCGGAAACTGGCATAGCTTCCCTGAATAACGTGATTGACCGATACTGACGGGCTGCTTTCCGACGTATTTAACTGCGGATTGATCGACACACTGTTCATGCTTGTCTTGAGGGCAATATCACGCATCATCTGGCCCAAATTCGCAATCTGTTCACGCGTAAGTTTTTGAGATTGGGGTAAAATCAGTCGCGAGCCGGTTGCGATCGTTTTTTGCTGAACACGCTTCTGAATTGCTTCGTAGATCGGTGCGAAATCTCGCTGCTCTTCAATGGTCATACGGTTCATCTGGATCCGCCGGTCCAGTTGGTGCATGGCAATTTGCATGGGAATGATGCCCGCAAATATAAACAAGAGGAGGCCTCCAAGGCATGCCGCCAGTAAAATCAAACTTTTTCTGGGTAACTTACCTGTAAGCATGTTTAGCTGCATATTCATGTCCACATCCTAACTGACCTTCGCATTTACCACGAAATGAAGCACATCTTTGCCGGCAAAAGGAACATAGTTGCTTTTTTGGATTGTAACGCCTTCAAAAAAAGGAGACGAATCCAATTTGAAGGTATAACCTGTGAGCAAGGATTCAAAATTGCCCCGTTCTCCTTCGATAATTCCTTCAATCATCAGGGCATGTTTATTGCCGGATTGATCTCCCCCCTGGTCCGTTTCGTCATGGTTTGCTGTTTCGCTCGCATCAAAATCCAGACTTATAAGCTTGATTTCTCTGGGCGTTACAGCCGAAACCTCACTTAAAACAGCCATGGCCTGATAACGCGCAGCCAAAGAGTGATGGATTGAATGGTTTTCCTTGATCTGCCCCGCTAAATCCGTAAGGGCGTTGCGATCGATTACGGCTTTGAACGTCGCCAATTGGCTTTCCAGTTTTCTCCCTTCCTCTTTTTTCTGCGCGTAAGAAATGTTTTGATAGGCGAAGTACGCCAGGCAGAGAATCAAGATCGCCGCAAATCCGGACAGGACACCCCGGTTAATTTTTTTGATGCTTGCTTCCGTTTCTTTCTCAACATAGCCATAGAGGAGATTGGGCGTGATGGACTGATCGGAACAGGCTGCACCCAGTGCTGCAATGAAGGCGATCCTTTCCGCGAGGTTAAATCCGGAGAGCAAGTCCGCCTTTTCCAGTGTACTCTCTTCTAAAGGATCGAAGATTTTACATGATATACCCAACTGATTTCCGATGTACGTCGCCAGCGTCTTATGGGCTTTTACATCGCTTGAAATAAAAACTTTCTGAACCGAAGTCTGCGCATAAAGCGTCGCATAATAATCAAAAGTCCTTTCCGCCTGCCGAACAATCCGGTCAAGAGCCGGGCTTAAAAAAGCAAAGATTTCTTCAGGGCTTACACCGGATGAATCGGACGCACGCTCCCCCTTTGCTGCCTCCAAACGCATATTCAATATGGTTTCCGCATCTTCATAGGTACAATCAGATCGTGTTTCTCTTAAGCCTTCATAAAGGGCGTCGGCCATACTGCGTGTTCCTGCTTTGATGGCCCGGGTCATGGTCAGATTGCCCGAGGCATAGATATCAATGCGTGAGGACTCATCTCCGATATACAAAAAGGCCAATGTCTCTGAGAAGATGGCTTGATTGGATCGAATCAGATTATGCACCGCAAAAGGTCTGATGGTCATTCCGGCAATGGTCAGCCCCATTTCAGAGAAGAATTTTTTCATTTCTTCTATCTCGGATTTGGGGGTGATGTAGGCCATGACGGATATTTTCGTTGAACCGCCCGAAAATACTTCATCCTGAACTTCATAATCCATGGTGAATTCTGATTCGTTATAAGGGAATTCCTTTTTAAACGTCCAGTAAACGGCGTTGAAGAGATCTTTTTTCGCGACCTTGGGAATACGTATGTGCCGGATTTCCAGGTTCTCAGAATAAGATATCACCCATAAATTACAGTCTTCCGGATCGCAGAATCCCTTTATCCTCTGTTCAATAAATTTTCTGTATTCGGCATCTCCTGCCTTGCCCCCTCCCGGGCAAGGGAAACAAACCATATCCAGAATTTTCCAGTCATGGCTTGCTGTTGTTCGGGCTGCCTTGACCAGTCGCAAATGGGTTTTCCCGATGTCAATGCCGATGTTGACGGATTTTTTTTCCTTGCCGGAGAGCAGAGGGAATATTTTGAATGTCGATGATCTTTTCTTGACGGCAGTTGGGGCAGCAGTGCCGGGATGATTATCGGATATTTCCCCCTTCCCTTTTATAACCTGAAGGAGTTTGTCTGTGGAGGTAAGCTCGTCTTGTCTGTCCATATTCCACTTTCAGTCAACACACTGCTGTAATGTGAGCCAATCTGGTTTAATTTGTCCCTTATCGTGTCAATAATTTGTCAGTTTAATGTCTCCCCTGCAAATATATGGCGCCATTTTCGTTTTATAGCCGGCAAATAGATTTTTTACATCCATGGGCCTGTGAATCCTTACCATCAGCGGATCTTGCTGCTCCCATTCATGCCGGCGAAACCTTGCGCCGTAACGCACCGATCCCTCTATTTACGAACCCTCAAAGGACTTACCGGCCTAATTGCAATTACCAGGCCAGATATTGTTCCGTAAATTCAGCAATTTGACAGCTTCCTTTTTGCCGTTTCCGGGAAAAATGTTGTCGGGATGACGAAATGATTATTTTTTTCTATAGCAACTTGAGATTGTGTGCGTCAAAATTTTCCCCTGCCATGAGGGTCCTGTAATAATTCGGTCATCATGAAAATAAACTGCGGCTGCTTCAGTCTTACCAATCTATCGGGTCTTTCCATATAAAACCCTGTCCACACACTTAAAAAACTTAATTTTCATGCGTTTTTCTCAATAAATTGCATGTAAATATTTCGAAATAAATATATAATGACCGCCATCGTGAATGCCGTTGACATGCATTCCGCATTCCCCATAAAAAAGTCCTTTTATAAGCTTGTCAGACAATTGATTTTGCCTTTTCCGGAAAGGAAAACCGTTTATGCCCGAGTACGCAATTTTTGCCTCATGGAGTGTGGCGACTTTTTCAGATTTATTCTGGGAAATGCGAAATCTCTGGAAGGACATACCCTGGGGTATGGAACTGGCGATTGTGTTACTTGTGGTTTTTCTGGTCTTTATGTTTCTCCGCACTCGTAAATAAGAGATAAAAGGGTTGTGTCTTTTTCCCGTTGACTATTGTTTCTGATCTTTTTTAATTCAATAAAAGAGGTGAAATCATGTCGGCATCGATCCTGATCATTGATGATCAAATCACGGCACTGGAGAATCTTGAGGCAGAACTGAAAGAGGAAGGCTACCAGGTTTATACGGCCTCCGACGGCGAGGAGGGTTTGCGAAAATGCAGCTTCTGTAAGCCCGATGTCGTGATCCTGGACATCTACATGCCCGGCATGCGGGGAGACTACGTCGCCGAAGCGATTAAAAACAACCCAGAAACATGCGACACGCCGATCATCTTTTTAACATCTCTGATCAACAAAAAAGATGTCGCGTCCTATACCAAGCTGTGGGGCAGGTATTTTATTGCGAAACCTTATAAATTGCAGGAATTGTTGTCTCTCTTAAAAAAAATCCTTCCACAAAAGTAAAATAATTTATGCATAATACTGAAATTTTCTATTTTTTTCATAGACTACACATGGTAATCAACCAGTCTAACGTGGTGCTTTAATCTTTCCTCGGCAAGATAAAGATGTAAATAACCCCGCACCCACAGGGTGGGGCATCTAAAAAACTTACATGAGGGGGACAAGGTCACCCTTACCCCCTCCGCATTCATCCCCGTTCACAGAACGAGATATTCTGCGGGGGACTTTATACATGAATTATGCTCATGACCATGCAAAACAAAATTAAATATTTGATTCCATCAATTGCAGATGTTTTCTTTATTCTCTTATTCCTCACCTTGTCTTTATTGGTGCCCACTAAATTACTTATAGATTGTGATACGGGATATCATATTAAAGCTGGTGAATATATTCTAAATTCTTTCTCTGTACCACGATATGATATTTTCTCTTTCATCGCTCCAGCGCCTCGCTGGATCGCATTTGAATGGCTTTCCGAGGTCATCATGGCCTTGGTGCATTATTGGGGTGAATTGACAAGCATTGTCATTTTCTTCGCACTCGTCATTTCGCTGACCTATTATTTTCTATTCAAGAATCTTCAGAAGGATAAAATTAATATCGTCATCGTTACTTTCATAACGCTTCTCGTTATTGCCTCTTCATCTATTCACTGGCTTGCAAGACCGCATGTCCTCTCATTGCTTATCATACTGACCTGGTATCATATTTTGGATCTGTACCAATATAAGGATAAAAATTACCTTTACATTTTACCCTTCATGATTCTCATTTGGGTTAATCTCCATGGCGCTTTCATAGTCGGCCTTGTTTTATTGGGTATTTACATCATTGGCAATTGCGCAGATCTCTTTTTCAAAATTTCAGTAGAACGCCAAAGTATCAAAACGAAATTGAAGCATTTGGTAATTGTCCTTCTCATTTCAATGGTTATTCTTTTTATTAATCCAAATGGCTACCATACCATCATGCTTCCTTTTGAACTTCTTTCCAGCAAATTCATCATCAATCATATTGGCGAATTTCAATCACCTAACTTTCATGAACTATCTTTGCTACCTTTTGAACTCCTCGTTTTATTTACTTTCTTTATCCTAAGCCTTTCAAGAAAGCGGCTTAATGTAATTGAAATTTTATTAACCTTATTTTTTATGAACACTGCTTTTTACTCCGTCCGAAATATCCCCATTTTTGCTATCGTTATTGCTCCTATCATTGCTCGCCAGGGCCAATATCTTCTCACTGAACATCACAATAAATTCACAAATTTTCTTGTGATTAGAGGTCTGAATATCTCAGAAATTGACAGTTCGACTAAAGGTTACTTTTGGATTTTATTACCAACCATTATTGTGTTGGCCCTTTTACAGCTTGGCATCATTGAATACCGTTTTGATGATAAAATAAAACCCATTACAGCAGTCGAATTTCTAAAAAACGAAAAAATACCTGGCAATATGTACAATGAATATGAGTTTGGTGACTATGTTATCTACGCAGCTTATCCGCAGTATAAAGTCTTTATCGACGGCAGGGCGGACATGTATGGCAGTGCCCGACTAAAGGAGTATTACCATGTGAACAAACTGAAAAATAATTGGACGGAAATATTGACTAAGCATGATATCAATTTTATTTTTTTTGAAACAGACTCGTTATTCACAAAATATCTTGCAGAACGCCAGGACTGGAGTCTCATCTATTCCGACAAGGTTGCCACTATCTACGTCAGAAACAATACGGATAATGCTCCTATCATTCTGAAGTATAAAAAGACGAAACTTTTCGTTTCGGCGGACGAGGAAGATGACGACCTTTAAATTTCATATCGAAAATCGCGATGAAAAAATCACTATAAATGTCTTTATAAATCAGAGAGATAATATTGGATTTAAAAGAACTTGAACAGATTGATGCGAATGAATTTCGGCATTGGTACTACCGATCAAAATTTCTCGCCTTGAAAAAAATGATTGACAATATCCAGGCAGATGAAATTCTCGATGTCGGTGCCGGTTCTGGTATTTTCAGTAAAATGATGTTGATGGACAATTCTTGTCAATCCGCCTGTTGCTTGGATACCGGCTACACATTTAATAAGATAGACTTTATAAATGGACATCAAATCCAATACTTAAATAAAATTGATTTGATCAATCAGACTTTGGTCTTATTCGTGGATGTGCTTGAGCACATTGATGACGACACTGCTTTCTTGCGGGAATATGTTGAGAAAATGCCTGCAGGCTGCCATGTTTTAATCTCGGTACCGGCCTTCATGTTTCTCTGGTCCCGGCATGATGTGTTCCTGAACCATCAGCGCCGTTACACACGAGCGCAACTGGAAAAAGTCGTGCGTGCAGCGGGACTCGACATCATGGACACCCGTTTTTTTTTCGGCCTGATCTTTCCCATAGCTGCCTGTATGAGGATTTTTTCCAGAATGAGAAAAAACGATGCCGTAAAAAGCGATCTGGTCTCTGTCCCTTCTTGGCTGAATATATTTTTGACTGGTATACACGTTCTCGAAACGGAAACGCTATTCCGAATAAATAAATTGTGCGGACTTTCTGTATTTTGTCTAGCAAAAAAGCCTACTTAACTTTGCATTAGGTTGATAGATATGATGACAATTACTCAATTTACTAAAAACGATAAATCTGAAATCAGTCTTGTAGTTCCCATGTACAATGAGTCCGAAATGATCGATACTTTTTTTTCACAGGTTCTGCTCCTGATGGAATCCTTGCAGGTCGATTATGAAATTGTTTGCGTCAATGATGGCAGTACAGACGATACCTATATCAAACTGCTCAGGTACAATCACATCAATCCTCGCATTAAAATCCTCGATCTTTCCCGAAATTTCGGTAAAGAATCGGCATTGACAGCGGGAATTGAAAATGCCTCGGGACAGGCCGTCATCCCTTTGGATGCCGATCTGCAAGATCCACCGGAATTGATTGAACAGATGCTGGAAAAATGGCGTGAAGGTTATGATGTGGTGATTGGCGTTCGTAAAGACAGAGAATCGGATTCTTTTTTCAAAAGGACCACCGCAAAGCTTTTCTATAAATTGATCGGTAAAATGGGTGAGGTTCCGATTCCCATGAATGCAGGGGATTTTCGGCTTTTGGATAGAAAAGTTGTCAATGCACTTATGAAAATACCGGAACGCGCACGCTTCATGAAAGGCATTTTTGCCTGGTTGGGATTCACCCAGACCTTCGTCTATTACACCAGACCGTCCCGACAAGCCGGCCAAACAAAGTTCAAGCCTTGGAAATTGTGGAACTTTGCCTTGGATGGCCTGATATCATTTTCCAGCATGCCTCTTAAAGTGTGGACTTATCTGGGATTATTTGTTTCCATGTCGTCACTTTTTTATATGCTATTTATTATTACAAGAACCTTTATTCATGGCATAGACGTGCCGGGTTATGCTTCGCTTATGGTCGCCATCCTTTTTTTCAGCGGTTTAAATATGATCGGGCTGGGCATTCTGGGCGAATACATCAGCAGGGTGTTTATTGAAGTGAAACAACGTCCTTTATATTTAATAAGAGAAAAAATTGGATTCACAGATAAATCAAATTAAAAAAATCGCCTTTTAAGAAAATCCCTTTTTGATGGAAACATACAACAAATTAAAAAAATGGCTTTGTTCTAAGATACTAAAAATCATTTATAGCTATGAAATATTTAAGAACCCGACTGAGAATATTTTTTACCGACATCCTTTTTTCCATCTATTCATTTTTGGATTAATATTTCATATTATTGCTAGTTATATTCTCTTGGCTCATGGTTTACCTATCTGCCTAACTCCAATAGGTTTTGATAGATTGGCTGGAATTTTATTATTAAACACTATTATCTATCCTTTATCTGTCTTTTTTTTATTAATTTCAAAGGATTTCTTATTAAAATTGTCGGGCTATGAACCTCAGCCATTAAACGAACAGTTTTTTAAGATAATTAAAATATCACTCGGGATGACAGCTTTACTAATCATGTACTCTTTTACTCTAATCGCATACTTAAACCTCAAACCAGCTATTCCAGTTTTAAACCCCAATAATTATGACGCGGTCTTTGAAAATTTAGAACGACTCATCTTTGGAGGTGTTTTACCCACTGAATATTTCATAAGTAAATTAAGTTATCACAGTTTAATATTCTGGAATGTAATTTATCATTTATTTGCACCATTTATTTGTTTATCGTTAGTAATTTGCCTTTATCATGAAGGTTTTTACAGTGGAGCATTACTTACATTAGCCTTAAACATTGGGCTCTTCGTTTGTATTGTGTTGACTCTCTTTTTCCCTTCATTAGGCCCCTTGTTTATACATCCGGATTGGTTTAATACTTTTCCCGATCTAAATAATAATCAATTAGCAGCATTCTTAATAAAAACTGTAGCAGACTATGCTCAAAAACCCGGAACGGTATACGCCTGCGCCGGTATTGCAGCAATGCCCTCATATCACATTTATGCCCTTGCTGCCTGCTTCATGTCTTGGAAACAACTTAATATTTTCTTTAAATTATTTGGCGTTTTTATCATCTTGATCGTCTGGATGAGTACTTTCATTTTAGGATGGCACTATGTTATTGATGGATTAATTGGCATACTTCTGGCTATCTTGGTAGTTAAAGCACTAGAAAAGATTTACAAACGTCAAGAGGCTTTAATTGCTTCTTGAGGTAGTGGACAGTAAATAAATTGTTTTTTACATCAATCTGATTTTCTTGACTAGAACATCATCATTCTCTAGAAGGAACCAGGCGTTTTAATTTTGCAACGGATGCTGTGTTGCTGTGCTTTTTAGCAGCGCCTCCGCCTTAAGGAGATTTTCATTGGCTTTGACGAAGAATTTTGGATTGAGTTCCATTGCTTTCTGAAAGGCCCAAATGGCTTGCGGATAATCTTTTTCGGCCAGATAAATGCAGCCCAGATTGTTGTAAGCCGAGGCCTCGTCTCCGGCTTTCTTGAAGGCTTCCAAAGCCTCATCATAGCGATGCAGCTTGCCCAGGACGATTCCCATGTTGCCGTACACTTTTTGATATTTCTGATTCAAACCGACAGCGACGACATAAGCCTGTAGGGCTTTTTCATATTCGCCGTCCAGGGCGTAGGAAAACCCAAGATTATTGAATAACTCCGCAGACTTCGGGTTGATGCGTATCGCTTTTTGATAATAGCCGACGGCTTCTTTATACTGCTGCCGACGATCGGCAATGATTCCCAGAAATGAATAAGCCTGCCATAGATCCTCATTGATTCTGACGGCCTGCTTGAATTGGTTTTCTGCTTCGTCCAGATCTCCTTTGATCAGCGCAACCCGTCCTCTGCCCTCGTATGCCAGGGCATAAGACCGGTCATTCTTCAGAATTTCTTCAAATTCAGCGGATGCTGCGGGAAGCATCTCGCGAGCAAGGAGCAGCATCCCCTTTTTATAACGCACATCATTTCGCTTTGGGTCCATCCGTTGGGACTTGTCATAATAAACAAATGCCATGTTGGGATTGCCCTGGCGGATGTATTGATCACCCAACCGCTCAAGTTCAGCCGCGTTCGGTTCGCCAAGCTTTTCTGCGGCAACGTTGATTTCATCGTTTATTGCAGCCGACTTGGCTTTCTGAAGTTCCAGCATTTTGCGATAGCCGTCACTTTCCATGGGCCCATCGTCTTTGTTCCACCAGGAACATGCCGAAAGACTACTCAAGACAAAAAACACAATCACAGAGAGGATGAAATATTTGCTTTTAAGCGACATTATTTACACCCTTCAGCGTATTCTGCGTAAAATATTCTCAATTCCGGTATTGCTCCCGTGAACTTACGAGATCCTTGCCGATGACGACTTTGACTTTGATGTTGGACCGCGGTGATTTGTTGACCTCTTTCATCTCCGTCAATTGCGGAATGCTGGCGGAAATGGCTTCGGCAACATTTTTATAATCCTTTTCATAAATAATACTGCCGCTTTCGTGCTTAAAATGACGGGCATTGGACAGACTCACAACATTGAATCCACTTTTGCGCAAATATTTTCCGACATCCCTGGCCATGTGACGCTTTCCGTTTCCGTTCGAGATTTCAATGCCGACGCGCTCGAAAGCATAGGATGTCTTATCCCGGTATCCGTTTTGGCTCTTACCCACCGCCACGTTTTTTGTTGAAGGCGCCGCGTCAATTTTCGCCAGGGCTTCCGCTGCCGTCATGCCTTTATTTGCCGACTTCAAACTCGGGTTGTAAGTTAATGACTGTTCGAAGTGTTGGGCCGCTTCCGTAAAAGCGCCTTTTTCAAATAGTTTCTGAGCGAAAACATACTCCTCAGCGGCTTTTTTCTCATCGAGAACGTTACTTGTTGATTTGATGGCAGCTTGAGCCGCTGTCGGCAAATTCATTGTTTCGGCCTGCTCTTTAGCCGCGTCGGACTGTTTGCTTACCGCTTCGGCAATCTTGAGCATTTCCCGGGAAGCGATTAAGCCTTTCCGTGCGGTCTCGGAATCCGGCGTCAATGTCTGGGCTGACTGGTAATGTTCATATGCTTTCGCGAACATCGCCTTATCGTGATAGATGGCAGCCATCTTCAGGTGCGCGTAGGTTTTATCTCCGCCGCCCGCCACAGTGAATTCCTTGAATGCGCGTTCATACTGCCCTGACATGGCCAGGACCATCGCCAGATTGTTGCGTATACGGATATTGCCGCTGTTGATTGAAACCGCTTGCTCGCAGGCCGTTACAGCCTCCTGGTAATTTCCCTTGAGGTAATAGGAATAACACAGGTTGTTCCATACATATTCCAGAGTCCCATCGAGCGTCACTGCGCGTTTGAAACATGCAATCGCCTCGTCATGTTCTCCGATCTGATCGTGGCAGATGCCCTTGCCGTTATAAGCCTTGATATAATTCGGATCAATCCTGACGACTTTGTCATATTCCGCAATGGCTTCCCGGTACAGGCCGCGCTCCTGATAATAAGAGGCCAGATTGTAGTGCGCGTCGGGATTGCCCGGGCGGACCCTGATCTGGCTCAGAAATCTCGCCACCGCCTTTTCGTCCATGGCCTGCCCCTGCTTTGCAGTTTGCCAGAATTTGAGGCTGCTCCAACTCACATTGGCCGGATAGCACCCCACCAACATAGTGAGGACCAGCAATATTGTCGCCAACCAGTAAAAATATTTATTTTTTTTCGTTGGTGTCATTTTTCTTCCCTTAAAAAAAAGTGTGGTATCTGTTTATTCACATAGGGGCTCAGCCACCACCAATGGTTGATTGAATGATGGCTCGGTAGATTCTGATGGCAGCCGGTCCCACAATCACGACAAAGAGAGCGGGAAAAATGAAGAGAATTAAGGGGAAAAGCATCTTGACCGGCAGTTTGATCGCCATTTCTTCCGCTTTTTGACGCCGCTTCGTTCTCATGGAATCAGAATGGACGCGCAATGCCTGGGCGATGCTGGTGCCGAATTTTTCCGTCTGGATAAGAAGCGTGACCAGGCTCCGGACATCCTCCACCCCGGTCCTGGTTGCCAGGTTATGCATGGCATCCTGTCGTGAACGTCCAGCCCGCATTTCAAGATTCATCAGGTTGAACTCGTCACTTATGACGGCATTGTTCAGTTTCATCTCGTCGGCGATACGCTTGATGGTCTGGTCCAGACCCATACCGGCCTCCACGCAAACCACCATGAGGTCCAGCGCGTCGGGAAAGCCCAGGCGAATTTTTTCCTGCCTGCGCTGTATAGCATAATGAATCAATAAATCCGGCAGGTAAAATCCGGCTACGGCGCAGAGGATCGTTATGACCCCCAACACGGTTTGACTTTCGAAGAATTCGAAAACCATCTGGCCCATCACCATGAAGGCTGGAAGTAAAACCGCTAAGATGACCTTCGCACCATAGTAAATGATGAGCTGCCCTGGTCGCCTGTAGCCGGCCATGGACAACTTTTTACGGCGATACCCCAACTCTTCTTCGCTTTTTGGTTTTGAAAGCGGCGCTAGCTTGCCGGCAAATCTTGTAAAGAAATTATCTTGGACAGCCTCTACCCGGCTTTTCTCTTCCTTGTGAACCGGCTCGACCGTGGCATATTTCTCGACCTTGCTGATGAACGCTTTTTTCTGCCTGCCCTTCATCAGTTGCAGGTACAGGGCCAGTATGAGGAAAAACAGTCCTGTAAAAATCAACAGCGCAATCCAGGCAATTTCGTTCATATCGATACCCTCATACCCGAAGCCGGGCCATTCGTCTCATGATGATGATTCCTGTTACCAGCATAATTCCAGCAACTATCAACATTAGATGACCAATGGGATCATCGAGCAATAATTGTACATAAGTCGGATTGAGAAAGAAAAGGAGAAAGCCCACAAAAAATGGTAGGCCGGTCAGAATAACAGCTGATAGTCTGGCTTCTGCGGAAAGCGTTTTGATCTGCCCCTTTAACACGAAGCGGGCCCGGATCAGTCGGGCAATATTCTCGAGGATCTCTGCCAGGTTTCCACCGCTTTCTCGTTGGATAATCACAGAAATCACGAAAAGCTTCAGATCGTCGCTATCCATCCTGGCAACAAGGTTTTTCAGTGCGTCCTCATAAGCAATTCCGAAATTGATCTCATCAAGGGTTTTGCGAAACTCTGTTCCTGCTGGATCGCTGAATTCTTGGCTGATCATTTGAAGACCCCCGGTGAAGGCGTGCCCTGCCTTCAGGGAGCGGGCCAGCATATCCAGCACTTCGGGAAGCTGTTCCTCCATCTGCTGAAGGCGTAACTCCTTTTTTTGCTTTATGTACAAAATGGGCAGTAAACCCGCCATCACACCGACGATGATACGCAGCCACAGCCAAGGCGCAAAAAGGGTTGCCCCAAGAAAACCGAGAACAAACAAAAAAAACGACGTGAGCAGGTAAACACCGAGTGGATATTTCAGATTCGCCTGAACGGTCATCGTTTCAAGCTGATAAATTAGCGGCACCCGGATATTCAGGAGGAGGCGGTTGAACCAGGGAATATCGCTCATGATCCTCTGGCGGACAATGTTGATGTCGCGGCGGCCGTACGGTTCTCCGGAAAGCTGTCGCAATTGCTCCTTGATGCGCCGCTTCTCCGGGTTCCACCAGATTCGTCCCATTAGGAACAACCCTTCGATAAGAAGGATCACGGCAATGAAGATCAACACAACCTGCAGATATGCCATCTCTCTACCCGATATCCATTTTTTTATACTTCCATGATGTTCCGGGGATCGAGAATCTCGTACGGGATGTCGATGCCCGCCGCTTTGAACCGTTCGATAAAACGCGGCATGATGCCAGTCATGCGAAACCGGCCGGTCACTTCCCCCTTGGCATTGACGCCCGTCTGCTCGAAAGAAAATATTTCCTGCATTGTAACGGTGTTTCCTTCCATCCCGGTGATTTCAGAAAAACTCACCAGCTTGCGGCTGCCGTCGATCAGACGCGCGATCTGAATCACGATTTGCAGGGCCGAACTGATGTAACGGCGGATAGCCTCATTAGGAATATTCATGCCTGCGATAGCCACGAGGGTTTCGAGTCGCAGGAGCGCATCCCGGGGAGAGTTGGCGTGGATTGTTGTCAGGGAACCGTCATGTCCTGTGTTCATGGCCTGAAGCATATCTACCACTTCGGCGCCGCGCACCTCCCCTACGATTATACGATCCGGCCGCATGCGCAGGCTGTTACGAACGAGATCCCGCTGGGTAATTTCACCTTTTCCTTCAATATTGAGGGGTTTCGTCTCCAGCCTCACCACATGTTCCTGCTTGAGTTGAAGTTCCGCCGAATCTTCGATGGTTACAATGCGTTCATCAGCGGGGATGAACCGGGAAAGCACATTGAGCAGGGTCGTCTTCCCCGTTCCCGTACCGCCGGAGATGAGGACATTGAGCCGTGCCCTGACAATACCCTGCAGGATTTCACCAATTTCCGGCGTGATGCTTTTCAAAACAACCAGGTCTTTCATCTCCAGCGGATCGACGGCAAACCGTCGAATCGACAGGGCGGGCCCGTCCACCGCCGCCGGCGGGATGATGGCATTGACGCGGGAACCGTCCTTGAGCCGGGCATCGACCATCGGCGTCGATTCATCGATCCGTCTACCGACGGCCGACACGATGCGGTCGATAATCTTGCGCAGATGTGCATCGTCCTTGAACCGGGCTTCCGTTAGGTGCAGCTTGCCGAAGCGCTCCACGTAAATCTGACGATAGGTGTTCACCAGGATGTCTGAGACCGTGGCGTCCTTCATGAATGGCTCGATCGGTCCCAGCCCCATGGTTTCGTCCTGGATCTCCTGGTATAGACGCTCCCGCTCTTCGTTGTTCAGGGGAGTCCGTAGGCCATCTTCGCTGAGAATATTGGAAGTCAAACGTCGAATTTCGCGTTTCAGATCCGTCTCATTGAGGCTGTCAATCAGCGACAAATCGAGGATCTCGAGAAGCCTGTTGTGTACGCGGGCTTTCAGCTCATTGTACTCGTTGGTCCTGGTGAAGGCATTTTCACCAAAAATATTGTCATTCAGCATATTTCATCCCCGCTCAAAATGTTTGTTACATGATTAGCGCCACGACAGAATGCCCTTCTTCTTTGTGCCTGCGCCTGAGATGCGGGTCGCCAGTTCTTTGAAGCTCTCGGTAATTTCTGCCCTCGGACTCTGCGAGGTCAAGGGACGTCCATGGTTGATTGCCCCCATCGTGTTCTGAAAATCATTCGGTATGTTCATAAAAATAGGTTTTTGCAAGGTTTTGGCCGCTTCATCCTCGCTGATGATCGACCGCTTGAGGAAACGGTTTACAAGAATCCTAGTTTGATCGTCCGCTGGATAGCCCATTCTGGCAAAAGCGTCCAGAATGCGCTTGACGTTGATCAAACAAGGCAGCGTAAGCAAGGTAACGATAAGTGTTAGTTCTGAAATTTTAAACACCGCTTTTGCATAATAATCCATACTCTGCCCGGCATCGACCACGATGAAGTCGAACATGGATTTCATTTCGGTCAGGAGGTTTGACACAATATCGGGGCCCGCACGAAATTCGTCCTGAACCGTAACCGGTGAAGACAAGACATACAAACCGCTTTCGTCGTGCGCCATGACGCTGGTCAGATACGTATAATCCAGGCGATGGATATTCTTTGCCACCTCCGCCCAGTCGAAACTCTGCGTCAGCCCGAGGAAAAGCGGCACTTCCCCGAAAACCAGATTCATATCGATCAGAGCCACCGTTTTATCCCGGTGGATTTCTTTCAGGCATGTGGCCAGATTCACAGCGACCGTAGTCGTCCCAACACCGCCCTTGCTCCCGATGACACTGAAAAGCTGCCCGTGTTTAACAGGACGGTCGGCAATTTTTGTAACCGGCCCCGATTTTTCGTTCATCAGCTTCAGCAGGGCCGTCTTGACTTCTTCAGTTCTGAGGGGCTGCGAAAAAAATTCCTTCACCCCCGCCCGCATCGCCTCGATCAACACCTCCGGCCGGATGAATTTCGATGTCAGAAAAACTCTCTCGGCTGCGCCGGAATGAATGGCCTGATTGACGAGAGGAAATTCTTTTTCCGCATTTTCACCTAATTCCATGATAAGCAGATCGGCCATGCCTTTCTCTTTTTCATCATGGAGGCCGCAGCCTTCCAGTGAATCAATGATTCGCATGAATTCCCGCCGAACAGATTCATCCATCCGGGCAAGGATGATTGTCAATGTATTCTGTGCCATAAACTTAACGTTATCCGTATGAAAAACAGCTATTTATCCCCCATCGAGCCAATGCTGAACTGGTAACTCGTAGAACTTTGTGTGCTTTTCTCAAACCCCTTCTGGTATTTCTCGACTGCATTCTGGGCCGCCTTGCCGTTCAGTCCCACGACCGGATTCTTATTTTTCTCCGCCTGCGGATTCAAAGTCTGGCTGTGTTTCTGTAACTGGTAAGAAGTGCCGTAGTCCATCTCCAGCCTGGTCGGGCCGCACCCCAGGATAAGGACAAGCATCAACAGCATACAAATCACTATTCTCGTTATTATTTTCATGTTTTATCTCCTGTTCCCTACGGTGCAATATGTCCAAAATCTCCTTCCAAGCCGCCTTTTCCCGAATGAACGGTCCCGGCAGCACCGGTGGTTTTCTTTACCGGCTCGGCCTTCCCTTCCAGTTGACCTAGGAGATAGAATTCGAAGTCGTTGGGTTCAACATACTGGTCCGTCGGCAGGGTTTGCTTGGCCATATCCAGCGGTTTGACCAGGTGGGGCGTCACGATGATCACCAGTTCCGACTCTTCTTTCTGAAAGGATGTGCTCCGGAAGAGTACACCCAGAATGGGAATGTCACCCAGAACCGGATATTTTGATACGATCTCACGAACGTTTTCTTTAAGAAGCCCGGCAATTGCGAAACTCTGTCCGTCCGCCAGTTCTATCACTGTTGCTACCCGTCTTGTTGTCAAACTCGGCACAACGTAACCGGATATGGCGACAGCATTGCTGAAATCCAGTTCCGAAACCTCGGGCCGCACATCCATGCTGATTTTATTGTTGCTGAGTACGGTAGGGGTAAAGTTCAATCCTACTCCGAAAGTCTTGTAATCGATGGTGATCGTCGTCCCTCCACCGGTACCGGATTGGGGAACCGGAATCGGATATTCACCGCCAGCCAGGAAGTTTGCCGTTCTCCCGCTTGTCGTAATAAGGGTCGGCTCCGCCAGGACCTTGGTGAGACCGTTTTCCTTCAGCGCATCGATAAAGGTCGTCCAGGAAGCGTTCGCGCCGAGAAAATGGAAAATCAGGCCCACGTTATCCCCAACTTCTAGTGGGTTCCCCGGCCACCCACCGTCCGGTAGCGAGGAAAGGTTTTTCAGCAGCGAAATACCGAATGTCTGGCCGCCATCGCTGATATAGGCGAAATTAAACCCCAGCCGTCGTAGCAGTGTTCGCGAGATTTCGGAAATCCGGACCTCCAGCATGACCTGTTGCACACCTCCTACTTCCAGCAGGTTCATCACCTTCCCCTTTTTGTCCTTGTCCCGTGGTGCGTAGGCTTCTGCCAGAGTCAGCGCCTGTGCCTGGTTGGCTGCGTTGGAAACCGTTCCGGCCAGGACTATGCTGTCCTGGCTCGCCGTCACCCGGATATCTTTTTCTGTCGGCATCAGCTCGTAAATTCTCTGCCGCAAACGTACCAGATCCGGCGTCACTTCGATGATCAGCAGGGCGGCGATTTTCCCGTCTGCGCCCCAGAGGGTCGCGTTCGTCGCCCCCGGAGCTTTACCGATGAAATAGAGCTGGCGCGGCGAAAGCACGTTCACGTCGGCAAAATCCTCCGTCGCCAGAGCAATACGGCGGATATCAGCGCCGGTTTCCACAACCAGGGACTGCCCGGCAGTCAGCTCTATTCGCTGAGAAAGGGCGGGGTCCATCTTAATCTTCACAGGGCCTGCAGCCTGAACCGGCATGAATATGCCCAACCCGAACAATATCAGACATGCAACCGAAATGACGGCCGTCAATCTGCAATATTTATGAGGACTCATCATTCACCCCCTCTGCTGAATTTTTCTACACTAACCTTATTTCCTTTGATAACTTCCACTGTAAAGGGCGCGGGAGCCGCCGGTTTCTTGACGCTTCGCACACGGACGGCTTTCGGTTTCGGGGCTTCATTACTGTAGGACGACAGCAGCCGAGGCAGTGTCGTGCCCTTCGTTTGAATCCCTGCCGTATCTGCGTAATTTCGCAAGGCTAACTGCAGTTTCCCCTCGGTGGCCGCCAGCGCCAGTTTTTCACCCTCTTCAGGCGTCACTTCCAGGGTGATCACGTCCACCATATTCGGTTTTTCTTTTTTCTTGTCGGGTGCCTCGACTTCCGGACCTGCCGCAAGTACAAGAATATTCTCCAGGACGATCTTGGTGATGGTGTGGGCCACGTTTTCCTGCTCCGATTTGTTCAAGGAGACCAGCACATCTACACGGTGCCCGGGACGGATGAAGCCGGAAATGCCGATCACCTTGTCCACCTTCACCGCCATGGCCCTTTTGCCGGGTGCCACCACCGCTGCCATGCCTCCCGCTCGCACATCGACCGGCGCGAGCTTCTTTTCGGTAATGGGTTCATTGATCTGGATCGGGTAAAGAACCACCCGGCCTATCACCGCGGCCGACGACACGATATACCCCGTGGGCAGGCTCTGTTTTAGGTAGGGTTGTGTTTTGACCACATCCGTGGTGATGACCGTCCCCCATGGCATTTCCGAAGCGGCGACGACGATTGTCTGTGTCTGGTCTGTCCCCTGCACCGCGGCAGCCTTGTGCTTGAGGAAATTGTAACTCCAGAAGCTGACAAGGGCCGCGATGAGGATGGCGACAACAAGCATGACAACCGGCGCCGATATTCTGTTCCTGAGCCCCTCCCCTATAGATTTCATGTCCATTTTACCCGCTCCTTGTTTTATCGTCCGTTTGTGCCATCAAATACAAATAATTTATCGCTATCATTCCTTCAGTAACCCGTCATCCTAAAAAAAACGTGGCTTCATTCTGTTTAATACTTTGTGTCATCCTGAACAATAATTTTTGTCATCCTGAGCGTAGCGAAGGATCTCTGCCCGCTCCCATTTGTCATCCTATATAAAAATTATGTCATCCTAAGCTCAGCGATGGAGCTCGCTTTTCCTCAACCACAGAGATTCTTCGTCGTTTCACTCCTCAGAATGACCACTGTTTTTTTCTTTGTGTCGTCCCGGACTTGATCCGGGACCCATTCGCAGGGCGTCACTACCTGGAAATGGTTTCCAGGTCTGAGCCTGGAATGACGATGAAAGATTTGCAAGATTTTCGAATCCTGCACGCCCCACGCATGACAACAGTCTAAAACCGGTAAAACATCGACACCGTTGTTCCGACCGCAATAGCCACGCCATAACAGAGTACCGGCAATTCTTTTGCTCCCTCATCCGGCAGCAGCATCGGTTTCCTTTGTACAATCGACAGGTACAGCGACTGCCACAGTCTCTTTAAAAAACGTATCAACTGTCCTTTCAAGGCAAGCACAATAACGGCGTAAACACCTCCAGCCAGGGCTGTGAATAGAAACGCCTGAAAAACGCCCATCGGTCCCAGAAAACTCCCGACAGCCCCCATCAGCTTCACATCGCCCGCTCCCATCATGCCGAGGAGGTGAAAAATCAGCAGAAGCCCCAGGCCCAGGGCCACCCCCCCCATGCCAAACAGCAGACCGTCAACGCCGCTCTGGTAACTATTGACCAACGCCCCCATCAGCATGGCCGGATAGGTCAAGAGGTTTGGTATCCTGCGTTGTGAAAGATCAGTTAAAGTGGCAACCAATAGAACAATCAATAAAACTGCTTTGATAGATGACATCTATGTCACATAATAAAAAAGACAACATAACAATAATTTTAATTGATTATGTCGAATATTAAACCTTAATACTTCGCATTGTACATAATCCCCCAATGAGAAGCACTACAACAATGAAGCTATCCGCAAATGACGGTGGAACATCTAGGACATCCTAAAAGCAAGCTCTGGATATCATTTAGCATTAATGAAATACCTTTAACCACTAATAATCAATAAAAATCAGTGATTTACTTTTTGAATATCCGACTTTTATCCTGTTATTACAAAACATCCCCTTACCCCAAATCTGCTCGAGCAGATTTGGGGTAATTAGAAATGAGTTCAAAAAAACTGTTATGGCAAGTTCCCAACACTGGTGTTTACAGTTGAAAAAACATTATTCAATGTACCGCCCAGTGCCACAACAATTGCAACGATTACAGCCGCAATCGCTGCCACCATGATGCCGTATTCGACCGCGGTCGCTCCTTCTTCATCCTTGAAAAATCCGATCAGTTTTTTCATTTTTCACTCTCCTCTCTTTTTTTAATGTGTTTTTCTTCCATAATGCCAAATCTTCCTTTTGTTCCTTTTGCCGCATAAACCTTCCGTTTACGTCTGCCCTCTCTCTGCCATCACCTGCCCTTCCGTATAAAAAACCAATATAATTCTATCACTTACTGGTCTCGATCGAAAACAGCAAAGATGATCTTTAAGCCCATCAATTTAAAATGGCGTATTTCGCACCGATATGGTGCGCAACTTGAAGAAAGGTGTTACTGCAGTGCTTGAATGAAAGGTGTCTGTTCCCCCGAACCAGAACCTGCAGGCCACCATTGCTTCAAAATCTCACACATCGTCGGTGTCATGCCAATTGCCCCCGTTTCGTTCCTGACATAGAACTTTTATAACTACAAAACTATGAAGTACCACCCTAAGCAAACATTATCACGCAACGTGTCCTAAATAGAGCGGCCCTTCAACAACCATGAACTATTCTGATGCCAAAACCAATTGTTGTGAAATGTATCACAATTATTTCCCCCTGTGAACGCTTTTTTTCGATTTTGGCATATTTTTTTATGGTTTATATATTAAGCCAATATTCTGGATATGCAAACTTTATTTGTCACGGCTCACGCTATTTCCTCCTTTTTATTTGAAACGATGTAATCATGACCGTATCAAGCCCAATCATGCATTATTAATATACTTTAAAGAAAATCCCGTATTCAACGGCAAACATTATGATGCATCTCCTTCGTGCTTCTGATATAAATTTCTGACCTCGACGAATTCATTATATACAAGAGCATCACTTAAGTATTTTTAATACTTAAACGATTATAAAAAGGACTTAGGAAAGAGAGCAGAAAAAATGTACGGATCGGATCACAAAGCAACGAATGGCAATTTCAATCCCATCGCACCCAGAACATGGGAAGATACGCAACTGGATTTCGGATTTCTGACAGATCTGGCGTTGAAGGCGGTGTACGCCGACGCCAATTGCAGCACAACGCGGGCGGCAGAAAAAATGTGCCTGCCTGAGGTAATCACGGAAAATATCCTCCAGCACCTGTACCGTGAAAAACTGATCGAAATTCGGGGACAGGACGGCTTTCATAACCATCGTTACGCCATACTCGACCGGGGCTGGGAGCGCGTTAAGCGTCTTCTGGAAATGAACGGCTACATCGGCCCCACGCCGGTTTCCCTGCAGGCGTACAGCAGCATGATTTCCCTGCAGGAGGATTCCCGGGAAAGCGTTGCGCCGGATGCGATCACGAAAGCACTTTCCGGTCTTGTTTTACCTGAGAATACTTTGCACACGATCGGCATTGCGGTGAATTCCCGACGCAGCCTGTTCATGTTCGGCGAGTCGGGCAACGGGAAGACCTCCATCGCTATTTCCGTCAATTCCGCACAATCGGGTGATATTTGGATCCCCTATGCCCTGGAGGTGGACGGACAGATCATTAAAATTTACGACCAGCACTGCCATGCACAGGTCGAAGCCGGTTGCACCGGCTACGACAAGCGCTGGCTCAAGATCAGGCGGCCGCTGATCATCGTCGGCGGTGAAATGACCATTGAAACGATGGATTTGATCTACAGCCACACGGTGCGCTTTTACGAGGCGCCGTTTCAGCTCAAAGCAAACGGCGGGACCCTGGTTATTGATGACTTCGGGCGTCAACGGGTCAATCCATCCGATCTGTTGAATCGCTGGATCATCCCCCTGGAAAAGAGGACGGATTATCTGACCCTGCATACTGGCAAAAAGATCGAAGTGCCTTTCTCCCCGCTTTTGATTTTCGCCACCAATCTCGATCTCAACGGCCTGGTGGACGACGCGTTTCTCCGCCGGATGGGGTACCGCCTTTACATTGCCCCACCGACAAAAGATCAATACCGGCTCATTTTTCAAATGGCCGCAGAGTCCCATGGCCTCAATTATGACCCTGAGCTGGTCGATTTTCTCTTCCAGCGCTACACACAAGAAAACCGTCCCTTAAGATGTTCGGAACCCCGGGACCTTGTCCAGCGTATCCTCGATATATGCTGTTACTTTGATGTACCGGCCCTTCTTTCCCAGGAGATGCTTGAACTGGCCTGGATGAATTACTTTGGGAAAAATAAGGCATAGTATGTCCATTTAGGTATGTTTTTTTGGGGGATGACGCCACTTTTTTTATATCAAAATTTCTTCAAGCCATTTCATTAGGTGTGTTGGTGTATACTCTGAAAAACATTTTTTATGATTGGTTTGGTCTTAATGAAGACTTATTCCTTGTGATTAATCATGCCCATACAGCGTTGCTGGACCAGTGCATGCTTTTCATTACATGGCTTGGGCATCCTCAACTTTTCCCTATTTACATTGTATTTCTTCTTCTTTTGTCCTGGTACAAACCCGACATCACATTTCGCCGCAACATCACCGTTTTTGCTGTCAGCTATTTTTTAGTATCCGTAATAATAATTCCGCTTATCAAAAGCACTCTGAATATGCCACGTCCCTACTTTATCCTCGGTGAACAACTCGTCAATATCGTGGGCTGTCCGGATACAATTCAGTCTTTTCCTTCAGGACATGCGGCCTTTGCGGTACTCACAGCAGCTTCACTTGCACTCGACATGCCACGTATTTTGAAAATCACACTTGTATTACTTGCTGTTCTCGTATGTGTATCCCGTGTCTATGTGGGTGCACATTTTCCCGCTGATGTCCTGGGCGGTGCGCTTCTTTCGCTCCTAACTGTTTTTGCTGTGCGCTTAATGATATGCAATTTTCATCCACCTTCAAGATGATTGTTTGATGCCTTCACAAAATATGAGGTATTTTGTTTAGAATTTTTAATTATAAAACATTTATAGTTAGTTACGTGCGATGGCTTTCTTAAAAAGAACTGATATAAATTCTATATTGCTCCTTATTTTGTTGTACGGTGTAACAACACTTTTTACGCTCATTGGCGCCACCTGGGCAAAATCTCCATTTATTTTCTGGTTTCATGACGCACCTTACACACTTCTGGCTGTTCTGTCGTATATATTAATTCTTGGGTTGCTTTGGGATGGCTTCCTGATTTTTCTCGGGATGATCTCTGAGTTGTGGCATAGCCTGACAAAAAATGCCAAGGCCGCTTACATCACTATTGCATCGGTGAGGCATATTCGATTTTTTACATGCGGTCTGCCATCATTAATTATCATCCTGGCTACAGCATTGATTTTGCTCGGCACATCCAACATTACACTTTTAAGTCTCAAATTATTAGATGGTTACACAGATTGGCGCGACCCATTCTTATGGCAAATTGAAGCTCCTCTGCTTGTTTGGTTAACCAGTTTACCTATCAACGCAACACATTGGGATTATCTTTATCACAGTGGCTGGCTGATAGAACTTTTTGCCCTGTTCGTGATGATAATAATAAGCCGAGGCTCCAACATTGTCGTGCAATTCTGTACCTCATTTATCCTTTTATTTTATATTGGAAGGTTTTTGGGACTTCTTAATCCTGTCATGGGGCCGGCTTTTTTTAAACCCGATTTATTTGCCTATCTTGACGGTACATTGACAAAAATAGCCATGACCCATGTGGCGAATATTATGACGAATGGAGTAGAGGAAGCTTTTTTGAAAGGGGGGATGCTGCTGGGCGGCGTATCCGCAATGCCCAGTCTTCATGTTTCCATGGTTGCTCTCACATCTTACTGGTTGGCTGTTTTAAAGAGATGGACTCTTTTTTTTACAGTGCCTTGGGTTTTGCTTGTATGGACTGCAACCGTCCTTTTGGGTTGGCACTATATACTGGATGGTTTGGGTGGAATCATTCTGACTACTGCATGTATATGGCTAAATAAGCAACTCTTCCATTTTTTAAAGAACTTTATTTAACTTACTTTTTTATTTTATATTGACTTGAAAAATATTGTGATTAAAATCACAATTAAAGATAAAAAAAGGGAGGCGAACCGACATGCAAAGAAATAACAGCGTGACGAGAGGTAAAAATCGCGGGGCATCAGCCGTCGAGTTCGCACTGATCATGCCGCTGTTTTTCATCCTGCTCTTCGGCATTGTCGATTTTGGCTGGTATTTCTTCAACCAGCACACCCTTCAATATGCCACGCGTGAAGGCGCCCGCCTGGCCCTTGTCGGCGCAACATTACAAGATGCAGTAGGAGATGATGACCTATCCCGTCGTAAATATTCCATCGTTAAAACAATTGAGGAGAATGCCTCCGTGGCAATCAAACCCGACGATTTAAAGATAAGTATCTATCCAGTTGTACCCAATCAGGCCGAACCCAATGATTCGGCCACCCCCCAAAACGCCGGCAGTAGTGGCGATTACATGAGGATTCGTGTCCTTTATACTTATAAATTTTTGACCCCGCTAATCGGTAAATTCTTCCCCACGGGTGGAAAAGTTATGCGCGCCGAAGCCCTTTACAGGAACGAGAATTTTTAAGCAGATAAACATAGTTTAAATGCGACACAATCCGGAGACCAGCATATGCAAGGATTACAGCAAAAAATCAAAACCGGCATCAGGCAATATGGAAACAGTGGTGCATCAGCGGTAGAATTTGCAATCATCCTCCCGATCCTGGTTATGTTGGTGTTTGCCGCTATCGATTTCGGACGCCTGTTTTATGCACGTCTAATCATTGCCAATATTGCCCGCGAAGGTGGAAGCATTGCCTCCCGCGAAATAAGCCTGCCTGCGGGGACTTATTCTGCAGCTAACCTTATTTCACTGCTTCAGTCTGGGGCGCGTCCTCTTAATATGGCGGCAAACGGCCGAATCTATATCTGGAAAATCGTTGCCGGCAATGAAGCTAGTCCGGAGCCAATGATCGATGCGACGAAAAGTGATGAAGACGGGAATCTCAATGTCGCGAGTACCATTGATTCGGAAAAGGATTATATGGGATTGAATTCTACGGTGTATGATCAGCTTGTTTATGATGACTCCGAAAATAAAAAATCCGCCAATATTTCGCAAATCAATGTAGTCGAGGTCTTTTATGAGTATAGACCGATCACCCCGGTAGTCATGAGTGCCAAGATTTTAAGCAGCAGGGCCATTTTTTAATTTATTCACCGAGACACATGATATCGGATAAGGAGCAAATTATGAAAACAACTCTTAATAATCATAAAGGCGCGGTGCTTATTATTTTCGCTATTCTGCTGATCGTGCTGATCGGGTTCGTTGCCCTTGCCGTTGATGTGGGCCGTTGGTATACGGTTCGTTCTGAACTTTCAAAGGCTGTCGATGCCGCTTCTTTGGCGGGTGCCAAGAACATATCGAATATTTACCTCGACCAATACTATGGGGTTGCCGACGGTGAAGGGAAATTGCGCTTTGCCGAGGAGATTGGTCGCCAAAACTTCTCTCCAGGCTACCTGATGACCACGGATAGTCCAACTTTTACTGCCAGAAATGTTAATAATCAAACGATTGAAGTCACAGGAAGTGTAACTTCTCCGGGCAATCTGGCGTCGCTTTTCGGCATCGACCAGGTACCCACTGGCGCTGTCGGGATGGCCCGTAAAAACAAGGTGGAAATCATGCTGGTCCTTGACAGGTCAGGCTCTATGGACGGTACAAAAATAAATAAACTCAAAGAGGCTGCCAGTAGTTTTGTTGATTATTTTAAAGAAACTGAGGATGAGGACAAAATGGGCCTCATCACTTTTGCTACCAGCGTTACGCTCAAAGTTCCATTAGGTATTGAATATGTTGACAGTATGAAGGCCAAGATAAGTTCGATGTCCGCCCTTGGCGCTACTAATGCTGAGGACGCTTTGGCACAACCTCTCCGCACTGGTGGATTTACAGATCAAACGGGCATACATGGCGATCTGCGTGTCCAACAATTTTTAATTTTCTTTTCCGACGGCATGCCTACGGCGTTTCGCGGTGATTTCCGCAGGCGTGGCACCAATTACGACGCCGTGGCATGTAGCACAGGAAATTGCCGTGCAGGAGAGAATTTGCGCACATATACCGATCTCGGCTATCCAGCAGGTGACAATAATTATGATGAAAAGTGGTTTAATATCAATCCAACTCCGACTGGTGACGGATCGACAACTCAGGTTGTAGCAACGGGCTACTTCTGCTGGAATCAATGGCAAGGGTTTTATGAATGGTGTAGAACTTCAACTTACACCACAAGATGGTACCTTTTTGACACGCGGCCCGTACCTGGTGGATATGGGTCTACCTATATCAATATCCCTACAGACATTCTCGCTCGGCATATCTGCAACGTTGCCAAAGCCATGACACTGGAAAATGCACAGTTGCTTAAAGACAGGGGTATCAAGATCTATACGATCGGCCTCGACACAACTGGCGCGCTAATCGATAAAACATTTCTACAAAGTCTATCAAGTGGAGATAATTACGCATATTATACAAGCTCATCCAGCAATTTGAAGCCCATCTTTAACGAAATTGCCAAAGAGATCAAACTGCGCCTGGTCCAATAAGTACCGATCAGTCTGATAATGTTAAACGAAAAGGCCTGATATTAAAATCTCAGGCCTTTTTTTGTGGAGGCGGCATCCGGATTCGAACCGGAGAATAACGGTTTTGCAGACCGCTGCCTTAGCCACTTGGCTATGCCGCCTTTTTTGATTTAAAAATAAATGGAGCGGGCGAACGGATTTGAACCGTCGACGTCTACCTTGGCAAGGTAGCACTCTACCGCTGAGTTACGCCCGCTCACGATCTTGGGTGGACTATAACACTCGGGGCTTTTTGTCAATAAAAAATTTCCTCAATATCAGTGCAACACGCCTTTCATCCAGCTCAGGGAGGCCAGATAGTCATCCAGACCATACATCAGAAGCTCATTGTGTCCGGCACCCGGAATAATGAGCAGTTTTTTGACTTTGGACGGGCAAGTATCATACAGTTCACGGCCTTCCGTAACAGAAATGATTTCATCATTGTCGCCGTGGATAATGAGCGACGGATTTTGATATCCTTTTATTATCTGCAAGTTGCCGAAGCCGTTTTCTTCCCGGAAACCGATTGCGTCCGGATCCAATCCCAGATTTTCAAGCAGGGGTCGGGTGTGAGCAAAACCGCTGTCAAGAATCAGCCCCGCAATGTGATTCTCGTAATTGCCAGCAAGCTCCAGGGCCGACGCGGAGCCGAGGGATCGCCCCATGACCAAAAGCGGCCCATTCATATCTTCGGTTTGCAACCATGTCATGACATAATTGAAAGTGACGTGGCAGTCGTGCATCATTTTGGTAACTGAAGGAGAACCCGTGGAGAAACCATAGCCCCGATAATCGATGGGGATAAAATTGAAACCCAGGTCCAGAAAAAATGGGGCAAAGTCATCATAGTCCGAAATGATCTCACCGTTTCCGTGAAAAAAGAGGATATTCGGCGCATTCTTGCTGATTACATGGCATCTGGCGCCGATAGTGACGTTTTCTTCAACGGGAATGATGATGGTTTTGATATGTTCTGTAGATGGCGGTATTGGTTCCCCGCCGCGCGGATAAAACAGGAAGCGATTCACCGCACGAATATCCAGGATGGGGTAGTGTATTTCACTGATATCTTTGATCATAAAATTTTAATTGATTGACTCCATCCAACTAGTTTATCCTTTGAAAATTCCACGGTAGATACGGTCGACCTTGAATCATTCAGTCACATTATTCGCTATAAGTCATCCTGAATGCACAGCGGGTTGGCCTTTTTTGGAAAGGGCACAGGGATTTATTAGTGGAAACCTACTCGGTTTAGATGTCCTGACTTATACTTGTTTTGACAGACACTGTCAAATCCTGTCGTGACCTGATTATCACTTACACCTACCTATACGTAACATATTCCATATTTACTATTGATATTATCATGTTACGTTGTGTTTAGGGTTTCATAAATTCCATACCTCGTCAAGGACTATTTGGGTTGTCAGCCATTCGCTGCATGA
>Ga0302253_1000350_pt1 | contig 40527 bp, 41 predicted proteins | sample AAG_RA_Trp_MG_FD_193537 | JGI IMG/M metagenome (GOLD analysis project Ga0302253, IMG submission 193537) | Enriched activated sludge microbial communities from anaerobic digester in WTTP, New Holstein, Wisconsin, United States - AAG_RA_Trp | ecosystem: Engineered > Bioreactor > Anaerobic >...
CTCGCACAGGCTGAGAGAAAGCTGAGGGACGCCGAAAAAAAGATCGCCGAGCTTGAAGAAGAAAATAAGGCTTCCAAGACCATGATGCAGCTGGCGAGCGAAAAACTGCAGTATTATGCTATGGCGTGCGAGGATCCAAAAAAGAAACAGACGGTGTCTCCCGGCGCTTCTCTTGCGCTGGAGGCCTGCCGCCGCGAGAATGAGACTCTTAAGGCCCAATTGACGGCCTTGAGTGAAGACCATAAAAAGCTCCTCGATGAGGTAGCGGCCTTCAAAAAGACGGCACGGGAGGCACAGCAGGCTAGAAAGGCATCAAAGGCGACGAAATGATATCTGTCGGCTTCGTCTTTGAAAATCGACTCGCAGGACATGACCGTTTCTTCGCTGTGAGGGCGACTCCCTGTTCTTATTCTGAGTTTCTGGGTCAGGCCAAGAGGTATGAATGATATTATGTGGTAAAACTTTCGGTATCGATCGGTTGATACGTCTGATCAGCTGGGTCCTGATCTCCTTTTCCATTCTTACGGTTTTTATGACGACGCCGCGGGAAGAGGGTTTTGCCAAGACAGCCGATGAGGGATATTATTTTATGTACGCGATGGCCGTCAAGGAAGGAGGGATGGCCCAGTTTCCGGTCCTTCTGCGGCAGCACTTATCGGATAAGGTGGCGCAGCTTTTTCCTCATCCCGGTCGCATTGGTTATGTCTTTTTGACAGCAGGCTGGCTGAGCATTTTTCCAGATACGTTCCTTTCCCTGGCGCGGCTTTCCTGGTTCTGTTTTGTCCTGTTTTTGTTCGTCTCCTTCTGGTTTTCAAGGAAATATTTCGGCGAACGCACCGCCTCTTTCTATACGGTGCTTTTGTCTGTCCATCCGCTGTTGATGACGGCCGGCCGCCGTGTCCTTCAGGACAGCATGCTCAATCTTTTTTGGGCGCTCTCCATATGGTTTTTCCTCGACTTTCTGATGGAAAAAAAACGGCGGCCATACGTACTATTCCTGTTGTTTTTCTGCATCAGTCTTTCTATCAAAGAGGCCTCGGTGATCCTCTGGATCTTTTTTGCCTGCGCCTTTCTGCTTTTCAGGGACAAGAACGACCCTCGTCTCAACGGCCGTTATCTTTTAGGCATCTTTTTGGTCCCGGTCGTCGTTTTGGGATTATTGTATCTCTGGTTGTTGGGCGGTTGGGCCAACGGGCTGGCGCTGGTCCATTATCTCGTGGGCGTGCATTTCCCTGGCGGCGGGGCCGTCACCAATGCCTATTCGCTGTTCGGCATGGGGCCCTGGTATAAGTTCATCATGGACGACCTGATGCTTTCTCCGTGGACGGTGCTTTTGGCTATCGGCTATCTTTTCCATATGATGCTCAACCGCCGGGCCGCCAAGCCCGTGACGTACCTGGCCCTGTTTTTGGTCCTTTTCTATGGGGTCATGAGCGCCATGAAATATACCAAGATCATCCGGTTTGTGATGAGCATGGAGATGACCGTTTGTCTTTTTGCCGTTTTGATGCTTGAAGAACTTTTTGCCGCCGAAAAAAAAGACGAGAGGCGTGCGCTTTTCGTGTTTCTCTCCGTCTGCGTGATTTATCTGGTCAACAGCGCCAACTTTATACATCTATTCGTCCGTTGGAATATTTACGATCCTATCAGCTATTGGCTGTTGCAGGCGCAGAAGGTCATCCCTCCGAGGAGTCTATTTTAGACATGAAGACGACATTGTTGATTCCGACCTTGAATGAGATTGACGGCATGAAGGCTGTTATGCCCAGGATCAAAAAGGAATGGGCCGATGAGATCGTCGTCGTAGACGGCGGCTCGACCGACGGCACGGTGGCGTATGCCCGTGACAACGGCTACCTCGTTGTTGAACAGAAGCTCAAAGGGCTGGTGAATGCCTACCGTGAGGCCATGCCCTACGTGCACGGCGATGTCGTCATCACATTCACGCCGGACGGCAATTCCGTTGCCGAGAAGATTCCGTCTCTCATTGAGAAAATGAAAGAAGGCTATGATTTGGTGATTGTTTCCCGATACCTCGATGGCGCCAAGAGCTATGACGATGACGCCGTGACCGCTTTCGGAAACTGGATGTTTACGAAGATGATCAATATCCTTTTTGGGGCTCATTATACCGATACCCTTGTCGGTTTTCGTGCCTGGAAAAAAGAACTTTTGAGCCTCGCGGACAAAGATCCGGCGCTTCCCAGTTTTGAGCCTTTCAGCGCCATCAAGTGTGCGCAATTGAAATTGAGGGCCTCCGAGATCCCCGGGGATGAGCCCAAGCGCATCGGCGGCACACGCAAGATGCAGCCTTTGCGCAACGGCTGGCAGGTGCTCCTGATCATTATCAGGGCTTTTTTAGGACTGCACAAATGAAAAGGGCGGCTCATGTATCTTGACGGCAAACGGGTGTTGGTGGCAGGCGCGACGGGATTGGCGGGCCGCAGCATATTGAGGCATTTGTTGAGGTATTGTCCGCGCACGCGCATCCGCGCCGTCTTTCACGAAAAAGCGCACGATGTCCTGCGCGACAGGCGCCTGGAGCATGTCCGGGCGGATTTGTGCCGGCTTCGGGATTGCCGGCGCGTGGCCAAGGGGTGCGACAGCGTCTTTATGGCCGCTGCCCAGACCGGCGGGGCGCAGGCAGCTGTCCTCGAGCCCTGGCGGCAGGTCACGGACAACGCCGTTATGAACGCCCATATCTTGCAGGCGTGCCATGATACGGGCATCAGGCGTATCGTCTGCGCGGGGTCTGCTACTCTTTATCAACCGCAGGAGGGGCCGGTCCGCGAGGAAGATTTGAAGCTCGATTGTGATCCCTACCCGTCTTATTTCGGAATAGGGTGGGTAACGCGTTTTGTGGAAAAGCTCTGCCGGTTTTGGCACGAGAAAACAGGACTGGAGGTCGTCCTGGCGCGGTGCGCCAACATTTACGGGCCTTTTGCCAGGTTTGACCCTGCGCGCGCCAATTTTATCCCGGCATTGGTGCGCAAGGCCGTCGACAAGATGGATCCTTTTGAGGTCTGGGGGTCTGCGGATGTCGCCCGGGATGTGATCTATGCGGATGATTTCGCATCTGCAGTCGTTGCCATGATGAATGCCGCAGAGATCCGTTTCGATGTGTTCAATGTCGGTTCCGGCAAGACCGTGACAGTGGGGGATGCCGTGACGTGGGCGCTCGCCGGCGCCGGCCATGCGCCTCGCCGAATCGTCTATCGCGACGACAAGCCTGTCACGATCCGTTCGCGTATCCTGGATATTACGAAAGCGATGAAGCTTTTGGGCTGGAAGCCCGAGGTGGGGCCCCGGGAAGGCATTGCCAAGACCGTGGCCTGGTGGCAGCAAAACAGGAGGCATTGGAAGAGATGAGCATAACAACGAAAAAACATGGCGCCATTGTTTTGTCGAGCGGCCTCGAAAAAAACGCCCAGGCGCGCCTGAGCCAGTTGTTGAAGCATGCGCCGCTTCCGCCGGAAGAAATCCTGGATAACCTGGGTGTGTATCTGACCTCAAAGACCCTGTCGCGCCTTTTATTTTTCTATGAGATTTACCGCAAGGTCGTGGGCATGCATGGGGTGATCGTCGAATTCGGCGTGCGCTGGGGGCAGACCTTGTCGCTTTTGTCGGCCTTGAGGGGGATCTTTGAGCCGTTCAACCGCCACCGCAAGATCATCGGTTTCGATACGTTCGAGGGTTTCCGCGGCGTCAGCCCCAAGGACGGCGGCCGCATCAAATGCCGCGACGGCTCTTTTTCCGTCCCGAAAGATTACGAAAAATATCTGACCGAGATCCTCGGCATCCAGGAGACACTGAATCCGATGTCGCATATCAGGCGTTTCGAGCTGGTGAAGGGCGATGCGGTCAAGGCCGCCCCGGCGTATTTCAAGAAGCATCCGGAGACGATGATTGCGCTGGCGATCTTCGACTTTGATATTTATGCGCCGACAAAGGCGGCGCTCAAAGCCATTAAGCCGTATCTGTCCAAAGGAAGCATTCTTGTGTTCGACGAACTGTGCGACGATATTTTCCCCGGCGAGACCCTGGCCCTCAAAGAGGTCCTGGGGTTGAACAACGTCAAGGTCCAGCGCATGCCGATGACGTCGCGCATATCTTACATCGAGATTAAATAAGTGCTTGGATGATTTAAAAAAATGCACCGATGAAAAATCAATGACAAATTCCTAATATCTAATGCCGGATCAATGTCGAATCTCTCAACGCCCAAAAAACAATATGATTTTTTGATGCATGTTATCGAAATTCTTGAATAATTTTTTGGTTATTGGGAATTGAGGTTTTATTCGTCATTTGGATTTTGTAATTAGGCATTGGTCCTCATCGCGTATGAAAATGATGAACTCAGAGTGTCTGAAAATCAGAAAAGACATCCTCAAGATCTCAAAAGCCACGGGCCACGGCCACATCCCCTCGTGCTTTTCCGTCGTGGAGGTTTTGTGTGCGCTCTATGAGACCATGCGTCACGACCCCAAGAACCCCGCGTGGGACAAGCGTGATATTTTTGTCCTGAGCAAGGGCCATGCGAGTCTGGCGCTGTATTGCGTCCTGGCCCGGTTCGGTTATTTCGACATCTCGAAGGTCTATTCTTTCGGGCAGTTCGAATCTTCGTTCGGCTGTCATCCGGACCGCTTCAAGATCCCCGGTATCGAGGCCTCGACGGGTTCCCTGGGCCACGGCATCGGCATCGCCGTGGGCGCAGCCCTGGCCCTGAAGATCAAGGGGGAGAACGAGCGCCGCGTCTATACGGTTGTCGGGGACGGCGAATCCAACGAAGGCAGTGTCTGGGAGGCGGTCATGGTCGCCACGAACCTCAAGTTGGATAATCTTACCGTGATCTACGATAACAATATGTCCCATGCCAGGGGCCTGCAGATCCCCAACCCGAAAGAGCGTTTTAAGGCGTTTGGATGTTGTGTTTCGGAAGTCAACGGGCATGACCTCGCCGCCCTTAAAAAAGAGGCCAGAAAGAAAGACCGCCGCGTGCGCGTGATCATCGCCCACACCAAAAAGGGTTACGGCTGCGCGGCGATGATGAAGGACCATTACGCCTGGCACCGCCGGGCGCCCAGCGACCAGGAACTCGAAGAATTCTGCAGGGAGTTAGGATAGCGGCATGAGGAAACAGTTCAGGGACACAGTCCTCGATATCGGCAAGACAGATGCCAGGATCGTCATGGTCTTCGGCGACGTCAGCGTCTATCTCTTTAAAGATTTCCAGGCGCTGTATCCGTCGCGTTTTTACAATATCGGCATCTGCGAGAATACCTTGATCAGTCTGGGCGCCGGCTTAAGCTCCCAGGGGCTCGTCCCGTTCATCCATACCATCAATCCGTTCATCACGGAACGCAGCTACGAACAGGTCAAGCTCGACCTCTGCTATAACGGTTTTGGCGCCAACATCCTGTCCTGCGGCGCGTCCTTTGATTACGCCTGGGACGGGGCGACGCATCACGCCTACACGGACATGGCGATTTTGAGATTGCTGCCCGAGATGGAAATCATCCAGCCGGGTTCGCGCCATGAGCTGGATGTCCTGTTGCGCAGCCAGTATGCCGACGGGAAGGTGACGTATTTCCGGTTGTCCGACCATCCTCATGAGGTCGATATGCCGGTCAAATTCGGCCAGGCCGTTGTGCTGAAGGAAGGACATCCCAAAGTGACGGTCATGACTGCCGGGCCTCTCCTGGCCAATGTGCTGGAGGCGTGCCGCGACCTGGACGTCAATATCGTCTATTTCCATACAATCAAGCCGGTCGACCATGCGGCGGTCAACCGTTTCCGCCACACAAAAATCGTGGTTGTGCACGATGCCTTCGGGTTATTTGAGGCCGTCTGTGAGGTGCCGGATGTCCGGGCGAGTTATTACGGCCTGCCGGACAAGTTTTGCAGCTGGTACGGCACCCTGCAGGACATCCGCAAGAAAATCGGTCTGGACGCTCTTGCGATCCGGGAGCATGTCCGCCGGAAGATTCAGGAGAGCTGATCCTTATGTTTTACAAGGACAAAAAAGTCTTGGTGACGGGCGGCACGGGGTTTGTGGGGCTGCACATCGTGCAGGAACTTCTCAAAGAGGGCGCGCGGGTGCGGATACCCGTGCATCGCAGGCCGCTGGTGATCAGGGATGAGAGGATCGAGACGGTCCCGGCGGACTTGACGAATCCCCAGGACTGCCTGAGGGTGCTTAAAGATATCGAGATATGTTTTCATGCCGCGGGCGCCGTGGCCGCAGCCGCCGTCACGGCGGGAAATTCCATGGAGGCCGTCATCGCCAACCTCGTTTTGACGTCCCGCATGCTGCAGGCGGCGTGGACCGCGGGGACGGACCGCTTCCTCGTTTTCGGTTCCTCGACGGGCTATCCGGCTGCGGATTATCCCATCAAGGAAGACGAGATGTGGTCAGGCCCGACGCATCCGTCTTATTTCGGCTACGGATGGATGCGGCGCTATCTCGAGAGATTGGCGGAGTATGTCGCTTCGAAATCCAAGGTCAAGATCGCCCTCATGCGGCCGACAGCCGTGTATGGCCGGTGGGATAATTTCGACCTCCAGACGGCCCATGTGATCCCGGCGTTGGTGCGCAAGGCCGTCGAGAGGACGGATCCTTACGAGGTGTGGGGGACGGGGGATGAGGTGCGCGATTTCCTGCATGTCAGCGATCTGGCCAGGGCGTGTCTTGTCCTGACGGAAAAACATGCCGTCTGCGACCCGGTGAATATCGGTTACGGCAAGGTAGTGCGCATCAAAGAGATCGTCGAGAGCATCCTCAAGTCTGCCGGTTATTCCAAGGCGCGCGTGGTGTTCAATGCGTCCAAGCCGACGGCCATCCCTTTCCGCATGGTGGATACGTCGAAGGCAAAAAAACTGCTAGGTTTTGAACCGCAGGTGACGCTGGAGAAGGGGCTGGAAGACACGGTGCAGTGGTATCAGCGAATGAGGGGCAAGATATGATCCAGCAGGATATCCTGAAGAATTTTCGCGGCAAAAAAATCCTGGTGACAGGCGGCACGGGGTTGATCGGCCGCCAGGTCGTCGGCCTCCTTTGCGGGGCAGGAGCGCGCGTGTCTGTCGTTTCCCTGGATCGCCTGAAGCCCGTGCCCGGCGTCCGGTATATTTACGGCGACCTGACGGATTTTATTTTTTGCAAAAAGATCACACGGGGGATGGACTGCGTTTGTCATCTGGCGGGGATCAAGGGGTCGGCGTCCGTGACGGAGAAAAAGTTGGCCAGCCATTTTGTACCGACGATGATGATGAACGTCAATATGCTGGAGGCCTGCCGGCAGAACCGCATGGCCCGGGTCGTCTATACCAGTTCCATCGGCGCCTATGCCAATACGGATGTCTTTCGCGAGAAGGATTACCGGCTCGATAGTCTGCCTATGGATTTTGCTGGATGGGCCAAGCGCATGGCCGAGCTGCAGGTCCATGCCTATCACGTCCAGTTCGGGATGGAGAACTTCGCCGTGGTGCGGCCGTGCAATGTCTACGGCCCGGGCGATAATTTTGACCCCAACAATGCGATGGTGATCCCGTCGCTTCTGTACCGTATTTATCACAAGGAAGACCCTGTGGTCGTCTGGGGCGACGGAACGGCCATCCGCGATTTCGCCTACAGCCGGGATGTGGCGGAAGGCGTTATCCTGGCGTTGCATCACGGCACGATGGGCGGGTTTGTGAACCTAGGGAGCGGCCGGGGCGTTTCCGTCCGCGAACTGGTGGAGACCCTGCATGGTTTTCTGAATTTTAATTATGTCTTTGACGCCTCCAAGCCGTCGGGATTTCCCAAGAGGGTGATGGATATTACCCTGGCGCGGGAACTCATCGGCTACAACCCGACGACAACATTACAGGAGGGCCTGGAGGAGACCTGGAAGTGGTTTATCCGCAACCAGAATGAGTTCAAAAAGAAAAAGAATTATTTTACGTGAGGTTTTAATGATGACCGTAGAAAGAACACAACTGGAAGGCGTCTTGTTGATCAAGCCGGAGGCGTTCAGCGATTTCCGGGGAGAGTATGTCGAGATCTACAATGAGGAGCTTTACCGCAAGAACGGCATCGAGGTCGCCTTCATCCAGGATGATATCTCAATGTCTTACAAGAATGTCCTGCGCGGCATCCACGGCGATGAGCTGACGTGGAAACTGATCTCATGCCTTCACGGGGAATTCTATCTTGTCGTCCTGAATTTCGATAAGAGCTCCCCGGATTTCGGCAAATGGCAGTCTTTCACGCTCTCCGACAAGAACAGGCACCAGGTGCTGGTGCCTCCCAAATTCGGCAACGGCCATTTTGTCCTGAGCGAGAGGGCGATCTTTCACTACAAACAATCCACTTATTACGATCCCGGCAAGCAGTTTACCGTTAAATGGGACGATCCGCGTTTTAACATCTCCTGGCCTGCGAAGGACCCCATCTTGTCAAAAAGGGACGAGCTGGGGAGGAGGGAATAGTTTGGCTCCGCCAGTGGCGGAGAAAAATCAGAAGAATTAAATCCCTCGCGTTTCTCTCTTGAAATTTTATGACTGCATCCAGCCTTCACAGGGTTCAGGCGGGCAGTCATAAAATTTCAAGAGACGCTTCGGGATTGAGCCCGCCAGCGGCGGGCTCAAGGAGGATTTACATGGTCATTAGCCGAACACCGTTTCGTATCTCATTTTTCGGAGGCGGGACGGACTATCCGGATTGGTACAGGGAGCATCCCGGCGCGACACTGGCGACAACCATCGATAAATACTGTTATCTGACTGTCGGTTACCTGCCGCCGTTTTTTGACTGCAATTACCGCATCGTCTATTCCAAGCGCGAGATGGTGAAAAAGATTTCCGAGATCGAACATCCGGCCGTGCGCGAAACGCTGCGTTTTATGGGGATCAAAAAAGGCATCAGCGTCCAGCACGTCGGAGATCTTCCGGCCCGTACCGGGATCGGTTCCAGTTCGTCTTTTACCGTGGGGCTCCTTCACGGCCTCTATGCCGTCATGGGCAGGATGGTGTCGAAAAAACAGCTGGCGCTGGAAGCCATCGATATCGAGCAGAACTGGATGAAGGAGAACGTCGGTTCCCAGGACCAGGTGATCACGGCGTTCGGCGGGTTCAATAAGATCGAGTTCAAGGGGGCCAAGAACGTCGAAGTGACCCCGGTGACGCTGGATAATAAAAGGCTCAAGATTTTTCAGGGCCATCTCTTGCTGTATTTTACGGGTTTCTCCCGGCTGGCCTCGGAGATCGCCGGAGAACAGATCAAGAACATTCCCGCCAAAAAGAAAGAGCTCAAAGAGATGTATGCCATGGTCGGCCGGGCGATGGACATCTTGAACAAGCCGGGCGACGGGTTTGACGCCTTCGGCAGGCTTCTCCATGAGTCCTGGCAGATCAAGAGGACGCTTTCGAGCAAGATCACTAATTCCCGCATCGACGAGATTTATCTGGCGGCGCGGCGCGCAGGCGCCATCGGCGGCAAGGTCCTAGGCGCCGGCGGCGGCGGGTTCATGCTTTTCTTCGTCAGACCCGAACGGCAGGCCTCATTCAAGAAGAAGATGAAAGCTTTGTTGCGCGTGCCTTTCAAGTTCGACGATTTGGGCAGCCAGGTCATCTACTACAGGCCGGACAATAATTTTTAATCCTTCGCAGAAATCCCCGGGCTCGCCCTGTCTCGGGCAGGGCAGGCCCGTGGGATGAACACAGTTGTGAAGTTCTGCTCAGGAGGAAGCCTTGGTCTTTAGACCAGGGGGGCTTCACTGAAGCCGTAACTTACGCGAGTGAGTGAAGCGAACGAGGGTAAGTTGCATGGCTGAATTAATCCTCGACATGTACCAAAAGGTTTTTTTGAAGGTAAATGTCGAGGATCTTTGCGTGGTTCGGCAAATCAGGGTGAATCAAAAACGCCTTGTCATGACTCTCAAAGATTATCTCCAAACACACTATGCGCATCCCCTGGTCGGCCAGCTCGACCTGGACTCCCGGGAGGCGGTCGGGATCCATCGCCGCATCATCGAAGGCAATCCGCTTTTAAAAAGGCATTATCTTTTCATTTACGGTTCTTTTAAAAAAGCCGAAGAGGGCGTGAGGGGGCTGCCGCAGCCTTCCCTGGAGATCGGTTCCGGCGGCGGGTTTTTGAAGGAGATCATCCCGTCCGTCATCACCTCGGACGTCGTCGCCGGCGAAGGGATTGACAGAGTCGAGGATGCCTCGAAGCTGTCGTTTGCCGACGCGTCCTTAAAGGCCGTCTACGCCAACGCCGTTTTGCACCATATTCCCGAGCCCGAACGGTGCCTCGCCGAGATCGACCGTGTCCTGGTCGCGGGCGGCGTGTTTGTTTGTAACGAGCCGTCATCCACGCCTTTCGGGTATTTCATGAACAGGCATTTCCATCACGAGCACACGGACAAAACGGTGAAGATGTGGCGCCTGACCGAGGAGGACGGCACAGGCAGGTTGAAAGGCGCCAACATGGCCATGCCTGCCATCATTTTCAGGAGGGACCGGCGGATATTCGAGAGGAGATTTCCGCGCCTGAGGATCAAATCAATCGTTTATCATGATTTCTTGAGATATACGCTTTCCGGGGGCTTGAGTTTCCGGCCTTTTGTGCCGCGGGTCTTGTTCGGGGCGGTCAACGCCCTGGAAGCGCTGGCGAGGCCTTTTTTGTTCCTTTTGGGCCACGCCATGATTGTGACGATTGAAAAGGTCTGAACTTCGGCGCCGCCGGCGCCAGAAGAATGACTAAAGATAACAGAAGGGCAGAGGGCAAATCAGGGAGCTATATCATGAAGAAAAAAGTGCTGATCACGGGAATCACGGGGTTTGTCGGCAGTCACCTAGCTGACTACATTCTTTCCCTCAACGACAGGGACATCGAGATCCACGGGACGCGCCGCTGGCGCTCTCCGGTCGAAAACATCGAACATATCATTGAAAAGATCCAACTCCATTATTGCGAGCTGTTGGATGCCAAGTCCGTCCAGGATTTGATCGCTTCGGTCAGGCCGGATATCATTTTTCATTTGGCTGCCCAGTCTTACGTCATGACCAGTTTCAGCGCGCCCGTCAATACTATCGAGACGAATGTCTGCGGCACGGTCAATCTCCTGGAGGCCGTGCGTTATGCCAAGATCGACCCTGTGATCCACATCTGTAGTTCTTCGGAGGTCTACGGCCAGGTGCGCGAGAACGAGGTCCCGATCAAGGAATCGCAGCCTTTCCGGCCTGCTTCGCCGTATGCGGTCAGCAAGGTAGGCGAGGACATGCTGGCATCCCAATACGGCTTGTCTTACGGTTTGCGCATCATCACGACGCGCATGTTCACGCATACGGGACCCCGTCGGGGAGAGGTCTTCGTCACGTCTGCTTTCGCGCGCCAGATCGCCAGGATCGAGGCCGGCATCCAGGAGCCTGTCCTGAAAGTCGGCAATCTTGAAAGCATCCGCACGTTCGCCGACGTGCGGGATACGGTCCGTGCCTACTGGCTTCTCGTCCAGAAGTGCAAGCCCGGCGAGGTCTACAATATCGGCGGAAGCATCTCAATGACTGTGGGCGAGATGCTCAAGAAACTTTTGAGCATGACGGACAAAAAGATCTCCATCAAGGTCGATCCGGCGCTCCTGCGGCCTTCGGACGTGACGCTCCAGATCCCTGATTGCACAAAATTCAAGCAGGCGACGGGCTGGGAACCCGAGATACCTTTTGAGAAAACCTTGAAAGATCTTCTGGACTTTTGGCGGGATCATTATGCCGCCAGGAAGAGAAGGTCCTAGACAAATACGATCGAGGCGCCATGGAACGACCTTCTGTGTTGAGTTGCGGTATTTGCCTTTTTTCCGGTCTTGCGTCGCTGATCGTCCTTTTTGCCGTTTTTTCTTTTTGGACACGGCCTGCCTATGCTACCGCAACGCATACCAAAATCTCCGAATGGAATAGGCGCAACGCCCACCTTGTTCCGAACGAAGAGGAAAAGCGGGCGATCGTCGCCCTCAATCAGGATTATTCCATTCCGTGGCGGACGGCCACGGACAGCGACGGGGACGGCGTGGACGATGTCTATGATCCTTCGCCAATGGACTGGCGCGAAAACGGCTACGATCCATTTGCCGTCCTGGCTTTCCTGAGCTGGTATCACGACTGGAATGCTTATAAATACAACTGTGACGCCCTGAAAAAGGTCGTCGATCTCATGAAAGACGCCGGCGTGGGGATGGTGCGTTTTGATTTTTTGTGGCAGGACATCGAGCCGCGGCCCGGCGAGTGGGATTTTGAGAAATACGACTATATCGTCAATCTTCTGACGGAACGCCAGGTCCGCATCCTGGGGATCCTGGGCTATTCCGTCAGCTGGGCCGGCAAGGCCTGGAATTATCCTCCCTACGACGACGAGACTTTTGTCCGTTATGTCCGCCAAGTCATTTCCCGTTACAAAAACAAGATCAAGTATTGGGAGATCTGGAATGAGCCGGATTCGAGGACTTACTGGGTTCCTCAGGACGACATGAAGCGTTATACGGAGCTCCTCAAGAAAGTGTACGAGGCCGCCAAAGCCGCCGACCCCTCCTGCAAGATCGTCTTGGGCGGCATGACGAACAGCGGTTATTATGCGATCAAGAACGTCTATCGCAACGGCGGGAAAGATTATTTCGATGTCGTCAATATCCATCCCTTTGCAAATCCGCTTCGTGCCGGGGCCATGACGCAGGTCCTGGCGATATGTCGCAATGTCCGCCGCGAGATGGATAAGAACGGCGACCAGGACAAGAAGATCTGGATCACGGAGATCGGCGCTCCGGGCGTTGAACGGCCCAATAAGGACAATGCCTGGTGGGAAGGTATCAGTCCGACGGAAAAACAACAGGCCGCATGGGCGGGAGATGTGTATGAGCGGTTGACGGGTTTAGACGATGTCGAGAAGGTTTTCTGGGCGTTTTTCCGGGACAACCTGGGGCACTTCAAAAGCGGTGTCGATTTCTTCGGTTTGGTCCGTTGGGATTTTACGCCCAAGCCGTCTTTTTACGCGTATAAAAAATGCTCACACGCCGTCATGGACAGGTGGCGCTTGTTTAAGGGGGAGCCGTGATCTTTCCCCCGCACCCAGAATGCCCCACCTGTAAAGGTGGAGATTGGCGATGTCTCAAGACATCGCCATGGCATTCGGGCGGGATTCCGCCCTACGGCGGAAGCCCGGCACGAAAAGGGGCCATGGCTGTAAAACCGTGGGGCTCCACATGATTTCGTTTGTCGACGCCCATTGTCATCTGCAAGATGAGAGGATCAGGAGTGATGCGGGGGCCCTCATGGCCCGGGCCAAAGCCAAAGGGGTCTGTCGTCTGGTGTGCTGCGGCTCGGCGGAAGATGACTGGGAAGCCGTGGCCGCCCTCCGGGGAAAATATCCTGCCGAGATCGTTCCTTCTTTCGGCCTCCATCCCTGGCATATCAAGAATCGTTCTTCCAGATGGCTGGAGAATTTGGAAGGGTTCCTCAAGCGCATGCCATCAGGCGTCGGGGAGATCGGGCTGGACCACGGCCTGAAGGATTTTGATGAACAGGATCAAAGAGAGATTTTTCTGGCGCAACTGGCGCTGGCGCGGACACTCCGGCGTCCTGTGTCGATCCATTGCCGCAGGGGGTGGGATGTCTTGCTGGATGTCTTGAAGGATTTCGGCCCGTTGGATGCCGGCGGTGTCATCCACTCCTATTCGGGGAGCGCGGAGATGGTGCCGTCTCTTGAAACTTATGGTCTTTATTTTTCTTTTTCCTGTTCAATCACGCGTTCGGGCAATACACGGGGCCGCCGCGCCCTGCGGGTCGTTCCCAGAGACAGGCTTTTGATCGAAACAGATTCGCCGGATATGCCGCCCGCCGGCTCAACAGGATTGAATGAACCGTCGCATCTGCTTTTGGCGGCGCAGACAGTGTCTGAAGTCCTCGGAGTCACCCTGGAAGACGTTGCTGTCCTGACGACTGCCAACGCCACGGCGCTTTTCGGATCTCTGGCTGCACCTGGCCCCATCTGAAGGGCCACACCTTGCTTCATCGGTCTAGCAAGTGCGCCACCTGCTGTGGCGGTGTTTCGCTTTCTGCGGAACCCGTCCGGGTCTTTGTGCTATATGGCGGATACACAGGAATTGACCTGACGGTTTGTTTTGCGGGGGTGACCTATGGGCAGGACGCGTATTTTTTCTCATGAAGACCGTGTTTTCCAGGATCGCAGGGAAGCCGGCAGGATCCTGTCGGAAGCGTTGAAAGAATTTCGGGGAAAAGATGCCGTTGTCCTCGGCATTCCGCGCGGCGGCCTTGTCGTGGCTGCAGAGATCGCCAGGGCGATCGAGGCAGACCTGGATGTCGCTCTGACGCGGAAGATCGGCGCGCCGCTTCAGCCTGAATTGGCTATCGGCGCTCTCTCGGAAAGCGGACAGGTTTATCTGAACAGCGCTTTGGCGGCCCAGGTGGGAGCCGACGAGGACTATATCGAGCGGGAGAAGACGCGGCAGGCAGGTGCCATCAAGGAACGCGCACAGCAGTACAGAAAAGTCAGGCCGAAGGCCTCTATCACGGACCGCTTGGTGATTGTGACGGATGATGGTGCGGCCACAGGCGCGACCATGTTGGCAACGCTCTGGTCGTTGAGACAGGAGAAACCGCAACGTCTCATCGCCGCCCTGCCTGTCGTATCGGGCGATGCCGTCGAAATCCTTGCCGGCGCCGCCGACGAGCTTGTTGTCCTGCAGGTGCCGATGTATCTGGCCGGGATCAGCCAGTTTTACGGCGATTTTTCGCAGACAAGCGACGATGAAGTTGCGGGTATCCTCAAGGAATTCGTGGTGCGGCGCGGCAGGAAGTTGTGAGGGAATTATGTCTCGCGATGGCTTGGTCTTTGGAGCCGGCAAGTTCAGCGGCCCTCCGAAAGATTTTCAGGAGGGGGCATGAGAGAGGATCCGGGGCGTTTTTCCAGGACCGCTTTATTGCTCGGGAAGGATGCAGTTCACCGTTTTAAGCAAAGCTCTGTGGCCGTCGTCGGACTGGGTGCCGTGGGGTCTTTTGCCCTGGAGGCCCTGGCCCGCGCAGGAGTAGGGTCTTTTTCCCTCGTCGATTTCGACGAGGTCAAGCCCACGAATTTCAACCGTCAGCTCTTTGCTTTGGAGTCCACCTTGGGTAAATCCAAGACAGGGGTCGCCTGCGAGCGGGTCCTTGATATCAATCCGCATTGCCAAGTCGTGGCGCAGCAGGCCTTTGCCGGCCCGGAAAATTTAAACGAGCTCCTGGATCCGGCCCCGGATGCGGTGATTGACGCCATCGACAGCTTGAATCCCAAAACAGAGCTCCTTAAGTTCTGCGTCACCCATGGGATCCCCGTTGTTTCTTCCATGGGCGCCTGCGACAAGACAGACCCTTTTTGTGTCCGTGTCGCCGATATTTCCGAGACGAGAATTTGTCCTTTGGCCCGCAGGATCCGCAAGCGCCTCAAGAAGAACGGTATTCCTGAAGGGATCGTGTGTGTTTACGGGACCCAGAATCCTCGTGGGACCTTGGGCGAAGAAGGGGACGAAGAGACGCTAAGGAGAGGCCGCAAGCGCACGCCGCGCGGCTCTATTGGCTATATGACAGGCATATTCGGCCTTGTTGCCGCTTACGAAGTCTTGAAGATCCTGGCAGGAGGGTCTCTGGAGTCGGTCTCCGGCCCGGGGTCGTGAAGTTTTGCAGGCATGGCCTCAGTTGAAAAACGGCCCAGAAGATGACATAATGTGCTGGAATATTTGAAGAAAGGCAAGGGGGGCCATCTTATGCCGCCGTTCGAAAACCGGGCCTTCAGGGCGGCGGAGGCGGAGATTGATTTTGCGGGAGAAAAAACATGAAGGGGCCGAAAGTTTACATGGTGATAGAGATCAAGATCAAAGACAAGGAAAAATACGGCCGGTATGTCGATGAAGTTTATGGTATCGTGCGCCGTCATGGCGGCCGTTATCTGGTCAGGGGCGGCCGCGTCACGCCCATGTTCGGAGGCTGGACGCCGGAACGGATGGTTGTGATCGCGTTCGATTCGCTGGAGGATTTAAAGAAGTGTTTCGCGTCTCCAGAATATTCGGCGGTTGCCCCCCTGAGGGAGACGTCAACCGAAACCAGGTCCGTTATCCTGGAGGGATGCCAGCCATGAGGGTCGCCGAAGGCGTCCATGCTTTAAAGATTCCATTTCGACTTCCCGTCGGACCGGACAATTTCCTGGAACGGTTTGTTTATTGTTATCTGGTGTGCGGCGATGCCGTCTGCCTGATCGACAGCGGCGTTGCTGGGAGTCAGAAGATCATTTTTGATTATCTTGTATCTATCGGCCGCAAGCCGCAGGACATTTCCATCTTGGTCCTGACGCATAGCCATCCGGACCATATGGGCGCCGCGCACGCAATCCGGGAAGCCACAGCGTGCACGGTGGCGGCGCATCTCTCGGAGAAAAACTGGATAGAAGATATCGATTTGCAGTTCAGGGAAAGGCCGGTGGCTGGTTTCGAGACGCTTGTCGCCGCCCCTGTCAAGGTTGATCGGATACTTAAAGACGGAGATGTCCTGGGATTGGGGGGCGGTTTTGACATGGAGGTTTTTCATACGCCGGGGCATTCCAGGGGTTCGCTATCATTGTTCCTGCGCAAGCAGAAGGTGCTGTTCTGTGCGGATGCCGTCCTCCTGCCGGGACAGTTGCCCATTTATGACGATAATGAAGCATGCGTGCGGTCTGTCAATAAGTTGAAATATATGCGAGGCGTCGAGACATTGCTTTCTTCCTGGGATGAGCCGAAACGGGGTCCCGAGGTGCTCCGGGCCTTGGATGAGAGTCTTATTTTTCTTCGAAGCATTCAGCGGGCGGTGTTTGAGGTGGTCAACGAGTATCCGACGGCGGACCTGATGGCCATGTGCGGACAAGTGGTCAGGATCATGGGCTTGCCGCCAGCGGCGCTCAATCCCTTGGTGGCCAGGTCATTGGCGTCGAGCCTTGAGAAAAAACGGCCGCGCGGACACTAATCTTCTGCGGCCGGGGCAAGGGCGGGCCCATGGGGCTCCAGAGGTCGGCATGGACAACAGTTTGAAGATCGAAAACCTGACGGTGGAAGTGGGCGGCCGGGTGATCTTGGAAAATCTTAACCTGGAGATTTCCTCGGGCAGCACCCTTGTTTTGTTCGGGCCCAACGGTTCCGGAAAATCCACGTTGATCAAGGCCATCATGGGATTTGAGAATTATGCGATCACCCGGGGGAAGATCGTCTTCGGAGGAGAGGTGATCAACGGTTTGTCGACGGATGAACGCGCCAAAAAAGGCATCGGCGTCCTTTTCCAGAACCCGCCGAAGATCAGGGGGATCAAGCTGCGCCAGATGGTGGAACTGGTCACGCGGCGGCCGGCGCAGGAAGACATCTTTGTCGATAAGCTCAACGTCGGGGAACTGATGGACAGGGACCTTAATGTGAATTTTTCCGGAGGCGAGATGAAGCGTTCGGAGCTTCTTCAGGTTTTGTCCCAAAAGCCGAAGCTTTTGCTTCTGGATGAGCCTGAATCGGGCGTCGACATCGAAAATATCGCCATGATGGGCAGGGTGCTCAATGCCTTTATCCGCGAGCATGCCGTGGCCTCGCTCATCATCACGCACACCGGTTATGTCTTGGATTATGTCGACGCCCAACACGCCTGCGTGTTGATGGACCGCGATATCCGCTGTTATGATGATCCGCGCAAGGTTTTTGAAGACATCCGTCAATTCGGTTATGAAAAGTGCCGCACCTGCCGGGGACAATGAACCTTATGGCTGATAAGGATGCCCGTCTCGGAAAAGAGGAAGCCCGCCGTCTGGAGCGCATCGGTTATGATGCATCCGAGAAGGAGCGCGCCGGTTCTTTTATCCAGCAGGACAGCGATTTGCTCCTGCATAAGACGCTCCATGAGGATATCGAGGTCATGGGGATCGATGAGGCCTTGAAGACTGTTCCCGACGCCGCGTCATACTACGGTAAGGCCTTTGCGGCGTTGGACCGGGAATATCCGAAAGAAACATCCGGCGGTTATTACATCAGGATCAAGGCCGGCAGGACCGTGCTTTTTCCCGTGCAGGCGTGCCTCTATCTCAAGAAGGCGAATTTCAAACAGAAGGTCCATAATCTCATCATCGCCGAACCCGGGTCAAAAGTCTATATCATTACCGGCTGTACGGCGCATAGCGCCTCACAGGAAGCGTATCACTTGGGTATTTCGGAGTTTTTTGTCGGCGAAGGGGCTTATGTGAATTTCACCATGATCCATAGCTGGACAAAAGATACGAACGTGGAGCCCAAGAGCATCGCCCTTGTCGACAAGCGAGGGACGTTTATCTCCAACTACATCTGCCTGGACCCTGTCAGGAATATCACCATGTATCCGACGGCCGTATTGGGCGAGATGAGCATTGCGCATTTCAGCTCGCTCATGGCGGCCCATGAAGGTTCGGCCCAGGACATCGGCTCGCGCGTCATTTTCAACGGGAGGGGGTCTTCGGCGGAAATCATCTCGCGGGCCGTCAGCTTAGGAGGATCGGTTACTGCGCGCGGCCACCTCAAGGCCGCCTCACCCGATATCAAGGCGCATTTGGAATGCCGGGGGCTTGTCGTCAACGAAAAAGGCAGGATCCATGCTATTCCGGAGCTCGAGACCGAATACAGGGATGTGGATATGTCCCATGAGGCGGCGATCGGCAAGATCTCCAAAGAGGAGATCGAATATTTATGTTCCAGAGGGATTTCCAAAGATAAAGCGCAATCCCTTATCATCCGCGGTTTTGTAGACACCAACATCCTGTCGTTGCCTGAATTGTTGAAGAAAGAGATTGATCAACTTGCAGACCGGACATTGAAGTCCGGTCTATGATTCTTTCCGGCGGCCTGCCTTGTTGGGTTTCTTATGAGGATTGCCAGGTCCTGGTTGTCCCAAAGATAAAACACATCTCATTTCGTGCGAGAAGAGCCAAGGAGGAGTCTGGATGGAAAAGAGAAGGGTTCTGGTTGTGGATGATGAGGAGAACCTCCGTAAATTATTGAAGTTGAACCTGGAAGGGACCGGCAAGTTTACGGTTGAGACCTTGGCGGATGCCAAGGACCTTATCGAGACGCTTCATATGTTCAAGCCCGAGGTGATCCTGCTCGACCTCTTGTTGCCCGGCCTCGGCGGACTGGAGGCATGCGAGATGCTGAATAGGGATCCGCTGGGCGAGGGAGTGCCTATTATCGTTCTTTCTTCCCTGGCCAAAGACGGAGACAAACGCGCCGCTTACGGCAAAGGAGTCGTGGATTATCTCGTAAAGCCCATTGAGAACGATGATCTTGTCGCCAAGATCGAAAAGGTCCTTTTGAACAAAGACAGTTCGTCATGAGAGGCGAGAGGGCGGCATCGGAATCGAAGAAGCCCTCGCGGCACAGGTCGTGATTGCATGAAGATAAAATTTAACAAACCCCTTTTGGCTGCGATTCTTCTGTTTTTGGCCGCGGGGACGGTGTTGACCGGATGGGTTTTCCGCATCGAAGACAGGCGCATGCGCGAAGATTTCATGGTCGGGGCGCGCATCTTGAGGAGCGCCATCGACCCTTGGCGCATTTTGCGTTTAAGCGGTTCCGAAGCCGACCTTGTTTCTCCCGATTATCAGCGCCTGAAGGAACAATTGAGCCTGGCGCGTTTCTCCAACCCCGAATGTCGTTTCACCTACCTGATGGGCCGGCGGCCGGACGGTCAAGTCTTTTTCTTCGTAGATTCGGAACCGCCTAGTTCAAAGGATTATTCGCCTCCCGGCCAGATCTATACAGAAATCTCTAGGCCCATGCAGGATGTCTTTGTGACCGGCAAGGAAGTTGTCGTAGGGCCGGCATCGGACCGGTGGGGGCGATGGGTCAGCGCGGCGGTCCCGATCGTCCATCCGGAAACAGGCAAGATCATTGCCGTGCTCGGCGTGGATATTGCGGCGCGTCACTGGACAGCGCTTATCATCTATCATTCCCTTCCTCCAGCGATCGTTACCCTATTGCTCTTCATGATAGTGGGGGCATTTTTGCTCATCCAACAGAGGGATAGGCTGGAAAAGATGCGGCTTTTGGCCTCGCGGATGGCGTTGCAGCAGAGCACGGAAAACTTCCAGAAGCTGTTTGAGAATATGGCCGACGGCATGGCCATCTTTCGGGCGGTCGAGGAGGGGCGGAATTTTGTCTTTGTTAATCTGAATAAGGCAGGAGAGAAGATATCGCAGGTGAAACGGCAAGGCATTATCGGCAAAAAGATCACTGAGGTGTTTCCTGCCGCGGCAGATATCGGTCTCTTGGAGGTCTTGCGCCGGGTCTGGAGCAGCGGCGCATCGGAATATCTCCCCGGCACCCTCTATAAAGACCAGCGGATCGAGCATTGGACTGAGAATTATATCTTAAGATTGCCGTCGGGCCTTGTGGTGTCGATCTATTCTAATATTCCCAAACGCAGGCAGATCGACGAGGAGATCAAGAGTCTGGCAAAGTTCCTTGACGAGAGCCCCCGTCCGATCTTGCGCATTTCCGTCGACGGCAGATTGCTTTTCGTCAACCGGGCCGGCCTGGATCAACTGGCGGACTGGCGCTTGCAAATGGCGCAGCTGGCGCCGCTTCACTTAAGGGACCTGGCGTTCAAGGCATTAGAGACCGGTTTGGGCCAGCATGTCGATATTCCTTACGGCCAACAGGTATATTCTTTTTATGTGACGCCGGTCGGCGGATCCGGCTACGCCAATCTTTACGGCATTGACATCACTAGGCGCAAAAGGATGGAAGAGGAGTTAAAACGAAAGACCGAATTCCTGGAAGCCCAGACAGAAGCGTCCCTGGATGGACTGCTTGTCGTTGATGAAAACGGACAGAGATCTCTAACGAATAAACGGTTGCTTAAGCTATGGCAGGTGCCGCAGGCCGTTGTCACCGATAAGAATGACGCGGCACTTTTGCAATTCGCGGCGAGCAGGGTGAAGAATCCCAAGGAATTTTTGGCCCAGGTCGATTATCTTTATGCCCACAGGAGCGAAACAAGCAAGGACGAAGTCGAGTTTAAGGACGGGATGATTTTTGAGAGATATTCTTCGCCCGTCATAGATAAGAATGGAAAATACTTCGGGCGTATCTGGACATTCCGCGATATCACCGAGCGCAAACAGGCGGAAAGGAAGATCCTGGAATACACCAAGCGTCTGGGGTATTTGACGAAGTATGCCAACGATCTGATCATCTTGCTTGACGAGAATTTTAACATTCTGGAAGTCAACGAGCGCGCCGAGGATGTTTATGGCTATAGTCGCGATGATCTGGTCGGGAAGCATGCGACTTTTTTGCGCGCATCTGAAGTCCAGGAGGCGTTCAGCCGACAGATTGCGCCGGTCCATGAGGGAGGTTGTGTTCTTTTTGAAACGGTGCATGTGCGCAAGAGCGGGGAAAAATTTCCGGTCGAGATCAGCGTCAATGCCTTTGATGCCGACAAGAAGAGGTTTTATTTGGCCGTCATCCGCGATATCACCGACCGCAAGAAAGCCGAAGAAAAGCTGAGCCAGGCCCTGGCAGAAGAGATTAAGCTCCGTGAAATGACCACAAGCATGCTGGAAGATAACAAGCAGATCAGGGAGAGGTTGGAAAAGAGCCTGGAAAAATTAAAAGAGGCCCAGGCCCAGCTTGTCCAGGCCGAGAAGATGGAGGCCATAGGCAGGATGGCTTCCGGCATCGCGCACGAGGTTAAAAATCCCCTCGGGATCATCCTCCAGGGGATCAATTACCTTGAGGGGAAGCTGACGGCCGTAGAAGATGGCAACCGCGAGATACTCCAAATGATGAAAAGCAGCGTCAAGAGGGCCGACGGTATCGTGCGCGCGCTTCTTGATTTTTCCAGGGCCGAAGAATTAAAGCTGGAACGGCAGGATATCAACGTTGTCATTGAGAGCGCCCTTGAGTTGACGAGACATAGGCTCAAGCTTCTTGTCGTGGAGCCTGTCTGCGACTTGGAAGAGGGGCTTCCAAAAATATATCTGGATCGGGGCAAGATCGAGCAGGTTTTCGTCAATTTATTCAACAATGCCCTGGACGCCATGCCTCAAGGCGGCAAGCTTTATGTCCGTTCTTATTTGTCAGAGATGAAGATGTTTGAAAATAGAGTGGGGAGCAGAAAAGAGGACGGTTTCAGGCCGGGGGAAACAGCCCTGGCGGTAGAAATAGAAGATACCGGCACGGGAATGGATGCGGATATCTTCAGCAAGATATTCGACCCGTTCTTTACGACAAAAGACCGGTCGGAGGGGACAGGGCTGGGTCTTTCGATTGCCAAGAACATCGTCGAGATGCACAACGGCTTGATCGGCGCAGAAAGCGAAAAAGGCAAAGGAACGAAATTCACCATTCTTTTCAAAGTTTTTAGAGAAGACAGGAGATGAGATGGAAAAGAAAAGAGTGATGGTCGTGGATGATGAACAGGATTTTCTTAAGATAACGAAAATCAACCTGGAGCAGACGGGCCGTTTTGAGGTCGTGACGGTATCGGATGCAACCGGCATCGTGTCTCTGGTGAAGTCTTTTTGTCCCGACGTGATTCTTCTCGATATCCTGATGCCGAAGACAGGGGGCGTCGAGGCGTGTAAAATGCTGAGCACGGATCCTGCGGCAAAGGATATTCCCGTGATCGTGATCTCGGCGCTTGATACAAAGAAGGATAGGCTTGCCATGAAAGAGTTGGGCGTTGTTGATTTTCTTGTAAAACCCATAGAAATGGATGAGTTGATTTCCAGAATTGAACAGGTGCTGGAGGGATGATGGCAAAAGGACGGCCGCGGCGCCTTGAAAATCCGAAAAAAATGCAAAGATATATCACGCCTGCGGCCATGCAACGGTTGGACCGGCTGGCCGAGGAGAAATACGGCCTTCCGTCTTTGATCCTGATGGAGAACGCCGGCCGCAGCGCCGCCGAAGCGGTAGCGCGGCTGACCAGGGGCCAGAAGAGACGGGTGGCTTGCATTTGCGGCCGCGGCAACAACGGCGGCGATGGTTTTGTCGCCTGCCGCCATCTCATGAATAAGGGTATCGGTGTCGAGGCATTCGTGATGGATGGGGCGAAGGGGTTGACGGATGACGCCCGTCTCAACAGGGACATCCTCAAGAGATGGGGTTGTCCTGTCCACCGGATCGCCACGACCGCAGATATCCGGACCTTGCGTCGAAGCCTTAAACGTTGCGCCTGTGTCGTTGATGCTGTCTTCGGTATCGGTTTTAGGGGCGCGCCCAGACCTCCTTACGATGAGGTGATCGCCGCCGTCAATGCGTCCGGCAGACCCGTTGTTTCGCTGGATGTCCCTTCAGGTCTCGATGCGTTGACAGGGCGCGCCCCCGGCGCCTGCATCCGTGCCTCCGTGACCGTGACGTTCGGATATCCCAAAACAGGCCTTGTCCGTCACGACGGCCCTTTTTACGCGGGTCGCATCCTTGTCGCAGACATTTCCCTGCCCCGATAGTTCTCCCAGCCGGATCCAGTATTTTTCCAGGAAGGTATACCGCCTTACGGGGCATTTTGTTTTTCGGTGGTTCTCCTGTATAATGAGGACAAGTTATTTTTCATTCTTGGCCCCATTAATGAAGGATATGTCATGAAGTTTTTTCTGATCGGTCTTGGCGGCGCCATCGGCACGGTCTTGCGCTACATCGTTTCCGGGTTGGATTATAAATATTCATACGGCATTTTTCCCATCAGTACCCTTGTGGTGAATCTGGCGGGTTCTTTTGTCATCGGATTCCTCTGGGGGCTTTTTGAGGGTGCAGCCATCTCTCCTCAGGTGCGCCTGTTCATTTTTATCGGCGTCCTGGGGGGATTCACGACATTTTCAACGTTCGCGCTGGAAAATTTCAATCTTTTCCGGGACAGCGAGCATCATATCGCGCTCCTGAATATTCTCATTTCCAATCTCTGTGGGATTTTTCTGGTTTTTATCGGCTATGCCCTGGCCAGGATGTTTCTGGGCTTCTTTAAATAGGAGGTTCTTCCATGAAATTGCCGCAGGAAGGAATGTTATTGAGGATTTTCGTTGGGGAGAGCGACGTGCATCAAGGGAAAGCCCTTTATGAGCAGATTGTCCTGAAGGCGCGTGAACTGAACCTGGCAGGCGCGACGGTTTTACGCGGGATCATGGGATTCGGCGCCGACAGCCGCATGCATACGGCAAAATTGTTACGGCTGTCTGAAGATCTGCCCGTCGTCATCGAGATCGTCGACACCGAAGAAAATCTCAACAAAATCCTGCCTTTTCTTGACGAGGTCGTCGTCGAAGGATTAATCACGCTGGAGAAGGTAAGGGTCATTAAATACAGGCACAAAGATTGAATAAGGAGGGTGTGTGTTTCATCATAAAATTTTTGGTTTTGCAGTTGCCGGCGCGTTATGGATGATCGCCGTGCCGTTTGTTTTTGCCGAGGAGCTTAAGCCTGCTTCAGCACCGTCGCCGGACAAGGTCATGGCCGCGTACGAAGAGACAAGCATTTCCGCCATCGAAGACCTGATGCGGGAACACGGCGTCCTTGACCGGGTTCTTCTCATATATGAAGAGCTTTTGAGACGGATGGAGGCGGACAAGCCTTTCCCGTCCGAGACCCTTCGTTCCGCAACAGATATCATCCGGGATTTCATCCAGGATTATCACGAGAGGCTCGAGGAAAAATATGTATTCGTGAAATTCCGGTATGCGCGGGCGCTTGAGGAATTGATTGGGACGCTCCAGCGTCAGCACGAGGCGGGGCGCTTGCTGGTCAAGGATATTGTTTCCTGCGAAAACCTTCGAAGCCCGGATGAAAAAAAGAAATTGATGGCGTCGATGCGCGCATTTATCCGGATGTACCGCCCCCATAAGGCCCGTGAAGACACTGTTGTGTTCCCGACTTTCCACGCCCTGACATATCTTTCCGAATACGATATGCTGGGTGATATCTTCGAGCAGGAGGAGGTCAGGCATTTCGGGGATGGCGGTTTCGATAAGATCGTCAGCCGCGTGGAGGCCCTTGAAAAGAAGCTCGGCATTTATGATTTATCGTCATTCACACCTGTGCCGACCGCAGAGTCCCGCGGGAATGAAGAGGGGGCTTGATGCCGGTATCCATTGAGTTCATTTTGCTCTGGGTGTCCATACTGATTTTGATCAGTATTTTTTCAAGCAAGCTTTCGGATAAGTTCGCCGTCCCGGCGTTATTGTTGTTTTTGGTCATCGGGATGCTGGCGGGATTCGAAGGTCCCGGCGGGATCTATTTCGACGATCCGTCTCTGGCGAAGACGATCGGCATCGTCGCGCTTATCTTCATTATTTTTTCAGGCGGCCTGGACACCAGCTGGAAAGAGATCCGCCCCGTGGCCTTGCCGGGTTTTTTCCTCGCGACGGCCGGCGTTTTCCTGACGGCCTTCATCGTCGGGGTCTTCTCCGTTTTTATCCTGAGATTTTCGTTGCTGGAGGGGTTATTGCTCGGCGCCATCGTTTCTTCCACGGATGCGGCGGCCGTCTTCAGCGTTTTGCGGTCCAGGCACATCAGCCTCAAGAGCCCCCTCAAGCCGCTTTTGGAGCTGGAGTCCGGCAGTAACGATCCCATGGCCGTTTTTCTGACCCTCAGCTTTATCGGCATGCTGACGGCGAAAAATACAAGCGTCGCCACCTTGGCGTCCCGGTTTGTGCTGGATATGGGCGGAGGGGCGCTTGTGGGATATGTGATGGCCAAGACGAGCGTCTGGATCATCAACCGCCTGAAATTAGAATTCGACGGTCTCTATCCCGTTTTGACGGTTTCGCTGGTGCTCCTGACGTATTCGCTGGCTGCGCTTTTGCAATGCAACGGGTTTCTGGCGGTTTTTCTGGTCGGATTGATCATGGGGAAGCACGAGTTCCTCAACAAAAAAATGATCATGAGGTTCCACGACGGCCTTGCCTGGCTCATGCAGATCGTGATGTTCCTGACACTGGGTCTTTTGGTTTTTCCATCCCATCTTTTACCGGTCATGGGCGCCGGCCTTTTGATTGCGATTGTCCTTATGGTTTTGGCCCGTCCCGTCAGCGTCTTGGCGTGTCTTCTGCCGTTCCCGATGGTCTTGAGAAAAAAGATCATGGTGGCGTGGGTAGGTCTCAGGGGAGCGGCGCCGATCGTCCTGGCCACCTTCCCTTTGCTTGCAGGCATTTCGCAGGCGGATACGATCTTCAACGTGGTTTTCTTTGTCGTTCTGACCTCGGTTTTGATTCAGGGGACATCCATTCCTCTTGTTTCGCGGATCCTGAATGTTGGCGCCCCCATGGCCAACAAGCGCCGCTATCCCATTGAATTCGAGAAGATAGAAGGCATCGATGCGGAATTGACCGATTTGATCGTTCCTTATGTTTCAGAAGCGGTCGGCAAACGGCTCATGGAATTACATATGCCGGGCAAGTGTCTGATTGTGCTGATTTCCCGAGGGGACAGGTATGTCATTCCTACAGGCCAGACGGTCATTGAGGGCGGCGACGTATTGCTTGTGCTTGCCAATGAGCACGACCTGGCCGCATTGCAAAAAAAGCTGGCAAGCCTGAGGGAAGAAGACAATGCGTAGGCCCCGGCAGAGAGAGGGGACCCGGACGAAAAAACGAAAGTTCAAGAGGAACGGCAGATTTTTTGTCTATATCGTTGAATGCAGCGACGGTACGTATTATACGGGCTATACCCCGTGTTTGAAGAGGCGGATCGGGCTGCATAACAAAGGCAGGGGTGCCAGGTATACGCGGGACAGAAGGCCGGTGAAACTCGTCTGGCACAAGCGGTATCGGAATTTCAGGCCGGCCTTTTTGGAAGAAAAGAGGGTCAAGACCCTGACCCGCAGGCAAAAAGAGGCCCTTGTGAAGGGGCTCAGGCTGAGGGTCATTCCCAAAAAGGGCGGACGATCGGCAAGGAGGGGCCGTCGATGAATTCCAGGAAGGACCCGGATTCCCTGAAGAGATCTTTGTGCGCCGTCATGGGGCTCGCCCTTGTTTTTATCGTTTTTCGGCCTTTCTTTCATGTTCAATTTTTGAGTTTTGATGACCCCCAGTATATTACGCAGAATCCTTTTCTGGGGGCGTTCAGTTGGCACGCGGTTAGGCGTATTTGGGGGAATTTTTATTTCGGACAGTATCAGCCTCTCGTGCACCTGACTTATCTTTTGGAATGCCGCCTTCTTGGAAACGATCCCTTTGTCTACCGTTTCACGAACATCCTTCTGCATGTCGTCAATACAGGCTTGGTCTATGCATGGATAAGCCGGCTGACGAAGAGCCGGTTGACAGGCGCCCTGACGGCCCTGTTGTTCGGTTTGCATCCGTTACGCGTTGAGTCCGTTGTCTGGCTCAGTGCCAGAAAGGACGTTCTGTTCGGTTTTTTTTATCTTTTGGGCATGAACGCTTATCTGGCCTATGTCCGTTGCGGCCGAAAGCGTGATTATCTGTTCGCCGGAATATTTTTCTTTTTGAGCCTTTTGTCAAAACCGGCGCTGGCCGTGACGTGGCCGCTGACGGCAATTATGGTAGATGGCTACGAAGGAAGATGGAAGAAAAAGGGGTCCTGGCTCGAGAAGATCCCGTTTTTCCTTCTGGCCTCCGTCTTTATTTTTATCATATTTTCCGCGGCGCGGTCATTTCCGTTGATTGTCCTGCCGGCCCACTCTTCCGTTGCCTTCAGGGTGGCATGCAGTTGCAGCGCGATCCTGTTGTATGCGGGCAAAATACTGTGTCCTGTCCGTTTATCGGCCGTTTACGCATGGCCGCTGGGATGGCAGATGGAGGCGGCCGCCGTTTTACTTTCCCTGTTGCTTTTGGGTCTTGCGTATGCTGTCAGGCGGCTGCCGCCTTCGAGCCGGAGGAACATCTTTTTCGGTCTTGGCATTTTTTTGGCGGGGATCCTTCCGGCATTGCATCTGTTCGCCGCCGGCCAGACGATGTTCGCCGCGGACCGTTACACATACATCGCGTCCATCGGGCTGAGTTATCTTGCGGCCCTGGGAGGCGTGCGGTTATTTTCGACCGGGCGCAGGTTTTTCTTTATCTGTCTGGTGACGGTTGCGGCCGGGATTTTTGCGCTGGGGGTTTTGACTTGGCAAAGGACAGCGGTATGGAAGAACAATGCCGTCTTCTGGACAGACGTTTTGGCTAAATGTCCGTTGTTCATCGACGGTTACCTTAACCGAGGGGACTATTTTGTGGAACAGAAGGATGAAGACAAAGCGCTGAAGGATTATGCTGCAGGCCTGGCGGTGACCAGCCGTTTCTTTGCAGCTGAAGAAGCCGCGGAGGCGGGAGGGTTTTCTGAACGGCAGGGTTGGTCTGATGATCCATTCCTGCAGAACGAGTCCTTTGCCATCAAGGATGCCGATCCCCGTTCGAGATTTCTTGTCAGGATGGCATTGGCCCGCGCTTTCAAGGGAGACGATGCTGCCAGCGCCGTTTTGCTCAAAAAGGCCTTGGATTATTTCGATGGCATCGGTTATTTTCCAAACGATATCAGCCTCCAGAGTTATCTTTTGATGGGTTTTTTAAAACAGGCGGCCGGCGACCGGCAGGGGGCCGAGATCTACTACCGCAAGGCTTGGGAGATATATCCTCCTTACGCCACTGTTTTTAAGAATAGGGCGTATTTTTATATTGCGATCGGCCGTCCCGGCGAGGCGGTCGAGATGCTGCGGGGCCTGCACGTCAACACCATGGGGGTCATTCCTTTTGCGGTCTGCGGGGATGGCTTTGATGCCGGCGGCGTTGAATGATTTAGAGCGAGAGGCCAAGGAAGAATGTCCAAGAGAAGCATCAAGGATATGGTGAACGCTTTGGCAAAAGTGCTTAAAGAGCATCATGCCCCGCATGAGGTCGCCCTGGGCGTCGCCATTGGCGCTTTCATTGCTGTCCTGCCTTTGTACGGTTTTCACACATTGCTTTGCGTGATTGCGGCGGTTCTCATTCCCCGCGCCAATAAATTAGCCATACTGTTGGGTACGAATATCTCGTTGCCTCCGACCATAGCCACCATTACCTGGACGTCTTATGATATCGGCCGCCTGATCCTGGCCCACAAGCGTTACCCGCCGCTTTCCTGGGAATACGTCAGGAATTTTAATATTTCAAGGTTCAGCGAGTTCTATTACCCTTTGTTCACAGGAAGCCTCGTTTTGGGATTGATGTGCGCCGCGGTTTTTTATGTGATCACATGGATCATCGCCAGCCGCATGGGAAGGAAGCATTCTCTTGGAAAATAATACCTCTTGCGTCATCCGTAAATATATCCCCAACGACCGGCCGGACGTCCGCCGGATCAGCGTGCAGACGGCATTGATGGGCGAGCCGGGTACTGTTTTTTTCGACGACGATGAGACGCTCGCCGATGCCCTTACGATTTATTTCACCGATCATGAACCGGGATCGTGTTTTGTCGCCGTCTGCGGCGGGAAGGTCGCCGGTTATGTGCTGGGAGCCACGGATGTGCGGCGCATGGATAAAATATTCGGGACAAAAATCCTCCCGTTTTTATTGCCGAAGGCTTTCCGCCGCGGGACTTTCTTGTGCAGGAAGAATCTGCGTTTTCTGTTTCACGTATTCCTGAGTTTGCTGAAAGGCGAATTCCGGACGCCGGTCTTTTCAAAGGAGTATCCGGCGGCCCTGCACATCAATATCGACAAGGGATTTCGTGCGTCGGGAATCGGTTCAAAACTGATTCATGCCTACCTGGATTATCTGAAAAAAGAGGGGGTCGCGGGGGTCCATTTTGCGACCATGTCTGAAAAAGCGGCAGGGTTTTTCGAAAAGAACGGTTTCCGACGCCTGTTTTCGGGGAAGCGGTCTTATTTCAGGTACTTTTTAGGCAGGGATGTTCTCCTGGCTATTTACGGCATGCGCCTGGCCCCGGCGAAAGCGCAGGTCTGTCCACAAGGATAAAAGCGAGGGAGCGGGTATGATCAGCACGGGAGAGAAAGGGTTGGATCAGGTTATCACCGGTTTGCAGCTTGGGGACAATGTCGTCTGGCAGTTGGATTCCATCGACGATTACCGCGGGGTTGTCCTGCCTTTTGTGAAAAAATCCTGCGAGGATAAGAAGAGGGTTGTCTACATACGTTTCGCCAGCCACAAGCCTCTCCTGAAAAGCTCCAAAAATGTCGTGACGTACCGGCTGGATGCCTCGGAGGGCTTCGAATCTTTCTCAGCCCAGATCAACCGCATCATCCGCAGGGAGGGCGAAGGGGTTTATTACGTCTTTGATTGCCTTTCGGATCTTCTTTTCGCCTGGTCCAACGACCTGATGATCGGGAATTTTTTTAAAATCACCTGTCCGTTTCTTTTCGAGCTGCATACGATCGCCTATTTTTCGATTCTGCGCCACCGGCATTCCTTTATGACGGTGGCGCGTATCCGCGATACCACCCAGCTCCTTGTCGATGTCTATCATCATAAGAATAACTATTATATCCATCCGCTGAAGGTCTGGAACCGCTATTCCCCGACGATGTTTCTGCCCCACATCAAAAAAGGCGGCCGCTTCGTCCCTATCGCCAGCAGCGGCGATACGGCGAGGCTGTTCTCGAGTGTTTTTAAAAGCGGAGAGAGGAGCGTCAAGCAGAAACTGGACTACTGGGACAGGCTTTTTATGAAAGCCGAAGACCTTTGCGGCCAGACAGGCGTCTCGCGCGCCAGGAGGGAGCAGCTGGCCGGCCAGATATCCAGGCTCATCATCTCGCGCGATGAGAAGATATTGCGGTTGGCCAAGGATTATCTGACGCTGGAGGATTTTTTGACGATCAGATCGCGGATGATCGGGACCGGTTTTATCGGCGGTAAATCGGTCGGGATGCTGGTGGCCCGCAATGTCCTCCTGAAGGAAAAAACGCTCCAGGCAGAGAAGTTTTTTGAGCCGCATGATTCTTTTTATGTCGGCTCGGACGTCTTCTACACCTATATCGTCGAGAACGGCTGGTGGAAGGAACTGATGGCACAGCGGACAAAAGACGGCTATTTCAGGCTTGCCCGCGGCCTCCGGGAGAAGTTATTGGGCGGCGTTTTCCCCGAGGAGATCAAGGAGCAATTCCGGCGCATCATCGATTATTTCGGCCAGTCGCCGATCATCGTGCGTTCCAGCAGTTTGCTGGAAGACAGCTACGGCAACGTTTTTGCCGGCAAGTACGAGAGCGTCTTTTTAGTCAACCAGGGGACGCCGGAGGAGCGGTTGGCCGCGTTCATCGGGGCCGTTCACAGGGTTTACGCTTCGACCATGAGCGACGATGCCCTGGCATACCGTCTTAAGCGGGGGTTGGACAAGGTCGACGAGCAGATGGCCTTATTGGTCCAGCGCGTCTCCGGCGCCTTCCATAAGGGGTATTTTTTCCCGGATGTCGCCGGCGTCGGGATCTCCTACAATACCTTTGTCTGGAATAAGTCTATGGATCCGGAAGCCGGAATGCTGCGTCTGGTCCTCGGCCTGGGGACGAGGGCTGTCAACCGCGTCGAGGGCGATTATCCGCGCATTGCGGCTTTGGATGAGCCGCTGCTCAAGGCCCATGCAGGCGCCGGAGACGCGCAGAAATTTTCCCAGCATGACGTGGATGTGCTTCATATAAAGGAAAACGCCTTTCGGACGGTTTCTGTGGGCGATCTTCTTGGTAAAAAGATAGATGTGCATCTGGATATGATAGGGACAGAGGATCGTGAAGCCCCAAGTGCGGATAACGGGCAGGGGCCCCGCTGGATCATTACCTTTGACAGGCTTCTGTCGCAGAACGGATTCAGACAGAAGATGCAGAAGCTCCTGAAAATCCTGGAGAAGGCCTACGGATACCCTGTCGATATCGAGTTTACCGTGAATTTCAAAGAAAAAGGGGAATTTCAGCTCAACCTTCTGCAGTGCAGGCCCATGCTGACCAAGGGCCTGGGAAGCAGGGTTGTCATTCCCGACGGGATAGCCAAAGAGGCCGTCGTTTTCGCATCAAGCGGCCACTTTATGGGCGGCAACATCTCTCTGGCCGTCGACAGGATCATTTATGTGGATCCGCAGGCCTATTGTGCCATCGAGTCCCAGTCGGGGAAATACGATATTGCCCGCGCCATCGGAGATATCAACCGGCAGGTTTCCGACAAGGAGAAATGCGCGGCCATGTTGTTGGGGCCGGGCCGATGGGGGACGAGCACCCCGTCCCTGGGGGTCCCGGTCTCGTTTGCAGAGATCGACAACATGTCCGTCCTGGGGGAGCTGGCTTTTTCAGGCAACAATGTCATGCCGGAGCTTTCCTACGGGACCCATTTTTTCCAGGACCTGGTGGAATCAGGTATTTTCTATTTGTCCCTTTATCCCGATAAACAGGGCGTGTATATCAATCGCGGCGTCCTGGATGCGGAAACAAAGACGTTATCCGAATATTTTCCCCAATACAAGAAATACGAGCATGTCATCAAGATATTCGACGTCAAAGACAAAGGGGTGAAGTTTGCCGCCGACATCATGACGCAAAAAGTGATATGCTATTTCAGCGGAACAGAGCCAGGGAAAGTTTAAGGATCCAGTTTTGCCTGTTTGTGCGGACAAGGAGGAAGAGATGAACGCTAAACTGGTCGAGAATATAGCCAGAAATATGCGGCCTAAAGACACTCCGGAATTGTTGAACATTTATACGGAAAATGACGGGGCCCAAGTCGAGATGTATCTGAAAATAAGACGTCATGCAGCCGCAGATAAGGTATCTTCAACCCGTTGATACAAGCCGTGCAGCGGTTACCTGGGAGATGAGATGAAAAATCTATGTTGGGTTTTGTTGGGCACGGCATTCTTGGCCGGATGCGCCGCGAACAAGGTTTATGTGAATCCGCAAAAAACCATCCGCGAGATGACTCTCGACGAGACGGAATGCCGGACCATGGCCGATACCTTGGATCTTAAGGATGACGCCGGCAGGCAAAAGGAATACAACCAATGCATGCAAGAGAGAGGTTACAAGCTTGTTCCGGAAAAGGACGCCAGGCGCGTCAAAGGTTTCCAGGAGGTATGGGTTGATCCCGTGGTGGATTTTAAAGTTTACGAGGCCATTGTTATCGACAAGGTGGATGTCAGCGAGGTCCAGGTCATGAATATGCGGGGGGCCCCCGGCACAAACGTCTCGGATGCGGACATCGACAGGCTTGCCGAGCGCATGCGTGACCGTTTTTCTGTCTTCCTGGGCGCAGTCCTGCCTGTCGTGCCGCAAGAGGAAGCCGGAAAGAGAAAGATACTGCGCATCCGTCTGAGCCTTTTGGATATCGCTACAACGAATATCGGCGTCAACGTCGCCCTGCAGGCTGTGCCTATCCCTTATATGCCTGTTTCTTCCAAGGGGTTGTTCAGTTTTGAAGGCACGATCACGGATTTCTCCAGCGGGAAAAAACTGGTGACGATGGCCGACAAGACAGGTTCAGGCAAGAATTCTTCTTTGATCGGTCTGGAAAAATTCGATAAATGGAAATATGCCTATGAGACCATTGATTACTGGGCGGACTGCCTGGCAAAGTTCCTGGCCGACAAGCGGGGAGAATCCTACAAGTCCCAGCTTAAATTCAAATTTATTTGAGGAAAAACGATGCGGCATATGTTTCATCTGGGACATTCGACAAGGGGGAGCGGATCGTCATGAAAAGATGGTATGAGGCGTTGTTTGAGAATTATGCGCATAAATACGATCAAGAGTGTTATGTCAATGGAACACCCGGAGAATGTGATTCTATTGAACAGGAGATAAACCGCGATAAGTCAATAAAAATCCTGGATATCGGCTGCGGCACAGGCCGTCATGCCATTGAATTGGCAAAAAGAGGATACAACGTGACCGGCATCGACTTGTCGGCGGCGCAGCTCAAAAGGGCAAGGGAGAAGGCCCAAGAGGCGGGGGTGACCATCGACTTCCAGAAGCACGACGCCAGAAACCTTCCTTTTCGGGGCGAATTCGATCTGGCGATCATGCTCTGTGAGGGCGGTTTTTCTTTGATGGAAACGGATGAGATGAATTTTGAGATACTTAAAGGCGCGACCAGGGCGTTGAAGAATAACGGGAAGTTCATATTCACCACATTGAACGCCTTGTTTCCGCTGTTTCATTCGGTAAAGGAATTTTATGGGTCGGCGGGTAAAGAAGGGGGTTCGGTTTGTAAAAGCATATCCTTCGATTTGATGACGTTCCGCGATCATAATCGCGTTGAATTTGAAGATGACGCAGGAAATAAAAAAGCATTGGAATGCAATGAGCGATGTTATGTCCCCAGCGAAATCACTTGGCTGCTTCATTCGCTTGGATATAAGAAGATAGAGATTTTTGGAGCTAAGCTCGGGGCATACTCAAGAAACGACAAGCTGACCACCGAAGACTTTGAAATGCTCGTCATCGCTGAAAAATGAAAGAAGATAATTTTTAGACAATGTTTGAACGAAGGATAAACGTCAGCTATGACTATGCAAAAGGGAATGCAAATCAAACGGCATGAGGTGCTGCCGCTGAGGGCGCCTTTAAGCCAGCCTTTTCGTACCGCGTTTGGTCAGCACGACACCTTGGATAATCTTCTTTTTAAGATTGAACTGAACAATGGTGTCGTGGGTTTTGGCGAAGCGGCGGTGGCCACGCACATCACCGGCGAAACGCTCTCGCAAACGCAGAATAACCTTAAAAAGTGCGGGCAGAGTTTGTGCGGGCGTAATGTAGCCGACTATTTAAGCATCTCGTCTGCGCTCCACTGGCAGGTGCCGGACAATAAGGCCGCGCTTGCCGCTGTCGAAATGGCGGTTTTTGATGCGCTGGCGCGTTCTTTAAAGATACCGTTGTGGCGATTCTACGGCGATAGGCCGGTAAAGCTGCATACCGATATTACGATCGTCATCGATAGCGTAGAAAACGCCCGAAAGAAGGCGCGCGAATTCTACCTCCGCGGTTTCAGGGCGTTTAAGATCAAGATCGGCCGCGATAGAGACCAAGACCTGGAACGGGTGATTGCGGTAGCCAGGATCACCAAGAATTCAAAATTGTATTTAGACGCTAATCAGGGTTATAGCGCGGAACAAACCTTAAAGTTCCTCAAAGACCTGGAAACATATAATATTATTCCCGATCTCATCGAACAACCGGTTCCCAAAGATGACAGGGAGGGGCTGAAAAAAGTGACGCGCCTTGCCAAACCAAAGGTTTGTGCGGACGAAAGCGTAAAGGATATGGTAGATGCCATTTGGGCGGTCAAAGAAAAGGCCTGCGATGTGATTAATATCAAGTTGATGAAATGCGGGCTTGTCCAGGCGAAAGAGATTGCGTTTTTGGCCAGGGCCAATCATATCGGCCTTATGATCGGCGGGATGATGGAAAGCAGCCTTGCCATGACCTGTTCGGCGCATATCGCATCGGGGTTGGGATTCATTGACTATGTCGATTTGGACACGCCGTTCTTTTTGAAGGACGGGTGCAAACATAAATTCCTTTCAAGAAGCGGGGAGTATGATCTCGGCAAGGCAAAAAACGGGATAGGCATAATACCTTAAAAAGATGGTCACAGATTCTTACGCCGTCATCGCTATCTTGGTTCTCATTGAGTTTTGCGTCCTGTATCTTTCCAGCAGGCGAAGATTTAAAAAATATTTCCATTTCATCCCGCCGGTTTTCTGGATCTATGCCGTCCCTATGCTTTTTTCTTCGCTGGGCCTCATAACTGCGGAAAACCCATTTTATAATATCATCGCATCCAACCTGCTTCCGGCCAGCCTTGTTCTTCTTTTGCTTAGCACTGACCTTAAGGCGATCTCGAGGCTGGGCAAAAAAGCCTTGATCATGATGTTGAGCGGCAGCATCTCCATCATGGTTGCCGTCCCCGTAGTTTTTTATCTCTTTAAGGGCATAGTCGGTAACCGCATGTGGAGCGGTTTTGGCGCGCTTTCCGCCTCTTGGGTGGGAGGCAGCGCCAACATGGTGGCCGTCAAGGAGGCCTTAGGCGCCCCTGAGCAGGTCTTCGCCCCCATGCTTGTCGTAGATACGGTCGTGCCTTATGTCTGGATGGCATTTTTGATTGCGGTCGTCGGGATGCAGAATATTTTCGATCAAAAGGTCAAAGCCGATAGCAAGGTCCTGGAAGAGCTCAAGCGGCATTTGAGCGGCCGCCAGGAGCTTAAAAAAAGTTTTTCAGCCAAAGGGACCTCTTGGATTATTTTTACCGCCGTGGCCGGCGTGGTTATTTCCAGGATTTGTGCTTATTATTTGCCGGCCGTTAAGAATACGATCTCGGCATATACCTGGACAATCATTTTTGCTTCAACCTTGGGTGTTTTGTTGTCGCTGACGCCGGCAAGAAAACTTGAACAGTCAAACTCGACCCTGTTCGGCTACTGGCTTTTATATTTTGTGCTTGCGACTATCGGCGCCAAGGCTTGCATTCGCGATCTCAGCGCTGCCTTGGTGCTTATTGGAGCGGGGTTTTGCGTGATCATTTTGCACGGCTTGATGATCGCCGCCGCCGCCAAGATAATACGCGCACCGATGTTTTTGGCAGCTACTGCCAGTCAGGCGAATATCGGCGGCCCGGCCTCGGCGCCGGTTGTGGCAGTGGTCTATCAGCCGGCATTGGCTTGTGTAGGAATCTTAATGGCGGTCCTGGGGAACCTAGTTGGAACATACGCAGGCATTATCACGGGTTATGTCTGTAAATTCATTGCAAAAGCATGATGCGTGAACTATCGGCTCTTTTTGCTGCCTGGATGAAGAGGCGGTTTATTTTTATGAGCTGATGAACGCACGCGACAAATCCCGAGACGCTAAAATATTTATAATTATATGAGAAATAAAAAGATAGAAAAAAAGAATGTTTTTCTGAAAAGCTACGGATGACCGCTGGACTCGATCCCACAGGACTATCCTACCTTTTCTTGAAGAAATCTACAAAGACAAATTAGCTGAAATAACTACCTATATACCAAGAGGTTAAAGACAGTTTGAGGTTTGACTGTCTTTTTTATTTTTTGACCTATTTGGAAGATTTCGGGAAGAGCATAGGTCACGTTTACATATTGGACGATTAGAAAATGATCCCAGCTGGAATATCACCCACAGAAGCAGCTTTCGAAGTTATTGGCCTGGTTAACGCCAAGTCGATCATGGATTACTTGTTTGTAGATACAAAAGTAGGAGCGGCTGTATTTCTGATCGGAATGCTGCTTTCTCTATGGACCGCGATCAAAGAAGCTGATTATTCATACTTGTGGGGTTACGTTTTCATGTATTTTGTTTTGTTATTTCTTTTTATTAAACCTATGACGAATGTCTCGAGCAGCACATCTACTATGGAACAAGCCGGCTGGAGTGAAGTCACCACTCAGCAGATTCTGCAGGATACCTTTATCGATACCGGTAAGAGCCGTGCCGGCTCTCTGGGTCTTGTATTTATAAGCCAGGCTTATAATTCCGTTGTCTACGGCACGGTCAGTGCCATCACCCGAGCTACACAGCAGCAGGATTTTAACTATCTCAAGAATCCTTTTATTGTGAACAAGGTTTCGATGTACCTTGGGCATTTCAGCGCACAAGGCATCAAAAAAGACCCGGTCTTGCGAAAAGACATGGAGGATTTCCTCAAGAGTGACTATCCGCAGACCTTGGGCAGGATGCTTAATAATAATGCGCAGACACAATTAACCAAAAAATGGTGGCCTGGGGATGAGGATGTGGTGGCGAACTATGATTCTGCTCAACGAAAGAGATGGGAGAATTTGGACTCTCGGCTGAACGACTACATCAAAAAACAGATCGACACATGGGGATTGGCAGGCACATTTGTCAATCTGTTCGTAGATTATAAGGCTTTAAAGATTTCGCTGCTTTCCAGCGAGGTTGGAAAATCAGCTACTCAAATAGCCTCTGGTGAGGCCGGCTACGGCATAAATCCGCAAGGGGTTTCTTTGAGTTGGCTTGCCAGAAAGGCGACGGGTGCCTTTGCTTTTCTAGGTTCTACGGTAGGCCAGTTTTTCTCAAGTTCTTTGGCTGAGTTTATGATCAAGACCCTGCCTTATTTGGAAGGGTATGCCGTTATGATCATTTACAGTCTTTTTCCTTTTACGCTTCTTTTGTGTCTGTTGTTCAGGACCCCGGAGATCCTTAAGGAATACTTCGTTTATCTTTTCTGGGTTAAGTCCTGGGTGATTATCTGGGCGCTTATTCATTACGCCTCTCTTTACATGGCCGCGCTACAGGCCAAATTAGCTTCCGGCACCACCAGCTCCTGGTTTTTCGAGAGGCCTTATTTTAATACGGTGACCGGGGTTCTTTTGGTCATGTCTCCAGGCATAGCCTGGTTTATGACCAAAGGTGTCTTGAGCGGCATAGGGGAGGCAGCTTCAGCCTTGACTGTTCACGCGGACAAAGGAACTGGAAAAGTTAGTTCTAAATTGGGAGTTTAGAGGGCAAATTATGCGTATTTTAATTGGTGAAGAATTGGGAGGGTATCTAAATTATTTTAACAGGCTTATGCGGACAATTCTAGCATGGCTTTCTTCGCGCATCCTGTTGGACCATGAGCGCGTTGCACCCTTTTCCCGCGTCAGCTCTTGCGGTAGCCTTTTCCAAGCCTTCTCCCGAAGGCTACCGCATGTTTTCTTCCACCCCACCCCCGCCAGCCAGGCGGCCAATAGAAAGGCAGGATCATGAAACAAGGTAGGAACACCAAAGAAGAACAAACGCGCAGGATTAAACTTCTGGTTGGCTTTCTATTTACTTTCAGATATGCCACAAGAACCCAGTTGGAGACATTCATTCAGTTGATCGTAAATATATCTCATACGCACTGGTTGGTAGATTACTCGCTCAAGAAAGGCTTTGTCAGCGTTTACTACGAACCTGTATTAAAAACGAAAATCTACTATCTGGGCCCCAAAGGCAAGCAACTAATCTCCCATGAGGCTATGATCGAACATTACCACTTTGAGAAAAGCTATGCTGGGATTAATACTTTCGCCCATCAGAATGCCGTGGTTGAGGCCTTCTTCATGCTGAAAAGTCATCTTAATATCCAGGAATGGATCTGCGAATGGGCCTTGCGGGTAGGAAAAGAGCGCCGTGAAAAGATACCCGATGGATTGCTCGTTTTCCCGGATGGGACAAAGGCAGCCCTGGAGGTAGAGACTAGGTACAAAAAGCTAGATGTTTTAAGATATTTCGTCAAAAGATACCACTATGACATCACAAGGATCTCCAGATATGACTGCGTTTTGGTTATTTCCGCAAGCAGATTGAATTACGAAGGCCTGAAAACCCGCTTATACAACATAGCTCCTGAGCTTTGCGCGAGCAGGTTCTTCTTGAGCGACCTTGGCATGCTTGAGCAGGGGATGTGCCTTTATCAGAACAAATTGATTCACCTAGAAGATGCCTTTGGATTATTAAGGCAAAATGCGGGGGCAAGCCATGAATAAGGGCTCAAGTCTTAAGAACGTGTTTATAAGGCTGTTATTGTTGCTTCCGCTCATCTATGTGGCCATTGGCTGGTCTATAGGCCTGAATTACGCCAGAAAAGGTCTTATTTTGGGACCTTATGGGGATATCCCTGTGGTTGCGAAAAGAGGGATACTGGGTTCTTCGGTGAGTGATATATCCGGAGGCACAGCCATAGTGTCTATTTTGTCACCACAGCTTGGCGATGACTCAATGCATTTCACCATAGAGGGTTATTTTGAGATACCGGAAAGCTGGGTTTTCGATTTTCCACCTGGCTATGGGAAAAACCCTGGATACGGCCTAAGCAGAAGCTTTCTTTTGACCGGAAGCTATGGGCGGGCTCAAGCGTATGAGCTGAAAGCCCCGGGCCGTTCCATAGGAAGTTTATCCGTCAGCCAGCTGTTTGATTTTTTAAAGGCTACGGGAAGAACCGGAGACATGGAGAAATTGAGGCCGTATCTGGTTCTTGAAAAGTTTGAAAAGAAATACCCCTGGGCTTATTCTGACACCGTGCTTTTGTCCAAGACCATGGGAAACATCTTTTCCGAGAATTTCGTTCCCCATGACATCCTGGGTTTGGTTGGGTTATTTGTCTTGGTGATAGCCTTGAGCGCAAGGAACTTTTGGCTGTGGTTGTATTATCTCTATTGGGTCTTTGCCTATTGGTTCGCTAGGGTCGGCTTCCATGATTCCAATTTTGCTTTTAGCCCTGAAGGCTGGCAAGTAATCCTCTGGAGCTTCTGGCACGGGTTCATCCAGAAAGAAGGCAGGCTCTTTTTGGTTTGTGCCATGGGGTTGTCAGCCGTTCTTTTCGGGATTCTGGGATTTTTGTACCTGGTCAAGCACGTTCTGCCGCGCAAAAAGCGTGAGCTGGAGGACTTCCTGAAAGTAGACAAGGATATCCTGAAAAGAAAGGAGCTCTCTATTGAGAGCGTTGAATTCAAGAAGGTGCGTTACGACATCGACAGGAAACTTGTCCGGTATCAAAAAACAGACAAATACTTTTTGGGTGTCTCTGATGACAAAGAGGATATTGTCCTTGAAGAGAAT
>Ga0302253_1000351_pt1 | contig 40521 bp, 21 predicted proteins | sample AAG_RA_Trp_MG_FD_193537 | JGI IMG/M metagenome (GOLD analysis project Ga0302253, IMG submission 193537) | Enriched activated sludge microbial communities from anaerobic digester in WTTP, New Holstein, Wisconsin, United States - AAG_RA_Trp | ecosystem: Engineered > Bioreactor > Anaerobic >...
CCTGTTCGTCAAGCAGCTTCTCAAGGTCGGCTTCAAGCTTGGCGTAGGCGTCCTGCCGGGGCTTCAGCTCCTTGTACAGGCGGTTGCGGGCCTCTGCCTGCTCGCGCTTGAGACGCTTGAGCTCCTCCCGGTTGAGGTTGCCGCCGCCACGCTGGGCGTCGGCCTCGCCGTCCGAGAGGCTTCCGCCACCGGCGGCACGGCGCGCCTCGTCGTAGGCTTCGAAACCCTGATCGAAGACGGTGAGGCCATCACCCCCCAGTGCCCACACCTCGTCGGCGACGCTGGAGAGCAGGTGCCGGTCGTGCGCGACCATGAGAATGGTGCCCTCATACGCGTCGAGCGCTTCGACGAGGGCCTCGCGGCTTTCGAGGTCGAGGTGGTTGGTGGGTTCGTCGAGCACGAGGAAGTTCGCACGAGAGAGAAAGAGCGTTGCCAGCACGAGACGGCTCTTCTCGCCGCCCGAGAGGGAACGGACGAAGCGTTCGAAATAGCCCTGCCCCAGCATGAAGAGGCCGAGCACGCTCATGAGCTCCTCTTCGGTGGTGCGCGGGTCGGAAAGACGGCGAATCTCGCCGAGCACTGTCCCGTCGGGGTTGAGCGTCTCGAGCTGGTGCTGGCTGAAGTAGCCCATGCGCACCAGCGACCCCGCCGCCACCGTACCGCCCGAGCGTTCGAGCCTGCCGCCGATGATCTTCAGCAGTGTGGACTTGCCGCACCCGTTGGGCCCTACGAGGGCGATCTTCTGCCCCCGGTAGAGGTTGAACGAGAGCCGGGGCCACAGGCGTGTGCCGTCGGGGAAGGCATAGTCGAGGTCGACCACGCCAAGCACGGTCTTGTCGGCACGGGCGGGTTCTGGCCACTTGAAGGCCAGCGACTTGCGCCGCGCCTCGGGCTGGAAGTTCTCCAGCTCCTTCTCGAGCTTCTTCGCCATCTTCTGCCGCGAACCGGCCTGCCGCGCCTTGGTGGCCTTGGCGCGGAACCGCTCCACGAAGGCCATCTTGCGGCCTATCTCGTCGGCAAGACGCTGGGCCTCACGCTCGCGCTGGGCTTCGATCTCCTCCTGTGTCTCCACGAACTGGCTGAACGAACCGCGCCTGTAGAGCGGCTTGCTGCCGCCCAGATACAGCACATGCGTGCCCACCTTGTTCATGAACACGAGGTCGTGCGCCACGAAGAGCAACGCCCCCTTGTATTCCATGAGAAAGGTCTCTAGCCACTCCACGGCTTCGAGGTCGAGGTGGTTGGTGGGTTCGTCGAGCAGCAGCACGTCTGCCCCGGCGGTGAGCACCCGGGCGAGTTTCGCCCGTTCGCGCCAGCCGCCCGAGAGCTGACGCAGGGGCAGCAGCCACTTGCGCTCCGAGAAGCCGAGACCGGAGAGCACGGCGCGGGCGCGATGCTCCGGGTTGTAGCCGTACACCTGTTCCAGTTCGGCCTGACGCGCACCAAGGCGCTTCAGGGCCGCCTCGTCGCCGCTGGCGGAGGCCGCTTCCCAGTCCTCCCAGAAGTCGTTCCAGTCGGGCAGCACGTCTTGCACCCAGTGCAACAGTTGCGTGTCGAGCACCGACTCGTCCAGTTCCTGCTCGACATAGCCGAGACGGCACCCCTTGGGGAGGATGATGCGTCCGCCATCGGGATGGTCGACACCCGCCACAAGACGCAGCAGGGTCGACTTGCCGCATCCGTTGGGGCCGCAGATGCACAGGCGCACCCCGGACTGCACCTCGAGGGAGAAGTCGGAGAGGATGTCGCGGCCACCGAAGGTCTTGCTGAGATTCTGTATGGTGAAATTCATGGCTCTATCGTGCTTTGCCCGTCGCCCGGCCCGGGCGACGGGAAGGATGCTGTCTTGCTACCGGGGTGTTCCGTGGAGCACCCCGGCGGACGAATCGCGTCACCGTGCGGCCCTTGTACCGTCAGGCGGCGGTCGAAACGACAGGGAGATGACGGGACAGGGCGTCGGCTGACGGTCGGGAGGCGTGTGTACGACATGGCGGGGCACCCGGAAGGAATGCCCCGCCCTTGTGTGCTATTCCACGAAGTCGGCGTCGTCGACTCCGCCCGCCTCGCCGTCACCGCCAAGGCCGAGGCGTTCCTGACGGGCGGCCTCCTGCTTGCGCTCGCGGGTGCCCAGCTTGCGGAACGAATCCCAGTCGGCCGAGCGTTCCTGATGCCGCGCGAAGACCAGAAAGCCCGTGTGGGCGATCATGCGGTCTTCGGGGCGCAGCCTGTCGGCCACGGGCTTCCAGCGGCGGACGAGAATCTCGCTCACTTCGATCTCGTCGAATGGGCCGCGTTCGAGACCATGCAGCAACTGGCTCACCTGTGCCACCGTGGGCAGCAGAAAGCCCAGCATGGCGCCGGACTTGACGGCCTTCACCGCGTTGTCGAGGTATTCCCACGGGGTGCGCACGTCGAGGAACAGGGCGTCGGCCCCGGTCACGTCGAAGCCCTCTGCGATGTCGCGATGGATGAGCGTGACGTTCTCGCCAAGCCCCGCCCAGTCGAGGTTGCGGCGGGCGAGTTTCATGAACTCCTCGCGGGCCTCGTGGGTGTAGATGCGCCCGGTGGGCCCGGCGAACCACGACAGCGCAAGCGTCAGGCTGCCCGACCCTGAACCGGCCTCAACGATGGTACGACCCGGCCCGACCCCGAGGCGCATGCAGATGTACCCGATGTCCTTGGGGTAGATGACCTGCGTCTGGCGCTTCACGCCACGAACGAGGTCGTGGATGGTGGGTTCGAGGACGCGGTAGGGCACCCCCTTGGTGGACCGCACCTCGGTGCCGAAGTCGGCGGCGGCGATGTCGCTCATGGCGATGATGCCATCGTTGCCGTGCATGTCCTCCCCTTCGACGACGCGACGCAGGTAGCGCTTGCCGCGGGGGTTGATGAGAATGACAAGTTTTCCGTACTCGGGCATTGGTTCCTCCGGTATGTTCGGGCCGCGAAGCGCATCCTGCACGTCTCACGGCAGGCCGGCGGGCTTGGTATCGGGATGGAGGCCCCGAAGGGCGTACACGGGAAGCGACCACGAAGGCATGAATGGGTGCATCCCCGTTCCGTGCGAGGCGCGGCATGGCCGCATCATCTGTTATGGCACCTGTGCCGTACAGACAGCCGCGCCCGCTGTCAAGAACGCTCGCGGCACACGGTGTCGGCCGATTATCACCGCATCCTTTGCGCCTCTTCCCGGTTTCTGTTGCATTTTTCCGTAAAACCCGTTTTGATACGCTCTCGGGCACGTCTTCCACGACGCGCCCCGAAGAGTTTTCGAGCAGGATTTCCGCCCCATGACCTATGCCTACGTGTTCGGCCCCGTCGCGTCGAGCCGCCTTGGACGTTCCCTTGGCCTCGACCTGCTGGGCAGACGCATCTGCTCCATGGACTGTCTCTACTGTGAGGTAGGCAGTACCGATACGCTCACCACCGAACGCGCACCGTGGGTGCCTGCCGACGTGCTGCTGGGCGAGCTTGCACAATGGGCAGCGGAACATCCTGAACGTCCCGACCACCTCACGCTGGGCGGTTCGGGAGAACCCTGCCTGAACAGCGACCTCGCGACCATCATCGCGGGGTGCCGCCGCATCATGCCGGGTGTGCCCGTGGCCGTGCTCACCAATGCCACCCTGCTGGACAGGGCCGACGTGCGGGCCGACCTTGCCAGCGCAGACGTGGTGCTGCCGTCGCTCGACTCGCTCGTGGAGAGCGAATTCCGGCGCATCAACCGCACCTGTGGGGGCATCACGGCCCATGCCGTCGCCGGGGGCATACTCGATTTCGCGAGAGACTTCAGCGGACGCATCTGGCTGGAGGTGCTACTTCTGCAGGGCGTGAACGACACGCCCGAGAACCTTGCACTGCTCACCGATTTTGTCCGTGAACTCGCACCGGACAGGGTGGACGTGACCACCCTCTCACGCCCCGGCACTTGGCCGGGGGCCCGCCCCGCCGACCGGGAGACGCTGGCCGCATGGCGCACGGCGCTGTCCGCCGCCGCAAGGCCCGCAGGTGGACACGCGGTCCCCGCGGCCGCAGCCCCATCCCTGACCGGAAGGACTGCGCCCGATGCGCCATCCACGGGGCCTTCGTCTGCGGATGCAGGTCATGCCGGGGGGCTGACGCCCGATGGCACGCCCCGCATCACGAAGGGCGCCATAGCGAGTATCGGGCCTGATGTCGCGACGGACGTGGTCGAATCGCTACGCCGCCGCCCGCAGACAGTGGGCCAGCTGGCGCAGGCCCTCGCCCGGCCCGAAGACGCTCTTCGCGCCGAAGTGGAGACACTGGCACGGGCAGGACGCATCCGCCCCGTGACAGACGGTCTCACCCACTCCGCATCCGGCGAGGTCTTCTGGACCGCCCGCCACGCGGAAACCGGGGAATAGCCCCGCAAATTTCAGACATTTCTTACAACTTTCTTCGAGGAACGCATGACAACAGCAAAGAAGGGCAAGCGCAAGATGTACATCAGCGTGCTGCCGGGAGAACAGGTCGAAGTGGCCCTCTCCGAGGACGGCGCCGTCACGGAATACTACGTGGAGATGCTGCATCAGGCCAAGACCAAGGGTAACATCTACAAGGGTGTCATCAACAACATCGACACCAACCTGCAAGCCGCCTTCGTCAACTACGGGGCCGAGAAGAACGGCTTTCTCCAGATAGACGAGGTGCACCCCGAATACTACATCTCGCCGCACGACCCCACCAAGGGCAAGAAGTATCCGCTCATGCAGAAGGTGCTGAAGGCCGGACAGGAGGTGCTTGTGCAGGTTGTGAAGGAACCCACCGGGAACAAGGGCGCCTTTCTCACTTCGTATCTTTCGCTGCCGGGCCGCTTTCTCGTGCTCACGCCGGGGCGCGAGCAGATTGGCGTCTCCCGCAAGGTCGAGGACGACGAGGAACGCAGCCGCCTGCGCGAGATGCTTGAGGGCCTCAGCGCCGGGCCGGGCCTTGGCGTCATCGTCCGCACCGTGAGTGCCGGTACCAGCAAGACGACCCTGCAGCGCGACCTGCAATTCCTCAAGCGCCTGTGGAAAGACGTCCGCAAGAAGGGCACCACCGAGCAGACCCCTTGCCAGATTTATCAGGAGCCCGACCTCGCCACCCGTTCGGTGCGCGACTACCTCACCGACGACGTGTCCGAGGTATGGGTCGACGACGCGGCCACGGCCGAACTCATCCGCGAATTCGTCACGCTGGTGTTCCCCCGCAAGGCCAGCCTCGTGAAACTGCATACCGACCCCGAACGCACCCTGTGGGAACGGTTCGGCATCCGGAAGCAACTCGACCAGATCTACTCGCGCGAGGTCATCCTGCCTTCGGGCGGGCGTCTCGTCTTCGACCAGACCGAAGCGCTCATGGCCATCGACATCAACTCCGGCAAGATCGCGGGCAAGACCAACTTCGAGTCCATGGCCCTCAAGACCAATACCGAAGCCGCAGAATCCATCGCCCAGCAGTTGCGCCTGCGCGACATCGGCGGGCAGGTGGTGATCGACTTCATCGAGATGCGCGACCACAACCACTGGCGCGAGGTGGAAAAGACCCTGCGCAACGCCATGAAGGGCGACCGCGCCCGGCATGACGTGGGCAAGATGAGCCGCTTCGGCCTGCTGCAGGTGGTGCGCCAGCGCACGGGCTCGTCGGCGCTCTCCATCACCATGGAGGCGTGCCCCTGCTGCCGCGGGTCGGGCCTGCGCCGCAACATGGAGTGGCAGTCGCTTCAGGCATTGCGCGAACTGCACCGCCAGTTGCGTGCCCTGCCTCAGGGACAGTGCGTGCATGTGTTCGAGACATCACCGGAACTGGCCTTCTACCTCCTCAACCACAAGCGCGAACGGCTGCTCGAACTCGAGCGCCGCTTCAACCTGCGTCTTGAGGTGAGGCCCACCGGAAAGTAGCCATGTCCCGCCTTCTCCTGCATGTGTGCTGCGGCCCGTGCAGCATCGCCACCGTGCGTATGCTGCGTGACGAGGGGTATGAGGTGACGGGGCTTTTCGTGAACCCCAACATCCATCCGCTACAGGAATACCTGAAGCGGCGCGAAGCCATGCAGGAGACGGCGGCACGTCTCGACCTGCCCATGATATGGCGGGACGACGTCTACGATGTGCCCGCATGGCTGCGCGGCATGGCATGGCGTGAAGCCCCGGAGACGCGCTGCCGCATCTGCTACGCGACCCGCATCGAGACCACCCTTGCCGTTGCGCGGCACGGGGGCTTCGATGCCTTCTCCACCACCCTCCTCTATTCGCGGCATCAGCGCCACGAAACCATCCGCGAGGTCTGCGAGGGTGCGGCGGCAGACGGCCCCGTGTCTTTCGTGTACCGCGACTTCCGCACCGGATGGCAGGAGGGCATAGACACCTCGCGCGGGTGGGGCATATATCGGCAACAGTGGTGCGGCTGCATCTACAGCGAGAATGAACGCCATGCCGCCGACTTCTCGAAGGCCACGGGCAGAAGGCCCGACTCCCGGCGCCGTGCCGAAGGCCCCGTGTCGTCGCCGTCCTCCGGTGGCGGCAGGACCGGGCAAAGCCCGGCACAGCGCGGGTAGACACCCGTGAAAGCCCCGCCAGGGCGGGCCCAACCGGGGGCACAGTGCTGCTCTACATCCATGTGCCTTTCTGCCGCCGCAAGTGCCGCTACTGCGCCTTCCACTCGCTTCCCCTCATCGGTGAAGGCGGCACTTCCCCTGCGCCCGAGGCACTCCAGACGCCCCATGCCGACACGGCCATTACCGCAGGGCCGACAGCAGCCAGTACCGCCCTTGCCGGTGTTGCCCCTGTAACGCCTTCCGCGCAAGCCATCTCCGGGCAGGACGGGCACACGTCCACGAAGGGACATGGCGTCCCGCCCGAGTCCCCACCCGGCCCCACGGCCAATGCCGCTGGCATGTCAGGCGGCATCGCGGGCATCGTCGACCGTGCGGGCGGTGCCATGCGCTCATGCACGCCCGCCGAAGCGCTTCCGGCCTATGTCGAAACGCTGTTCTCCGAACTTGCCCTGTGGGGTGACAGACTCGGCAACGCCCCGGTGGAGACCATCTTCTTCGGGGGCGGCACGCCCAGTCTGCTGCCGCCCCATGTCGTCGCCGCCATCCTCGACCGGGTGCACCGCACCTTTTCCGTGGCACCGGGGGCGGAAATCAGCCTCGAAGCCAACCCCGAATCGCTGTCGAACAGGCAGCAGGCACGCGCCCTGTACGACGCGGGGGTCAACCGTCTGTCTCTCGGGGTTCAGGCCCTCGATGACGCGTTGCTCCACCTCATGGGCCGTCCGCACCGGGCGCGCGACGCCATCCGTGCCTTCAACGCCGCACGCGACGCAGGGTTCACCAACATCAGCCTCGACTTCATCTGGGGGCTTCCGGGGCAACGCCTGCGCCAGTGGCTCGACCAGCTGCGCGAGGTCGTCCGCCTGCGGCCTGAACACCTGTCATGCTATGGACTCACCCTCGAAGAGGGGACGCCGCTCACTGCCGACGTGGAGTCGGGCAGCATCGCCCTGCCCGTGGAGCGCGAGCAGGCAGCCATGTTCATGCAAGGGGCAGAACGGCTTGAAGAGGCCGGCTACCTGCAATACGAGATTTCCAACTTCGCGCGCATGGGCTTCCAGTGCCACCACAACCTCGGCTACTGGGAAGGACGCGACTATCTGGGCCTCGGGCCCTCGGCCACATCGACCATCGACGGCCTGCGCTGGACGAATCCCTACGACCATGGCGCATGGCACGAGTCCGTGCGCACCGGGCGCATAGGTGCCGACGCGGAACGCCTCGACCTCACCGTGCGGGTGCTCGAACTCGTCATGCTGCGGTTGCGCACGACCCGCGGCCTGCGCGTGAAGGCCTACCGCGAGCTCACGGGCCGCGACTTCCTGCGCGACCACAAGCCGCTGGTGCATCTGCTGCACCGCAACGGGCTTGTCCGCATCCGTGACGGCTACCTGCGCCTCACCCGCAACGGCATGCTCGTCTCCAACAGCATCCTCGAACGGTTCTTCGAGCGCTCCGAGACATTGCTCACGCTCGAATCCACAGAGAAGACGCACGAGACGCGGATGGCAGGCCCCATCAGCGGGGACACCCCATGATAGGGCAGGCGGACAAGGTCCATGGCCGACAGGGCCGGGCATCATCGCTGGCGCAAGGGCTGGCCTCCCTGCGCGCCCTCGGTCTGCTGCCCTTCGCCATCGCGCTTTCCATCCTGCTGCTGGGCATCAGCACGGCACGGCATATCCATGTCCGCTACATCGAAAACCTCGAGACGCAACACCGCAGGCTTGAATCCACGGCTACCCTTTTCTCGGAACGCCTGACCGCCATCCTGCGCGGCCCCGAGACGACGCTCGCGTTCTACGCAGCCTCGCACATAGCCCACCCCGACATGATGCCTCCCGGCTTCGGAGAGGACATCCCCCTCTGGCTGGAAGGGTTCGACGGCTTCATGCTGCTTGACGCCTCCTGCACGACCATCGCAACGCCCACACGACCGTTCCCCGACGCCGTCCGTCTCAAGACGATGCACCTCTGTCGCACCCTGCTCAACGACAAGGACAGCCCGGCCCTCATCAGACCGGATGCGGAAGCCACGGAAGGCCGGCTCATCCTCGCGCGGCGTCTCGTCAACGCCGACGGGGTGTTCGATGGCATCATCACCGCCATCATGACCCCCGGGCACATGCGCAGCCCCCTTGCCACGGGCGGCGGCCCCCCCGTCAAGACCGTGGCGGACGTGCTGTCCCTCGTGGACATCGACGACACGCCCCTTGCCACCTGGCAACGGGCAGGCGGCCCCGAAGTCCAAGGCGTCCTGCCCGCCCGCGTCTCCCGTCAGGGCACCAGCGGGCCCGGACCATCGCGTCAGCCCCTCATCACGCATCGGCATGACATCCCCGGCTATCCACTTCGCATCGTCGTGGGGGTGACCACAGACAGGGCTCTCGCCGAATGGCGCGAACAGAGTCTGCGTCAGGGCCTCGCGGCGGCAGCCATCTCCTTCGCCATCGCCGCCCTCGGCCTGCTGGCACTGCGCCAGAAGCGTCGCAGGCTTGTGACAGAACGCGCCCTCGCCGAGAGCGAACGTCGCTATCGCGTGCTCGTCGAGAACTTTCCGGAAAGCGCCGTCATGCTCTTCAGCGACGACAAGCGCTGCATGCTCGCCGACGGTGCGGGGCTTGCCGCCATGGGCATCACCGCCAACAGTGCGATCGGGCGCAGCCCACAGGAGTTGCTGCCGGCCCATGCCGCGCCCCCGCTTGCGGAAGCCATCGACAACGCGCTGGCGGGAGACGTCTGGCGAGGTTCGTTCATTCTCGGCGAACGCCTCATCGAACTGCATGTATCGCCGATGCCGCCCCTCACCGAAGAGGAGTCCTCTTACTGTCTCGCCGTCCTGCGCGACGCCACCGAAGCCGAACGCATACGCCGCGAGTTGCGTGACAGCGCATACCGGCTCAACGAGGCGCAACGAATCGCCAGACTGGGCTCGTTCGAAGCCAACTTCGTCACCGGAGACTGCGTTTGGTCACACGAGTTGCTTCGCCTCGTCGGCCTCTCCCCGGACGACGCACCGGCTTCGCTGGAATCGTTCTTCGAGCGCTTCGCACCGGAGCAACGTGCATGGCTCGAGACGCTCCTGCACGGCCCCATGCAAGGCCCGCTTGCCGTCATCGAGCACAGCTTCCCGTTTCGCACGGCGGACGACAGAAACCGCCATGGGCGACTGCACCTGCATTTCCATCGCGGCGAAAGCGGGATGCCCGCCATCGGTTACGGGACCATGCAGGACATCACTGAACTGCATGAGGCGACCATCGCGCTCAAACGAAGCGAGGCCGACCTCAACGAGGCTCTGCACATCGCGCAGATGGCCTCCATCACGCACGAACACGGCACGGGAACCACGCGCATCTCATCCACCCTGCTCCATCTTCTCCACGCAGAGGGAACAGGCCGCCCCACCGTCGAGCTCCTTCGCCAATACATGCCGTCTCTCCTCCCACTCGTACGCGACGGCGTCGCCCCTCCACAGCATCACCAGCCACCTGCCGGGGACGGCTATCGCACCGTCATCCCCTTCACGACAGTCAGCGGCGAACAACGGCACGGCCAGTTGCACCTGCGCACCCTGCGTGACGTGTCGGGCAACGCCGTCGTCACCCGTGGCGCCATACAGGACGTAACCTACCGGGTCAGCATCGAGAACGCCCTGCGCAGGAGCGAGTCGTCATACCGGGCGCTTGCCGACAACCTCCCCAACGGCGTCGTTCTGCTCGTCGACCCCGCAGACATCCTGCGGGTCGCGGCCGGGCAGGGACTGCACTCGCTGCTGGACTCCGGGGCCCCTTGCATACCGGCACCGTACACGACCATCCTCCAGTCGCCCCTTGCCACCGAACTGATGCCGCTCATCATGTCGGCCCGTCACGGGACGACCGCCCACAGGGAGATTCCCTACGGGGCCGCCGTCTTCGATGTGGTCGCCCTGCCGCTGCCCGGCGAGACCCACCGCACGGAAGGAGTGGCCCACGATGTCATGCTGCTTCTTCAGGATGTGACCAGCCGGAAACAGTGGGAGGAGCAGATGCGGGCTTCACGCGACGAGGCCGCAGCCATGAGCGAACTGAAATCGCAGTTCGTCGCCAACATCAGCCACGAGATGCGCACGCCGCTTTCAGGCATCCTCGGCATCGCCGACGTGGCCCTCACCACCGAGGGCAACCCCGCGTTGCTGCGCAACTATTTCAGCATGGTGCAGAACGTCGCGGAAGGCCTTCTGGGCGTCATCAACGACCTGCTGGACTTCTCACGGCTTGAAGCGGGCCGGATGCCGCTCGACAAGGTCGAATACGACCTGCACACCACCGTGCGGGACGCGCTGGCGCCTCTTGCCATGCAAGCCGAACGCAAGGGGCTGGCGCTTGAACTGCATATGCAGAACGGACTTCCGCTCACCCTGCGCGGCGACCCGCTTCGGCTACGCCAGATACTGGTCAACCTTGTGGGCAACGCGGTGAAGTTCACGCCGCAGGGCACGGTGCACGTGGATGTCAGCACCGGAGACGGTGTGACCCATGACCGGGAATGCCTCGTCTTCACCATAGAGGACACCGGCCCCGGCATCCCGCACGAGAAGCTGGCCCACATCTTCGAGAGCTTCGCACAGGCCGACGGGTCGTATTCCCGCCAGCACACGGGTAGCGGTCTGGGCCTTGCCATCTCGCGTCATCTCGTCGAACTGCAGGGCGGGGATATCGGAGTGCAGAGCACACCGGGTGAAGGGAGCGTCTTCTGGTTCACACTGCCGCTTGGCGACATCCACCCGGCACGTCGCACACAACGGCAACGTGTCGACCTCGACACCCGCACGCCGACGACGCCGTTGCGCATCCTTCTTGCGGAAGACAACGAGTTGAACCGCGAATTCCTCACCATCTTCCTCGAAGAAGGCGGTCACTCGGTCGTCACCGCCTGCGACGGGTATGAAGTGCTCGACATCCTCCACCGCGAACACGTGGACCTCGTGCTCATGGACATCCAGATGCCGCGCATGAACGGCATGGAGGCGACACGCAGCATCCGCTCCTCGGGCGAGGCATGGAGCACTGTGCCCGTCATCGCCCTGACGGCGCACAGCATGGCGGGAGACAGGGACCGCTTCATCGCGGAGGGCATGAGCGACTTCGTGGGCAAACCCGTCGACCGCAACGAACTCCATGCCGCCATCGCGCGCAACACACGGCACATGGCAGACAAATGAAGCGGCCCATTCAAGGGGGCACAACTTCTGACGTGCAGTGCTCCTTGCAGCCCTTCACGCATGCACGGCCAACGCCAAACATGAACGGCGCGGAACACAGTCCCGCGCCGTTCGTCTGCTGCGAATGTCCTTGGGCCAACCGTCCTTCCGTGACAGGCCCGTCGGAGATGACACCCTGAAAACGGCTAGGCGGCGGGCTTCTCCTCCACCCCCAGAAGAGCCATGGCGAAATCACTGCCATTGAAAGGACGCATGTCCTCCATCTTCTCGCCAAGCCCCACATAGGTGATGGGAATGCCGAACTGCATGGCCACAGCCACCACGATACCACCCTTGGCGGTACCGTCGAGCTTCGTCAGGACGATCTCGTCCACGCCACACGCCTCATTGAAGAGTTTCGTCTGCGAAAGGGCGTTCTGCCCCGTGGTGGCGTCGATGACGAGAATGGAACGATGCGGTGCCCCAGGATGCTTGCGACCAAGCACCTTGCGGATCTTGTGCAGTTCTTCCATGAGGTTGGCCTTGGTGTGCAGACGTCCCGCCGTATCGACCAGCAAGAGGTCGTAGCCCTCGCTCACGGCCTTGTCCATGGCCTCATAGGCGACGGCAGCCGGGTCGGCCCCCGCCGTCTTGGCATAGAATCCGGCCCCGACGCGCTTTGCCCATATCTCGAGCTGTTCGATGGCGGCGGCGCGGAAGGTGTCGCCAGCGGCGATGAGCACCTTGCGCCCCTGCAACTGCGCCCTGTAGGCAAGCTTGGCGATGGTGGTGGTCTTGCCCACGCCGTTGACGCCGATAAGCAGGACGACCTCGGGCGGGTTCACGGCCGCGATGCGGCGCGGGGCACGGAAGATGACCTCAAGCTCTTCGCGCAGCAACTCACGGAAGCGCGCGGGGTCATCGGTTCCCGCCTTGCGTGCACGCTCGCGCAGACGCCCTATCAGCTGTGTCGTGGGTTCGAAACCCACGTCGGCCATGATGAGAATCTCTTCGAGCTCTTCCCAGAACCCTTCGTCGATGCGACCGTGCGACGCCAGCAGCCCGTCGATGCGGCGGCCTATCTGTTCACGGGTGCGCGCCAGCCCCTCGGTGAGTTTGAGCATCAGACGGCTGCGTTCGTCCTCCTCGTCTTCGAGGTCGAGGGCGAGGGCCAGCCTGTACTGAAGTTCCGACCTGAAGTCCGCCACGTAGCGGTATTCCATGGCCTCAAGCCAGCGACCGAAATCGCGGACGAACGTCTCGGCCTCGTCAGCCGGCACTTCAAGGGAGGAGAAAAAGAAACGGAGACGTTCCCACAGGATGGGTCCGGCCTCGTCCACGCCGTCCAGCACGTGCCCGAGCCAGACGGAAAGACGGGGTTCGGCCTGACGCAGGGCCAGCGTGAGCTCTGTCTTCCATGGTGCCTCGCCCCCATGCACGGCATCATCAGATACGGCATCATCAGGCGTGGCTACGGCGTGGGGGGCGGCAGGCGATGGCGCGTCCTGTGCCGCAGGCATCGCCGCACCGGTCCCGACCGGCGACCCGGTCGAAGAGGTGCCGACGATGGCGGAGCCTTCGGCCTCCACAGGCTTGCTGACATCTTCCGGGGCGGTGTCGCCCTTCCACAATCGCTTTATGGCAGAGAAGAAACCCATGCATACTTCCCGGTGCTGACGTTCATTGACAGACGCCCATAGACATGGACGCGAGGGCAGTCATAGTTCCGTATCTGCAAGGGGACGTCAAGCATACCCGAGTTGTCGCTTTTCATATATCTGCTCATGGTGTACAGGACCATTTACTCTGAACACTCCGCACACATTGACCCGGGGGGGTACGATGTCGGGTCCGGAACAAAGCAGGTCTCTCGCCCGGGAACTCACCTTCAGCCTCGTAACCCTCGTGGCGGCTGTGGTGGTGGCCCTCTCCTCATCCCTCTACCTGCAACTGTCGCAGGACATGCTTGAGGATATCGAGCGCAAGGCCGACGAGTACAGCACAAGGCTCACCGACATCCTCTCCATCCCCATGTGGAACTTCGACGCCCGCACCCTTGAACAGATAGGTGCGGTCTTTGCCCAGTACGACCTCGTCAACGAACTCTCCATACGCGACGTCCAGGGCCGCACCCTGTTCATGCTGCGCAAGGCCGACGACCCCGACGCCACCATCATGCGGCAGCACGATGTGCACTTCGAGGGCGAAGTCATCGGCCATGTGTCCATGGCCTTCACGCTCAAGGCCTACCGGGCCTCGCTGCGTGACCTTGCCAAGGCGGCGGCCGCCATCGTCGGCGTGGTCGTGGTGGTGCTCTTCACCGCCACGGGTATTCTGCTGCGCGTGTTGCTGCGACGCCCGCTCGACGCCTTGCAGACAGGCATGGACCGCATCGCGCAAGGCGATTTCTCGTATGATGTCCGTTCGATCCCCCATGTGGAACTGTCACACATCGCCGAGAACTTCGCGCGCATGGCCCATGAGGTAGAACTGCGCGAACGTGAACTGCATGCCATCAACGACAGGCTGCAACAGGAGATAGCCGTACGCCGCAGCGCCGAAGAGGCCCTGCGCACCAGCGAGGAACGCTACGCCCTCGCCGTGCGGGGAACCAGCGACGGCATATGGGACTGGGACCTTCGTACCGGAGACGTCTATTTCGCGCCCCGCTGGAAGAGCATCATCGGCTACGAAGACCACGAACTGCCCAACGCCATCTCCACGTGGAAGGACAACGTCCACCCCGATGACATGCCACGGGTCATCGAGGCCAACGAAAGCTGCATGCGCCGCGAGGTTCCCGAGTTCCAGGTGGAATACCGGATGCGCCACAAGGACGGTTCATGGTGCTGGGTGCTGGGCCGCGGTGCCGCCATATGGGACGAACAGGGCAATGCGCTTCGCATGGCCGGGGCGCACACCGACATCACGGGCTGGAAGGCCACCGAACAGGCCCTGCGCGAGGCCAAGAACACCCTCGACAACGTCATCAACGCCATGCCCTCGACCATCGTGGGACTCGACCAGCACGGACGTGTGACACTCTGGAACCTCACCGCCGCCAACGACACGGGGCTGGCGCGTGAGCAGGTGATGGGCCATGGACTGGAAGAGGTGCTGCCTCGCTTCGCCTTCCTTTCCCCCGACGTGACCCGCTGCATGAACGAAGGGCGCACCATCGCCATGCAGAAGGTTTCGCTGCCCCAAGGCGTGGGGCAACGCCACTACGACATCGTCATCTTCCCTGTCGTCACGCGCGGGGCCTACGGCGCTGTGCTGCGTATCGACGATGTCACCGCCCGCATGCGTATCGAAGAGATCATGGTCCAGACCGAAAAGATGCTCTCGGTGGGCGGGCTGGCAGCAGGCATGGCCCATGAGATAAACAACCCCCTCGGGGGCATACTGCAAGGCGCGCAGAACATCATGCGCCGCATCGACCCCACCCTGCCCGCCAACCGCAAGGCTGCGGAAGAATCGGGATGCGACCTTGAGAACCTGCACACCTACATGACATCACGGGGCATCATCCGCTTTCTCGAGGGCATCCGCGAATCGGGACAGCGCGCGGCATCCATCGTCAGCAACATGCTGGAGTTCAGCCGCAGCAGCGATTCGCGCTGGAGTCGCGTTGCCATTCCCCACCTTGTCGAACGCACGCTCGAACTGGCCGCCAACGACTACGACCTCAAAAAGAAATATGACTTCAGGCACATCGAGATCGTGCAGGACTTCGCGCCCGACCTGCCGGAGGTGCTGTGCATGCCTACGGAGATCGAGCAGGTGCTGCTCAACCTGTTCAAGAACGCCGCACAGGCCATGCCGGAACGGGGGCAGCGCGCCGACGCGCCACGCATCACCGTACGTGGGGCCCTCGAAGGTGACAGGATACGTCTCGATGTGGCCGACAACGGGCCGGGCATGGTGGAAGATGTGCGGCGCAGGGTGTTCGAACCCTTCTACACGACCAAGAACGTGGGAGAGGGCACCGGGCTTGGCCTTTCCGTCTCCTACTTCATCATCACCACGAATCATGGCGGTTCGTTCAGCGTACAGTCCGAACCCGGGTCGGGGACGATGTTCTCCATCCGTCTTCCGCTCACCCAGCCCGGAATGCCCCGTAACGAAGCCGCGTGACACCCCCGTCAACGGCAAATGGGGCATCCACGGCGCGTGGTCCCCGTGTCATGGCGGACCGCCTCGCTGAACTCCCTGCTCACCGACGCCGCCACGGCGATGCCCACGCCACCAGACAGGCTCTTCTGACACCTACACCCTTGCTGCAAGGGCACACCACCGCATGACACCCCGCAAGCTCACCGGGTGTATGGGCACGTCCCCCTGTGGTGTCACCCTGCTGGCAGGATGCGCACGGTCACCGGGACGGGCGGGGTACAGGACAAGACAGCCTGACGAGAACACCCGCCACCCGCGGCCCGTCTCCTGTCGTCGGGGCCACCGGAGAGCGCCCGCCATTCTGGAAGGATGTGTCCCTAGGGCTCTTCGTAGCGTGCAAGCATTTCGCGTATGGAGGTGACGACCCGGTCGAGTTCGCCCCTGAACGCAGCCACAAGCGACTGTTGTGTCGACTTGTCACCCCCCATTTCAAGGGCGAGGCAGATGGCCCGCAGTTCATGGGCCGAAATATTGCCCGCCGCCCCGGCGAGTGTATGCCCCCGCAGCTTGACCGCTTCATCGTCGCCGGCTTCGACCATGGCGGCAAGTCCGTCCGCAGCATCGGCGTACGCCGTGACGAAACTCCGCAGCACCTTGAGCAGCAGCCATTCCTTTCCCCCCACGCGTGTGAGCACCTCGCCGATGTCCACCCCTTCAAGGGCGGTGGGGAGTGGAGGTCCGGCGAGACGGCGCGGGGCACGGGAACGGGAAGTTGTCGTTGCGGCGACGGCAGAGACGTCCGCCACGCCCGCAGGGACAGACGACGCTTCGGCATCCGGCATGTGCGACGACGCCCCCTCGCCCGGTATGGACGAGGGCGTAGCAGCGCCCGATTCGAACGACGACGCGTTCGCGTCCGATGTGGACGACGACGTTTCCGTCTCGTGCCCGCCGGATGCAATCACCTCCGCTACGGCTGCCATCCCGGGTACACCGACGCCCCCGGTGGCAGCCCCATCGTCAGTCCCCCCAAGAACAAGGGTCTCGCCCGAGATCAAGGTCGCGGCGTTCGGCGACAGCGTATCGTCAGTGACCGCACTCTCGCCGTGTTCCTGCCCCGCCATGCGTGGTGCCGCGTCCGCCCCTGCGACATCGTGCCGCCCTTGCCCCTTCACGGCCCGCAAGCCACGCAAGAACGCCACCAGAGTCTCCATCTCGAGGGGCTTCTCCACGACTCCGGCAACGCGAATGCCGCGTTCGGCAAGTTCGGCAACCGACAGCTTCTGGGCCGTGAAAAGCGCCACAGGCACGGTATCCCCGTCCGGCAATGCCCGCAGGCGTTCAAGCGTTGCAAATCCGTCCAGTACTGGCATCTGCACATCGATGAGCACGACATCGTAAGGGGCAGCGGCAAAATGCGCGAGCATGGTCGCGCCATCTGCTGTTTCATTCACCTGCACGCCAAAACCGGTGAGCATCTCCCGCAAGACCAGACGACTCACGTCATCATCCTCGGCGACGAGGACGCGCATCCCCTCCAGCCCCGAAGCCCCCTCATGGACGGGTTGGTCGGCATCATGCCCATCCCCCGACGCGCCCACGGACGGCATAGCCCCCGGCTGCGTCATGGGTCCGGCGACAGCCTGCCCTTCGACTACCCGTGCCGCAGAGGACGCACCACCACTCCCGTCTCGCGAAGATGGGATGTGGAGCCCTGCCCTCATGTCGCCCTTCATGGCTGTCGCCTGCGCGCCATCAGGCATCCCCGGGGCAAAGACCGCGTCTAGTGCGGCGCGCAGGGTGGCCGCGCGCACCGGGCGCCCCACGAACGCAACGACACCGGCACCGGCACAGAGCGAAGGTTCGGGTTCCTCTCCATAGGGGACAAGCAACAGTACAGGAGGCCCCGGCTGCCCCGGACGGGACAAGGCGGCAAGCCCCCCCTGCAGGTGCGACGACAGCACGCACACGTCGGCATCGGCGGCGGCGTCCTTCAGGGCGGCAGCGCCAGACACCGCCACGACCTCGGCCCCCCACCGCCGCAACAGCCCGCTCAGCACACGCTGTAGCGAGGCATGACTCTCGCCGAGAACCACCCGCACGCCCTGCGGCAGGGGCAGAGGGTCAGACGGCCCTTCGACGAAGCCGCAGTGCACCGTGAACCGGAACACGGTGCCACGCCCCGGTGTGCTGTCCACCTCGATGCTTCCACCCATGAGCCGCACAAGCTCACGTGCGATGGCTAGCCCCAGACCGCTTCCACCGAATCGTCGTGCGACGCTGGCATCGGCCTGACTGAACATCTCGAACAGGCGCTTGCGGGCCTCTGCGGGTATCCCCACCCCGGTATCCCGCACGGCGAACCGGAGCAGAACGCTGCCGTCGCCCTGCCGCTCGTGGGATATACGCACCACGATCTCGCCTTGCTCCGTGAACTTGAAGGCGTTGCCCACGATATTGACCAGCACCTGTCGCAAACGGGTGGGGTCTCCCGCGACCTTGCACGGCAGGTCGGAGGCCATATCCAGCACAAGGGCGACATCGCGTTCCGCAAGATGGGCGCGGAACAGGTCGAGCACATCCTCCACAGACTCGCGCAAGGCGAAGGGAATGCGCTCGATACGCAACTTGCCGGCCTCGATGCGCGAGAAGTCGAGAACACCATTGATGACATCGAGCAGGGCATGGCTCGACGAGCGCACGATCTCAAGATGCTCGCGCAGCCGGGGTTCGAGCTGGCCGCGCAGTGAAATGTCCAGAAGCCCTATGATACCGGTCATGGGCGTGCGTACCTCGTGGGTGATGGCGGCAAGGAAATCGGCCATGGCCTTGCTCTCGCGCTCGGCACGTTCGCGTGCCCCCACGAACTCGGCGGTACGTTCGCTCACCTCCATCTCAAGACGCCTGCGTTGCTCACCAAGCAGCCGGTTGCGCTGTTCGATGCGCTCCAGCATGGCATTGAAGCTGTCCACAAGCTCACCTATCTCATCATCGGCCCCCTTGGGGGCACGCAGCGCGAAATTCTCCTCACTGGTGACACGACGCGCCACCCCGCCAAGACGGCCCAGCGGCGCAATGAGCACCGACCGCACCAGCAGCATCAACCCCACCGCCAGAATCCCCGCCAGAAGGGTGTAACGCCACACGGCCTGCTGAAAACGCTCGGCAAGGCGCGCCGCAAGAAAGCGCGGCGACACCATGATGGATAGCGACCCGACCTGCGTGCCTTCCACGACGAGGTCGCGACGCTCCTCTACGACATCCGGCGGCGCGCTGCCGACCCACGGCACCACACGCCACGACGCGTCGCGCTGCATCCCCTCGAACAGCTGGCGCCCCTGTTCGAACACGGCGATGCCGTAGACGCGGGGGTCGTCCATCTCGGCCTGGATGATGGCTCGCGCCGAAGGGCCGTCGAGGTTCCATAGCGGAAGGGCGAGAAGCCGTGCCGCCCTGTCGGCCAGCAACCGGGTCTCCTGACGCAGTTGCGTCTCTTCGGCCTCGCGCAGCAGCGTGTGCTCCCAGAAGGCGAATCCGGCAAGCAACACCATGGTGACCATGAGCACCAGCAGGCTGACGCGCACTTGCAGACCGATAGCTGACCGTGATGAATGGGGCATGACTTCCTCGTGCGGAAGGGGGTTCCGACCATAATGCGCCATCAGGCGGTTCATGGCAACGGCGGGGTTGCCTCACCGTCCATACGGTGCCGTGCGGGCCGGGGCACATCGGGTCATGCGCTCAAGGCCCCGGTTCATCACGACGGCGCAAGGCGGCAAGGCACTCACGCCATTCGGGAAGACGGAAGACCACGGCACCGAGGGCATAAAAAAGGCAGCCCGCAGCCACACCGCATACCAGCACAAGCGTCCACCCCGCCCCGAGACCGACCAGTCGTTCCATCAGGCCCCCCACCAGCCAGAACAACGCCACACTGAGCAGTCCCTGCGTGGCCAGCCCCCACGACATCAGCGGGCAGCGCGTCCCCGTCCGTACGATGGAAAGATGCAGCAGCAGCGTGTTGCACCACGCCCCCAGAGACGCCGCCAGAGGCGGTCCGGCAACGCCTAGGGGGCCGGAAAGGGCCAGCCCCGCGACCAGCACCACGGCCAGCGAAACAAGGGCCGCCAGCACCGGTGTCCGGGTATCGCCCCGCGCATGCGTGGCGGCAAGCAGGGTCCGCCCCAGCGCGAAAGCAGGCAACCCTGGCGCGTAGGCGCACAGTGCCGTCACCGTCCCTGCCACTGCTGCGGCATCGAATGCACCGTGCCCGAACAGGACTTGCACCAGCGGATGGGCCACGGCCATGAGTCCGGCAGCGGCGGGCAATGTCACAAAAAGCGAGAGACGGACCCCCTGCCCGAGCAACGTCTCGAAATGCTCCCACCGCCCTGCAGCATGGAGAGAAGCCAGCACGGGAAGCGAAGCCGTCCCGATGGCGACCCCGAAGACTCCCAGCGGGAACTCGACCAGCCGTTCGGCGTAGTAGAGCGAGGCGACGCCGCCATCACCGAGGAACGACGCCACCATGGTGCTCAGAAGCACCCCGGCCTGATGGGCCGAGGCCCCGAAGACGCCACCAAGGGCCGACAGCATGCGCAAGGGGGCAGTGCGCCCATCCATCACAGCCCCGGATGGCGTCTCTGCCGACGTCTGCGTCGCGCCCTCCGCGTCCGGAACCTTTTGCCCAACCGCCGCACCATGCATGACGGGGCCTTCCCGTACTGTGCTCGCCTGCTGCGCCGGAACCTCCTTCGCCGGGATGCGAAAAGCCCCGGCCCGCAGCAGAGGCACGGCCTGCACGAGCAACTGCGCGAAGCCGCCTGCGACCACGCCACAGGCCAGCATGTACTCGGGACGCCATGGCCCGAACGCTGCAAGAGCGGCCCCGGCAAGCATGGCGACATTGAATGCCACGGGCGCACAGGCCGGAATGAACAGTTCGCCGCGGCTGTGGAGAAGCCCCATGCACACTCCGGCGAGTCCCACCCACAGGACATAGAAGGCGCACACCCGAAGCAACGACGCCGCAAGCCCTCCTACCTCCGGGGCCAACCCCGGTGCCAGCAAAGCCACCACCGCCGGGGCGAAGACCACAAGCCCCAGACACAGGGCCGTCAGCCCGCAGGCCACCCTGGACACCATGCCCCGAAAGGCCCTGAAGGCTGCTGCGTCCCCGCCACGACGACGTACCGAGGTGAAGACCGGGACAAGGGCCATCGACATCGACCCCTCGCCGAACATGCGGCGAAGAAAGGTCGGAAGACGCGATGCCACGATGAAGGCGTCAGCCCCGACGCCCGCACCAAGGACGTAGGCCGTGGCAGCATCCCGCGCGAAACCCATGATGCGCGAGACGAGCGTCGTTCCGGCTATCAGGGCCGCCCCCCGCATCGACGAGGTGATGCCCGCCGCCTCTTCCGTGCACACCCGGTCGGGTCGCGGTGCCAGAGGCCCGCCCTCCCCGCGGGCACAGCCCGGATTGCCGCCCCGCGCCAAGGGCCGGTCACTGTCTGGATGAGGATGCTGCGTCATGTCGGCATCATAGCGTATGCCCACGGCGCAGGGAAGCGGTGCAGCCCCGCACTGCCCGCCCCATTGGACGGTCTCCCGAGGCCCGTCATGGCGGTCATGTGACGCGCCATCCCGGACGTCGGTGGCACTGCACCCCGAGCCCCTAGTGCTGCAAGGATTCTAACGCCTGTTGAGCTTTTGCCCGCGCTGTATTAGCCAAGAGCATTATTTCGGAAGTGACCACTCTTGGGGGAGACGTGCAGAAGACAACTTCCGGGGAGATGCCCGACGGCGTGCCGGGGGCCGTTTCAGCTGTGGCCTCTGCCACACCGGGAACGGAGTCCCTACCGTCACCCTTCGACATCCTCGCCGACCATCTTGCCGACTGGGAATGCTGGGAATCGCCCGAAGGACGGGTGCATTTCGTAACACCCGCCTGCCAGCGCATATCGGGTTTCGGCATCGACAACTTCCGCGCCCACCATCTCTTCATCGAAGGTCTCATCCACCCCGATGACCTGCCGGCATGGCGCAGGCATCGCGAGATGCTCACAGCCGGTCTGCCCAAGGCCGAAGTCGAAATCCGCATCCGCACGGCCGAAGGGGGCGAGAAGTGGCTTGCCGTCACCAGTCGCAACCTGACCGACGGCCACGGTGAACCGCTAGGCATCCGTTCCAGCCTGCGCGACATCACCGACCGCAAGATGGTGCTCTCCCAGTTGCGGCATCAGGCGTGGCACGACCCCCTCACCGGGTTGCCCAACCGTGCCCTGTGCCTCGACCGCCTCGACCGGGCACTCGGCAGGCTGGCGCGGGGCAACGGCGAACTCTGCGCCGTAGTGTTTCTCGACCTCGACCGCTTCAAGCTGGTCAACGACACACTGGGCAACGCGGCTGGCGACAGGGTGCTGCGCGAGACCGCCCGCAGACTGGGCACGGCGACCCGCAGCACCGACACGGTCTCTCGCCTCGGCAGCGACGAGTTCATCATCCTCATCGAAGACCTGCGGGGAGAGGACGAGGCCCGCGCCACCCTCGGCAGACTGCGCGAGGCGCAACGCGCCCCCTTCGACATCGACGGCAGGCATCTTCGGGTGACCGCCAGCATGGGCGTGGTGCTCGCACGCGGCGGCAACGCCGACGAGGTGCTGCGCAACGCCAACATCGCCATGCACCACGCCAAGGAACATGGCGGCGACGCGGCGTCGTTCTTCCATGCCTCCATGCTCGAAGAGGCCCTCGACCTGATGCAGCTCGAAATCGACCTGCACCGCGCCCTCGAGAATGACGAGTTCTTCCTCGTGTACCAGCCCATCGTCTCGGTGGTCGACCGGCGCATCACCGGCTTCGAGGCACTGCTGCGCTGGCGCCACCCCGAACGTGGCGTCGTGGGGCCGGACGCCTTCATCGCGCTGGCAGAGCACTCCGGGCTCATCCACCTGCTCGGGCGCAAGGCCCTTGATGAGGCGTGCCGCACGCTCGCCAAGTGGCGCAGGGTCGACCAGCTGTTCGACGGCCTCACCATGCACGTGAACCTCTCCGCCCGACAGCTTTCGCAGACCCACATCGTGGAACAGGTGGCAGAGGCCCTGCGCGACTCGTGCCTGCCGCCGCACCTGCTCAAGCTTGAAGTGACCGAGACCATGCTCATGGAGAACCCCGACTACGCCAACGCTGTCCTCTGCCGCCTGCGCGACATCGGCGTGGGTGTCTGTGTCGACGACTTCGGCACCGGGTACTCGTCTCTCAGCTACCTGCAACGATTCCCCATCGACACGCTCAAGGTCGACCGCAGCTTCGTCAGCCGCATGACGCGCGAACCCGGTCAGTTCAAGATCGTGCAGGCGGTCATCGCGCTGGCGCACAGCCTCGGCCTTGAAGTGGTGGCCGAAGGCGTCGAGGATGAAGAGCAGCGCATCATGCTGCTGGGCCTCGCCTGCCGCTACGCACAGGGCTTCCTGTTCGCGAAGCCGCTTGCCGCAGAGGACGTGCCCGCCCACGTGACAGGCTAGGCAGCCACTCCAGAGCATATTGCAAAACGACAAGCCCCCGTGCATGGCACGGGGGCTTTCACATGCAAACGCCCCCGGATGACTCCGGGGGCGTGGCATTGCCGTTGCGGCGCGCGTTACGCAGCACCTACTTCATGGCGTCGGGGAACAACTCCGCAGCCATCTCGCGCAGCTTGTACTTCTGTATCTTGGCGCTGGCGGTCATGGGGAATTCGGAGACGAACGCGATGTGGCGAGGCACCTTGTACCACGAGATGCGCCCGCGGCAGTGGTCACGGACATCCTCGGGGGCGAGGTCGTACCCCTCCTTGGGGATGATGAACGCTCCCACCTCCTCGCCGTACTTGCGGCTGGGCACGCCGACCACCTGTACGTCCTGAACGCCCTCCATGCCATAGAGGAACTCTTCGATTTCCCGTGGGTAGATGTTCTCGCCGCCACGGATGATCATGTCCTTGATGCGCCCTGTGATGCGCACGTAGCCATGCTCGTCCATGATGCCGAGGTCGCCCGAATGAAGCCACCCGTCGCCGTCCACGGCCTTGGCCGTGGCCTCGGGCATGTTGTAGTAGCCCTTCATCACGTTGTAGCCGCGGCAGACCACCTCTCCGGGGGTACCGTGCGGCACCTCCTCGTTGGTCTCGGGGTCGACGATGCGCACCTCGATGCCGGGCATGGCGCGCCCCACGGTCTGCACACGCCGTTCGAGTGAATCGTCCACCAGCGTCTGGGTCATGACGGGCGACCCCTCGGTAAGGCCGTAGCAGATGGTGATTTCACGCATGTTCATCTTCTCGATGACCCGGCGCATGAGCGGTTCGGGGCAGACCGAACCCGCCATGATGCCCGTGCGCAGCGAACTGAAGTCGAAGCGGTCGAAGAGCTTGTGCTCCAGCACGGCAAGGAACATGGTCGGCACGCCGTACAGGGCGGTGCACTTCTCCTGGTCGACCGACGCCATGACATGCATGGGGTTGAAGTTCTCAAGGATGACCAGCGCGGCACCGTGGTTGATGGCGGCCATGACACCCAGAACACACCCGAAGCAGTGGAACAGCGGCACGGGCAGGCAGACCCTGTCCTTTTCGGTGAAGCCCTGATTGCGGCCTATCCAGTAACCGTTGTTGCCGATGCCCACATGGGTGAGCATCACGCCCTTGGGAAAGCCCGTCGTGCCCGAGGTGTACTGCATGTTCACCACGTCGTAGGGGTCGAGCTCATCCTGCCGCTGGCGGAACTCCTCATCGGAGACCATGACGCCAAGGCTGACGATCTCGGGCACGGAGTACATGCCCCGGTGCTTCTCCGCACCGAGGAACATCACGCGCTTGAGGTGCGGCAGCCCCTCGCAGCGCAACTGGCCGCGGGGCTGCATCCTGAGTTCGGGAATGACCTGATAGATGGTCTGCACGAAGTCGTGGTCGCGGAAGCCGTCCATGATGAACAGGTTCTCGCACTCGGACTGCTCGAGCAGGTAGCGCAGTTCACTCTCGCGATAGTTGGTGTTGACCGTGAGCAGCACCGCGCCGATTTTCGCCGTGGCGAACTGCAGCGCCACCCAGTACGGCACGTTGGTGGCCCATAGCGCCACCTTGTCGCCCCGCTTCACGCCAAGGGCCATGAGCCCGCGCGCGAGGTCGTCCACCACCGAGACGAACTCGCGGTAGGTCTGCCGGTAGTCGCGGTCGACATAGACCACGGCGTCGTTATCGGGAAACTTCGCGGCGGTCTCATCCAGTATGCGGCCGAGTGTCATCTCGCGTATGGCGAACGTATCCATGCTGACGCTCCGGCCTAGCGCGGGTAGTAGATGACGGCGTAGATCTCTGCAGGATCATCGCCCTCGGCACCGACGTAATGCGGCACGATGGAGTTGTAGTAGATGGTGTCACCGGGCTCCAGCACCTGCTCCTCCTTGCCGTAGACCACGCGCACACGCCCCTTGGTGACAAGGATGAACTCCTCGCCCTGATGCGACGAAAGTTTGCGGTCCTCTTCCGGTTCGGGGCATATCTCGATGAAGAACGGCTCCATGTTGCGGTCGCTCTTGCCCTTGCCCAGCGAATGGAAGCGGAAGGCGGCGCGCTTGTTGCGCGCCTTCTGCATGGTGAGGTCGGCCTCGCGGTCTCCCCGTCTGGCGACGATGGGGTCCTTGGTCACCTCGTCATCCATGAAGGTCCCAAGCCGCACGTTGAGGGCTCGGGCCACCTTCTGTAGGGGGCCGATGGAGGGGTAGAGGTTGTCTTCTTCAAGGGCGGCGATGAATTCCACCGTGAGGCCCGCGGCCTCCGACAACTGCTCGCGGCTCATGCCCCTGTCTTCCCTGTACTTGCGCACACGCGCGCCAAGCTTTTCAGCGGCCATGATTCCTCCTTGGAAATCGTCCGATTCGATGACGAACCTCTGCAAGTAGCCCACCCCGCCGCGTCTGGCAAGAACGCAACAGCCTGTAGGAAGGATGCCGCTTTCGACGGGGCGGACGCTCCCCCGTTACGGGGCCGGACACACGGGCGAACCGGAACGTCCAATGATTCGCCGCAACAACCTACAAGAGCGACACTCTCTTTGCAATCCCGCACCGCTTCCCCACCGCCGAATGATGCGTTATGCTGCACAAATGCCGCCAACACCGCTTCGCCGCCGCTTTGTCGTCTCGGGACAGGTACAGGGAGTGGGCTTTCGCCCCTTCGTCTTTCGCATTGCCACCGGCCATGCCTTGACGGGTACGGTGAGCAACACCTCTGAAGGCGTGTTCATCGAGGTGCAGGGGCCGCATGAGGCCGTCGAGGCATTCGGCGACGACCTTGTCGGCAAGCTGCCGCCGCTGGCGCAGGTGGTCTCGTGTGAACACGAGGACCTGCCCCTCGTCGCAGGCGAGACGGACTTCATCATCGTGGCCAGCAGCGGCGGGCACGGGCATCAGGTGCTCATCAGCCCCGACATGGCGGTGTGCGACGATTGCCTCGCCGACATGCGCGACCCTGCGGGACGCCGCTACCGCTACCCCTTCACCAACTGCACCAACTGCGGCCCCCGCTACACCATCACCCGTTCCATCCCCTACGACCGCGACAAGACGTCCATGGCGTGTTTTCCGCTATGTCCGGCATGCAGGGCCGAATACGAGGACCCGATGGACAGGCGCTTCCATGCCCAGCCCAATGCCTGCCCCGTATGCGGCCCCCGTCTCTGGCTTACGGCGCGTGACGGCACCACGCTGGCCGAGGGCGACTATGCCATCACCGTGACGGCCCACGTGCTGAACACCGGGCGCATCGCCGCCATCAAGGGACTCGGGGGCTTCCACCTCGCGTGCGACGCCACCGACGATGCCGCGGTGACCAAACTGCGTGAGCGCAAACGCAGGCCGCACAAGCCGCTGGCGGTGATGGTGCCCGACATGGACACGGTGCGCCGCATCGCCGCCCCCACCCCGGACGAGGAGAGGCTCATCCTCTCGCAGGAGAGGCCCATCGTGCTGTGCCGCGCCCGTGACGACGGCCCCCTCGCAAGCGCCGTGTCCCCGGACACCGACCACGTGGGCGTGATGCTGCCGTACACGCCGCTGCACCATGTCCTGTTCGACACCCTCGCCGACCTGCGGCGAGAAGGCGGCACAAGTTCACGCCGTACGCCCTCTGCCAGCACTGTCTGCGCACTGGTGATGACCTCGGGCAACGCCAGCAACGAGCCCATCTGCCTCGGCAACAGGGAGTCGCTGCGCCGTCTTGCCCACATCGCCGACGCCTTTCTCCTGCATGACCGCGACATTCTCATCCGCACGGACGATTCGGTGGTGCGCGCCGTGCAGGGCGAGGATGGGCCGCTCTTCATGCGTCGCGCCCGCGGCTTCGTGCCACGCCCGGTTCGCCTTCCCGACTCCGGCCCCTGCGTGCTGGCCACCGGCCCCGAACTCAAGAACACGCTTTGCATCACCCGAAATGATATGGCCTTTGTCAGCCAGCACATCGGCGACATGCACAATCTCGAGACACTCGGCTTCTTCCGCGAGATTGCCGCACACCTCGCCGATATTCTTCAGGTCGAACCAGAGGCCGTCGTCCGCGACCTCCACCCCGACTACATGACCACACGCTGGGCCGAAGACTGCGGGCTGCCCGTGCTGGCACTCCAGCACCACTACGCCCACGCCTACAGCGTCCTCGCCGAGAACGGTCATGAAGGCCCGGCCCTGTGCGTCACCCTTGACGGCACGGGCTATGGCGATGACGGAACCATCTGGGGCGGGGAGTTCCTGTATGTGGACAGCCTCGACCTCGAGCACGAGCGTCTCGCCCATTTCTCGCGACTTCCCCTGCCGGGCGGCGAGACCGCCATCCGCGAACCATGGCGTATCGCACAGGGTGCGCTGTGGCGGCTAGGGATGTTCGAACCTGACAGCCGGGTCTGGCCCTGGCTGCCACACCGTGAAGAAGCCTCCCGCATGGTGGGACTCATGCTCGACAAGGGCGTGAACACCCCGATGGCGTCCAGTTGCGGCAGACTCTTCGACGCGGTCTCCGCCATGCTGGGGCTGTGCGAGAGCATCACCTACGAAGGACAGGCCGCCATCCTGCTTGAACGCATCCAGGACATGTCGGAGACCACGCCCTACCCCTGCCCTCTCAAGGACGGCGTGCAACCCATGGTCCTCGACACGGCCCAACTCTTCCTGCACGCCTATGTGGACTGGGCCATGGAGACACCCCCCGGCATCATCGCCCGACGCTTCCACCTCGGACTCATTCAGGGGGTGGCAGACCTGGCCGCCAGTCTTTGCGGTGCCATGGGCCTTACCACGGTGGGACTTTCCGGAGGCGTGATGCAGAACCTCACCCTCGCGGCGGGGCTGCCCGAGGCCTTGCGCGCACGGGGACTCGTTCCTCTCGTCCATCGCACCCTCCCGCCCAACGACGGCTGCATCTCACTGGGTCAGGCTGCATGGGGCCGCCGCCGACTGCAACGTGACAACGCCTGAACACCATCCCCTCTTACATTTCGAGATGCTGCGCACCATGCCTGCACAGTGCAGCGCCACATCATGTATTCTGAAATACATGAGACCTTATGCACCATGCAAAACACCCCCATCACGGCCGACATCACAAATGTCGTTTGACGCTGGGCCATCCCCGACATAGGTTGAAAATACGGCAACGTGGAAATCACGTTCCGGTTTCCTGCCGGGGGGCAGGAGAAGGGGGGGTATGAATACGTTCGCCATTCCGGCACCGCTCATCGACGCCTGGCGCACCACACTGGAGACGTTGCGAAACCTGACCGGTCTCGACTTCGGTCTGCTCACGCGCGAAAACGGCGGTGAACTCGAAATCATGGTCACGGCAGGTGAACTGCCCTCGCCTTTCTCCGAAGGATATTGCCTGAAGGGCGGCCCGGAAGGACCATTGTGCGCCGTGGTGCACACCCTGGCGCGGTCGCTTCTCATCCCCGACACGACCGCCGATGCCCGATGGGCCTCGAACCCTGCGGTGAAGGCAGGCGTACGTGCCTATTTCGGCCTGCCGCTTCGTCTTCCGACCGGCGCACTCTTCGGCACGCTCTGTCTCGGTTCCATGTCCCCGGTCACAGGGCACGACGCGGTGCTCAAGCCTCTCCACTGCTTTGCCACCCTCGTGGAACAGCACATAGCCCTTCTTTCCACCAACGCACTCCTGCGGTCACAGCTGGACGCCCTGCCGGGTGCCAGCTTCGCCAGCGACCCCCACGGGCAGATGCTCTTCGCCAGCAACCGCTGCGGCAGCCTGCTCGACCTGCATCCGGCAGATATCCCCGGAAGCGACGTCGATACGGTCTTCAACCGCATCGCCGCACTCTGCGAATCCCCCGAAGAATGCCACGCCATCCTCCGCCGGTCGTTCACTCTCGGCGGCCCAAGCAACGGCAAACTCGCCTTCGATGACGGACGGACCATACGCTGGCAGGCCCGCAGACTGCGCGAGGACGCGGGGTCGGTACTCGGGTGCACATGGTTTCTGGAGGATGCCACAGCAGAATTGCAGGCACGCGCGGGGCTCACCCGAAGCGAGGCCCTGTTCCGCGGGCTTTTCAATAACGCCGCCGTCGGCATCGTCCTGCTGGACAGGCAGGGTTTCGTAGTCCGCAGCAATGTGGCCTGTGCCCGGATGCTGGGCACCTCGCCCGAACAGATGCACGGCCTTTCGTTTCGTGCGGTGCTTCCCCCCGAAGATGCCGACCAGCATCTCGAGGAGATGCAGTCCCTCGCCGAAGGAGAGACGGACGAACTGCACGGTTGCTGGGAGATGCTGCACAGGAACGGCTCACGCCTGCGCGTCGACCTGCATGGCGCACGCCTGCCGGGTAGTGGCGAAGAGGTCGTCATGCTCGTCGGCGTCGATGTGACAGAGCAATGGCGCACCGAACGCGCCCTTGCCGAAAGCGAACGCCGTTACCGCGCCCTCTTCGACAACGCGCAAGCCGGCATATTCCGCACCAGTCTCGCCGACGGCACGTTCCTCGAAGCCAACCTGCGCATGGCGCAGATGTTCGGCTACGACGATGTCGCCACCTTCATGGCGGAATACCGGGCCGCAGAGAATTACGTCGACCCCGCAGACAGGGCTCTGATGCTCGACAGGCTGCGCACCTCCGGCAGTTTCGCCACCATGGAGACCCACATGCGCCGCCGCGACGGGACAACCACATGGTTTCTCTACTCCGGCACACTGGATGGCGACACCATCATCGGCGTGGCCAACGAAATCAGTGAGATGCGAGCCACGCAAGAAGCATTGCGCCGTTCAGAGGAGCGCTACCGCGCCCTCTTCGACAACGCGGCAGACGGTCTTCTGCTCTATGAGGCCGACGGGACCCTCATCGACGTCAACGAGACCATCGCCCGCAGGCTGGGAGAATCACGCGAGGCCATCGTGGGCCGGAACGTCGCCTCCATCGTCGAACCCGAAGTACTTGAGCGGGTGCGCCCGCGTCTCGCCGAGATACTGGAAACCGGGCACGCCAGCTTCGAGTCGGTGCATCGCACCGCCATGGGCCCCGTCAATGTGGAAGTGCATGCCCGCCGTATCGAATTCGAGGGGCGCTTCGTGGTGCTGAGTTCAGCCCGCGACATCACCGAACGCAAGAACCTCGAAGCCGCCCTGCTGCGTGAAGCGACCACCGACCCCCTTACGGGGGTCCGCAACAGGCGTCAGTTCTTCGTCGACGCCAACCGTGAATTCGCGCGTGCACTGCGCCATGACTCCGGTCTGGCGGTGCTCATGCTCGATATCGACCATTTCAAGAACGTCAACGACCTTTACGGGCATCAGGCCGGGGATGAAGTGCTTCGGGCCTTTGCCGCCTGCTGTGTCGAAGCCCTGCGGGCCTATGACGTCTTCGGCAGGTTGGGCGGCGAGGAGTTCGCGGCCCTGCTGCCAGCCGCTTCACCCGAAGAGGCCATGGAGACGGCTGAACGGCTGCGCAAGCGGGTGGAACGCAGGTCTGTGGTCTATGAGGGAACAGCGCTGCAATGCACCGTCAGCGTTGGGGTGACCAGCCTTGCCGCGGCAGACCTCGGCTTCGACGACATGCTGCGCCGCGCGGACAGGGCCCTCTACGCCGCCAAGGACCATGGCAGGAACCGTAGCGAGATGGCCCCCATGCCCATGGTTCCCGCAGAGATTCCACCGCCCAGAAAACCTTTCCGCGAGTGATTGTGCGAAAGACGCTCAGCTTCCGGCTGTAACGGGCCGTGCGCCCGCATGTCCGGACCAGTGCGCACGTAGCGCGCCTGCCACCCGCGATGGCACACCTCGCCACCTGCAACGTCGACGTGAGTATTGCCCGTGCCCCGCGGCATGCGCACAGGCACGTCCACTGTCATGCCCTGACGCGCCCCAACACGCCCCAACACGCACAGACACGCTCTCGGGCACGCCCACGGGCAGACGACACGCGAGCCTTCACATCCGCATGAAGGGATGGCAGGGCCTCCGTACCTTGCGCGCATGAATCGTGAACGGTCGTGGCCCGCCCAGCGATGCATACGCGCACCTCATGGGCGGTGCATGTTCAGGCTGCGCGCCACGCCGCGAATCCGTCCTGTCGGCTGGCTAGCGGCCCAACTGGAACTTGCGCACGGCGGCGTTATGGTCGTCGAGGTTGGTGCTGAACTGATGGGTGCCGTCCTTGCGGGCGACAAAGTAGAAGTAGCCGTGTTCTTCGGGCTTCACTGCCGCCTGCAACGCCTCGAACCCCGGTGAACAGATGGGGCCGGGCGGCAGCCCCGGCTTGCGGTAGGTATTGTAGGGGTTGTCGCCATCCTGCAGATGACTGCGCCGCAGGTTGCCGTCGAAGGTGGGGCCGAGGCCGTAGATGACCGTGGGGTCGGCCTGAAGGATCATCCCCACACGCAAGCGGTTTGTGTACACCCCGGCAACGCGGGCACGTTCTGCGGGCACACCCGTCTCACGTTCGACGATGGACGCCAGCGTCACCAGCCGCCGCAATTCGTCGGGCGGTGTCCTGTGCCCCAGCGGCAGTACGGCGGCGGTGCTTCGCCAGAACGTATCGACAAGACGCCCCGCCACAGACCGGGCGGCTTCACGGTTCAACGTCTGCGGTTTCTTGAGCAGGTAGGTCTCGGGGAACAGGAACCCCTCTGCCGAATCGAACGGGATGCCGTAGTGCCGCAGGAAGGCCGGGTCGTGGATGACCGCGCTGAAATCGGAGAACCGGGCGAATCCCTCGCTTTCGAGAAGGCGTCCCACTTCCCACCATGTGAGCCCTTCCCGCAAGGTCAGGCGATAGAGGATGGGCTGTCCGTTGACAAGCTGGTCAAGGACGCGGCCGGGTGTCCAGCCCGTGTGCATGGCGAAACGTCCGGCCTTGAGGCTGCCCGTCCACTCCATCCAGTGCCCCAGCAGCTTGAACCGCCACGCGCTGGAGACGAGCCCTCGCTGTTCAAGCTGTCGCGCCACCTTGTCGAACGAGGCACCGGGTTCCACGTCGAAGGTCGTCTCCTCGCCGGGGGTCTGGGGCGGCACGTTCAGAAAACGCCATGCGTCATAGCCCGCGTAGCCGCCCGCGCACAGCACCACGAGGCACAGCACACCCAGAAGGCGCAGCAGCCACCGCAGCCATGCCGGACGGGATGACGGCGGCGGGGACGACTGCGTGGACGGCGTGGCCAGCGTGGGCGGGGATGACGGGGGCGACGGGGGTGACGGGGGAGTGCTTGGCGGATGGTCGCCACCGGATGCCGATGCGGGGTCGTCCGGCGGTGTCGCAGCCTCGACAGGCGCGGCGTCACCGGAGGACGCCTCGCCGGCTTCGGATGGCAGAGGCGACGTTCCTCCGTCGATCACGGTATCTTCAGGGGATGGGGACTCGTGCGCGTCCGTTTGCGCGTCGTCCAGTTTTCCGTCAGCCGTCATGCGAGACTCCGGCGCTCTTCGGGTACGGCAAGGAAGGATTCGAGGATGCGCACCGCAGCCTGCTGGTCTACCACAGCTTCAAGCCTACGCCCGCGCAGACCGGCGTCGCGCAGGTCGTCCTCGGCCTCGAAAGAGCTGAGTTCTTCGGGCATGAAGTACACCGGCAACGTCGTGCGCCGCTTGAGGCGTTCCACGAAATTACGCACCTGCCGCGTGGTCAGGGTCTCCTCCCCGCCGGGAAGACGGGGCAACCCCACCACGAAGGCATCGGGGCACTCAACCTCGACCATGCCGAGAAGTTCGACGAAGAAGGCATCACGCGTCGTCATGGCGATGGTGCGCCGCGGAAAGGCCATGCGCCCTCCCGCATCGGTGACGGCGATGCCGGTACGGCGCTGCCCGTAGTCGATGCCGAGAAACTTCATGTGCACCCGTCAGGCAAAAGTGGATTCGGGAGGGGACGCCACGGCACCGTGCCGTGACGTCCCCTCCGCGCCAGGGTAATGTCAGCCGTCGAGGCCGCTCATGTCCACGGTACGCACGGCCTCGCGACCGAGCGAATCGAGTACGGCCCGACGGAAGTGCCGCCGCCAGTCTTCGCCGTGACGCAGCGCCGCCAGCCATTCCACGGTATGCAGCACCGGCCGCTTGTCGCGCAGGGCCAGCAGCGTGCGGGCGATGCCCACCTTGCACGAGGGACACCCCACCACCACCGGCCCCTGCGGGTCGTAGGTGGCGAAGTCGACTTCGAGGCGCTGGCGCTTGCGGCGACGCAAGCGGTTGTAGATGGAGGGCGAGGTCATGGCCCCCATGCCGGATTCGCCACAGCAACCGGGGTTGACCCGCAGCCTGGCACCGGTGAACGCCCCGAGGGCCTGCGCGTAGATGCCTGCGGCCTTGACCTTGTGCACCCCCGTCCACTCGGCGTGACACGCCGGGTGGTAGAGCACCTCGCGGCCTTCTGCCTTGGTGGTGGCGGGCATGCGTTCCACAAGGAACTGCACGAGGTCCTTGTGCTGCATCCCACCGCCGAACAGACCGGGCAGTTCATGCCGTGCGAGACCGTCGCGGCACGAACCGCAGGCGGTGATGACGTGGCTGACCTCGAGGCCCGCAGCACGCGCCTTCTCGATGACAGCCCGCAGCGCCGTGCGGTTGCGGTCGAGGTTCTTCGTGAAACTCTCGTCGGCCCCTGCCGCCAGCAGCGGATAGCCGCAGCACAGGTGCCTGTCGGGCATCACCACGCCCACGCCCGCTTCGAGCATGAGCATGAGCCCCGCAAGACCGATGTTGCGATAGAAGAGACTGCCGCCGCATCCGGGGAAGTAGAGTACCGCCTCGGTCGTCCTGTCGCCCTGCGCGGGCACGAAGATGGACCCCTTGTCCAGCCGTACGGCCTCGGCGAGGTTGTTGTACCCCACCTCCGGTCCCGGCCCTGCGAAGAGCGGGTTGTCCATGCGTTCGCGCCACCCTGCGGGCACCAGTCCCACGAAGCGGTTCTGCACCTTCTGCCCCACGGCGGCGAGCTTGGCGGCACGCGGAACACGTGCCGCGGGGTCCCCCACCAGCCAGTCGAGCACCCGGCTCTTGATGGGGTGTCCGCCCGCGCCCTCCTCTTCGACGAAGGCCCTGAGCGCCAGTGCCACCTCGCCGGAGTTGATCTTGACGGGACACACCGCGGCGCACTTGCCGCAACCGGTACAGTGCTCCATCATGGTCCGTACTTCGGTCAGCAGAAGGGGATCGGGCCTGCCCTTGTTCACCTGCGAGTAGTACACCGCCTCGATGAGCGCACCGAGGGCGATGTTCTTGTTGCGCGGGTAGTGCTGCAACGACTGCTCGGGGTAGTGCATGGGGCACACCTGCTTGCACTTGCCGCAACGGGTGCAGATCTGCACGTTGGCGAGCAGGGTGATGAGCCGTTCCTTGTCGGGCAGACCGCTCTGGCGGATGTCCTCGATGAGGCGGTTGAACGAGAAGGTGAACGGACGAACCGGCAGTTCTCGCTGCGTCAGCTTGGCGGGGTTCAGCACGTTGCGCGGGTCGACGCGGGCCTTGAACTCCTTCAGGGCCTCCATCTTGTCCGCTCGCAGGAAGCCTATCTTGGTGATGCCGATGCCGTGCTCGCCCGACACCTCGCCACCGAACTCCTGCGCCTTGGACATGACGCGTGCCGCCACCTGCTCCGCATTGTGCAGCATCACGGGGTCGTTGGAGTTGACCGGGATGTTGACGTGGCAGTTGCCGTCTCCGGCGTGCATGTGGTTGGCCACGATGATGCGCGTGGCCAGCATGTGGTCCTTGATGCGCTCGATACGACGGGCGAGGTTGGGGTACTTCTGCCCCAGTTCGCCAAGGAAGACCACCGCGCGAATCTGCATCTCCTCGTCGCTGAGTTCCGACGCCGAGATGTCACCGCGCCCCGCACGCGAGGCATAGGTGAACTCGCGGTTGATGTCCTTGTCCTCCATCGGCATCCCCTGCAAGCGCCCCACCTCCTGCAGGGCCGACCGGTAGGCCTGTGCCGAGCACTCGAGGTTGAGCTGTTCGATGAACAGGGCGAAATCGGGGATGGAGTCGGTGGGGATGACCACGTCCTCGTTGATCTTGAAGCCCGAGGTGCGTCTGGCGATGGCGGAGAGGCGGTGCCTGTCTTCCCAGAAGACCTCGGCCTCCTTCTCGTCGCGTGCCACGAAGGCATCCACGTTGTCGTACGGGGTGGCGATGTCCACCACCTCCTGCACGGTGCGGTCGAGCAGGTACTCGTCGTCGCCGTCCATCTGGATGATGAGCACCGAGATGGGCTCGCCCTCGTAGACGTCCGACTTCTTGCGGTACTCGATGGCCTGCACGTACTTGGTGCCGAACTCCTCAAGGGCGGAGAACTTCACGTAGTCGCCATCCTGCCGGATGCGGTCGCGCATGCCGATGACGTCCTTGATGACCAGCATGGCGTTGTGCATGGAGCGTCCGAAGAACTCCAGCACCAGAACCCGCGAGTACACGGGCTTGCGGTAGAGGGCGAAGCAGGCTTCGGTGATGATGCCGTCCACGCCCTCCTTCTGCACACCGGGCAGCCCGCCGAGGGCCTTGTTCGTCACGTCCTTGCCAAGGCCGGGCAGGCGTATCTCGTCGCCCCGCAGGTGCACCACGTTGCGCACGCCGCCGCTCACGTCCTTGACCTCGAACACCGCCGTCTCGTCGGGCAGTATCTTGTGGCCGGGGTGGTCGGCGCGCTCCACGTCGATGATCTCACCCGTGGGGGTGACCATGCGCCATGAGAGCAGGTTGTCGAGCGTGGTGCCGTATTCGAAGGCGAACGGCCCGCCGGAGTTCTCGGAGATGTTGCCGCCGATGGTGGACGCCGTCTTGGACGCGGGGTCGACGGTGAAGAGCAGCCCCTTGGCAGACGCCGCACGGATGGCGTCGTTGGTGATGACGCCCGCCTCGCAGCACAGGCGCAGGGCATCGGTGTCGACACTGGTGATGCGCGTGAGGCGGGTGAGGCTCATGATGACCGTGCGCCGACGCGCGGGAACGGCACCGCCGGTGAGACCGGAACCGCCGCCACGCGGGATGATTGCGAACTTCATCTCGTTGGCGAGACGCACGATGGCACTCACCTGTTCCGCCGTGTCGGGCGCGACCACGAGGATGGGCAATTCCATGCGAAGGTCGGTGGCGTCGGTGGAATTCTCCACCAGCGCAGCGGGGCGGGAGTCGATGCACGCCTTGGGCAGCATCTGCCCCAGACGGCGGATGAGTTCATCGCGGAAGGCCACTTCGGCCTCGTGTGCACTCCAGAACATGGTGATGCCTTCACCGATGCTCGTGGCGTAATGGTGGGCGAGAGCCGGTTTTTCGCTCTCGAACCGGGTGCGCACGCTGGTCTTCACGGTCTCGGCGTCGATGAACGGATTGTAGACGACGAGGAAAAGCTCTTCCGCGATCTCGATGGCAACCTCGCGCACGGCCTCCGGCCAGTCCTCGAACTCGTCGAGGTTGATGCGGAGCATGCGGTTGACCACGAAGTCGGCGGAGATGGAAATATGGGGACCTTTGTGCGGCATTGAGGCGCGCTCCCTCTAGGTTGGAGTGGGAGGAAGCTGCCGACTATAGGGCCTAGCGTTCCGGAACGCAAGTTGAGCGTGCATTTGGTCGGGGTGCCCGGATGCGGTCGGAGTGCCGGATGCGGTCGGGGCGACCGTGGCCAGCCTTGCAGATTGTCCGCCTTCGCTACATCCCGCGCCTGTGCATGAAATACAGTGTCAGCCCCTCGACGAGGACGAAGAGCAACACCGGCACGGCCATGAAGACGAGTGTCAGAAGCGCGGCCAGTGAACGGTCTCCCGACTGCAACACCGGAAAGAGGAAACCGGTGAACGAGGGCACCAGCCCGCCCCCCACGAGGTAGACGAGAAAATAGTCGGAGAAGGCCACGAGAAAGACCACCGACCCGCCCGCCACCACAGCGGGCAGCAGGAGTGGCAGTTCCACGGCCAGCAGGGTGCGCAACGGCCCCGCCCCCAGATTGGCGGCGCAACGGGCGTAGTCCGGCCCCACGGTCTGCCAGCCGACCATGAGGGCCCGCAGCATATACGGAAACGACACCACCGCAAGGACGAGCACTACCGCCACCGTGGTGTCGGCAAGGCCCGACCGGACGAAGACCCCGTACAGTCCGAGGGCGAAGCCCATGGCGGGCAGCAGGGCCGGAGACAGCAACAGTCCCTCTACCAGCGGGCCGGAAGGCACAAGGCCGAAGGCCAGCGCACGGGCGGGCAGCAGACAGACCACGAGGCACAACCCCGTGGTGAGCAGGGCATACCAGACCGACCATGCGAGATGTCGCATCACTACGGGCCCATTGTCCATCAGCCAGAGGACGGTACGCGGGCTGAAATCACGGGGCCACAGGTCGGGCCACGACCACACCGGGGCCGCCACCTGCACCACGAGGGCAAGCAGGGGCAGGACGAACACGGCCACCAGCGCGGCTGTGACCAGCGCGGGGCGCACACTTTCCTGCGACCGGAAACGGGAGTGGGGCAGCCCATGTCCCGTGCGAAGCGCCCCTCCGCCGGCGCGGGGTTCCATCCTCCCGCCCTGCCCTGCCGCTGGAACCGAAGCACCCTCCGCCCCTGTTGCAGACAGAAGCGGCCTCGACAACGACACCTGACGGGCCATGGGCCACTGCCCCCCCATGGACCACCGTCGCCCACGGACATCCGGCACGGATGCGGCCCGCATGGCGGCCCATCGGCATGCGGACGATAGCAGGTCCCCGGAGTGCCGCCAGTCCTGTTGCCGGCCGGACGGATATCCGTCTTGCATCGGGTCTGACGGCAACCGCCCGTCCTGCGCACGGCCCATGACGCGCCCGGTCAGCAGGCCGGAGAGACACCGCCCCTCAAGAAAGGCGTACAGGGCGACGACGCCCACCCCGAAGACGAAGAGTGCCGAAAGCAGGGCCATGGCCGCGGGGCGTCCTGCGAAGTCACCATGGAAGAAGGCGTTGTAGGCGGCTATGCCCGGCATGACGGGCCGGGTCTCGCCAAGGACGAAGGGCACCTCCACGGCCCCCAGCGCGTAGAGGAAGAGTATGACGAGACAGACGCGCAATACCGGGGCCACATGGGGCAACACCACGGCACGGAAGGTTCGCCAGCGCCCGCCGCCCAGCATCCGGCCCATCTCCACGAGGCGCGGGTCGAGACGCCGCAGCGAGGCGACCACCAGCAACATGACGAAGGGGGTCTCCTTCCAGACATAGGCGATGATCATGCCCCATCCGTCACCGCCATAGAGCAATGCCGGAAAGTCGCCCTGCCCCGCTGTCATCCCCAGCGCGTACGACAGCGACGAAAGCACGCCGGACCGGGCGCACACCAGCACCACCAGCCATGCCACGGCGATGTGCGGCAGGATGAGGGGCACACGCGGCAGAAGCCCTGCCCACTGCCAGCGACGGGGCAACCTCCACACGCCATAGGCAGCCACCATGCCCAGCACCACCGAGATGGCGGCAGACAGTCCCGCCACACGAACGCCATAGAGCAGCGAATCCGCCGCCCCGCCGTGCAGCAGGGTGCGCCAGCCATACAACGTGAGTCCCCCTTGAGCGCCACCTGCGGGCACCCCTATGCCCAACGACTGCAACGCCGTCAGCATGACGCCTACGGCGAAGGGCAGCAGCAGGGCGGCCAGTGGGAGCATGGGCAGAAGGCGTCGCATACGGTATCCTTATCGTGCAGGGTAACGGCGGCAGGGCGCGACCGCAAGACGATGCAGCATGGCGAGACGGATGACCCTATCTACGTCTACGCTGAGGCCAGGCGCTTCGCCGCCACCTTGCCAGCGTCGCCCCGAAACGGTAAGCCCTGCCCCGAAACGCACCACCGGAGCCATCATGACGCAGTACACCGTCTATCTCGCCCCCGCAGGCTACGAACAGGACCTCATCGACGAACTGGGCCCGCGTGTCATCGACGTGCGGGGCAGGCTCGTACGGGCCTCGGGCGGCCCACGCCACGCAGCGTGGGCGCAGAACATCTGGCTCGACCCGGTGGAGATGCGCATAGGTTCCATCGGCGATGCGGCGACACGGCTCAAGGGCATCCAGCGCAACTGGTTCCTGCACGCCGTCGACCACCACCGCCGCGCCGCCCTCATCGCCGGGAAGCTGCCGCATGTGAGTGCCAGACCCCATGTCTTCGGCACACCGGCCCCCACCGCCCCGCTGGGTTCGTGGACGTTGTGGGAGCATGACCTTGTCATCGCCTCGGCGCGGTGTTCATCGCCCTTCCCCGACGGCGAGGTGCACTTCGTGGAGAACCGCATCGACCCGCCCACCCGCGCCTACCTCAAACTGTGGGAGACCTTCACCAGACTGGGCGTACAGCCCGCCCCCGGTGAGCTGTGCCTCGACATGGGCAGTTGTCCCGGCGGGTGGACATGGGTTCTCGCCGGACTTGGGGCGCGCGTCTTCAGCGTCGACAAGGCGGACATCGCACCGCACATCGCCGCCATGCCCAACGTGAACGTCTGCACCGGCAGCGCGTTCGGTCTCGACCCGCAGCACGCCGGGGCCGTGGACTGGTTCTTCTCGGACGTCATCTGCTACCCGGACAGGCTTCTCGCCACCGTGCAACGCTGGCTCGAGCGCGGGCAATGCCGCAACTTCGTCTGCACGCTCAAGTTCCAGGCGACCACCGACCACGCCACCGCAGCGGCCTTCGCCGCCATACCGGGGTCGCAACTCTTCCATCTTGCCCACAACAAGCACGAACTGACATGGGTGCTCCTGCGCGACAAGGCGTGACGCCCTCAGGGCACGAACGCCGGAGGACACACGGCAGGATGACAGCACCCCGCTGACCGCCCACGCCAGCACTCCCGTCTGGAAGGCATGCGGCCGCACGTCCATCCGGTCTCACCGACAAGTACACGCACGACCAGATGGGCGGTCAGGTGGGCGGGCAGGCGGACAGGCGGGCAGGTGGACAAGTGGGCAGGCGGACGCGATGGGACGGCATCATGCCGGGGCGTGGCCTGATATATCCCGACACATCCTGACGCATCCGGACGTATCCGGGCGCATCCCGATATCCCCGGCACATCCGGGTGTACCCCGACGCCATCGACGCCAGACCTACCGACGCGCCGCGCGTTGCTGCAACAGGTTGCCAAGGACGATGCAGGCAAGGCCAAGCAGCGTCGTCGGCA
>Ga0302253_1000352_pt1 | contig 40467 bp, 38 predicted proteins | sample AAG_RA_Trp_MG_FD_193537 | JGI IMG/M metagenome (GOLD analysis project Ga0302253, IMG submission 193537) | Enriched activated sludge microbial communities from anaerobic digester in WTTP, New Holstein, Wisconsin, United States - AAG_RA_Trp | ecosystem: Engineered > Bioreactor > Anaerobic >...
AATTTAGGCAGAGCTGTAACTACCGGCCTGGCAATCGGTATAACAGGATTTTTCGCTGGGCCCGGTATATATATAATTGATATTTACGCGCTAACCGACCCATTACTGGCAAGGCAACCGGCTGTACGGTCCGGGAATTGGCGGATAGGGCATTTCAGGCGAGAAATACCGGATGGTTATATCGATTCAATATCCACAGGAAAAAATATTATAAAAGATACTATAATCGCAAACCGGTATGATCAAATTAAGCTTATTACCCGTGGCAACTTATTTGATTCGAGGAGGTTGAGAGCGATTATAAAAGAAATTTTCCGGATTTAGTTTTTTCATAATCTGATCTGTTTGACCATGATATCCAGCCCGATATATTTACCGTCGAATATTGAATAATCGCCATCATAATAAAATTTTCTATCCGGATTTGCGACAAGCAGAATTCGTTTTATCGTGTGATTTCTTAAAACTCCATAAAGATTATTTAAATCATCAGATTTGCAAAGAAAAATCTTTTTGTCGTAAAAAATTGGAGCAAGATCAAGAGCAGTAAAAAATACGTTGCTCACAATCACGTTTTCCGGTCTGGCCGCAATTTCGAAAATGAGTTTAGAAATAATCGATTTTTTCTCGTATAATAAAAAACACGAATAAATTTGTAACAAAAACGACATCACAATTACGCAACACGGTATTGGAATCATCCATTTTTTTAAATTGTTTGATTTAAACCATACAAAAAGATTAGATACCGCTAAAATCCCCATAAGCGGATACAGAATAAGAAGGAATCTGCATCCCCAATTTAATCCTTTGGAATGAGTCAAAGGAGAAAAAATAATATAAAGTACCGCATAGATTATCATCAATAACCATATTATCCGTGAGATTTTATCTTCAGGATTTTCCACAGTTTCTTTTTTTATCCTGAACAAAGAAAAAATAACGAATGGAGCAGCTCCAAATAAACCGTTGGTAAAACCGACAAGCATAAATTTGGCATCAGCTATAAAATAACCGCTAATCAAAATAAACCCGTTTATTAAAGCAAATATACCGGTCATAACAAAAAAAGAAGCCAGGCGTTTTTGTGATATTCGAGGATATATGAAAAATAAAATTGCAAAAGGTAGATTGCCTATAATTGAAAGAATCAAATTTTTGTTGCTTTTCAGCAGAAGATGGCGGAAAACCTCCAGTTTCTCCATCGCGTAACCTGAAATACTTGAGCTGAAAATAGATACCGATGTAACATGGCATCCCATGGGGTTTCCAAATACAATCCACTGGAAAATCCACAGAGGAGAAAGCACGATGCCGACAGCAATATTTAAACAGATAATTTGGCGCCATAATTTCGGGCTGGCTATTAATAAAACAATGGTAAAAACAACAGGAAGGATAACAAGATCGTCTCTGAAATAAACGGATAACCCGCAAAATATCGCGCATAACAAAATATTTATTTGAGTCTTCTCAATAATAAACTTTAAAAAGAAATATACGCTCCAAATTGCAAGGCAGGCTGAGGGAACATGTTCCCAGAAAGTGAGGCTGTAAAACCAGAGTGGAGTACACAGAGATATGCAAAATACAGATAAAATACGTACTTCTTTTGCTGAATGTATTAAACCGGCTATTCTCCATATAGCGGGCAACATCAGAAACGCACTTAAAAGCGGAATAATATAAAGGCCTCGAAAACCAAACAACAGGAAAAAAATAGATGAAAGCGCGATAAATAGATTGGAGAATACACCATAAACTTTATCTCCGATTTGAGAAAAAAACGGAGATACTGTCGGAGCGTATTTTAAAGAAGAAATCACTTCTTCTGACGGGATTTTTATAGCAAGGTTTTTAAAATCTGACACGATAAGGCTTTTCATCTGAATGAATTTACAGCCGTTATCGCAAATCCAGAATCCCTTTGCCGGCATAATAAAAAATGTAATTACATATATTGCGGCAATAATTAAAAAGACATATAAAGGTTTCGACTTCAAAATAGAATTCAGTTTCATTTGTTGGCGTCTCGTTATTAATAATTATATATGAATTGATTGATACTGAATTGTGAACCGTCAGATCTTATTATCTATTGATATATAGATAATAACGTAATATAAAAAATAATGCTAATAAATTATGAAGGATAGGTCATATTTATGTTTTAGAATTTTCATAAAAAGCGATGAATCATAAAAATTCATATAACCTTTTTTATGTAGTGTTTCAAGTCAGTCAATTAAAAAGTTATTTTCTAAGGGGAAGTACTATAAATACCCAAAAAAAATCCGTACTTTTGCATTGCTGAGTGAAACAATAACGAATCGATCAAGAACAGAGCAATTTCATGCACAGTATCGATTGCTCCACCAAATGGGATTTGCTGGGAAAAATTTTGATAAACCTCAAAATACCAACTATTTCCAGAGGTTCAAAGTTTGCTCCGTCGAAATAAATTTGAGCAGGGAATATAAAATTCTGTATTCTCTGCTTTATTTTTATACACGACTTTCTCCATATATCCGATAAATTTGTTAAAAAATATTTACTGAATTTTACGTATTCCTCTAAATCGTTATCGACACTTTTTTCCTGTGCACAGGATTCCTCAAGAACCAGTATTTCTTTCTGAATCCATTCCGCCTGCTCTTTATATGTTCTATCGTCGATGACATTACGCAGAAGTTTTTTTACAAGGTTATCCTTCATCTGCCGTAATTCCGTGAGCCGTGCTTTGTCTTGCTTGAGCCGAATCTTCTTATCCTGATTCTTTTCTTTCCAGTAAGTAACAAGTTTATATTCGAATAATTCCATAAGTTCAGGCAGTGGCTGAAAATTACTCAGATACTCACAGAACTTTTCTTCGATATCATCTCGCTTAATCATCGGGAGACAATTATTCTTCCAACACCAGTAATAAGCGACCTTTGTTGTGTGTCCCTGGCATATGCTCGCCGTCAGCGGATAATGACATTCGGGACACAACACGAATCCACGTAACGGAAAATCAGGATTAACTTTATTTTTCAGAACAAGTGACGGCTTATCACCTGATAAAATCTTCTGCACGTTAAAAAATGTTTCTCTAGATATGAGCGGTTCGTGGAGTCCTTCAATCAGTTCAGGATACCATGATGTTTTTATAAGTCCGGCGTATGTCGGATTACGCAAAATTCTGTTCAAAGTTTGTTTTGCTACTTTAAAGCCTTTTCGGGAAAGAATATCTCGCACCTCTTTTTGAGTATAATATCCTTTTTCTATAAGTTCGAATGCCTCTTTTATAAACACGCTTTTCGACGAAGGGCACAGAATCGGTTTGCGCAAATTATCTTTCGTGAACTGATAGCCGACCGGAGGATTCCAACACCAGCGACCATCTTTTACCGCTTTTTTCATAACATCTTTTATGCGTCGTGATTTGCTGTTATTGTCATATTCAGCCTGAGCCGAGATAATCGACGTGATAAACTTTCCTTCCGGTGACTCGTCGATATTTTCTGTGACAGATTCAATCTTAATTCCCATCAGATTAAAATCATAAAAGAAATTTAAAGTGTCACGCTGATTTCTGGATAAGCGATCGAGCTTATAAACGATCAGAATATCAATATCCGACGCATTATTTTTCGCGAAAGCGTTAAGTAGTTGAAGTTGAGTTCGTTTCAGAGTTTTTGCGCTTTGACCTCGTTCAACGAAAGTTTTTAGAACATTGTATCCTTGCTTCTGTGCGTAACCTGTACAATATTCTTCTTGTGCTTCTAAGCTGAATCCGGTTTCTGCCTGTTCCTGAGTAGATACCCTGCAATAGATTATAGCGTTCATCCTGCCCCCTGTTTTCGTTTTAGAATTTATTATTTTTATATATCTGATTTATCACAATATTTTTTATCTGACAATCTTTTTTGCTTCATGTATGCCATATAAGATAGCTCTGCGAATTGTTTGAGCTCTCGGGATAATTGATCGGTTCTTTGCTCGGTGTATCCGTGTTTTTCTCTTAATGTTTGGAGAATTTCATTTAACGGACGCATCGTTTGAGCCTCCATTGGGAAAGAAATCCCGGATATCACAGTCATAATATTTAGCAATAAGAAACAGATGTTTTAAGTTGAAATGTTTACCGTGTGTGAGGTTTTCGGCTGAGTTGTAGAATGATGTGGAATTGTGACCTAGCGCATCATAAGCGAGGTCTTCAACAGTCTTTTTCTCCATGTTTCGCTTGCGCTGAACATTTCTGGCGACTGTCCGCAAAAAATTCGCATATGAGTGATGAGTTTCTAAATCAAACAAATCCATAATGGCGCATTATGTATTGTTCTTTGAATAAACACATTCACCCATAGGTGCTTGTCTTATCAAAAAAGATTTATTTTAATTCCCTTGTATGGGAAAACCGCTTGGATTTTTCTTCGGTATGGTTGTGGGTATCAAATAGTCAAGTCGAGAATGGGTCACCCCATAACTCGTCGGAGACTTGACGGGGTTTTCGTCTATTACCCTGAAATCATGGCAATACTTTTCCAGTTGGAAGGAATATCCATGATGCTCAACACGCTGTCTATTCTTTGGGTCGGCAGATTACCTATTGCTCTATCAGGCTGTTGATTCCGACGCTTAACTAAGATTGCACAGGGTAAATCGGGAGGTTTGCCCTGTGCAATCTTGGATTAAGGTGGAAAATGACCGACTCTTACCAATGCAAAATCAGCGAAGGCAAACATACCAGCCGTATTGCCATCTTGACTTATCTTGCTAATGGCGGAGTGGTTGTCCTGATTCCCATACTGTGATTAACGATAAAACACACGAAAGGGAATTAAGATGTCATTAATAGCAACAGTAACGGCTCAGGGGAGATTATTAGAGGTCAAAGTCAAAGGGTATCAATCACGGAACAAAACGTCAGGCGGAAACAAAAAAGCGATCAAAGAATTCACACCAAGAAGCCGAGTCCGGCTTTTAAAACTCGTATCACGGCTCGATATCTCAAAAGAAAAATATCCGGTATTTATTACCCTCACATTTGCGCAAAAATACCCATCACCACAGCAAGCGAAAGAATACATGAGGCTTTTTGTGCGGAAACTCAATCGGCGGTCGTCCCGTGAAGTGTCGGCAATCTGGAGATTAGAGTTTCAGGAACGTGGAGCGCCTCATTTTCATTTAATCGTGTTTGGTCTGGATTACATCAAAAAAGAGCTTGTCTCGGAACTCTGGGGCGATACCATATCAAAAGAATACTGGGACGGCGAGCGTCCGCCGTTTACCCGGATAGAAGGCGTTCAGCAACACCGGAAAATGATTTATTACGTATCGAAGTACGTAGCAAAGGCGGATCCGAAGCCCGAAGGGCAAGGTTCCGCCTGTGGGTTTAACAGTGTGCTATATATGGACGTTATAGGTCGGTTCTGGGGAATAATCAAAAGAAATATCCTCCCCATGGCAGAGATAAAAAGAATAGTAAACGAAATTGGTTTCTGGTTAGATGAATTGCGAAATCTATGCAAAGAATTTTATCCATGGATAAATGATGACGTGGCAGGTTTTCATGTTTATATGGATAGACCGGATAATATTATAAATATTGTTCATAAAATGATAAATAATAATATAAGATCGTTTGAAATATTAGCTCATCCTTAGGAGTATTGGGAAAAACGAAACTGTCAGAAAAATATTTAATACTATTATTGCGTATCTCGATTTTGCAAATATGTAATTAGCATAGTTCTATTTCGTTCTTTTTTATTCCTTAAAAGATATAATAACTCTCCACAAATATTTAAAAATAAGTTTGTTGCGAAAACCAATTTTAGGTGTTATATTATATAGTATAAGAATAAAATTAAAATATTTCTGCAATTTTCGGGAGGCAGTTATGAAAAAACTATCTTTAATTTCTGCGATTATATTTCTGTTTGCATGTCAGGGATATTCTGCTGTTACCACAATAGACGGTGCAATAACGCTTGATTTCTATGAGGATACGCAATTCGGCAATAACCGATGGATATTGGACATTACTTTAAATGATATTGGCGGTGGAATTGAATCAGTTTATTTTGACCTGCAAATACATAACGTAGGAATGACCTATGCTAATGAATATAATTTCCCTGAAGGAGGTACTCAGCTTTTAAATGTTGGAGTAATACCAACCGGGACTTTTCCAAACTATTTTAATATACCTCATATTGATTCTTTTGGGGAAGTACCACTAAATGCAAATTATATTCTTTATGCTATGCCATCGAATATGTTGATTCCGTTATCCCCTCCATATGGAACACCTATTTATGATGAATTTGATGTAGTGCTATTTTATGCAAATAGTAGTGGATTAAACAGAAATGAAACATTAACTCTACATGGTCCTATTGCATTTGAACCGGTTCCTGAACCTACTGGTATGTGCTTGTTTGTATTAGGTGCTTTCTTTCTGAAATTTTTAATATAAAACTTTAATATAAGGAGACTTTTATGAATAGGCGACTTATTGTATTTTTTATGGTTTCCTTGAGTATATTTTGCTCAGGAATTTCTTATTCATCAGTTACCACATTTGATGGGGCGATTACCCTTGATCTTTATGAAGATACGCAATCGGGAGATGGCAGATGGATACTGGATTTTACTGTGAATGGTACTATTGAACCCAGTCCTGATAGTGTTTATTTTAGTTTGAAATCAACTAATATGAGCATAAATTTTTATAATCAGTATAATAATCTTGATTCAAATTATTTTGGTATCACAGAATATAGTCTTGTCGATGAAAATGGACTTCCGATGGTATTTCAGCAGTATATTTATACAGACTCAACCGATTTGCCGACTCCTGAAGGCACAATGTTTAGATTTTATGCGTTGCCGAGCCAGCAAGGAGAACCAATAATTGGTACTTTTAATTTATTATTGGGATGGGGAAGTTCTCATAATAACCTTGCAAGTCAAAACATACAATTAACCGGGCCTATTGGATTTGCTGCGGTTCCTGAACCCGCTGGTATGTGCTTGTTTGCATTGGGTGCTTTCTTTCTGAAATTTTTGATAAAAAGAAAATAAAAAATTCAAAAAATTAATCAAAGGGAGATTTTATGAAGAAAGGAATTTTTCTGTCTTTTCTTGGAGGTATTTTATTGCTTTTATCCGGTTCTTTATTTTCTCAAACATTTGATCAGGACAGTACTCAGGATAAAGATTTGAAATTTGAAAAAGGCAGAAAAATTTCCGGTGGACAGGGAGTAATGTCTCTGAAATCTCGTGCTGTTGAGTTCAGGAAAGAAGATTTTTTGTTGAATCTGTCAAGAAGTCAAAAATCCAAGTCTATTTATTTCAAGCTGAATGAGCCTGTTTCAAAAGCAGTTATGAAAAAATTGAAGGATCAGGGAATAAAAATTAAAAGTTTTGTTTCCGACAGCACATATATTGCGGAGGTAAATACGGAAAAATTAGATGCTCTCAAAAATACGAACTTTATCCATGGATTTGCCGAAATTGATATCGCAGATAAGATGTCCGAACGGGTCTATAAGAAAAAATTTGGTGATTATGCAAAAGACGGAAATTATGTAAAAGTTGTTGTCAGCTTTTATGAAGATGTTATTTATGACGATGCGGTAAGTCTGGTAAGGTCTGTTGGTGGAATAGTTGAATCAGAAAAATTTTCACGGACAAATAAATTGGTGATCTCGATTCATCCTGATGGTTTGACTGAACTTAGTGAGTTGGGCATAGTAAAATACATTGATGAGATTCCCCCGCCTCCGAAAACAGACAATATAGATGCGGGAAAATTATCTGAAGTATTTTGGGATAATGAAGGGAATACAATTTCAGGACTTTTTGATCAGGATTTCAGAGTAAATCCGCCAGTGCCTTACGTATTGAAGGGGGCTGGAATAAATGTGGCCGTAAAAGACGGTGGTGTGATATATTCTCATTCTGATTTCACCGGAAGGCTTGATATTGTCGATGAAGATTCTGTACAACTCCATCCCACACATGTTGCAGGTACCATAGGAGCAGAGTTAAGCATTAATGATAATGACGGTAATACCGGAGGTATGGCTGAATTCGTGCATTTGTATTCATATAGTTATAATGTTGATGGGAACAATCCGCCTGTTGAAGAAACAGAATATACGGTAGATTATGTGAATGCGGTAACAATGCATTCAGCGTTTATAATAAACAACTCATGGGGACATGATATTGACCAAGAGCACAAAGATGTATTAGGCGATTATACCATTTGGGCAGAAGATATCGATGACTTTATATATGATTATTACGATAACGATGCCCTTTTAACCAAATCGGCAGGTAACAATAGAGAACTTTTTTATGCAGATTGTGAAGGTTATTGCACGATGGATGATCTTGCATGTACTAAAAATACAGTGGTAGTAGGTTCTGTAGGCAATACCGAAGCTGATAATGAAATTTCAGATTTCAGCAGTTGTGGACCTGCGGATGATGGGAGAATAAAGCCGGATGTTGTTGCCGACGGTTTTGAATTAACCTCGACTATTTATGTTAATAGCGGTGGTCAAAATGTAGATGCTTATAATAACATAGTCAATTGCGGGCATACATATGAATGGCAACATATCTCTACCTGTAAGAAATATTGGAAAGGAACTTCTATGTCCTGCCCTGTGGTAACCGGTATTTGTGCGCTGATTCACGAAGCATATATGGATATGTACGAAGAGTACCCGACTGCTGATATAGTCAAAGCGCTGTTATGTAATTTTGCTAAGGATTTGGGTAAAAAAGGTCCTGATTTTGCCTATGGCTTCGGGCTGGTTAATGCAAAGAAATGTATTGATGCGATTGAAGATATTGATGCAGGTGGGCATATCGTTACAGGAATTATTGAAGAATCAGGCGATTATATGGAATTTCAGTTCACTGTAGGTTCAGGGGAAACCGACAATGAAACTGTTACTCTTGCGTGGATTGATCCCGCCGCTAATCCAGCGGCTACAAATGCGATTGTGAATGATCTTGATATATCGGTTTCAGGCACGGGATTTTATAGTCCATTTTATTACAAAGAATACAACGATGCACCCGGTATTGATGTGCCGGAACCAACCGTTGATCCCACGACATCCGCAAAAATCGGGTCTAATAGATATGATACTGTCGAGCAAGTGTTAATGGAACCGGATAATACTACCGGCGAAATACCGGCAGGAAATTATACAATGACGGTATCTGGTTTCAGTGTACCGATATTTGATCAGCGGTTTGCTGTGGTAAGTTCTCTTGTATTCAACAGGTTTCAATTCAATAATTTAAAAATAAAAGATAGAGATGGCAACTGGGTATCTAATCCGAAAAATGTTTATATAAACAATCCTGATTTACGGCTGATGTTCTCCGATTTGGGAGACGGTTTTAATCCTGCAAACTTAACCATTCAATATCAGTACAGTTCAGATGGAGGAACAAATTGGTCGGCATGGATAAATGTAAATGGTATATATGCGAATAAAGAATGTACTCAGTCGTGCTATAATCCGCATAAAGGGGTAGCTTACGCAAAAGTTCTGCAAGTAAATTTTATAGGTGCAACATATGGGAGTAACAAAATAAAATTCAAACTTACATATAGCGGTCAGACAAATTACAGCAGGGAATATATTGTTATGCCATATAATTATTATTTCGTTGCTCCATCCGGCAATGATACCACTAACACAGGATCAAAATTAAATCCATGGAAAACAATAAGCCATGCTTTAGATACAGTTAACAGAAGTGCAGATTTGCCAGCAATAATACAGGTACAACGGGGAACTTATTCAGAAAATATTATTTTGAGAAACCATGCTCATTTATATGGTGGATACGACACATCATGGGCTACGAGGGAGCTAAAAAACGAAACCAATATGACAGTGATTCAGGGAACTGGAACAACGCATGTTGTCGCTGGGGCGAATAGCTCAACGCTGGACGGTTTTGTCATAAAAGGAGGTAAAGATACAAAAGGAGGCGGAATATATCTGGATGAAACATCTCCAACAATAACGAATTGCATTATAAAGACAAATACTGCCGAGAATGCTTCTGGTGATGCGAAGGGTGGTGGTATCTATGCCTTTGTCTCTTATTCTTTGATAAAAGATTGTATAATTGATATAAATACCGCAAAAGCCACTCAAGGATATTGTTATGCGATGGGAGGTGGAGTATATCTTGAATCTTCCTATGTTAAGTTTGAAAATTGTATAATACAATCAAATCGGGCAGAAGTAACTGCACCAAGTAATCCGGGTCAATCCTATGGGGGCGGAATATATGCGGTATTTGATGATTCTTCCATAAAAAACACATTGATAAAAAGCAACACAGCTACTTCACCAAACGCTGGATTTGGAGGAGGTATATTTATTAATGGTGCTGATGAAGTTGATTCTTCTACAACCAAAATACTTGGATGTAGACTTTATTCTAATTCTGGTCAAGGAGGAATATTTTGCAATTATTCTAATGATGTAATTATTACAAATTGTACACTTTATGGAAATGGTATAGTAGGTATGCAATTAAATGGCGAATGTGCTTATGTTACAAATACTATCATCTGGAATAATACTTACGATTTGTATGGAACACTAAGCTCATCGAAAATAACTTATTGCTGTATTGAGGATGGAAACTTTGATGGTATTAATGGAAATATTAACGATAATCCACAATTCAAAAGTGCGGGAACAGGAGATTTTAGAATTAAAAACGATTCACCTTGTATTGATGCAGGGAACGATGGGGCACCCGGGCTTGCCTTGTTGGAGCGAGATTTTCAAAATCAGGAACGTATATTTGAATTCGATAATTCCGGTACTCAAAGCGTTGACATCGGTGCGGATGAATATGTATTCGGGTTTGCGTCACCTAATGGATTTGCAATGGATAATGATGGAGTTAATCTGACATGGGAAAGCCTTTCAGGAAAGGTATATTATATCGAGTATACGGAAGATGACCTTGGTGATTCACCAACATGGACACAAGTACAGCTTGATAATGAAGGAATTGTCGGTTTGAATGAAACGACATCATGGAAAGATGACGGTTCTGAGATTACACCTTCATATGATGACCAGTCGGTAATAAAGAGATTTTACAGAGTATTTTTTAAGAATTAAATTGACTGCATTAAGATTATATCGTTTAATTTGAACTATGCGCTTTTTAACCATCTTTGAAATTCATAAATAACCTTTAAATCATTGGATAGGGTGTTCAAAGTTTGGATGGTTGGGCCCACCATTGAGTTGAGTGAAACTTTTGATGAATGAGAAAAGCCTGTCTGAGATAATCAGATGGGCTTTTTTTATATCATTCTGCCGTAAAGAGAAATGCGTAATTTATTCTGGATTTGTCTGTCAAAACATACGGACTCATTGATCATAGAAATTGCGCAAAAATTGCCAAAAAACAGGCAGAGAGAGCGTATCCTCTCCCCATCTTACGGACTCACCATACTGCGTCCTTAAGATTCCAATGTCTTTATAGCAACGAGTTACAAAAAGCAAAATCCAGATCAGTTCGAATCTCGTTTGCGAAGCATACAATACTGAGAGCGAAAAAGGATGAGATGAATCCGTAAATATAATAAAATATATTACTTACAATTGTGCAGACAGCGATTCCACAATCATGAATCAGATTGTTTTTTTCTTGCGTGGATGTTCCTAAAAAAAACATCTCCCGAAATATTTAAGAAATCACTCGATTGATAAGAAAATGTCAAAACTCAAATTCTTTTCTCTGCTCTTTCCAACCAAGCGGGATTTGTGCTGTTAGGGTGCGGAGAGATAAACCTGCGGGTTCCTGTCCATTTAGTATTGTTTCGATAAAAATTGGGCAAATGATCTGTTTTATGGATGGATTAATTTTACTTTACCGTTCTCCCATACAGCAAGAGGACGTCCGGTTTTTTTATGGTTCTCGACGACTTCCGCCACAGCCTCTTTAAGTGCCTGTTCAGCTTTTTCTTCCAAAGATTTCTTTTTTTTCATATTTCTACTCCAATATTTTTTATAATTTTCAAAAATAAATCCTTATCAACAATAGTCATGTTAGCATTTTTCTCATATGCAATAAGTGTAGGTTTAAGTCCTGCATTATCAAAAAACATCCATGAGTCTACTATATACCTGTATATCTTAAACAAATTTGAAATACTGCGTGAAAAACGACGACGTACATCTTGTGCAGGAACATTATGTCCCCCTGCAGATACTCTTTCCTTGATCCGTGCCAAAGCGAGCTGAGAACTAGGGACCCACAAAAAGAAAAGGTGAAGCTGGTACCCAGCATCTTTTAGTTCTTTGAAATGTTTCTGATAAATTTTTCCTGATAAAGTAGTTTCAAAGGCAAAATCAAATCCTTTATTTTTATATTCTATGATTTGTTCTAATACGAGTCTACCTGCTTTAATTGCGGCTTGTTGTGGAGCAAAAGGTGATAATCCCTGAGAAATTAGATCAGCATTGATAAATTGCGGACATTTAATATATTCAGGTAAAAATTTATTTGCAAATGTAGTTTTACCAGCTCCATTTGGCCCTGCTATTATATATGCGTTTTTGAATTCCATATTTATAATATTTTGGTTATTAAGTTAAATTCTTCGATCTATTTTCATCTATATAGAATAGCATAATTTCAGGTAACGAGATATATTATTTAGATAATTATTTTGAAATCCCAAATTTTTGTCCTTGCTCTTTCCAACTGAGCGGGATTTGAGAAGTGAGGGTGCGGAGCGATAATCCGGAGGGTTCATCACCTCTAACAATGGCTTCGATTATGGCAGGGGAGAGCAGTGTCAGACGAAGAATTCGTCCGACAAATGAGGCATCCAAATTGAGCGATCTGTCAAGATCAGCTACGGAGGAAACTTTGCCGGATTCGAGCATATCTTTCCATAAATAAGCTCTGGCAACTGCGATTATTAACGCATCCTGCGGCTTTGATTCTGTGTCAGATGATTCAAAACCATCAGGTAGAATTATCTCTTTTCTTCCGCCAATACGCTTAAATTTCATAGGTATTCGGATGAGGATGCAATTATCTTTGTATAATAGTTTTGCCTTATTCATATAACTTTGCTCGCAAATTCGTTTTTATCAGATATAGTTTCTTGAGATACATCTAATTCAGATACAAGAGAATTAAGCCCATCAGTTTTTACCAGTATATCAATGCCATTTTTATAAACAATAACCTTATTGATAAGAAGCTGGATTATTCTTTCCTGTTCCGCTGGGAAAAGTTCATCCCATATTGGTGCAATATCATTAAAAACAGCAAATATCTCTGATTCATTCGGGTAAATGGTTTCAAGGATTGATAATTCTCCGGTGATTTTGTCCAGATATTCTTTAATTTGATAGTATTCGCCACTATTATTTTTTATGTCTGCAGATAAGAGTTTCCTATCAAATTCTTTCTTTTTGGCTTTTAACTGCTCTACTTCATGAGAATTTATTTGTTTTGCGGATTTAATCGTTCTGGAAATAATTTCAGGCGACTTAAAAATCTTTTTCAACTGTTCTATAACAGCGTTTTCGATGTCACCGGCAGGTACAGTTTTTACCGGGCAGGAATCGTATCCATTTTTTGATGCCTGAATACATTGATAATATCTATATATCCGTTCTTTTTTTCGGGTATAGGTCAATCCCATCGATCCGCCACAATTACCGCATTTTATAACACCCCTTAAAATACCATGAGTTTTAGAACGGGTCTTGGCACCTCTTGATCTTGAGTTTTCTTTGAATATTTCATGGACTTTATCCCATAGTTCCTGTGAAATGATTGGCTCATGCTCACCTGGAAATATTTTTTCTTTATGAACCACTTCACCAATATAAATAGGGTTATTTAATAACCGATATATGTGATTCTTGTTCCAGTTTTGTCCGTTATGCAGAATACCTTTTTTTGTAACCCACGATTTTGTCTTATATCCTTTTTGATTTAATTCTTTAACGAGATTCAATCCTGAGCGTATCTGGATAAACCGTTTAAAGATAAACCTGACCAACTGAGACTCATCCTCATTTACTACCAGTTTTTTTCTTTTTGGGTCGATATCATAACCGAGTACAGGCATGCCTCCGGTATACATTCCTTTTCTTTTCAATGCGGCAACCTTGTCCCGTATTCGTTCCGCAATTACTTCCCTTTCAAATTGAGCGAAACTAAGCAGGATGTTTAAGGTAAGTCTCCCCATAGAAGAAGTAGTGTTAAATGATTGAGTAACGCTCACAAATGATACATGATGCTGCTCAAACAAATCCATTATCTTACAGAAATCTGTCAGCGACCGGGATAGTCGGTCAACCTTATATACTACAACACAATCTATTTTTCGGTTCTCAATATCAATAAGAAGTCTTTGTAGTGCTGGACGAATCATTGAACCGCCTGAAAATCCACCGTCATCGTATCGGTCAGATACAATATACCATCCTTCATGGCGTTGACTCAGGATATACGATTCAGCAGATTCTCTCTGTGCATCAAGACTATTGAATTCCTGATCCAATCCTTCTTCTGTAGATTTTCTTGTATATATCGCGCATCTAATCTTTTTTAACGGTTGAGATGATATATTTCTATCTTTTGTCATCGTGGTCTCCTCGAGTATTTCTCAGACCAAAAAACGCCGGGCCATTCCATCTTGTCCCGGTTATAGCTCTGGCAATTGCCGATAATGAATGATATTTGCGTCCTTCAAACTCGAATCCGTCATTTATTATAGTCACTTCGTATCTAATTCCTTTGTATTCTCTGATTAGCCGTGTCCCTATTACCGGAATTTCTTTTTTGTGTTTTTTATTGACGGATTTGTCCGGCATACCGGATTCATTAAATCCGTTCTCTTGCAGAATGATTTTCATTTTATGCCGTGCTAATTCTGATAAACCGCCAAAATGAATTTCTTGTATTCGATAAGCCAATCTTTTGATCAGAAAATTTCTGTTATATTCTGGAGGATCTGTGGAATACAAAACTTTCCATTTTTCTTTGAGATTATCGAAACTAAGTTCTGATAATTCTGTAATTTGTTTTAAAATTGATGATTTCATAGTCTACCCTCACTGATTCTGTTATCATCACAATGAAGGCTTATTTCTCTCGACAAGTCAATAGAATACCCATGATTTTTTCGATATTGTTGATGTCGCATTTTGTATCTCAAGAAACCTATTGCCAGAATATCAGCGATTTCCTGAATATGATCATGTAAATAAGTTTTTTTCGTAATATTTTCAGAATTAGTTTTATTTATCATATCTCTTCATTAGAATTAGTTAAGTCTTTGAGGCCTATCCCTTGCCAGTAGTATTTACCTTTTAAATTACCGGCAGTCCCTTTTAGTCTGTTAAATCCTTTATGAAATAAGTAATCGTTGAATTCTTTTTTTCGTATACGCATATCAGAATTTTTACAGAAAACCTCATATAATTCCGAAGCGGATGCTTTGCAATTAGGCTGTAGGACACAAAATTCGTTTAGGAACGAGCCGATTACGTCTTCAGATACTTTGTACTGACTTGTAGCTTTTTTTACGGCATCCGGTTCATCGAATCCTTCTTCAAGCAATTTTGAGTATCCATCAACCGCCCAAGCCAAAATACCCGAAAACTCAGGATAAAGATAAGTTTCTTTATAATGCTCAATTTTGTTCTTACCTTCAAACTGATGTACGAATGGAATGAGCTTTATACGCCTCCAAATACCATCATCCGTCCCCCGAATTGTAGGTTTACAGTTTGTTGATAGAAATATTTTGCCTGTAGGTTCGAACTCAAAGAATTCTCTATGCAGAAATCTAGCTACAATAGGTTCCGTGCTGGTTAATTGTTTGATAAGCGGTTCATCAAGTATTTTAGCTTGGCCGGTTTCTGAAGCCGAAATAAATCGTGCTCCTTTAAGCCGTGCGACATCGTTTGGTATTTCATTGTCTTGTTTTGAGATCAATGTGGCAGTTGGGGTTGAAGTTGCGTATGAGCCAAGCATTTTCTCAATTGTATGAACCAGCGTCGATTTGCCATTGGAACCTTTACCATACAATATAAAAAACATCTGATAAGACACATCACCGGTTAAAGCATATCCTACAGCTTTCTGATAAAAGAAATAACCTCTTTGTCACCTTTAAAAATTATATTGATAAATTCAAGCCAGTTAGGACATTGTGCACTTGGATCGTAATAAGTTGCGCATAACTTTGTAATGAACATTGATGAAGAATGAGGTATTAATTCGCCTGTTTTAAGATTAACTACCCCATTCTGGCAATTAAGCAAATAAGGTTCTGAATCGAACTGGGAAGATTTACCCGATACATTTTCATACGAGCGAGCGACATTTGTCATCGCGTTTAATTTCGCTTCGTTCCCTGATTGCCTGATATGTTTTTGAAATAGAGTTTGTGTATCTTCATCAAAACCATCTAACAGATCATAGAATGAGTTTACTGTCTCTCGCGATAACCTGATAATTTTATAAGTCTGGTCGAGTTCCCACACATTACCGTTCCATATATACCATCCTCCAAGATTATCACAATTTTTTATATACTGCCCATACTGCTTGACAAAAAGACGTGCGTTCCAGTCATCATTGAAAAACCCTTCCAGATCAAATTGTACCAAATTTTTGTTCAATACACTGTTTTGAGATATCTGATCCAATAATTTTTGCATATTGCCCGAATTTTTTCTTTTTATGGAAACATCAATTCCATACTTTTCTCTGGCAATTTTTACTGTATCTTTAAACAATTTATTCCGTAACTTTTTTGGTTTAGCTTCGGAGCATTCAATTATCTTCTCCAACACAGCAATAAGATATAATGGACCTCCACCTGATTGACATCGGAAACAATGCCATCTATTTCCAGTCGGATCAATAACAAGATTCCCGCCGTTTTTTGAACCGTGAATAGGATGAGCACAGGTTAATCGGCTTCCTACTTTTTTAGTCTGCAATCCGAATGTATTAATAACCTGCATGATATCGATATTAAGATTATCGTATTGGTAATCGACTGGTGCCTCAAATTTTGCATGGTTAATTTCTTCTTCATCAAAATTATCCACAACGATATCTTTATCTGAAAATGATCTGAGCGTATCTAAAATTTTGTTCCCATTGCATTCCGCTACTGGTAAATCTTTATATACTTCATATTTTGTTTTTGTTTCTGGATGAATTGAACCGGGACCAATAACCTGTGATCCGAACGAAATAATTTCGCCATAATGAATTTTACTTTTCTCTTTGCAAGTTTCGAGCACTACCTTCTTTTTAATATCGTTACATAAATAATAGAAATGAAACCCTTTTCCGGGTGTCTTTACTGTGAAAGTTGGTGGTAGGTTTTTTTCAACCGCCTGAGTTGAATCAGGATGATCGGCATCAATTACGATAAGATCACCGTAGCCACCAATAACGCCGTAATTGCAAGATGTTTTGATCCATTGTTCGATCTGATTACAGGAATACGGGTGTTTCTGCCATTCTTTCTCAAACGGATTTTTTGTTGCATATTTAACTTTAGCAAACCCGAATCTTTCATCTTTAAGTTGATCAGGAATCATTTCTCACACCTTTTGAATGGTATTTCATGGCACAACCAGCTTAGTAATCTTTTTATGTTCATATTTATTCTCTTAACCCTGCTGTTTCTCAAAAATTTGTTATATTTTCATTCTATTATACGAATTCATAGTGACGCAATATGCTCAATACCAACTTTTGGTAAATTAATAAAATTTTTTTGTATATAGAGATACAAGCGATATTTTCAAAAAAATCTCCAAAAAAATTTTGATTTTCACGAACTTTACTAAGAGATTGCTATCTTTACCTTATACATACCCAAAAGACTTAAAAACCGTCGCAAAGTTTTTATGTTTCTCTATCTATACATACAGATTTCATATTGAATTTTTCGCATTTAATCTCAAATTGTTAATATAACTGAAATTTCTTTCATATATACTCACAACTTTTTTATGAAACTTTTCGCAAAAAAATTTTATATTTATGATTTTTTTTATTTTTCACAAAGATTGAGATCATTAGCTTTCATGAGATAAGTTCTTATCAGTACACACGGTGAATAAAATTAATTGTGGCGAAGTAAACTTCTGCAGGCTTACACCCATGAACTCTGTTTGTCCGCTTAAAGGAGGTTTCCATCTAAGGGTTTGCGACTTTAGTATTATGAAAGTATCAATATCGCAATAAAAACAAACACAGTTATGTTAACGATGGATTCTGTGATATGAAATGAGCATTTTTGGCAGAGGATCCTGAATTTTAATCGTAGATTGATAATTTTTTCCACCAGTATAAAATTTTCAACCCGATTTTTCACCGCCATAAGTAACTATAATTACGATATATACAAATTAATAGTATGCCAAAAGTGGAAAAGTGGAAAAAATTCCTATTATTTTCTATATATTTTTTATTTTTTTATTTTTTATTTTTTCTACACGTACAATAGTAAAAAATTTCCACTTTTCCACCACCGACCTTAACTAACGGTATATCAACAATATCTGACGGTGGAAAATTTTTAGGCGGTGAAAAAAAAGGGTATGTTTTTAAAACACAACATCGTATGTCAATATATTATGGTGTATATATGCATTATAATATTTTATTTATCAATGTGCTTTATATATAGTACAGAGTTGTAAGTCGTTGATAATACGGGTCCTTCTTGGGTGGGAGGCTTATGCGGGTATTCAAGGTGCACTTTGTCAGTGATCTAAAAAATAAATATCGTATTCCTATTCCTAAAAATAGAGGTAAAAATGTGAAAAACAAGCTCAAAACCGGAGGTAAAAGAGCAAAAAAATAGGAACTGACCTAAATTCAAATATTCCTGACCGTAGCGTTTTTTTTGATCAAACTTCGCTCGTTCGCTTACGCGGGTACCTTCCATACAAGCTTACGCATTTAATATTACGAAGGTATTACTAAATAATATTTAATAATGGACAAAGAATAATGCATATGTTACTCTGAATAAAGTGAATACTAATGTTGTCCTAATTATTGAATTTCATTGAAATAATAACATTACTATGTGTTTAAAAAGTTAAATAATGATTTATTCTTACTTGCATGGAAAATATGATAAATGGATTAAAGCTGACAACATAATCTATTAACATAATTTTTTATATTTATTAAATATCTTTAATTACGCAATTCTCTTATATAGAGATCCAAATTAATGAAGAAGATAAAATATCTTTTGCTTTCTTTTGAATCGTTGCAGATGAATTCGTTCGATGTGCCGAAATTCAGAGGGTATCTTGCGCATAAGTATAGTAACTTCGATTTAATTCACAATCATCTGGAGAACGGCCGTTTTCGGTATTCGTATCCAAGCATTCAGTTCAAGGTTATCGGCAAAACTCCCGCCATAGTCGCTCTTGAAGAAGGTATTGACGTTATAAAAAAAGTGTTTCTGGAAATTGACGAGATAATGATTTCCGGCAAATCCCATCGGTCTACGGAGAAGTCCATAATAATCAAGTCCGCTGATCTTGGTGAGTGTGAGGAGGTTAATGAGTATAGTTTCATTAGCCCCTGGATGGCGCTTAATCAGGATAACCACGCTGAGTATATGAGGTTGAACAGGATTGAGCGCGAGGAGTTTTTAGAGCGGATACTTATCGGCAACATAAAATCTATATGCAAGGGGTTTGGGTACTGGATTCCCGATGCCGGTTCGATCCGTGTGCGGTCGCGGTTGAATTCTGTCGCGCGTAATTTCAAGGATCTGCGGATGGAGTGTTTTGCCGGCAGTTTCCGGACTAATTTCCGGTTGCCTGATTATCTCGGGTTGGGCAAACAAACCGCCCGCGGTTTCGGCTGCGTAATTAAGGAGGGTATATGAGTGATGATAGAAATTATTATTCAAGGCCAAATGAGTTATTAGTAGATCATTTAAAAAAAGTTGAAACTATAATTTCCGAGTATATAACTAACCTAAATATTACATATGATCTAAAAACTTATGCGCCTTTGATGGGATTATGTCATGATTTTGGAAAAATAACTTCATTCTTCCAAAGACATTTAGCTGGTTTACCGGTTAATACCGATTTATCCCAACATTCTTTGCTCGGTGCTGTTTGGTCTTATTGGATCTTACAGAAAAGCGAGATAAACCCTCTTTTCTACTACTTATCAATAAAGCATCATCATGGTAATTTTTTAAATATACAGGAAGAGAGAGATAATTTAAGCAATGATTTTGACAGAATACTAAAAAAACAAGTTGATGACATATTTAAAAATAATGAGAAAATAGCTTTTATAAATAAATTATATCAAGTTGATTTTAAAAATTTTACAGATAATCTTGATCAAATATATAAATCTATAAAGAAATCCATGAAAGAACTCGTTTTAAATGGTTTATCAGATGAAGATTATATACTTATCCAACTTTTAGCTTCGCTACTGCAAACGGCCGATAAGGATAGTTTAATATTAGGAAAAGCATTTAAAGTACCTGATAATAAAAACATATCATATCTTCTGAAATATAAAAACGGATTGGCTAAAACTGAAAGTAATATAAATAATTTACGAAATGAAAGTTTTAATGAAATAAATGATGCTTTAGATAGTATTGATATAGAAAAAAACAGGATTTTTTCAATTACACTTCCCACAGGATTAGGAAAAACATTATGTGGGTATAATACCGCATTTAAAATCGCTGAAAAAGTGAATCGGTATAAGAAATATTGTCCGAAAATAATTTACGCGCTTCCATTTTTGAATATCGCCGATCAAAATTATAATACCATTGACCAAATACTAAAGTTTAAAACCGACAGGTCATCTGAAGATATATTAATTCACCATTCGCTCGCTGATATAAATTATGTTCTAAACAGTGGAAAAGAACTTGAAGGATATGATGCGCGTTTTTGTGTGGAAAATTGGCAAAGTGGAATTATCGTAACAAGTTTTGTGAAACTTTTCGATACGATTTTTAAAGCGGGTTCGAAAACAAATGTACACAGGTTTTTATCATTAGCTAACTCAATTATTATCCTTGATGAAATTCAATCAATTCCATATGAATACCATTTTATAATAAAAGCGTTTCTTGAGAAAATATCGTCTTTTTTGGGAACATACATAATTCTAATGACTGCCACTCAACCAGAAATTCTAAACTGTAAAGAATTGGTCCACAATCCTCAATTATATTTCGATTCACTTTCCCGGACTGAACTGACTTTAAATTTGGATTCTTTAGGTTTAGAAGAATTTGGCAAGAATCTATATGATGAATTGCGAAAAAATAAACAGAGTTATCTTGTAATTCTGAATACAATAAATTCAGCGAAATACATATTCAATTATTTGAAAGAGAATGATATTGAAGTTGAATACCTGTCTTCAGAAATTATCCACGCAATACGAATTAAAAAAATTAATAAAATCAAAGCGAAACTACAAAAAGGCAAAAGAGTAATACTAATATCAACTCAAGTTGTCGAAGCAGGAGTCGATTTAGATTTCGATAATGTAATAAGAGATTTAGCTCCATTAGATTGCATTATTCAAGCAGCCGGAAGATGCAATCGGAATTTTAAGCTTTCTAAAGGGAAAGTTAAACTGATAAGAATAGAAAATGATAACGCGAGAGCGTTAGGAAATATTATTTACGGACCGGTTCTTACAGAATCGACCACAAAACTATTCGATAAGAACACTTATCAAGAAAATGAGTTTTATCAACTGTCAAACCGCTATTTTAAATTAATCAGAAACAATTGCGAAGATGTAAAAACCAAACACATGCGCGAATTAATCAAATCCGGTGATTTTAAAACCATTCAGGAAACTTTCTCATTAATTCAAAGCGAGTCGTATAAAAAAATGTATATTGTGAAATGGGATGAAACTGCGGAAAATTTATTAAATAAACTTGAAAACTATAATGATTTTGATTTTGAAACAAGAAAAGATATATGGCGCAAACTCACGCATTATAGTGTCAATTTATCCGATTCACAAGTTGGAAATATAAATGCAATTCCTGTTCAGAATATGGATGATGTATTTGTTATAAACAAAGACTTTTATGATGAAAACGGACTAAAACAACAATCAAGCTTTATTTTTTAGGAGGGCATAATATGCTTGAATTGATTTATAAATATGGAGAATTTTTTAAACAGTTTGAGACAGACCTTTCTTTTATGAAACTCCTACAACCAAAATATGAAACGATACGATACTACCTTGAAATAGATATATCGGAAAACAAAAAAGTCACATCTGTTTGGAAAGACGGTTTTAACCCGGATATTGTAAACAAAGCTTGCTTTTTTCAAAGCGCAAATTTTTTTATGGGCGCAGGTTGTTTGGTTTACGCAAAAAATAATGAGGAAGAAAAAATCAAAACAAAAATAAAGAATTCATTAGCTTTTATTGAATGTGATACGAGTACTTTAGATGAGATATATAAAATAATTGATGAAAACGTAACGGCGTATAATGTGGATTTTTTTGTTATTTTAACAAAAGAAAGGAAAACTCCATATGAATTATATTCCCCAAAAGCGGAAGAACTAATTTCCAACAGTTACTATAAGCCACATGGAAAAAAATCTTTAACATGTCATCTGTGCGGGAAAAATAAAATTTTATATGAAAAGATCGGTTATACTTTTTTTACAAACGATAAGGAAAACTATGGCTGTACGGAAACATTTCCTTTTTTGATTTGCGATGAATGTCTAAAGAAAATTTTGCTGGCTAAATTAAAAATCGAAGATTATTTTACTGGTTTTTGGTGTGGTTCCAGGGTTATGGTTTTACCTCATGTTATTAATGATGAAATTGTAGATTCTTTTCGGTTTTATAGAATTTCCGATGCCGAAGCAGATCAGAAATTATTAGATAGATTCCGGGAAAACGAAGAAGATATTTTAGAATTCCTTTCTAATGAAGTTTTTAAAGCAGTAGACTTTATTTTCTATAATGAAAACAACAGTGAGACAAAAATAAATTATCATATTCATGATGCATTGCCTTCACAATTTTCAAAATTAAGTAAAGCGATAAAAGCTAATGATTTAAAGTTAAAAGATGTTTTCTTCTGTTTCTGTAACACACCAAAAGAACGAATGAGAATAATTGATATATTATTAAAATCTAAGGATTACGCAGAAACTATCTTCTATACAAGGCTACTTAATTCTTACCTTAAATCTTTTCGTGGAGGGTATACCTCATACACAAAAACATTAAATATTTATAACTTATTTATATCTCAAGAATGTATTAAAGGAGGGAAAATCAATATGAAAAGCTATCAGAATTACAACGATTTATTTAATGATCATCCAGATCGGTTTTGTTCGAATATCGAGAAAGCATGGTTCTTACTCGGTAAACTTTATAACTCACTTGTTTACTATAGCAAGGATTATCATGATAGTTCTGAATCTTCTTATCAGAAAACTCTGATGCTTAATGCGTCTTTTGATGAAAAGTTTTTCCTAAAAACAGCTTCATTATGCGAACAAAAAATTATGGTTTATGGAAAACTAAATTCATTTGTGAAAAACATGATAGCCGATTTATCTTCATTTTTCTCATTAAAAGAAAGAGCTATTGAGTCATATGAAGCAAAATTCCTATTCTTTTGGGGATATAATCAATATTTTGAAACAAGCAAAATAGAAGGAAAGGAGACTGTAAATGAATAACACCACTAAAACGCGAGAAATGCTTTTTGTCTGGGACGTAACTAAAGCAAATCCTAACGGGGATATGCTTAACGAAAATAGACCGCGAATGGACGAAACGACAGGACATCTTGAAGCATCAGATGTGCGTATAAAACGATTTGTCCGAGATTATTGGATGTCTATAGGGAAAAGGGTATTAGTTAGACAGGAAACCGATGAAAAAGGGAATGTATTATCGGCACAACAGCTAATTGATAGAGAATCAAAGAATGACAAATTATCTATTAATGATAAAAAAGCCGATATTTCGTTTGCGAACTGGTTATTTGAGAAGTTTATCGATGTTCGTTTGTTCGGAGCGGTGGTGACAAAACCGAAATATAATATAACTGGCCCATTGCAGATAAATTGGTCGCGAAGTTTACATGAAGCAGAAGTCACAATACATCAGGGTAATGCCGCTTATGCGTCAGGCGACAATAAAGCACAAGCCTCCATATGGACAAAATATATGACGCCATATGCCGCGTTCAAAACTAATATGGTCTTTAATTCGCTTACCGCAAACCTTCAAAATATCCCGATAACCGAAGACGATATATCAGAATTTAAAACCGGGCTTATCAATGGATTAAAGAACTATAGAAGTACATCGAAAAACCAAATGCCGAGAATTCTCATTGAAATAATTTATAAACAAAATGACATAGACGGCGATATGGAGATGTTAAATTATTTCTTTAACAAAGAACCTCTTGCGCTAAGAGATATATCCGAAATCCAATTCGATGCTTCTCCGCTGAAACAATATTTCAACTTAAAACAAAACGCGATCGAAAAAATTAATGTTTATATAGATAAAAAAGTACAAATTAAAAACCTCCCTGAAGAGTGGATAAAGGAAATGTAAAATGAATCGTTGCCTTAAATTTATAATTAAAGGTAAATACGGGCGTTTTAGAAGACCTTATACTACTACTTCCGCCTTGAGCTACAGCGTTATTCCCCCGCCACAAGCCAAATCTATTCTTGCGGCTTATCTGGGAATCGACAGAAAATATCTTTATGAAACGATCAAAAATTGGAAAATCGCTGTAGAAATCAATAATACAATTAAAAAAGATACACAATCTTTTAATTTAACTTCAAATAAAGGAGGTTTATTCAGGTTCCCGTCAAATATAGAGTTTCTAAGAGATTTAAATTACACTATTTATCTTTATTCTCAAGATAAGATACCGGAATTTCCAAAAGAACCTGTTTTTACACCTTATTTAGGTTGTTCTGAATTCATATGTCAGATTAAAGTTGAAAAATTACTTGAATTCAAGGCAATTTCAGATTTACAGGTTGAGACTAAATCAATAATTCCGGTGGAACAATTTACAATAATTGATATTGAGACTTCAGGACAAATTTTTACCGATACAATTCCTGTAGAAATAAATGCTCAGCGGGAATATATTAAATATGTAAAAGTATTTTATCCTTCAAAAGGCCAAGTATTAAAAGGAACTGTAAAAGAAATTTTCAAAACGGAAGAGGGAAATACAATATATTTCTTTTAGCATATGCAATTAGTGATTAATTCTTACGGAACATACCTGCACGTTAGTGACGGATTGTTCGAAATCCAGCTCAACGGTGAGAAAAAACGTGTCTCACCGAAAAAAATACGCTCGATCTGCGTAACGACAGGAGCATGCATGTCCACAGACGCAGTCAAACTGGCGGTCGAGAACAATATCGATATTCTCTTCCTCGACCAATCCGGATCGCCTTTCGGACGCGTCTGGCACGACAGGCTCGGCTCTACCGCCAGAATCCGCAGGAAACAGCTCGAACTGTCTTCATCTCCCCAAGGGATAGAGTACGGCAAAAATTTTGTCGCGCAAAAATTCAAAAACCAGATCGAGTTTCTCGAACAATTACGAAAACGACGTACACGAGCATCCGCCGAAATCACATCCGCTATACAAAGGATAACAGAGGCCCTAAAACGCCTGAATAACTTAGATACCAACTCCGATAATACCTCGCGCGAAACAATTATGGGTATAGAAGGAAGCTCCGCCCGCAATTACTGGGATACCTTAAGCGCTCTATTACCCTGGCAATTCCAGTTTAACGGCAGAAGCCGAAATCCGGCAAAAGACGAATTCAACTGCCTGCTCAATTACGCTTACGGCGTACTTTACGGCACTGTGGAGAGGTCGTGCGTGCTCGCAGGAATCGATCCGTACCTTGGTTTCATCCATACCGATAATTACGCGAAAACTTCCATGGTTTTCGATGTCATAGAAGGATACAGGATATACGCCGAAATTACAGTGTTCAACCTTTTCTCCGGGAAAAAAGTAACAGGTACAATGTTCGATAAACAAAATCATGGGTTTACCCTGAATAAAGAAGGCAAACAGGTTCTCATATCGGAACTAAACACATATCTCAATGAAACTATTTTATATAACGGGCGCAAAATCAAACGCAGAGACATAATCCAATTTGACCTGCACAAAATGGCAAACGAATGGATTAAATCTTATGAAGCAGAATGAAACTTTAGTCTGGGTGATCTACGATATCACCAAAGACAAAACAAGGCGCAAAGTAATAAAAGTAACCGAATTGTCCGGTTTGTACCGTGTACAGAAATCAGTGTTTCTTGGAAGAATCAACCTTACCGAACTCAAATCGCTTACTGAGGAAATTCACGACCTGATCAACCATGATCACGATTCCGTCTATATTTTTCCTATGTGTCAGCCTGATTTTAAGTCGGTTATTCTCAAAGGCCAGGCATTTGACAAAAATCTTGTCAACGATGAAATAAAGAGCCTGTTTATATGACATACAAAGACCCCCAATCCAGAATAATGATCACACCGTCTGAAATACTGGAGTTTATTTTCTGCCCAAGATTTATTTATTTTATGAATGTTTTAAAAATACCGCAGTATGAAGACAATAGATATAAAGTACATAAAGGGCGCCTAATCCATTCCCAACGGAGTGAGCATAATAAAAATTATCTGCGTAAAAAACTCAATGTGATAAAAGTAGAACGCAACGTGTACCTTGCCAGTGAAAAAATAAAAGCACGGGGGATTGTGGATGAGATTTTCTGGTTCAAAGATGGAACAATGTCACCTTTAGATTATAAATGGGCTGAATTAAAAGGGGCCGGATTTAAAAGCCATAAGATACAACTTGTTCTGTATGCTGTGCTGATGGAAGAAATTTATAAAAAACCTGTGCACAAAGGATATATTACATACATAAAAACCAGTTCAAACCCGGTAGAAATAGAAATCTCCAGTAAATTAAAGAAAGAATGCCTGTTGATTATAAATACTGTTTTTGATATTATTGTAAATGAAAAATTGCCATCAAAGACAAAATATCGCATAAAATGTTCTGACTGCACTTACAAAAATATTTGCGTTTAGGGTGCATATTGTGATAATATATTGTTAAATATGCATATATGATAACTTATAAAGGCTTTTTTATGCTGAAACTAAGTGTTAGTTCTAAAAATCTATATAAAAAATATAATTTAAAAGGAGTGTTTACAAAATATCAACTATTTATAAAAAAGTTATTTATATCTGAAGCAGCGTCTCGATGCTACATCCATTAAAACAAGGATTGAAACGGAAGCACAGTAAAAAAGTGTTGCACATTTGCTACAGTCTCGATGCTACATCCATTAAAACAAGGATTGAAACTTCTTGCGGTATTTTTTTTGCGCAATAAATTATATTGTCTCGATGCTACATCCATTAAAACAAGGATTGAAACGTTTATCAATCTGAATATAAGTCAGAGTATACAGGGTCTCGATGCTACATCCATTAAAACAAGGATTGAAACCAAAATAAAGGTTATTGCCGGCTCCATCGTAATCGAGTCTCGATGCTACATCCATTAAAACAAGGATTGAAACTTTTGCGGTGAGGTTACATGCGAAACATAAATCAAGTCTCGATGCTACATCCATTAAAACAAGGATTGAAACCGTTTACGCGAAAGACGACGGTGCAGGCGGGTACACGAGTCTCGATGCTACATCCATTAAAACAAGGATTGAAACAGGTTAACCACCTGCCCGGTTACTGGAAAATTTTCAGGTCTCGATGCTACATCCATTAAAACAAGGATTGAAACAGGCATTACCAGAAGCTGAAATGGAAAAAGTATACAAGTCTCGATGCTACATCCATTAAAACAAGGATTGAAACCTCGTTGATAACAAATATATGTTTCGATTATACTGGTCTCGATGCTACATCCATTAAAACAAGGATTGAAACATCATTCCGATTCTGTCTCCCCGCGACCTATTATGGTCTCGATGCTACATCCATTAAAACAAGGATTGAAACCCAAATAAGCCCCAACATTATCAACCATAGAAATAGTCTCGATGCTACATCCATTAAAACAAGGATTGAAACAGTGAATTATCAGGCATACCTGCTCTGATTGAAGGCGTCTCGATGCTACATCCATTAAAACAAGGATTGAAACTCACAACAGCAGGGCTCTAAACTCGATAAAGCCGTAGTCTCGATGCTACATCCATTAAAACAAGGATTGAAACCCAATTTACCCGGCACATATATTTTGCTTGGAGTTGTCTCGATGCTACATCCATTAAAACAAGGATTGAAACTATACGGGATCAATTTCGTTTTTGAATCGCAGGATGTCTCGATGCTACATCCATTAAAACAAGGATTGAAACTTTCTTAGATACAGTTGATTTGGTTGAAAGAGTAAGGTCTCGATGCTACATCCATTAAAACAAGGATTGAAACAAGAATATAAATAAAGCACAAAAGGAGAATAAAGAGTCTCGATGCTACATCCATTAAAACAAGGATTGAAACACCATCACGGAAATATTGTCGTAATGTCTGTATGTGTCTCGATGCTACATCCATTAAAACAAGGATTGAAACAGGATAAGCGATGCTATTATTTTTTTTGCGGTTTTGTCTCGATGCTACATCCATTAAAACAAGGATTGAAACGTTTTATTTTTTGTTTAGTTTGCTGGATCTATTTTAGTCTCGATGCTACATCCATTAAAACAAGGATTGAAACATTCATCACTCATTTGTTTAACACTCCATTTTGAATGTCTCGATGCTACATCCATTAAAACAAGGATTGAAACAGAATTAATGATGCTATTATTTTTTTTGCGGTTTTCGGGTCTCGATGCTACATCCATTAAAACAAGGATTGAAACAGTTACAGCTGGGCAAGTTTTTGGAGGGAATAAAAGTCTCGATGCTACATCCATTAAAACAAGGATTGAAACCAACAGCTTGATTTTGTTTTTCTTCAACCATGATTTGTCTCGATGCTACATCCATTAAAACAAGGATTGAAACATAAACGCATATAAAAATATTTAAACCCTCAACTGAGTCTCGATGCTACATCCATTAAAACAAGGATTGAAACTAATCTAGCATCAGGAGAAGTAACACCGAAATGAGAGTCTCGATGCTACATCCATTAAAACAAGGATTGAAACATAAGAGATAATCAAACATTCAGCAATTAATCTATAGTCTCGATGCTACATCCATTAAAACAAGGATTGAAACCCGATTCTATTGCCATGCTTTTTTGCTTTTCAAGCGTCTCGATGCTACATCCATTAAAACAAGGATTGAAACTTGCACGATATAGGCAAACCTTTTGTATATTCTGAAGTCTCGATGCTACATCCATTAAAACAAGGATTGAAACGCAAAAAAAAGCGGATGCTCTAAAAGCATCCGCTTGGTCTCGATGCTACATCCATTAAAACAAGGATTGAAACATCTCCTTCTGAGCCTAATAGGCTCATCTTCATTATTGTCTCGATGCTACATCCATTAAAACAAGGATTGAAACACATGGGAATTAGATCAGGTGTAACTACAAAAACAGTCTCGATGCTACATCCATTAAAACAAGGATTGAAACAAAATTGAGCTTGCATAAGGATAATAAACTGTATGGTCTCGATGCTACATCCATTAAAACAAGGATTGAAACAAAAAAAATTGCCGATAACAAAAAAAAAGATAAATTGTCTCGATGCTACATCCATTAAAACAAGGATTGAAACATAAATATTTGTTCAAATTTTGTTCAACTTTAATCATGTCTCGATGCTACATCCATTAAAACAAGGATTGAAACAATCATGGTGTTATTGTAAAACGCGGCGCATCCGGAGTCTCGATGCTACATCCATTAAAACAAGGATTGAAACAAAATCAAGTTGAACAGAAAGTTGAAATCAAAAACCTGTCTCGATGCTACATCCATTAAAACAAGGATTGAAACCTGTGATTGATGCAATTAGGTTCTGATCTCGGAAGTCTCGATGCTACATCCATTAAAACAAGGATTGAAACCAACGTCTTTTAAGTTCATAATCAGTTCTTTCATCGTCTCGATGCTACATCCATTAAAACAAGGATTGAAACAATTATTCTCCTCGTTCATGAACTGAACTTCGATTTGTCTCGATGCTACATCCATTAAAACAAGGATTGAAACTTGCAATAACGTAAATAATTACGTATTATAAAAACATGTCTCGATGCTACATCCATTAAAACAAGGATTGAAACTCGAAAATTATCATCTGCAATGGGAAAAAGCCGATGTCTCGATGCTACATCCATTAAAACAAGGATTGAAACGCAATAGAAGAAACTAAATAAATAAAAAAGGAGATTAGTCTCGATGCTACATCCATTAAAACAAGGATTGAAACCACATACTGGCGATTAAAGCCGGAAACCGTTTGGAAGTCTCGATGCTACATCCATTAAAACAAGGATTGAAACTCGTTGTGGGTATAAATATATCAAACCACACAATAAGTCTCGATGCTACATCCATTAAAACAAGGATTGAAACTATAAATAAGGTCTCTTATCAAAAAGACAATGATAATGTCTCGATGCTACATCCATTAAAACAAGGATTGAAACATGAAAGAAGAACACAGCAACAATATAAGGATGCGGGTCTCGATGCTACATCCATTAAAACAAGGATTGAAACTGCTTGATGTATGGAGCGATGTTGTGGATCAAGATGTCTCGATGCTACATCCATTAAAACAAGGATTGAAACTCAATCGCAATAAATCTACCGGGCGAATGCCTGTATAGTCTCGATGCTACATCCATTAAAACAAGGATTGAAACGAAGAAGATCAAATATATAGATTTCATAATTTTACATGTCTCGATGCTACATCCATTAAAACAAGGATTGAAACAATTGCATTATAATTCTATAAATTAATTTAAAACCAGAGTCTCGATGCTACATCCATTAAAACAAGGATTGAAACCAAATCTATATGAAAGTAATAATAATGCCAAAACAGAGTCTCGATGCTACATCCATTAAAACAAGGATTGAAACAGAATCATATAAGTAAATTTCACGCATACTTATTGAGTCTCGATGCTACATCCATTAAAACAAGGATTGAAACGGATTGAAAGAAATAATAAGAGTAGCGAAAGAAAAAGGTCTCGATGCTACATCCATTAAAACAAGGATTGAAACAGAATCATATAAGTAAATTTCACGCATACTTATTGAGTCTCGATGCTACATCCATTAAAACAAGGATTGAAACAGAAACTGTTTTTCGAAGATAAAAAGTTTTTCGTTAGTCTCGATGCTACATCCATTAAAACAAGGATTGAAACACGGAATCCGGTTTAAGCTGTTTTCGCGCTCACCGTGTCTCGATGCTACATCCATTAAAACAAGGATTGAAACAGAAACTGTTTTTCGAAGATAAAAAGTTTTTCGTTAGTCTCGATGCTACATCCATTAAAACAAGGATTGAAACACGGAATCCGGTTTAAGCTGTTTTCGCGCTCACCGTGTCTCGATGCTACATCCATTAAAACAAGGATTGAAACGATATTGAAACAGCCTTAGAAAACTACCTAAAAAGCGTCTCGATGCTACATCCATTAAAACAAGGATTGAAACAGCCTTCCGCTTTTTTGCACTTCCGCTAAAAATGCGGTCTCGATGCTACATCCATTAAAACAAGGATTGAAACAAAGCCAATGTCGGTTGATCTTAAAACTGGTATTTTGTCTCGATGCTACATCCATTAAAACAAGGATTGAAACATTACATCGAAACACGCTCAAACAAAATAAGAGGCGTGTCTCGATGCTACATCCATTAAAACAAGGATTGAAACGTATACCAATACGATTGGTTTGGGAGAATTTTCAGAGTCTCGATGCTACATCCATTAAAACAAGGATTGAAACTATACCGTCGTATGTTTCTCACTCCACCACCGACAGAGTCTCGATGCTACATCCATTAAAACAAGGATTGAAACAGCGCGTTAAACCGGGTTATCAAACAGACGGTGAGCGTCTCGATGCTACATCCATTAAAACAAGGATTGAAACCGTACATCTTGTCTCCTTTTAGGCTTGCGCCCATTTGGTCTCGATGCTACATCCATTAAAACAAGGATTGAAACTATGACGATAGACCCAAGCATCACAAACAACCCTGACTGTCTCGATGCTACATCCATTAAAACAAGGATTGAAACCCTATAAGGCAAGAAAAGATATTCACACAAAACAGATGTCTCGATGCTACATCCATTAAAACAAGGATTGAAACCAACGCTCAGGAACTGGATACAGGGCAGGCGGACGCGTCTCGATGCTACATCCATTAAAACAAGGATTGAAACGCTTTATATTCTGGATAATTGCAATCATGCCGGAATAGTCTCGATGCTACATCCATTAAAACAAGGATTGAAACCATGTAGAGCATCGGCGATAAACTTGTCGTCATGCCCGGTCTCGATGCTACATCCATTAAAACAAGGATTGAAACTCGTGATCACAAACATTTATACTGACAGTTTCTTCGTCTCGATGCTACATCCATTAAAACAAGGATTGAAACATAAGCAATAGCTAATTATATAGCTCGTGCTTATTAATGTCTCGATGCTACATCCATTAAAACAAGGATTGAAACTCGCCGTTACGAAACCGCAAATGAATTAAAACAAAAGTCTCGATGCTACATCCATTAAAACAAGGATTGAAACAATAACTACCTCACAAGTTCAAATGTTCAGCGCGGATGTCTCGATGCTACATCCATTAAAACAAGGATTGAAACACCACCCAGACACCACCCAGACACCACAATTATATAAGGTCTCGATGCTACATCCATTAAAACAAGGATTGAAACTCGCAACATCGCATATCCCTTGAATCCGATCAGACAAGTCTCGATGCTACATCCATTAAAACAAGGATTGAAACAAAACGGATAAACATGTTGCGGTACAACGGCGTTACCCAAGTCTCGATGCTACATCCATTAAAACAAGGATTGAAACATACTTGGGTCGATTGTCATATAGACATTACATTTTGTCTCGATGCTACATCCATTAAAACAAGGATTGAAACTTCTTTGCTGACGTAGATTATTTTTTAGGTAAGGATATGTCTCGATGCTACATCCATTAAAACAAGGATTGAAACCCTTACAAATAACGTTCTTCATCTCATGAAATGAAAGTCTCGATGCTACATCCATTAAAACAAGGATTGAAACATACTAAAAGCTATTGAACTTCAACCAGATCTTCCTGGTCTCGATGCTACATCCATTAAAACAAGGATTGAAACATTTCAATAAACATTAAACGTAATGTCCATTCTGCATAGTCTCGATGCTACATCCATTAAAACAAGGATTGAAACCGCCGATAATAAAAAGTGACGGCAGTTGTTTTAATCGTCTCGATGCTACATCCATTAAAACAAGGATTGAAACTTTTATTACGTTAACTTACGATAATGATAATTTACCGTCTCGATGCTACATCCATTAAAACAAGGATTGAAACACTTGTTCACCAGAAGTAATAATGTCAGCACTCCCTGGTCTCGATGCTACATCCATTAAAACAAGGATTGAAACAAAATGATCTAACATTCCAGGAACCCCATACAATGGCGTCTCGATGCTACATCCATTAAAACAAGGATTGAAACAAGAAAACCTAAGACATCAGGTCCTATAATAAAAGTCTCGATGCTACATCCATTAAAACAAGGATTGAAACAAATCGTATAAACCACTATTTAGTTATAACTATAAAGTCTCGATGCTACATCCATTAAAACAAGGATTGAAACCGCCACTTGCTCAATTATACACTTTTCTCCTAAATTGTCTCGATGCTACATCCATTAAAACAAGGATTGAAACCCGGGAAATAAATATGTTTCATTACATGATTTGAGGTCTCGATGCTACATCCATTAAAACAAGGATTGAAACTCGATATATGGCGCGCTATACAGGATCAGCGTATTTTGTCTCGATGCTACATCCATTAAAACAAGGATTGAAACATGGGAGCATTTGAATCCCCTACTAAGGCGGCTCCGTCTCGATGCTACATCCATTAAAACAAGGATTGAAACAATGCAAAAGACAAGGTAAGAAAATCGGTTATTAACATAGTCTCGATGCTACATCCATTAAAACAAGGATTGAAACAATGCAAAAGACAAGGTAAGAAAATCGGTTATTAACATAGTCTCGATGCTACATCCATTAAAACAAGGATTGAAACAAAATCGAGGTGTAAATATGCCAGCAGGCAGACCATCGTCTCGATGCTACATCCATTAAAACAAGGATTGAAACATCAATACAATATAATGTACTCGTTTTTTGGGATACGGTCTCGATGCTACATCCATTAAAACAAGGATTGAAACTCGAGGAAGGTGATTTTGAGGCGCAAGAAGCAGAGTCTCGATGCTACATCCATTAAAACAAGGATTGAAACAACAACTTGTGGTAGATCTGCGAAAACCGAGTGTTGGTCTCGATGCTACATCCATTAAAACAAGGATTGAAACAGCCTGTGCACTTGAAGCTTGCGCCTCGAGAGCTTTGTCTCGATGCTACATCCATTAAAACAAGGATTGAAACTCTCAACAAAGCAAACGGTTTCAATTCCCGCCCATTGGTCTCGATGCTACATCCATTAAAACAAGGATTGAAACATGGATTAAAACTAAAAGAAACCAGAGTGAAAAAAGTCTCGATGCTACATCCATTAAAACAAGGATTGAAACTATATGGTTATTGCGTTCTGGTTGGCGTATTGCAGAGTCTCGATGCTACATCCATTAAAACAAGGATTGAAACTATAAAATATTATGTGATACATTAGAAGTGCCATATGGTCTCGATGCTACATCCATTAAAACAAGGATTGAAACAACTATATTTAATTGTATTATTTATTTGTTTATTAAGTCTCGATGCTACATCCATTAAAACAAGGATTGAAACTTTTCAACCATGAGGTCATTTTGAGCTTGCGCACTTGTCTCGATGCTACATCCATTAAAACAAGGATTGAAACCTCCAGTAATGAGTACGAATGGGGCGAGTACTGGTGTCTCGATGCTACATCCATTAAAACAAGGATTGAAACTCAGATCAGTAAAACTGAACCACAACAGCAACCAGGTCTCGATGCTACATCCATTAAAACAAGGATTGAAACACTAAAGAATATGTTCCATTAGTACACGATACAGTGTCTCGATGCTACATCCATTAAAACAAGGATTGAAACACGCTTCGATTTCCTTTCGGAGGGTGTCCGCCTCCGAGTCTCGATGCTACATCCATTAAAACAAGGATTGAAACATGATTTGTTAGTAAGGGGAACAATTTACGCTTTAGGTCTCGATGCTACATCCATTAAAACAAGGATTGAAACCGGAAGAGATTGCGGAAAGTTGTGCAGGTTTAATTGGGTCTCGATGCTACATCCATTAAAACAAGGATTGAAACAATTTGTATAAGCACTTGTACCCGCACTTAACAACGTAGGTCTCGATGCTACATCCATTAAAACAAGGATTGAAACAAAAATAATTAGAAAAAAAATCTAAAATAATTGAAAGTCTCGATGCTACATCCATTAAAACAAGGATTGAAACGAAAAAGCGATAAAGAAAAACTCTTCCCGAATAAGTGGGTCTCGATGCTACATCCATTAAAACAAGGATTGAAACGTTTTTGAGCTACCATCGTCAGCGGTGCTTGCTCAAGTCTCGATGCTACATCCATTAAAACAAGGATTGAAACTTTGTTCCCTTAATTCTGCAAGTTTCGCTTCTATTTGTCTCGATGCTACATCCATTAAAACAAGGATTGAAACTAGAAATAAATAAACTTCACGTAACGCGCAAACGCGTCTCGATGCTACATCCATTAAAACAAGGATTGAAACAACAGATGGATAAATAGATGGATAAACTAAATAAATAGTGTCTCGATGCTACATCCATTAAAACAAGGATTGAAACAACAGATGGATAAATAGATGGATAAACTAAATAAATAGGTCTCGATGCTACATCCATTAAAACAAGGATTGAAACCCCATCCAGTATATTTTAAGCTCAAAATAAATTACTGTCTCGATGCTACATCCATTAAAACAAGGATTGAAACTATCTAAATCTCGTAAACATAAACATGATTATAATGTCTCGATGCTACATCCATTAAAACAAGGATTGAAACTGGTTAGGGGTTGGTTGACCATTGGTTAGTCTGTGATGTCTCGATGCTACATCCATTAAAACAAGGATTGAAACACAGAAAAAATGATTAAAAAGGCAAAAATAAAAAAGTCTCGATGCTACATCCATTAAAACAAGGATTGAAACAATAATTAATTAATATATTATATACTGTAAACCATTGTCTCGATGCTACATCCATTAAAACAAGGATTGAAACAATAATGGAAAAGTTATAACACAGGATAAAACAAGGTCTCGATGCTACATCCATTAAAACAAGGATTGAAACTTCATACAATATTCCCGGATCTCGTTTATTTCATCAGGTCTCGATGCTACATCCATTAAAACAAGGATTGAAACGATATGAGTTTGGCGGCGCTTGAACAGCGCGAAGACGGTCTCGATGCTACATCCATTAAAACAAGGATTGAAACGCCGGTGAACCGCTAAAAAAAATGGCGGTAAGATAGTCTCGATGCTACATCCATTAAAACAAGGATTGAAACGTTTCCTTTGTTTCGGTTACAGTTTCAACTGGATTCTGGTCTCGATGCTACATCCATTAAAACAAGGATTGAAACAAAAATACAAAATAATACAAAAAGCCGGAGGTTCCGTCTCGATGCTACATCCATTAAAACAAGGATTGAAACAACCACTTCCGGGAACATTGAAAACAAAGCCTGTGTAGTCTCGATGCTACATCCATTAAAACAAGGATTGAAACTTGCTGGACATATATAATCAGACGAAAATACATCGTCTCGATGCTACATCCATTAAAACAAGGATTGAAACCAGATATACACTTCATGTAACTATCAAAAATAAAATGGTCTCGATGCTACATCCATTAAAACAAGGATTGAAACATCATAATGAGACCGTATCCGTCGCAGGTGGGCAGAGTCTCGATGCTACATCCATTAAAACAAGGATTGAAACAACTATATTTAATTGTATTATTTATTTGTTAATTAAAGGTCTCGATGCTACATCCATTAAAACAGGGATTGAAACGTTTTTGGGGATTGTGAGGTGATCCGATGATCCCACGTCTCGATGCTACATCCATTAAAACAAGGATTGAAACGTATCTTCTGTTTTAAGGGCTTCATCTATACCAAAGTCTCGATGCTACATCCATTAAAACAAGGATTGAAACATATTGAATATCTCTTCTATCTCCGGAGGGAAATATAGTCTCGATGCTACATCCATTAAAACAAGGATTGAAACATAAAAATAGCCAGGTTTTCGTAATGCAGCTTGATTAGTCTCGATGCTACATCCATTAAAACAAGGATTGAAACACAGCGTTCCCAAATGCCCTCTCAGCCGATTGATCGTCTCGATGCTACATCCATTAAAACAAGGATTGAAACAAAGATTGGAGTTTGGAAAAATTAACGGAGCTAAGGTCTCGATGCTACATCCATTAAAACAAGGATTGAAACAAAAATTCAAACAACAAACTGAAATAAAACTCGGTAGTCTCGATGCTACATCCATTAAAACAAGGATTGAAACATGATCTCACAGGTAAAAACATTGTGCACAATAAAGGTCTCGATGCTACATCCATTAAAACAAGGATTGAAACAGGATGATATGTATAGATTTGATCAAGTAATTATGAGTCTCGATGCTACATCCATTAAAACAAGGATTGAAACTCGGTTTATCGTAAGACTTGATAATATCGATGGCTTTGTCTCGATGCTACATCCATTAAAACAAGGATTGAAACTTTTCTCGAACCAGTCCGCCCGTTCTGCCGGGGGCGTCTCGATGCTACATCCATTAAAACAAGGATTGAAACACCGGATCACGGTCATTTATCATCCGGTTAATCTTATGTCTCGATGCTACATCCATTAAAACAAGGATTGAAACATGACCTGTTGGAAGATTGCCTTCCAACCAAGTCATAGTCTCGATGCTACATCCATTAAAACAAGGATTGAAACCACGAACGGATATTCCGGTCTATCCGGCTTTATTTGTCTCGATGCTACATCCATTAAAACAAGGATTGAAACTCCGTACCGGGTTATGGACAGACAAACAATATGTTATGTTCACCTTTTGCATTTTCATCGGGTGGTGGTGTAACTGCTTTTTTAAGTATACCATAACCTGAATCGTATTGAAATTTCGGCGTTGTATTGTGAGTTGGGGATTGCAATCCTGTATTAATCGTTATGTTATGAGATGGAGACTGTGGGCCGTTATGTGGATTAATTTCTTTTACCGGTTGAGAATCGGTAATAGGCGTAACACTTTTTGTCGGCAATTCATATCCGGGTATATAATCGACTGTACCTATTGGATTATTAAATCCAAAATCAACTATTTCCATAGCGTTTACGCTACTTACACCCGAAACATAATCAATTGCGTCAACAACGGTATTCCAAGCCTGACGTTTCCACAACCCCCACGGATCGATCCAGAGGAGGGGATTGTTCATCGCGAGGATGTAGTCGTTGGGGCCATCGATGTAACCCATCGGATCGCGTGAGACGAACCGCCCGGATGAGGCATCGTAGTATCGCGCGCCGAAGTAATACAGCCCGACCGCGCTATCGTATCGTTTGCCCGAAAACAAAATGTTGTTCGCGATACTGCCGTCGCCCGCGATGAGTTCGCCGAACGCGCCGTACCGGTACCGCGCCAGGCTCGCGCCGGATTCGTCCGTGATGCCGATCGTATCGCCGCGCCAGTTGTGCGAATAGTACCGCTCCGATGCCGCACCATCGGCGCCGAGCGTCTGCGCGCAGATGAGCGAGCCGACATCCGCGCCCAACCCCGGCCCGTGGATATACTGCGCCCGCACCTTGCCCCGCTCGTCGAACTCTGCGACTACGCAGTCGCCATCGTATAAATACCCTGTCAAAGACCCGTCTTCTGTCGAGAAAAAATTATATTATTTTGAATATTATAAATATTCCTTAGGAATTTTCTTTAATTGTTCTTCCAACGACCAATTAATGGGTCTTATTTTTTGATCATACCATTTTGCGGAATTCTTAATCCATGTATTCCGATATTCTCTAATTGCCTCAATTTTACAGTCTACATATCCAAACTCACAACCACAACATGGACAAAAATTAAAAGTAGGTGTTTCACCATCTTCTCCCCAAGGTAATTCATCATTATAAAAGTTACCATACCCACAAATTCTACAACCTTTATATATTTTATTATTCATCAATAACTTTTCCCTTCTGAGCATTAAAATAATCTAAATTCGTATTATATTTATGTTTAATAGGATCAGGTTTAAAAAAAGTTCTTGGTTCGTTATTTGAATTCAGAGTACCAAATGTATTGGTTGATTCCTGATAAAATATTTTATCCCCATTATCACGTATTTTAATTAATGTTCCTTCAGGAGGATTTGACATGAAAGAAGTTGCTTTTTCAACATATTCTTTCGAATTATGTAATTCTGGAAATTCTGAACCATGATCATTCCAATGTCTGAAAGCGTTTTTAACAGAAGTATTCTTCTGTGTTGCTGACCAAATATGTTTAGTGGCACCAGCGGCATCATCAGCATTTTTGACGGCGTTTTTGATGAGAGTACCAGCTTCGTCAGCATACTTGAGAGAACCGACAACAGGAAATAAACCCACAGCATCCAACACTGTTTTGCCTGCGTGGCTCCAACTACATTCCCAATTTTTGATATCATGAGTTATGTCTCTGACATCTCCTACGATATCCACACCTATAAAACCAGAAGCAACCTGTAACGCTGTCCCAAGAACTGTTACTTTATCGGTATAATTGCCATAAACCAATTGCTCAGCAGAATCCGATGTGTAATTCAATAATCCACGTTTCCACAGCCCATACGGATCGATCCAGAGGAGCGGATTGTTCATCGCGAGGATGTAGTCGTTGGGGCCGTCGATGTAACCCATCGGATCACGCGAGATGAACCGCCCGGATGAGGCATCGTAGTATCGCGCGCCGAAATA
>Ga0302253_1000356_pt1 | contig 40170 bp, 37 predicted proteins | sample AAG_RA_Trp_MG_FD_193537 | JGI IMG/M metagenome (GOLD analysis project Ga0302253, IMG submission 193537) | Enriched activated sludge microbial communities from anaerobic digester in WTTP, New Holstein, Wisconsin, United States - AAG_RA_Trp | ecosystem: Engineered > Bioreactor > Anaerobic >...
TATGCGACACCTGACAGTATCTATGCAAGTAGGTTCTCCGTTGGGGAACAAGAAAACGCTGCATGAAGGGGTCAACGTCCACTTTAAAATGCTGCCTATGTGGTCTTGACAAGAGGGCTCACCTTACGATTGTTCAAGAATCTCATCCGAACCTTGTGCAAGAAAGGCAGCGATTACCGCGCCGATTGACGTACCGATAAAGCAATCGACATGTATGCCGAGCTTCTTGAGCGCACGCCATACACCAATGTGGTATACTCCTTTTGCTCCACCGCCGCCGAGAACCAGACAAAATGCTTCAGTATCATCGGTCTTCGTTTCTTTTTGTAGCATCATGTTGTGATTCTCCCCCCAGCTTTATCGTCGCTTTTGGCAGCGGCCAGGAACTTCCCGCATGATAATATAGAAAATATCCCATACCCCGAATGCAAAGATAAAAAATCCAATTCGGGATTGCAGCTTTTTGCCTGCTATCCATCCAAGCGCCCAAAGCATAACGAGCGTTGCTGCCTCACGCCCGATTTCTATTCTGCTTATTTGTGCGTCATAAAATATTATTGACATAATGTCAGATTAATCATAATTTTGAACAAGTCAAGAGGGGTGATCAATTACAATAAGCCAATATTCTTGTATGGTGGAATATTCAAAAGTTGCAGCAGAACGATATTGGAATGGCGCAATGTAAGAAATATTGACAAAAAAGAAAGCATATACTATTATTGCTGACATACCGTCAGATAAACTTGCTTGCATTGTTTGAATAGGGTTTTGTTTTAAAGGGAGCCTCGTATGCCTAAAATTGTCGATCATGACAACCGCAAGCGCGAAATTCTCGAAAAGGCATTGGAATTGTTTTCTCTGGGCGGCTTTCATGCGTCGAGTTTTGCGGAAATCGCTGAATCATGCGGTCTTAGCCGGACGAATATGTACAACTATTTCAAAAGCAAAGAAGAGATTTTTTTCTATGCTGTCGAAGATATTTTCAACCGGATTTCGGTTGAAATCGATAGAATAGCTCGCCAGAAGAATGTATCGATTGTCCGGAAGCTCTCCAGTATTTATGAAATTTTTACGGATAATTCAGCAATTGGACGCTATTCCTTTATAATTACAGAACTTGCGCAGAAGCTCAAAAACGAAAACGCTGAATTCCTTGCAAAGCTTCAAGAGGCAGCAAAGGCGTTGCGGCAGAAAATCGAATCCCTGCTTTATAGAGAAGGGAATCCAATACTCGCGCCGCAGGTTCCTGTTATAGCGACGCTATTCTTTTCTCTCGTCGAAAGCAGTATTTCGCATTCTCTTTTTATCGACAAAGGATTTATACAGAACAACATTGCATCCCTGCTGAACTTGGAAAGCTTCGTATAACGAACTGTTAGAAAGAGGTGAAAAAATAGGTTGATTTTGATTTTAATTTGACAATACGTCAGCATAAAACCCGATAATAATGGAGGTGTCTATGGACGGCTTAAAGAAGGTATTTGCAAAAAGAGCAGTAAATCTCACACTGAGATATCTGGAAGGGGATCCGCAAGAGAACCTGTCGAAGGCAGTCAATGCTCTCATGCCGCTCGCAAAGCGCGATGGAATCAAGCACCAACTTGAGTCTGCAAAACAAATTATGGCGGAAAAAGACAATCCTTATCGGAATCTTATTCTGAGGGTGTTCCATGAAATTGCGCCGAATGTGCGACGGAGATTTGTAACGAATTTCGTTGTCAATGCGAGCATGATAGGGCCTGACCGCGCGCAAATGCTCAAATACAAGCACGACTGCAATATACCGTGGGCGATTCTTATGGATCCGACGAGCGCATGTAACCTGCACTGCAAAGGCTGCTGGGCGGCAGAATACAACAAAACAGATTCAATGGATTATGCGCTGCTCGATCGCATCATTCGCGAGGGCAAAGAATTAGGTGTCTATTTCTATATCTATTCCGGAGGAGAGCCCACCATCCGCAAAAATGATCTCATCAAGCTTGCGCAGGTGCACAATGACTGCATGTTCCTTGCCTTCACAAATGGCACACTGGTTGACCAGGATTTTGCACTCGCTCTTGGCGAGGTGGGCAATTTTGCACTTGCATTCAGCATCGAAGGCTTTGAAGAAGCGACAGATTTCCGGCGCGGCGCCGGCACTTATACAAAGGTAATCGAAGCTATGCAATACATGAAGCAGATAGGAGCCCCATTCGGTTTCAGTGCCGTCTATCACGGCAAAAATACAGAACAGGTCGGCAATGAAGCATTTCTAGACTTTCTCATCGAACAAGGCTGCATGTTCGGATGGTATTTTACTTACATTCCTTTAGGAAAAGATGCCGATACCGCATTGATTGCTTCTCCCTCTCAGAGAGAGTATATGTTCCACTGGGTAAGGGAAATGCGGGACAAGAAGCCGATATTCCTTCTCGACTTTTGGAATGATGGGCAGTATGTCGATGGATGTATCGCTGGCGGCAGGAGCTACCTGCATATCAACTCGGCAGGCGATGTTGAGCCCTGTGCATTTATTCACTATTCCAATGTCAACATAAGGAATGTATCCCTGCTCGAAGCTCTCAAGTCGCCACTCTTCAAGCAATATAAAGAGCTCCAGCCGTTCAATAAAAACCACTTGCGCCCCTGTCCCTTGCTGGACAATCCCGAAGCACTTTCAGCTATGGTTAAGGCATCTGGGGCTCATTCAACTCAGCCGATCGATAAGGAAGATGTTGATGAACTAACAGCCAAATGCGAAAAGGCAGCCAAAGAATGGGCTCCTGTTGCAGACGGGCTGTGGGCTGAAGAATTACCGGAATATAGCAAGGCAAAAGCAAGAAGGGAAGAGGAAGAGCGGAAAACCCAGGAACAGATAATGAAACAGCTCAAGACAATGAGGCCACTTAAAACAAAAGAGGACAAAAAGAAAATTTTTAGCCTTCGCCTATAGTCAAATTGTTGATCAAGCAGAAGCAGCACAAGAAGCGGATTCTGCTCGAAATACTATTTTCTTCTGTCCTTCTGGCTTTTTAGGATCAGCTGTACATGTGCCGGTTTTCTGGGCGGCCGACTAGGCAGTCAATTTTGTGCGAGATTTTTACATGTCAGCATGCTTGCCGCTTGTGGTGGTTGTGCTGTCGAAAAGGCTTATGACTATTCCTGGGTCTGCCTAAAAAATCGCCAGAAAACTTTCAAATTCGATTAAGAATATACTATATTTCTCATATAGATTATAAGGTATTTTCAGAACATCAGCAATTTGAGTTTTAGCCCAGCAGCAATAAGGAGGAATTGCATGAGACTGCCGTCGAAACCCGAATCGCTCTTCTGGGCAATTCTTGCAATGGTCATGCTGCTTACAGCCTGTACAATGAATAATAATGAGGACGACATCTGGACCTGGGGCAACTATCCCGAGCTTGGAACAGGGCCTGTGGAATTCAAGGTCGTGCCTCTCGAGGATGGGACATTCAATGAAATCACGCCAATGGGACATATGAATTTGCCGCAGCACCCTATTCCAACCAGTGCTGGTGGATTCAGTTTTTCGAGCAATGGGTATTCCCAGCCGGTAAAAGCGCCGGCTGATGGTGTCATCACGGCAATCCGATATACCCATGTGTACAGTCCTGATGGGACGAAGAGTTTTCCGGATTATGCCGTCAGAATTTATCACACCAATACCCTCATGACGTGGTATGATCACCTTTCCGCAATTGATGAAGCGATCCTTGCCAAGACCGGCACGCTCAGAGAGGATTGGACCAAGACGTATGTTCCCGTCAAGGCAGGAGATGTGTTCGGGAAGACTGCCGCCTCGCCGGAGCAGGTGGTAGGGCTGGGCATGTACGCCTACGACAAGGAAAAGACTCTGGACTTCATCAACCCTGAAAAATACGGGCCTTTCGGCGCGCATGCCGTTTTTGCATTTGATTATTTCCAGAAAGATATTAGAGATCAGTTATTTACATATATAAAAAGAACCGCGGAACCGCGTGGCGGGAAGATCGATTTCGATGTGGCAGGAACGCTCTCGGAGAATTGGATCGTTGAAGGGTCCAATGTCATTTCCAGCCCCGATCCCTGGAATTATTGGCTTGCCTTTGTATACGATATGTATTACCCCGAGTCCAGACGCATCAGCATCGGTGTTGAGCTTGGCAAAACAATCAATAAATCGAATGGAATTCTCACACAGCCTGTCGAGGGGCGCGCATATACGGAAGCCACAATAAGCAGCGGCCCCGTCGTGTACAAACTCGCCGATGCTACAGAAGGCATGAATTCAGTTCCATCGACTTCAGATATTGAGTATACATTGCTTGCGCAGGTGGTGGAGGAAAACAAAATCAAGGTCGAATTGTTCGATGGGAATATCGACAGCCCGTCGTTTACGGGCAGTGAGATAATTTACACGAGGTAAGTGGCGGCGCAATGCAGAAGCGCATTGAATCGTGCTCATAGCGAAAAGACATAAGCTCGGCCGTGTTCTCTTCACCCCTTATAATTCCTTCAAAACCTGAACCACCACCTGCACGAGCCTTCTGCAATCTTCGGGCTTGGTGTGGTAGCCGCCGCGGTCAGTGCTCTGGCGAATGACGACGGTGCCGTAGTCAGCGTCGCCGTCGGGCTCGATTTCGTAACCGGGAATGCGGAGCGAGCGGGCTTTCTGCCAGCTTTGGCCTTTGCCGTGTGTGAGCACGACTGCGTAGAGGTAGGGCACGGGTCCGTTGGGTCCTTTGTTGATGGCCACCTGGAGCTGGGCGCCGACGAGGTCTTCGGGTTTGCGGCGGGGTTCGAGCATGAGGCGGGCATTTTCGGGGATGCGCAAGCCCTGGTCATCGCGGTCGAGGCGGAGGTAGGGCGTGCAGAGAATGCCGTCGGGAAGGGGAACAGAACGGGCGGCCTGAATTGCCTGCATGACCATTTCGAATTCTTTGGGGACCCATATTTTGATTTTAAGGAAATTGAGCGCGGGCCAGAGCAGAATGAGAGCGTCCATGGCAAGAAGCCCGGGCAGGGTGAGCCCGGTGCCGAATATGAAGGTCAGAATAGCGAGCGCAACGGTAAAGGGAATGCCGAAACCCGGCCGATACCATAGCGGTATCTTTATCTCTCGCGCTGATTTGAATGCATCGGCGATTCTGTCCAGCTCGGCGTCTCCGACAGGCTGCCAGTCTTCCTCGCCTTTGTCCTTTGGCTTGTTGCTCCATGGTTGTGCGGATAAAAGAAATAGAGGTAAGAGGAGCAGCAGGGTGCCCAGGAGCATGCCTGCGCCGGGCCAGAAAACCTGCAGCAAAATGCCGCAGAGGCTTGCAGCGCCAAAGAGAATGAGGCGCGCTTCGGTGCTCAGCCCTCGAATTCGGTATTGTACCGTCACAGGATTCATAGGCTTCTCCTCAGGTTTTCTTGAAGCCGGAAGGCTCGGAATGGGTATATCGCCAGTAGAGCGGGCAGGCCCCCTGGCAGGCGACGAAGCTTTCGCAGGATGTGCATGGCGCGGGGGCAAAGCGCTTTTCTTTATAGAAACGCGCAGCCTCGGAGAACCACAGATCGCGGAAGCTCTGGCTGAAAAGGTTGCCAATGGGCTCGTCCCAGGACGAGCAGGGCAGGACTGAGCCATCGGGAGCGACCGACAGAAGGCCGTCAGCGGCGGCACAGCTCTTGTTGCCATGGCCTCGGGCTATCGGGTTGTAGTTGCAGAAGGGGGTAGGGCTGTACCAAAAGAAGGTCATTCTCAGTTTTTTGGCTTCTTTGGCGACTGCGTCGACATAGGGGCCAATTTCTTCGTAGGAAACGAAGAGCCGGTCGGCTTCCTCGCCGGGAATTGTGGGAATGAAAAGATTCATGGCAAAGCGGTGGATGCCTATCGAGGCGAGGAATGCGGGCATTTGATGAATGACCGCAAGGTTCGCCCTCGTGATGGTCGTGTTGGTCTGGGTGGGGATTTTCGCTTCTTGCAGGGCTTTGATGCCTGCGAGAGTTTCGGTAAAGGCGCCGGGGCGGCCCGCAAGGTTGTCGTGGATGTCGGCAGACGGGCCTTCGATGGAAACCTGGGCGCTTCCGAGCCCGGCTTCCTTGAGGGCGTGCGCTCGCGCCGCATCGATCAGGGTGCCGTTGGTAACGAGGTTCGTGATGAGCTTTTTCTGCTTAGCATAGGCGATGAGCTCCTCGAGGTCCGACCGAAGTGTGGGCTCGCCGCCAGTAAAAGAGAAGAAGGGGATTTGGGCTTCATCGGCGAAGATGTCGATGATGTGCTTGAAATTTAAATCAGGGGTCTGACCCCTTTTTTTAAATTTTTCTCCGCAGCCAGCATAGCAGAACCTGCAGGCATTGTTACACCGATAGGTGAGTGCGATTTCGCCGAGCACCGGCAGGCGCGTGAAGGAAAACGAATAGGTTTCTGCGGATACTGTCCCGTTTACAGGCTCATCGCCGCGGTAGAGGGAGGCCAGGTCGCCAAAAAAGAGGGCGGTGTCGCGCTGGGCTTCGGCAGAGGGTAGTTTGAGCTTTGCCACCTTCCCGCCGCGCTTGAGATATGCGATGAGCGACGCGGCAGTCGCATTCACTTTATAGACGCGGTTTGGAGGAAGAATGAGGGCGCCATCGTCTTCCCGGCAGAAAATGTGCTCGCCCGCCTTGGACCAGAAGTCGTCAATCCAGGCGAGGTCGGTCCCAGTGCCCTCAGGGCTTCCTGGAATTGGGAAAGATGCCGAAGCTCGCCCAACCAGCCCAGACCGTCCAATACGCAGGCTCAATGCGGGCCTCCCGAAACGCAGGCGCTGTGACAGGCCGAGTGGCAGGCTGAATGACAGGCACTATGGCATGCTTGATGGCATGCACTATGGCAGGCATTGTGACAGGCCGAATAGCAAGCGCCCGCTGTGCCGGACAGATTCTTTGGCGAAAAGCAGCCCGAAAAACAGGCTGAAGAAGCCATAAAAGAGGCATAGCTGCCGGAAAATTCCTTAGGCAGTCCAAGATTTGCGCAATAATAAGGATGCGAATAGACGTACATGAAGGGATACCAATATGAACGCCTTCGTCTCGCATCGGCTGCGGCTTCACTCTCAGCGCCAGCGGCGGCCTCTTCTTCCTCAATTTTCTTTCTGTAGAAGGCTTTAGTTGCCTCGATATCACAGTCCCAGGTCTTCTCCTGCAGGCGTTTCAAAGCCTCCTCGAAGAAATCAGCCATAAAGCCCGAAAGCACCCAGCCTTCCGAATCGAAGGCTTTGAGAAAAATATCGCCGTAGGGGTCGGCGCTCGATGCTTTCAGAATCTCGAGGCGCAAGGGGGCTTCCTGCACGATTCGCGCAGTACCCTCATCCTCCAGAATTTTTATCATGACAGCAGCAACCCGTGGCAATGGAAGCTCGAAGAGGAGGGCGACTTCGACAGGATGGAGGTCCTTGGCGACTTTGCCGGGCACTGCATAGGTTCCTTCAACAATGCGCGGCGGCGTCCAGGAATCGCCAGCCCAGGCAATCCCTTCGGCTTTTGCGACCGCTTTTGGAAATCCGAGGACCTTTTTCCGGTAAAGAAGGACACCGAGGGCCGCAACGCCTCCACAGAGGAAAAGCGCGAGGAGGGGATAGCGCTGCCAGTCGAAGTTTTGTGCGCCAGACCCCGTACCAGCATTGGCGCCAGAACCGCTCGCGGATGTCGTGCGCGCTGCACCTCCGCTGGCAGCGCCAGTCCCCGTCTGTGCCAACGCCCCGAATAGTGGGCCAAAAGCCGCCTCCACCTTGCTAGCGGACAAATAAAACTGCAATTCCTGGCTCGCATAGGCCGCAGGCTTTTCTTGATGAAACCGAATCGCGAGGTAGCTCTTGCCATCCGAGCCATCGGCGGCATACCAGTCTATTTTGTTTTTCTCGTTTACCTGTTTTTCCGTTGCAAAGCCAAGATCAGCAAGCCGCTCGGACCTGCTGTCGCCGCTCTCTCTACGGCTCACCTCGATGGGAAGGATGATCGTCACAGTCCGGTGATCGAGCGCCTGGTCCCATTCCGGAGGCGCCCAATGGAAGAAGAAAAGCTTCTCACCATCGGCTTTTTGTGTGAGCCCCGACATATCCGCTGCAAGAAGGTCTGCGCCATAGGTCAGCACCCAGGTCGAAAGCCCATTTGTGCGCTTGCCGCGGGCAAGCAGAATATCCCATTTGTCCCCTGCTCGTTTGATTTCCAGCGGCTGGCGAGTGCCGTCAGGCAGGTCAGCCCAGCAGCGCTCCATGTCCCACACAAAAGGAGCCTTTTCGCCCTGGAAATAAAAGCCTCCCATTGTGCCCGAACTCACATTCCAGACCAGAGAATGCTGCACCACGGCTTTCCCATCGCTTCCGAGCGTGAGGTAGATCTCGGCAGATACAAGCCGCGCCTCGAGCGCGCCGAGAGGCTGAAGAACCATTCCGAAAATGAACAAAACCACAAACACTATTCCAGCGCGTTTCATTCTTCAAGCTCCTCCCGTGCCTTCATTGCATCGAGCACCGCGTGATCCCCTTCCATACCGCCCAGGGGCAGAGCAAGCCGCTCGCTGATAGTGCTGGCGGCTTTGTCCAGAAGGTGCACCGTCCTTTGGGCGAGCGAAGGCTCTGGCTCTTGGGCCGCGCTATCGTTATCAGTTGTGGCGCTCCGGTCAGGCTTGTCTGGATTGCTGCTTGAGCTTGGCCCGATTTCGCTGCCGAACTCACTAGCTCTCTCGAAAGCCTCCAGCGACTCAGACTTGAGGCGCGCGCCTATTCGCTCGGCATCTGCAAGCCGAAGATATTCATCAACAATCTTCGTGACACTAAGGACGGCATCCTCGGCAAAAGGATCCCGCTCATTTCCCTTTGTGCAGGACTCGAGGTACATCCCCGCGGCATACACAAGCCGTTCTACCGCCGCCTTTACCTCAGGCTCAGCGATACGGAGTAAAGCAAGCCGCTTTCGAGCCTGAGCCACATCCGCGAGAATCGCGGCATCGCGCTCTTTGCGTTCCCTGTCTTCTTCGGCAAGAATCGCCTTCGCGCCCGCTTCGGATCGGAGCGTGAGCAGCAGCTCTACCCAGGAAACCACCAGAAACAGGGGGACGACCACAAGCCATGGCAGAAATCCCGCTGCCCCAGCCGCCGCCCCCAGCACCGCATTCGCGGATACCAGCCCCACAGCCAGCGGCGAACGGATAAACTTTACCAGAAAATCTTTCATCTGCAGAACCTGAAAAATTGTACCATTGCTATGATAGCGGGACAATCCATAGCTTTTGAAGCATGCACCGCTTTGTATCGGCTTGTACTGAATTGTGCGAAACCCCCGATTTTGATTCTGCATGTATAATCTGCTATACTATGCCGATGGCGCTCGGAATAGCAGTACTGCGTGGCCTCGAGAAAAAACCTTTCTCCAAAAGAATTGCAGCAGGCATTAGCCTTGCTCTCATTTCTTTCGCAGTAATGGTTGTGGATATCCAGCGCTCGATAAAACAAGAAGATCCTGCTGCGTATGCTGCAAAAATTCTGGTTTTGCGTTCGCGCAGGATAGCAGAGCTTGCAGCATCTATTGAAGCAATTTCATTTCAATTTTTTATGAACAGATTATTGAATACCACACTTTCAGCATATGTAAATGATGCTGAGCGTTATGACATCTCCAAATGGAATACAGTGTTTTCGCAGCATATGGAAGGCTTGGCTCAGACAGTCCCTGAAATTGAAGATGCTATTTTTTTTGCCATTCCGGATCCCAATAAAATTCCGCTGATGATGACCGACTCGCTTACGCGGGCGACGTACCAGCCGGTAAGAAGCATAATTATGCAAAAAGCAATAGCCGCTTCAGGAAAATCTGTCTGGGATGTATGTATGGGCGCCTCGGAGAGCGCGGCACAAAATGTGAACAAGCTGCTTGTTTGTGCTCGGCTTATCACCAATATTGATACTCATGTGCCACTGGGTGTCCTTGTTCTTTTGGTCAACCCTGATCGAATAGCGAGGGCTGTGAGTGGCAGCTCCTGGGATGAGGATGCCAATGCTGCACCAAAAACCGACTATACACTTCTTATAGATGAAAATAGCAAAATTTTGGTTTCAGCCAGCCTTTCGCAAATTGGCCTTCAGGCTCAGGCACAAGTTCCCGGATTTTCCGAACATTTCCCGCTCAATAAAGCTGCATCTCCATCGGGCAAGTATAAAGCCAGAGCTCTGTCAGGAGCAAAAGCCACCCAAGGCTTGTTCTGGGTCATTTATGAAAGGGTTCCGGACAGGTTATGGACTCTCGTCTCGATTTTGCCAGTCTCGGTCGATCCGCTTCCTCTCTTTTTCAGAATCTTCATAATTGCTGGCTTTGCTGCTTCTGTATGGCTTATTTTGTCTGTGCTAAGAGGAGGAGAAGCCACGCCCGACCAATCGCAGCCTCCAGCGCAACATCTTGAAGCTATCCCCGATTGGTTCAAAGCCCTTGCGCCCCGCGAAAAAGTGGTTATGGTCTTGCTTTTGAAAGGCCTCAGCAATAAGGAGATTGCCTATCACTTGGCCATTCGTGAACAAACCGTGAAGAATTATCTCCACGGCATCTATAAGAAGCTAGGCGTCCAGGACAGGTTTTCTGCTCTTCTTTTGATGCAAAATACACATCTCAATATAGAAACTATTAAAGACTACGCCGAGAAAAATCCATCCAAATTTTCAGTCTCCATCGACATTCTTGCATAATAACGGCTTTTTAGTACCAAAGTACTCATTGCGTGTATGCAAAAAAGGCATCCAAAATTCTTCTATTCTTTATTTCACTCACAAGGAGGATAGAGGTATGAGACGTGCACTACTGGTCCTGATGGCGCTCCTCGTTACGGGCATTGTTCCCGTTATTGCGCAGCCAAAGGAAAAACTCATGGTGTATACTTCCATGAAGGAAGTTCTCATTGGAGAAATTCGCGATGCTTTTACCAAGAAGTATCCGAATATCCAGTTCGATTATTATTCAGCCGGAGCTGGCAAGATAATGGCAAAGATCGCAGCTGAGCGGCAGTCGGGCAAACTGGTGGTCGATGTTCTGTGGACCAGCGAAATTCCTGATTTTTATTCACTCAAGAAAGAAGGCGTTTTGCAGAAATATGAATCACCCGAAGCAAAATATGTCGTCAGCCCCTTGAATGACCCTGATTATGAATTTACACCAGCCCGGCTTGGGACTCTTGGCATTACCTATAATACAAATAAGATAAAGACTCCTCCTACCCAATGGAGCGATCTGCTTGGTCCTGCATATAAAGACGGTTTTGCCATTGCCAACCCTGCCTTGTCGGGCACCTCAATGGTTTCTGTAGGCATGATAGCAAATAATCTTGGCTGGGATTTCATCAAGAAGCTGAGAGCAAATGGAGCAAAAATGGGCCAAGGTTCAGGACAGGTTGTCGATGATACAGCAGCAGGGGATCTCGCTGCATGTATTGGCGTCGATTACATTACCATTGACAAGATCAAACTCGGGGCCCCACTTGGATTTGCCTACCCCAAAGAGATGCTGGTCATCCCGAGTCCAGTTGCAATCTTCAAAGGCACCCCGAATCTTGCCGCTGCCCAGAAATTTGTCGATTTCCTTCTTTCGAAAGAAGGCCAGACCATTATTGCAAATAACTACACCCTGCCCGTCAGAAAAGATGTTCCGATAGTGCAGGGCGTTGGTCTTGTAGCACCTGATGAAGCGGTCAAAAGAGCCATGAAAATCGATTACCTGAAGCTCATGGTCGAAAAGCAAGCCGTAATCGATAAATTCACGGAGATCATGCAGAAGAAATAATTGAGTATTGCTGCCCAGGGGAGAGCCAGGAGCACACCCCCGGGCAGATTATTTCGCTATCGTATCAAAAGCCTTCAAATTACTGATCTATTTTCGCAAAACAAGAGGAGAAAACGAGGTGGCTGATTTACAGCTTTCAGCAGTTTCCAAATCGTATGGAACCCACAGGGTTCTCGACAAGATAACTTTTAAAGTCAATTCGGGGGAATGCTTTACCTTGCTTGGCCCGTCAGGATGCGGAAAAACGGTTATTTTGCGCTTGATTGCCGGATTCGAGTCCCCTGATGAGGGCGAAGTATCGATTGGCGGGCATGTTGTTGCAACAGCAAAGCATTCATTGCCGCCGGAAGAACGCCACATCGGCGTGGTGTTCCAGGATTATGCAGTGTGGCCGCACAAAACAGTATACGAGAATATAGCCTATCCGCTTGAAATAGCAAAAATGCCACACGAACAAATTAAATCCGCAGTGAGCGATGCAATAGACCAGGTAAATCTTGCTGGTTTGGCACAGCGCTACCCCTATCAGCTGTCAGGCGGTCAGCAGCAGAGAGTCGCTCTGGCTCGTGCGTTGGTAACAAAACCGGATGTCATGCTGCTTGATGAGCCCCTGACCAATCTCGATGCAAATCTCCGTGAGGAAATGCGTTTTGAAATAAAAGAGTTGCAGCGCAAAACGGGTACTACAATTTTTTATGTGACGCATGATCAGGAAGTGGCTCTCGCGATTTCCGACAAAATGGCTGTCATGGATGATAAAGGTGTCATACGGCAGATAGGAAGTCCGGACGAAGTATATGAACGGCCTATCGATGCATTTGTCTATCAGTTTCTCGGTATTCCCAATTTTATTCCTGTTGCAATCAAATCTGGGCAAGCATTCATCGATACTGATGCTGTCCAGGGCGCCGCAGAGCTTCCCCTGCAGGCACTGGCTGATTTCCCAAGCCAGAGATTTCCGAGCCCAAAAGGCAAGCTTGCCTGCCGGCCTATGGATGTCATCCTGTCCAGGTCGATACATCCTGAAACAATGATAAAGGCAAAAATAGTCAGGTTGTCCCTGCTTGGGCCGATTGTGGATTATCTGCTCGATATCGGTGGTATAGCAATTCGAGCACAGATGCAGACTGAGGCAGCCATGGCTCAGGATCTGCTTATCGAAGAGGGACAAGAATGCGGAGTGAGGTTTGCTGAGCCAAAATGGTTTTCGGAAGATGGGGAGGCAATACGATGAATACAGGCAATAAATTAAGTACAGCCAATATAGTGCTCTTGTTTTCAATACTTATTTTGGTGGTAATAGTTGCAGTTCCGGTCATACTCATTTTTATCACCGCATTTTTTGAAAATGGCACGTTCAATATTGCAGGCATCGCCAAGATTTTGTCCGATCCGGACACCTATCAGGCGCTTCTGAACTCCCTCATTATCGCTGCTGGTACGACACTCGTTTCTACGACCGTGGGGACATTTTTTGCCTGGCTTGTAGCGCGAACCGATTTGCCGCTGAAAAAGACCATGAAAGCGCTGTTTCTTGTCCCGTTCATGCTTCCTTCATTTATTGGCGCTCTTGCCTGGAAAGTATTGCTGTCTCCTCGGGCAGGCTATATCAACAAGCTTTTGATGGCGATATTCAGCCTGTCGAAGGCTCCGATTGATATTCTTACCATAGGTGGAATTATTGCTATCGAAAGCATGTATCTGTTCCCTTTTGTATTTTTGCAGGTGGAGGGCTCGCTTGAGCGCATGGATCCGACATTGGAGGAATCGGCGCGCATATCGGGCGCAAATCTCTTTACTATAACGAGAAAAATAACTCTGCCTCTTGTCATGCCGAGCATTCTCGCAGGGGCTCTCCTTGTCGCTTTGTATTCCCTTGCGCATTTCGGTGTGCCTGCAATTCTAGGAACTGAAAAAGGCATTTACAATATACCAACCAAGATTTATGAGCGCATTTATGCATCTGGCGGCTCTTTTAATGCAATCAGAGTGGGGACAATACTTTCGACCATTCTTGTCATCTCTGCTGCCCTCATACTCAAACTGCAGGACATGCTCTTGAAAAAGGGCCAATATCAGATTATTGCCGGCAAGAGCATGCGCCCTATGGTCATGAAATTGCGTGGATTGAAAATTCCATTGCTCATCATAAGCATTCTGTATATTGGCATTACCGTTATCCTTCCGACAGTCACTATATTTCTTGTTGGCGGGCTCAAGACCTATGGCCTTTCTTTCGAGCTCAAAAACATGACCTGGAATAACTATTTGAAAATTTTCCAATGGAAAATGACGAAAGATGCAATCTGGAATTCCTTGTATCTTTCGCTCGGGGCTGCTTTTGTGACCATGCTGGCCGGAACCATGATTTCCTATGTTATTGTGAAAATGAAAGTGCGCGGGAAATTTATTCTGCAATTCCTTGGAGTTCTGCCGTTTTCCCTGCCGGGAACGGTTATCGCGTTAGGCGTAATTCTTACATGGAGCGGAAGGTTCGGCATTAATCTCTACAATACGCCATGGATTATTTTTGTTGCCTATATTGCGCGATACATGGCATTCTCGATCAAGTCCAATTCAGCTTCACTATCGCAAGTTTCCGATTCACTTGAGGAAGCTTCGCGGGCATGCGGTGCCACGCACTGGCAGAGCCTGAAAAATATTGTCATACCGCTTATAAAGCCAGGCATGATAAGCGCTTTCTTCCTTATTTTTCTGCCAGCGCTTCGCGAATTGACCACATCTGTCCTGCTGTATGGCCCGACTACCCGGACAATCGGCGTAGCAATTTATGCACTCAATGAGGATGGCGAAACAGTCCGCGCCGCTGCGCTTGCAAGCATAGCACTCGTGATCATTTTCGCAGGCGAAACAATCATCAGAAAATTCCTCGCGCGGCTCGATCAGGCAAAAGTCAAGGTACAGGAGTAAAACGATGGCACAATTGAAACTGGTAGATGTAACAAAAAAGTTCGGAGATGTCATCGCGGTGAACAAGCTCAATCTCGAGGTGGAAAAAGGGGAGTGTTTTTCGTTTCTGGGGCCTTCCGGATGCGGCAAAACCACCACATTGAGAATGATCGCAGGTTTTGAAGATTTGGATGAAGGCGAGCTCTCTGTTGACGGCAAGGTTTTTTCTTCGAGCTTTAAAAAATATTATCTGCCTCCTGAACATCGCGATTTCGGCATGGTGTTTCAGGCATTCGCAGTGTGGCCGCATCTGACAGTCTACGATAATGTCGCCTTCCCCCTGCAAATCCGCAAAATTCCCCGGCATGAAATTGCAAAACGCGTCAAGATGGCTCTGCAGAGCACCGGGCTCACCCACAGGGAAGAAAGTTATCCGGGAAAGCTTTCGGGAGGTGAACAACAGCGCATAGCGCTCGCTCGAGCTATCGCAATCAATCCCAAGGTCATGCTGCTCGATGAACCGCTTTCCAACCTCGATGCCAAACTCCGTGAAGAGATGAGATTCGAAATCAAAGACCTTCAGAAAAAATTCGGCTTTACTATTATTTATGTCACCCATGATCAAGCAGAAGCGATGGCGCTATCCGACCGCATGCTGGTCATGGATCATGGCATAGTCCAGCAGGTTGGTCACCCGCTGGAAATCTACAACAAGCCTGCCAACAAATTTGTCTTTTCGTTTATCGGGCTTTCCAATTTCATACCTGTCAATATAGAAGAAGGAAAAGCGGTTATCGACGGCAGCAATGAAACAGCAAGTTTTGAAGCTCCATTAGAATTAGGCAAAAAAGCATTTCTCGCATGCCGTCCTTCCGAAGTCGACTTCGTCGAGGAGCCCTATACCGGGGCGAATCAGTTACCACCAGCTATCAGAGCAAGGGTCGCCAGAAGAACCTATCTCGGGGATATAGTCGATTATAAAGTAGCCGTAGGCAATGCCGAAATCAGGATTCAAAAGCCAAGGCGAGTGCAAGGGCCTATCGAAGGCTCATTGTGCACAATTCGAATCAACCGCACGCTGTGGTATCCTCTGGAATGAAGTCTTCCGGAACCCGCTCATAACAAAGAAGCGAACATAGAAGTGTGGAAGGGCGGGGCCCAGCGGGTTCTGAAATGCGCGAAAAAGAGGAAGAAGACAAAATGCGCATCATGAATGCTGCAGTCGCCTTGGGTGTGAATAAAAATTCGCCTTTGATTGGTGAAAAAGCGCAATATAATCCCCGCGCAGCGCTCTTAATCAGCTTTTGCCAAAAAACGCTTCCAGTTTTTCCAGCTTTTGCTCCTCGCTCAGCTGAATGGGAACCGAAAGCAGCTCATCGATCGGAAGAAATTCCTTTTCGAATGACTGCTGAAGGCGGACCGTGCTCCCGCCGCTGTTCGATGCGATAAGAAAAATGCGCTTGCCGCGAACTTCTTCAACATGCGACCTCATCCATGTCCTGACAGGCGGGGCGAGCCTTCCTGCCCAGATCGGCGTAACGAGGATGAGCGTATCGATGTCGCGCAAGTCGGCGTTGGGGTCTTCGATGGGTGTAGCCATGTTGAATGTCGACTGTTGGCCGCTTCGTATGAATCCGAATAACCCGCTGCGGCGTTCCCTGTCACCGATTTCCCACACCTTGCCGCCCACGACGCGCGACGCCATTTCGGCAAGCATTCTGCAATGCCCCGTGCGGGTCACATACACAATAGCTGGCTTCATCATTATTCCCTTGCTTTCTGCGGCACGAGCAGCTCGCGAGTCTGCGTCCCTGCGACGCCCACCGCCAGCGCAACCATGACCAGCGCCAGCGCCGCTGCGATGAATGACTTTTGTTTCACAATTTTCTCCTTCGTCTTTTTTGCTTTGACCATATCGAATATAATGCAATCCGGTGCGCTATGGCTAATTGAAAGAAGGTGAATTTCGAGAAGCAGAATTAATTTCAGTACAAGCCAAGAACGTGCTATCAAGGCAATTCTTCAAAATACGGTGTAATCCGATAGAATATGGCTCAAAGCTCATTACTTACTCTTCGTGCTCGATTTGAGCTGATATGGCTTGCATTTATATGTTTTTTCTATTATGGCAACCCTTGCCCTCCTTAGCAGCGGCCAGCTATACTGATTCTCTGCTAGCTGCGCGCGTTCGCGATGCAAGCGGGCGGGTTCACCAATATATACATTTGAAGTGCCGCCCGTCGAACATCGCAGCGCGATAGCTCCAGAGAAGAAAAAAAAATCACAGGAGGTTCCGCGATGAAAAAGACAAGATTGGGTGACTCAGGGGCTTTTCTCGCCGCCTTGTTGGTAGTGTTCATGGCTATGGCCTTTAGCCCGCTTGCTGCCCAGACTGGGAGCGCGGCGCTCAAGGGCACCGTCGCGCTGCCCGACCTGAAGGGCCGAACTATCGTGGCGGTGACTGAGGATGCCTATGTTCCTCTCAATTTCAAGGATCCGAAGACCGGCAAGTCCATGGGCTGGGAGTATGACGCGGTCAACGAAATCGCCAGGCGGCTCAACGCGAAGGTCGTCTGGAAGCTGTGCAGCTGGGACATGATGATCCAGGCTGTTCGCGACGGGCAGTACGATGTGGGCATGGACGGTATCACGATCACCGATGAGCGCAAGGCGCAGGTGGATTTTTCGGATTCGTACATGGTGTCGCAGCAATTCATGCTGGTGCGCGCGAATGAAAATCGATTCAACGACGCAAAGTCCTTTGTAGCGAATCCGAAGCTTCTCATTGGAGCCCAGGCGGGCACGACCAATTTCTATGTCGCGGTGTACGAAGTGCTCGATGGCGATGAGCAGAACAAGCGCATCAAGCTGTTCGAGACGTTCGGCGCTTCGGTGCAGGCGCTGATCGCGGGCGATGTCGATATGGTGCTGATGGATGCGGCATCGAGCAAGGGCTATATCGGGGCGAACCCCGGCAAGCTCAAGGTGGTTGGCGGCCCGCTGGGAACCGAGGAATTCGGTTTCATTTTCAAGAAGGGGTCGGATCTTGTCGCTCCGTTCAACGCGGCGATTGCTTCAATGAAGGCTGATGGCACCCTGGAGAAGCTCAATACCAAATGGTTCTTCGAATATCAGCCATAATCGATTGTTGACTGCATGAAAGATAGTTCACTGGCCAGCAGCCCCAGCCGGATGCCATGGTGGCTCGTTCTGCTTGTCGGGCTGGGCGCCATTTTTATGGGAACAGCGTTCTCCGACTCGTCGTATCGAGTCATCTTCGGTGCTGTGTTCAAAGGCTTCGGCGTGACGATGATGGTCGCTGTCATCGCCTATGCGGCGGCGCTTGTGCTGGGGCTTTTGCTTGGGCTTGCGCGCGCCTCGCACCTCAGGCTGCTCCGCGAAGTCTCGACATTCTATATCGAGCTTGTTCGTGGGCTGCCGATGCTGGTGATTCTCTATTATATCGCTTTCGTGGGAGCACCGGCGCTGGCTGATGTGCTCAACGCAATTCTGACCCCCCTCATCAAGTCGGGCGTGATTCAGCCTTTCGAGTCGCGCAGTTTCAGTTTTGTCACGAGGGCAGTGCTCGCTTTGACGCTCGGCTATGGGGCATTTATTGCAGAGATTTTCAGGGCAGGTATCGAGAGTGTTGGCCGGGGACAGGTAGAAGCGGCGTATGCGCTGGGCATGTCGCAGATGCAGACGATGTTTCGCATTATTCTGCCCCAGGCGGTGCGGAATGTGTTGCCGGCACTGGCAAACGAATTCGTTGCCATGATCAAGGACTCGTCGCTTGTGTCGGTGCTCGGTGTCCAGGATATCACGCAAATCGGCAAGGTCTATGCCGCAAGCACCTTCAAGTTCTTCGAAACCTACAATGTGGTCGCCTTCTTTTACCTGTGCCTGACGGTCAGCCTTTCAATGCTTGTGCGCAGGCTCGAGTGGCGGCTCAAACAGTCGAGGCGGTGAGGGGGCGCAAAGGCTTTTTTATGACTCTTGTATGATTTATGAGAGCATTTTTCTGCGGCGCGCCCCTTGGCCTATCCAATGCAAAGTTCTGCAGACCGGCAAGCCCGATATGTTTATTCTGAAAATTGATACTGTTCTCGTGGGCTATACTTTGTATGGAGCAGTGCATGTGCCTTTTCGCTTCCGGGTGAGCCCAGGAATTCAGCGTACAGTGCTTTAATTTCAGGGTTTTCGTGCGATTTGCGCAGTGGCAGACTGCGATCTTCGCGATACAACCCCTCGATGCGCCGAGCCCTGCGAGCTAATGTGTTTGGTATAGGCTGCCCGCCGCCTCCGACACAGCCGCCTGCACAGGCCATGATTTCGATAAAGTGATAGCTTGACCGCCCGCGTCGCTTATCTTCGGCAACGCGATCCAGTATCTTTCTGGCATTTGCAAGGCCATTGGTTACCGCGACCTTGATAGGAGTGCCGTCGACATCGATCTCGGCTTCTTTTACTCCTGTCATGCCGCGCACATCGACAAAATCGACCTTCTCGAGGGTCTTACCAGTCGCAAGCTCGTACGCAGTCCGGAGGGCAGCCTCTATGACGCCGCCCGAGGCGCCGAAAATGGTAGCGGCGCCGCTGTACCGTGACAGCAGAGGATCCGGTGTTCCGTCGGGAAGATTTCTGAAATCGATGCCTACCTGGCGGATCATCCGGGCGATCTCCCTTGTCGTCAAGACATAGTCGACATCGCGAGCACCAGAACTGCGCATTTCGGGCCTGCCTGCTTCAAATTTCTTTGCTGTGCAAGGCATTATCGAAAGCGAGACTATCTTGTTCCGATCAAGCCCCCGGCTTTCGGCATAGTGCGTTTTGATGAGTGCTCCGAGCATCTGCTGGGGCGATTTGCAGCTCGATATATTTTCGAGAAGCTCAGGATAGAAGGTTTCGCCGAACTTTATCCAGCCAGGTGAACAGGACGTGATGAGGGGGAACGGTCCAGACTCTTTCAGTCGCTCGAGGAATTCCGTGGCTTCTTCGACAATAGTAAGGTCAGCTGAAAAATTGGTGTCAAACACGACATCGATGCCCAGGGCTTTCAAGGCGCTGTACAGCTTGCCGATGCTGAGCTCGCCCGGTTCCAGCCCGAATTCTTCGCCGATTGCAACGCGAACTGCAGGGGCGATCTGTGTCACCACAATCTTGTCCGGGTCATCGATCGCTTTCCACACTTCTTCGATGGCTTCTTTTTCGTACAGGGCGCCGACAGGGCAATACACTACGCACTGTCCGCAGTTCACGCACACGCTATCGCCCATTGTGGTTCCGTACGCAGGAGAAACAATGGTGTTCGAGCCTCGTCCATGGAAGAAAATAGAAGCGACAGTCTGCACTTCGTTGCATACCTGTACACAGCGGCCACATCCAATGCATTTGTTCATGTCGCGCACGATGCCAAAGGAGCTGCGATCCACAGGAAGCCCTCGCGTATATCTGTCGTAGCGCAGATCGCGGATCTCGAAACGTTCGGCAAGGGTTTGCAGCTCGCATTTGCCATGCTTGATGCACTGGAGGCAATCTGCTGGATGAGCGGCGAGAACAAGCTCAAGAATCCCGCGACGGATATCCCTGATCTCAGCGGTGCTGGTAAGAATTTCCATGCCCTCTTCGACTGCTGTGACGCAGGAGCGTTTGTAACCGGGCTGGCCTTCGATTTTCACGATGCACATGCCGCAGGCGCCTTTCGGTTCAAGGTCCTCGTGGCGGCACAAGGCCGGGATCGATATGCCAGCCTTTTCGGCAGCTGAAAATACGGTGGTGTGTTCGGGAACGGTGATCTTTTTCCCATTGATTGTGAGTGTCACGTTCTTCATACCGCCGCCTCCTTAAGGAATTCCTGCTGTTTTATGAAGGACACAATTTCATCGCCAAACCGGTCAAGAAGCGACTCAAGCGGAAAAGCAATGGATTGTCCAAAAGGGCAGAACGAAGCGCCGACCATGACATGGGTTGTGTCTCTCATTAGATCGAGATATTCCAGTTTTCCTTGCCCTAATGCGATCTTGTTGGTCATGAATGCAAGTTGCCGTGTGCCATACCGACAGGGGAAACATTGGCCACACGATTCTTCGGCAAAGAACCGCATGGTAACCTCGAGCACGTGCGCCATGTTGACCGTGGTATTCATAAAAACAAGGGCGCCGCTGCCGAGTGCTCCCCCAGCTTTTCGCATCGAAGCAAAGTCGAGCGGATAGTCAAGAGCCGCTGTATCGAATATTGGCCCTGCTGTACCGCCGATCTGAACCGCTTTCAAATTTCCCAGGATGCCTCCCGCTGCGGCAGCCAGTTCGCGTACGGTTGTACCCATCGGAAATTCATACACTCCAGGATGCGCAATATGGCCACTAATACTGAAAAGCTTGAGTCCGGGTGAGTCCGGGCTCCCGATCGAAGCAAATGCTTCCGCTCCATGCGTAAAGATATATGGGACATAGGCAAGCGTTTCCACGTTGTTCACGATAGTGGGCTTGCCCCAGAGACCTTTTTCTGTGGGGAAGGGCGGCTTCAAAAAAGGATAACCCCTGTTTCCCATCAGGGAATTGAGAAGGGCTGTTTCGTCGCCGACAACATAGGAGCCGCCGCCTTTACGCACCTCAACATTGAACGAGAAATTGCTGCCGAGAATATGTTCGCCCAGGTATCCGGCTTTGACAGCGCTTGCAATTGCAGACGATAAACTGGCAACCACATGAGGATACTCGCCGCGCACATAGACATAGCCAGTCTGCGCACCCGTCGCATATGCAGCGATAGCCATGCCTTCAAGGACCAGAAAAGGAGCGTGCTCCAGCACAAATCTGTCCTTGAAGGTACCTGGTTCGCCTTCATCCGCATTGCACACAAGATACCGCTCATCATCGCCTGCAACAGACTCCCATTTGAGGCCCGTCGGGAATCCTGCTCCACCTCGCCCGCGTAGGTCTGAATGTTTGACTTCGGAGATAACCTCGGTAGGAGTCATGGCAAGTGCGCTGTGCAAACCGGAAAATCCGCCTTTTGTAACAAAGCTATCGATATCGAGCGGATTTTCGAGCGTCGCAAATCCAGTAATATACTGAATATTGCTCATACCTCCTCCTTCGCCAGGCGATCGAGCATGGCGTCGATTTCTGCTAAAGAGAGGCCGCTGATCAAATGATCGTCAATCATAATATTGGGAGATGTGCTGCATGCTCCAAGACAATTGACAATCTCAAGGGAGAATACCCCATCGCCCGTTGTCATCCCGCGCGAAATGCCAAGTTTTTTGCGAAGATTCTGATAGATATCGAGAGACCCGCAGATGCGGCAGCTAAGAGAATCACAAAGCCGTATCACATGCCGGCCTCGGCGTTCGCGCGAGAACATTGTGTAAAAACTGACGATGCCGTCCAATTCAGCTAAGGGGATTCCATAGTCCTGCGCGATTCCAGCGAGTTCCTCTTTGGTGATCCATGTTTTCCCACGAGTTCGGTTTTGTACTTCATGGAGCCTGAAAAGGAGGGTGTCGCGGTATTTTATTTGTGTATTAGGCGCTGTTGTATTTGGTGAAATTGAGGTATTGCCCACTGCATCATCAGTTTCTCCCGCCTTGCCCTTACCGTTCATAGCCATAGAATGCTCCTCCCGGGCGGCTTTGAGGAAAATTCGGGCTTGATGCACAATTTTTTTGCCAGCACGGCTCGAAAGAGAGTGTTTGGCGGGCATTCATGAATCAGGAGCAGCAGAGTCCCCGGTGCGGCGTACATGAACACCACGAACACGCAGACAGCCACCCGTCATCGAAAATATTATTTTGATATTAGGGTCATTCGATAAAAAAAGCAAGGATTGTTGACAAAAATTGAATATTTTTTTGAATGGAATAGCGGTATCGGCCTATCGATTAGGCGTCATTCGTTTTAGGCCGGGGGCTCAACACTGGAGTCGGAGCCGGCCTCTTTTATGGCCTTTTTTTCGGCCTTCTTTTGTAGTTTTTCTTCTTTTTTGCGTTGACGGGCAAGTTCTTTCTGGCGTTTTTCGTAGGAATAATTCGGTTTCATTCAGCGGGCCCCCTTGTGAGCGGATCTGGTGGTGTCAGGCGTTCCGCGATGGCGCCTGTACCTCAGCGGCAGTTGCGCCGCCATAAAAAAACCGGCCGCAGTGCATGGAGGTGCAGGCGACCGGTTTTCGTTCAGCGCCTGGCCGGCACGATATCCGGCTGGCGTCGGCTATTCGCGAGTAATATCAGTACGAATAGGAGCCGCGGCGGCGATTGTCCCGGCTGCGATCATCGCGAGGTTTGTCCATAGCTTCGTTCACTTTGAGCATGCGGCCATCGACTTCCTGACCATTGGTGCCGCCAATCGCCGCCATGGCCTCGGCATCGGTGCCCATTTCGATAAAGCCAAAGCCTTTCGAGCTGCCGGTATCGCGGTCGGTGATAATACGCACTGACTCGACGTGGCCAAATGCTTCGAAGCGCTCTTTCAGCGAATCTTCCGTGGTGTTGTAGCTGAGATTTCCTACATACAGTTTCTTGCCCATTGTGGCATCCTTTTTCCCGGAATCTTATGCGGTGTGTCCTCGACGGGACCCGGCACATTCCGGATTTCAATAACATGCACCCGCCTGCAGCGGATGACGATCATTCAGAACGCAAAACGACTGATGATCTGGAAAGCTTTCGGATACTCGGTCTGGCAGGAACTTTTCGGCAGGAACTTGAACGATCAGCTACGGAAAAGGTGCGGTAACGTTGTCTCTTCAATCTCTCTGAACAAAAATGTACTGTTTTTTTCGCACAATGTCCATAGGGCAGCGAACCTTGCTACACTTTGGATGTCTTTATTGCGGAAAGGCGGCAAGGACAGTATGATGCACCATAAGGCGGCCTATCTATGGAATCAGAAAAAACAGCAAGCTCTTTGTTTCGTCTATCAGCATATCAATCAAGGCACGAGCACGCTCTTATAGGCATTATGTCCGGCACCTCCTTTGACGGTATCGATGCGGTGCTTGTGCGCATTATGACTGATGAGCGCGGCCATATCGCGTCGCTCGCGATGGAAGGGCACTATTCTCTGCCATACTCTCAGGAACTGCAAAAGCGGCTGCTTGCACTTTGTTCGCCCGAGACGGCTCGCATTGATGAGCTTGTCTATGCTCACGCCGCGCTCGCCGAATGGTATGCAGGCGCGGTGGAAGGGCTTCTTGGTATGGCTGGCCGAAAGGCTCAGGATGTGTATGCAATCTGTCTTCATGGTCAGACGGTGTGGCATGCCCCCGTGCCCCGAGCATTTCCGGGACCATCAGGGCAGCCAGTCGCTGCTCGCGGGACACTGCAGATCGGTTCTGCGCCGCTTTTGCATGAGCGCACTGGTATTCCTGTCATCTATGATTTTCGGTCGCGCGATATGGCAGCAGGAGGGGAGGGCGCACCGCTGGCTCCCTTTGTGGACGCGCTCCTTTTTGGAAGCTTAGAGAGGGGGCGTATTGTCCAGAATATCGGGGGCATCGGGAATGCGACGGTTATACCGGCTGGCGCAGGTAACGAAGCAGTGTTCGCTTTTGATACCGGTCCCGGAAATATGGTGATGGATGAGCTTGCGAAGCGATTCACCAATGGCGCACTTGCGTATGACAAGGATGGACTGCTTGCTACTCGTGGGCGTGTGAGCCATGAGCTTCTCGAGCCGCTGCTGGAAGACCCGTATTTTTCGCGCAAGCCGCCAAAGAGTACCGGCCGCGAAGTGTACGGAGCGGAATTTGCAGCGAGATTTGCAGTGCGCGGCAGGGCTTTAGGGCTCTCTGATGCCGACATCATAGCGACAGCAACCGCGTTCACTGCAGAGACCATTGTTCGGGCATACCGGGATTTTGTCTTTCCTCTGGTGCCAATCGATGATGTGATTGTCGGTGGCGGCGGCGCTCTCAATCCTAGCCTTATGGCGATGATCCGCGAGCGGCTGCCAGCGAATGTCACGCTGAGGACTACGGCTGACTATGGCATTCCCGTACTCGCGCGCGAGGCAATTGCATTCGCCGTTTTGGGACACGAAGCGCTCATGGGGCACCCCTCGAATCTCCCTGCGGTAACGGGCGCTTCGCACGAAGTCATTCTGGGCTCTCTCACACTGTAAGAAAATTGTATATTTATTGCATATTGCCACTGGTGCGCTCCCAGCATTTGTATTAAAATATTTTTTCGAAAATGTAATTCATTTTTGGGAGGCGTGTATGAAACGATTACTGGCCATCGGGCTCGCCCTGGCAATGGTGGCGGGCATAGTCCCTGCAGTATTCGCCGCGGGTGAAGAAAAGGTGCTCACGATTGGTGTGGATCAGGAAGCGATCGGCTTGGATCCGCATATTGTCACCTCATTCTCTTCCCATCGCCGTGTGGATCTTCTGTACAACAAGCTGGTTCGCCATGACGAAAATCTCAAGATTGTCCCGGATCTCGCTGAATCGTGGGAGATTCCCGACAACCAAACCTACATCTTTAATCTGCGAAAGGGCGTCAAATTCCACGATGGTACCGAATTGACCGCTCAGGATGTGGAATTTTCGCTCAATCGTATTCTGGACCCCAAGACTGCATCTCCGGGGCGATCCTACATTTCGAACATCAAATCGATCGAAGTGCTCGGGCCTTACAAGGTCAAGGTAACTCTGTCCGCGCCGCTTGCTTCCTTCCTTGAAGGTCTTGCGAGCAACAATTGCGCGATTGTGTCCAAGGCAGCGGTCGAAAAATATGGAAACCTTCAGAAAGTAGCCGTTGGAACGGGCGCATTCATGCTCAAGGAATGGATACCAGACAATTCCATGACGCTTGTCAAGAATCCAAATTACTTCGAAAAAGGATTACCATATCTCGACAAGATCATATTCCGTGTCATTCCGGAACAGGCTTCGCTGCTTGCAGGGATCAAGGCTGGTACGCTCGATATGGCGCAGATTAACGATGCGAGCACCATTCTGCTTGCAAAGCGAGACAGCAATATCGTCGTCATGCAGAAACCGGGCATCAATGTGCGGACTTTTGGCTTCAACACGACGCGTAAGCCTTTCGATGATGCGCGCGTGCGCCAGGCTCTTTCGCTCGCAATTGACCGCAATGAAATTGTAACAGTGGCGGAATTTGGTATGGCACAGCCGACCGGTCCCATTCCTGCCGGTGCAACGCAGTGGGCCTTGCCGCTCAGCAAACTTCCCTATTACACTCCGGATTATGCAAAAGCAAAAGCGCTGCTTGCTGAAGCCGGTTTCCCGAATGGCTTTACATTCAAGATTGTGACCGCCAATTCTTTCGAAGGCGGTCTTTCGGTTGCCCAGGTTATCCAGAATCAGCTCAAGAAAATTGGTGTGAACGCCGAGCTTGAAGTCGTTGAATGGGGCATTTATATCGATCGCTGGGTCAAGCGCGACTTTGATTCGATGGTCGAGCTGCGCGGCGGTAGTGGTGAGCCCGACCGCTTCCTGTATCGCACAATCCATTCAACAGGTGGCGTCAATAACTTCCTCTTCAAGGATGCCGATGTGGACCGCCTGCTGGACAAAGGGCGAGTGCTTACCACGTATGCCGAGCGCAAACCGGTTTATGATGAGCTGCAGGTGGTTCTTGCTGAAAAAGCACCTATCATTTTCCTCTATTGCCCATTCGAAACACATGTTCTGAGCAAGCAAGTCAAAGGATTCAAGCAGGTAGGCTATGGGAGTCTCTATTATCTGATCCAGACGCAGAAATAGGCTAATTGTAGTAGACCGTGAGCATTACGGCTCATAAGAATCGCCGGCAATGCCGGCGATTCTTTCATATCTTGCAAGGATGAATACTAATGGGTCGCTATATTTTCAGAAGACTGCTTTCGCTCATACCTGTACTGCTTGGAGTTTCCATAATTGTGTTTTTTCTTGTGCGATTGATACCAGGCTCGGCACTGCAGATGTATTTGGGTACACAGGTCGAAGCAACTCCCGAACAAATGGAAGAGTTGCGCCGCATTTTTGGGGAGGACAGGCCGGTCCCTGTGCTCTATGTCGAATGGCTGGGACGATTGTTGCGGGGTGACTTGGGTTATTCTCTTCGCACTGGACGTGAAGTTCTGCCCGATATCCTGCAGAGGCTTCCCTTAAGTATAGAACTGACATTCTATGCACTTTTTCTTTCGCTGATTATAGGGATCCCGCTCGGCATTCTCTCCGCGCTGAAGCATGATCCCGTTACCGATGTGTCGATTCGCATTACGGGCCTTTTGGGTCTTTCTTTGCCGCAATTTTGGCTCGCATCGCTCATGGTGATCGCGTTTTCCGGATTTCGCGGCTGGATTCCTATGGGCAACTATGTCGGCCTTTTCAAGGCGCCGCTCGATAATTTGCGCATGCTCTTTTTCCCGTCGCTTGCCATCGGTATTGGGTTGGCAGCGGTTATCATGCGCTACACGCGCAACAGCATGCTCGAAGTGCTCCAGATGGACTATATAAGGACTGCGCAGGCAAAAGGGCTGGCCAAGCGTATTGTGATTGTTCGGCATGCCCTCAGAAATGCGATTCTCCCGGTGATTACGGTGGCCGGCTTCAATACGGGCTATCTTCTTGGCGGCGCGATTGTCATAGAAGAAGTGTTTGCCTTGCCGGGCATGGGGCGCCTTGCGCTCTATGCGATCTACCAGAGGGATTATTCGCTGATACAGGGTATTGTTCTCGTCATTGCCACGCTTTTTGTTCTTGTCAATCTGGTCACTGATCTCATCTATGCTGCAGTGGATCCCCGGATTCGTCTCGAGACGAGGGAGGGCTGACATATGGCGCGGCTTTTGAAAAATCCTATTGCACTTGTTGGCCTCGCAATCATCGCTCTGTATACGCTCATAGTGATTATTTCTCAGTTCTGGCTGCCTTTCGACCCCTTGCAGATGGATGTTGCGCATATTCTCGAATCTCCATCGTTCAGGACGGGGCATCTGTTCGGTACAGACGAATTCGGGCGCGACATTCTGAGTAGAATCATGAAAGGCACGGGCATATCGCTCCTGATAGCGGTATCGGCAACGGCGATAGGCGCGACCATCGGCACGTTTATGGGTGTATGGGCGGGATTTCTCGGCGGCGCGTGGGATCACTGGATCATGAGGCTCGCCGATGTCCTCTTTTCTTTCCCTTCACTGCTGCTTGCTATTTTTGTGATGGCGATTCTCGGCGAAAATACTTATAACGTGATAATTGCGATTTCCATTGTGTACATCCCGCAATTCGCGCGGGTGAGCCGCGGAGCTGTGCTCGCCATCAAAAACAATGAATTTGTAAGGGCTGCTTTTTCGAGCGGCGCAGACCGACGTTTTGTGCTTTCACGTCATCTTTTGCCGAATATCATGATGCCTATCATCGTGCAAAGTTCGCTTTCGCTGAGCGTCGCCATTCTGCTCGAATCAGCGCTCAGTTTTCTTGGGCTTGGCGTGCAGCCGCCGCATCCATCATGGGGGAATATGCTGAGCAGCGCACGCAAAGTAATGATGCTGGCGCCGTGGACGGCCATCTATCCTGGGCTTGCGATTATGGGCCTCGTGCTTGGATTCAATCTGCTCGGCGATGGATTGCGCGACATCCTCGATCCGCGCCTTCGGAACATAAAGTAGGGGGAGCGCATGATTATCGGAACAGAACCAGTACTCAGCGTCCGCAATCTCAGCACCCGCTTTATGACTTCTTCAGGAACAGTCAAAGCAGTGGATGGCGTGTCCTTCGATGTGCGCAAAGGAGAGATTTTCGGCATTGTCGGGGAATCGGGTTCGGGCAAGAGCGTCACCAACCTCTCGATACTGCGCCTTATACCCATGCCTCCGGGGCAGATCGCCGAGGGGGAAATTATGCTCCATGGAAAGAACCTCCTTGCCGCAAACGAGCATGAGCTGCAGATGGTGCGTGGTGGCAGTATTTCCATGATTTTCCAAGACCCTATGACCTCGCTCAATCCACTTTTGCGCGTATCATTGCAGATTGCGGAAGCGCTCGAACTGCATCATGGACTTTCGCGCAAAGAGGCCGAAAAGAAGGCAGTGGAACTTTTGAAAGCGGTCGGCATTCCCGATGCTGAACGCCGCGCTCAGGAATATCCGCATCAGTTCTCAGGTGGCATGCGCCAGCGCGTCATGATCGCTATGGCAATTGGCTGCAATCCTGACCTTCTTATCGCGGATGAGCCGACCACCGCCCTCGATGTGACGATTCAGGCTCAGATTCTGGACCTTATACGTCGCCTTTCTGATACGCGCACCATGTCGGTTATTCTTGTGACGCATGATCTGGGGGTTGTCGCCGGCATGTGTGATACCGTAGCCGTTATGTACGCAGGCAAGATTGTCGAACAGGCTTCGGTAGACCCGCTTTTCCGAGAGCCAAAGCACCCTTACACACAGGGCCTGCTTGCATCAGTGCCGCGCATCGACAGGGCGTGGAGCGAACGGTTATATTCCATACCTGGAGCACCTCCCAACCTCGTTGACTTGCCTCCTGGGTGTGCCTTTGCTCCGCGCTGCGAACATGCCATGCCCATCTGTTCGCAGTCATATCCGCCTCAGATCGAAATGGATGACGGATCTGGCAACAAACGAACAGTACGCTGCTGGCTCCATGCAGACAATGTTCCCGGAGTACACCGATGAATACCATACAACCTTTGCTCGAAGTAAAGAACCTCAAGGTTTATTTTCCAATAGAAAAAGGAATTGTTATACGAAAGCGCATTGGCTGGCTCAAAGCCGTCGATGATGTGAGTTTTTTGGTGCAGAAAGGCGAGGCCGTAGGTCTTGTAGGCGAATCCGGCTGCGGAAAATCAACAACTGCGCTTGCAATTGCGCAGCTGCAGCGTATTACAAACGGACAGATACTGTTCGAAGGCAGAAACCTGAGCGCTTTGCCTCCTAGCGAGTTGTATGCCGAACGACGCAATTTCCAGATGGTGTTCCAGGACCCGTATTCATCGCTCGATCCGCGCATGACAGCATTCGATTCGATCGCTGAGCCGCTCAGAATTCAGGTACGACGCGGTTCTCTTAATCTGAGCGAAGCGGATATTCGCAAAAAAGTGTTGGATTTAATGGACAAAGCAGGCCTCTCTCGGACCTTTGCTCACCGCTATCCGCATGAATTTTCCGGAGGTCAGCGTCAGCGCATAGGCATTGCGCGGGCTCTTGCGCTCTCGCCAAAGCTTGTTATCGCTGATGAACCTGTAAGCGCGCTGGATGTGTCTATCCAGTCGCAGATCCTCAATCTCATGAAGGACCTGCAGGTAGAGCTTGGACTTACCTATCTCTTTATAGCACATAATCTTGCTGTGGTGGAATATTTCTGCGGTCGGATTGTGGTCATGTACCTCGGCACCATTGCTGAGATTGCTCCATCCGAAATGCTCTATCATGAGCCATTGCATCCGTACACAAAGGCCCTCCTCTCGGCAGTCCCCATCCCGGATCCTTCTCGGGAACGGCAAAGATCGCGCATTCTTCTCAAAGGCGATGTCCCTTCTCCGAGCGAAGAACGCGCTGGCTGTCCATTTTTTGAGCGATGCCCCTCTGCAATGGATATCTGCAACGCTCAGCGCCCGCTTCTTCGCGAAAGCAGGATGGGGCATATGGTAGCTTGTCATTTATATGCAAGAGAGGGCGATTCGCATGCAAATAAAAATTGAAGATGCTGTCCCCGGCGACATTGCGCAATGTGCGCGGATTGCATGCGACAGCGAAATCGGCCAGCGCTATGGGTTTGTGGAAGAAACGCTTGCAGCTCGTATACAGATGCGCCTGCAGGAAGGGGATGTGGTTTTGGTGGCGCGGGATATGGGTGCAATAGAATCTGTGTCCAGCTCGAATGGCGCACCCAGCGACATCATCGGCTTTGCCTGGATCGACACAAAGGGCGGCTTCGGTCAGGCTCCCTATCTCAAGCTCATCGCTATCGATGCGAGCAGGCGGAGCACCGGCGCAGGCTCCCTGCTTCTTTCAGCCTTCGAAGAGAGAACAAGAGGAGCTGGGCGCGCATGGTTTTTGCTTGTTTCAGATTTCAATGATCGGGCTATTCATTTTTACGAAAAACATGGCTATGCCGTAGTCGGGGCACTACCTGATTTTGCAAAGGATGGCATTACGGAGCTCATCATGTACAAGCGGCAGGAGGCGTAGCAATGCGCAGTACAGTCTCCTCGATGTCGAATGAAATTCAAAGGCTCACTCTCGACGCAATTGAGCATCAATGGTTTGCCGGCGCGGTGATTCGCCTCGAGCAGGAGGGCGAGGTGCTGTATGAAGACGCCTTCGGATCTGCCATAAAAACTGCTCAGCTGCAGGCGCCGATGAGTGCCACAACGCAATTCGATATTGCCTCGCTTACAAAGCTATTTACAACGACCGCCATTTTAAAGCTAGTAAGCGAGGGCAGGCTCGATCTGGATGCTCCGCTCGTGACTGTTGCAGATGGCAAGCTTGCGGTATTGCTTGGAGCGGATGAGTCAGGGAGCAACCGGCGCGTTGCCGATGTGCTCGAAAAGGTATCGACACGCGCCCTGCTTACCCATAGTAGCGGCATTCATTATTGGTATCCGTTCTACGCGGCGCGGGAGTCTATAAAAGCGTCTGCCAGGAGCATTGCAGGGAGCCCTGCGGCGAGTTTTGTGGAGAACCCTGCCGCCAGTCCAGCAGAGGAGCCCTACAGCGCCTTCGGCTCTATTTTTGAAACAGTGCTCGCTCGCTTTCCGCTGCAACACACAACGATCTATTCGGACATCAATTTCATGCTTGCAGGGTTCATTGTGGAGACAGTAAGCAGTTTGCCGCTGCATGAGGCAATTCCCAAGCTGGTATGCGTTCCGCTTGGCCTAGAGCGCTGTGCCTATTTGAAGGATGCATCCAGTGCGCGGAACGCTTTCGAAGCCGGCGGAGACTCCACATATGCTGCAACAGAATTCGGCAACCGCATCGAAATGAAAATGGTAGCAGACCTTGGCCTTCATTTTTCCGACTGGAGGTCTATAGACCAGCCGATTGTCAGCGCTCCGAACGATGGCAACTGCCACTATTTCTTTCATGGCGTGGCGGGTCATGCTGGCATTTTTACTACAGCGCGGGACCTCTGTCGGCTGGGGAACCTGTACGCCGAGGTCGACAATGCCAATTACATTGCAGACGACTTGCTCGAAGAAGCGGTAACCGACCACGGCAACGGACGAGGACTTGGTTTTCAGTTCGGGCCCCGCTATCCGCAAGGCTGTGGACACACCGGCTTTACCGGCGCCTATCTTTTTGTAAGCCGTAACCGGCATCTTAGCCTGAGCATTCTCACAAACAGGCTGCATGTCCCCGAGCCTCGCGATATCGATCCATTCAGAAAGGCAATTGCGGAGCTTGCAATCATTACAATTTGAATATTGTTTTTGTTTTGTATCCTCTATTGTCGGTGGGCGCGGCAAGCCTCGATGTGGGCGGGGGAAAGACGGGGCTTGGTGTTTACCGGGATGTTATCCGCTCCGCCTATTTGCGGAAAGCCTTCTACAACAGCCTCATGATGAGCACGCTGACCGCGCTTGTCGGCACGCTGATCGGCTTTCTGTTCGCGTTCGCGGTGACACGGGCGAAGGTGCCGCTTTCGAAATTCTTCAATATTCTGGCGGTAATTCCGATTGTGTCGCCGCCGTTCATCGGCGCGCTCGCGATCATCATGCTGTTCGGGAACAACGGGCTCATTACGTGGAACCTGCTTAAAATTCAAAATTTTCCGATTTACGGCTTCAATGGGCTATTCCTTGCGCAGGTAGTCACGTTCTTCCCGGTCGCGTACCTGACGCTCAAGGGTGTTCTTGAATCGATGAACCCTGTGCTCGAGGACGCGGCGCTGGACCTGGGCGGCTCGCGATGGAAGGTGTTCACGAAGGTGACTCTGCCGCTCGCCTTTCCCGGGATCGCGAGTTCGGTCCTGCTTCTCTTTGTCGAGACGCTGGCTGATTTCGGAAACCCGCTGATTCTGGCGGGGAGCAAGTTCCCGATTTTGTCGGTACAGGCCTACCTGCAGATTGTCGGGATGTACGACCTGCCGAAGGGGGCGGCTATTTCGGTGCTCCTGCTGGTGCCTTCGCTCATTTTCTTCTATGCGCAGAGGGCGCTGGTGAACCGGCGGAAATACACGACGGTAACCGGCAAGCCCCAGCAATCGACAACCCAGATCGTGAGCCCCGGGACGCGGGTTGCGCTGTTTGTCTTCTGTTTGTTTGTGGCGCTCGTCGTAGGGCTGATCTATTTTTCGATCGTGGTGGGGGCGTTCGCGAAGGTGTGGGGCTTCGACCACCACCTCACGCTCGACCACTTCAAGTTCGTGTTCGGGGTGGGGTTCAAGGCGGTCAGGGATACGCTCATGATCGCAGGCATCGCGACGCCGTTTGTGGGGCTTTTGGGCATGGTCATTGCATTTTTGGTGGTGCGCGTGAAGTTCCCGGGGCGGAAGTTTGTCGAGGGCGTGAGCATGCTGAGTTTTGCGGTTCCAGGTACGGTCATCGGCATCGGCTACATCCTCGCGTTCAACCATAAGCCGCTTGCCCTCACCGGTACGCTCGCGATCCTGCTTCTGAACTTTGTATTCAGGTACATTCCCGTGGGCATCGAGTCGGGCAAGGCGCTGCTCGCGTCTATCGATCCTTCCATCGAAGAGGCTGCAGTGAACCTCGGCGCTGATTCGCGCAAGACATTCAGCAGAATTACTCTGCCGATGATATTGCCGGCATTCTTTTCGGGGCTCGTGTTCGCCTTTGTGCGGGCGATGACGGCGGTGAGCGCGGCGATTTTCCTTGTTTCGTCCAGGTGGAACCTAATGACAGTGCATATCATGGCGCAGGTCGAATCGGGGAATTTGGGGGCGGCGGCCGCGTATAGTCTCCTTCTGGTCCTGATCGTCGCTGCGGCGATTTCGCTTATCCGCGTGGCGCTGAAGTCGCAGTACAGCAAATATGGCGGAGCCATGCTGCATTTCTAGGAGCTTACATGAGTGTTCGATTAGTCAATATAACAAAAGAATTTGCTGATCCCGAGCGCGAAGGAGGAAAGCTGGTTGCGGTCAGGGATTTTAATCTCGAAATACAGGAGGGCGAGTTCGTCACCCTGCTTGGCCCGTCGGGCTGCGGCAAGACAACGACCCTGCGCATGATCGCCGGCTTTGAGATGCCCACGACAGGCGAGGTCTGGATCGGCGGGAAGAACGTGAGCAACGATCCGCCCAACAAGCGCGACACGTCGATGGTCTTCCAGAGCTACGCCATCTTCCCGCACATGTCGGTCGAGCAGAACGTGGGATTCGGGCTCGAGCTCAAAGGGCGTCCTAAGGCCGAAATCACCCGCGAAGTGCGGCAGATCATGGAAGTGATGGGCATCGCGGACCTGGCGCACCGAAGGCCAGACCAGCTCTCCGGCGGACAGCAGCAGCGCGTCGCCCTTGCGCGTGCCATCGTGAACAGGCCGAGTGTCCTGCTCTTCGACGAGCCGCTCTCGAACCTCGATGCCAAGCTGCGCGAGCAGATGCGCGTGGAAATCCGGCGCATCCAGCAGACGTTCAAGATCACGAGCGTGTACGTGACGCACGACCAGGCCGAGGCGATGACCGTGTCGGACCGCATCGTGGTCATGAGCAAAGGCCGGATGATGCAGGTCGGCTCGCCCTTCGAGATCTACTCCCGCCCCGCGAACCGGTTCGTGGCCGATTTTATCGGGCGCGTGAATCTCCTGTCTGTTACGGTCGAGCGCCTGGAGCAGGAGAAGAACATCGTGCGCGGCACAGATGGCAGCCGGTACGAAGCGGCTTCCGCCGCGTCTAGGGTTGCCGAAGGAGGCAAAGCATTGCTGATGGTGCGGCCGGAGTCACTCTCGGTCGAGTGCAGCGCGGGGGCGGCGCCCGCGGCAGAAGGCCGGATGGCCTTTGCGCAGGGCGTCATCGACAAGACTGTCTACCTTGGCGCGACCGTCGAATACGAGATTGACGCGGGCTATGAACGCCCCATCCTTGCTGTGTCGCATGACCCCGTCGATGCCGGCTTCTGGCGGACCGGCGACCGCGTCGTGCTCCGGTACAGCCCGCGTGCAGCGCATCTTCTACCTCCCGAGAGCGAATAGGCCCAATTCTTTACCTTGGCGCCTCGAACGTGTATACTGTACGCCTGCTGTGCTTGTACCGGCAACGGCTCGAGGCGGCAATCCTTGGGAAGGAGCTGCGGATTGGTCAGACGGGTAAAAGGGAAGACGCTCAAGCTCGAGGGATTCAACAACCTGACGAAATCGATCAGCTTCAACATCTATGACATCTGTTATGCCCGCTCGCGGGAATCGCAGATCGAGTATCTCGAATATGTCGATGAAGAATACAATTCCAAGCGTCTGGAAGAGATCGTCGAGAATGTCACGCGCATGATCAACGCGAAGCTGGTAAGCGTCTCCACGCAGGATTACGATCCGCGTGGTGCTAGCGTCGTGGCACTAATCAACGAAGGATCACCTGTAGCGGATGAGCACATCAAGTCCGACAAAGAGCAGACAGGACCTGCTCCCTTCGTCATCGGCCATCTCGACAAGAGCCATATCGCCATCCATACCTATCCTGAATACCACCGCCTGACGGGGCTTGCGAGCTTCCGCGTCGACATCGACATATCGACCTGCGGCATGATCTCCCCGCTTTCCGCCCTCAATTACCTTATCGAGAGCTTCGATTCCGAGGTGGTCATCATTGATTACCGCGTGCGAGGCTTCACACGGGACCACAAGGGGCGCAAGGTCTTTATCGACCATGACATTTCATCCATACAGGACTACATCGACCAGGACATCCTCGAGCGCTACATCACCTATGACATCAATATTCTGTCGGACAACAACTTCCATACCAAAATGCGCAAGAAGGAGATTCGCCTCAAGGATTTTCTGTTCGGCGACGAGGTGACCAGCCTCGATCCCAAGGAAAAGGAACGGATCAGGCGCGCCCTCTTGCACGAAATCCAGGAAATCTTCGAGTGCAGGAACCTGAACATGCGCTCTGGCAGGCTCTGAGCCACGCTGGTGCGCAGGAGCTGCCACATGAAAAAGATAATCGAGCGCCTCAATCCCCACTGCGGCTTCTTTTACGATATCACTAAGGTTCTCGTGCGCGTGCGGAGCGCATGGCAGACAATCGAGCTTGCCGAGAGCCCCGAATTCGGCAAGGTGCTCCTCCTCGACGGCATTACCCAGGTCGCACTCAAGGGAGAGGAGCGCTATCATGAATCGCTGGTCATCCCAGCAATGCTCTCGCACCCCGATCCGCAGCGCGTGCTGGTCATCGGCGGTGGTGACGGAGGAGTGCTGCGCGAAGTGCTCACTTTCGGAACCGTCAGGAACGCCGTCATGGTTGAGCTCGATGAGGCGGTCATCTCATTCTCGAAGCAGTATATGCCGGAAATTAGTGCCGGCGCGTTCGACGACCCGCGGGCTGAGATTGTGGTCGGGGACGGGCGCGCGTATGTGGAACAGTGCCCCGACACATCCTTCGATGTCGTGATCATGGACATGACCGACCCCTTCGGCCCGTCCGAAAAGCTCTATACCAGGGAATTCTTTGCGCAGGTAAAGCGGATCCTGCGCGGCGCTGAAGGGGTGTTCGCCATGCACGGCGAATCGCCGATCGCCAGGCCTGCTGCCTATGCGTGCATCGAGAAAACCTTACGTAAAGTTTTTTCTTGCGTAAAATCCGCATTCACGTACGTTCCCATGTACGGCACGCTCTGGTCGTTCAAATTTGCCTCTGGAACGACCGATTGCGCCTCACTTTCCGCGAAGGATGTGGGCAGCCTGCTCAACGCGCGCTGCGAAAGAATGCCCAAATATTGCATGCCGCAAACCTACAAGGCCATTTTTGCGCCCGAGCCCGCCGCCATCGAGGCTCTCTTTCATCCCGAGGGACGAGTGATCGAGGATCGCAGATCCCGCTTTCCTGATGCATTTGATCCTCAAGGAGCATAAAAGCTTGCAAATTGCGCAAAATAAGCAAAATCTAGCAATATAATATTATGTTGTAATTATTTGCGATATATATGCGCATATAGTGCATATCTTGACATATTTCGCATATAGTATTAACATACTGCACCAGAGAGCAGATGCAGCGCTTCGATGGAGTGCTAGCACTGCGCTTTGTGTCTCTTTTTGGAGGATTGTATGAAGCTGGTAAAGGTTATCGGTGGATTGCTCGTGGCGCTTGTGCTCTTTTCTTGCGCGCCCAAGCTTGCTCAGAAGGACCTCGATGCAGCGAATGCTGCATTTGCCGATGCCCAGAACGCCAAGGCTGATGTGTATGCCCCGGATGAATTCAAGGCAGCTCAGGATGCCAAAGCCGCTCTCGATGCGGAGCTTGCTGCTCAGGATGCCAAGACCTCTGGCAAGTCCTACAAGCAGGCCAATGATCTGATCAAAGCTTTTGCAGATGCAAGCAAGAAGGCGAAGGATGCTGCTGCCACCAATATGGACAAGGTAAAGGGCGAAGTTGCCCAGCTCATCACCGATATCGATGCTCAGTATGCAGCAGTGCAGGCGCTTGCGCAGGCTGCTTCCAAGGATGCCAAGAAAGCCGCAAAAGCAAAGCTCAATGTAAAAGACATCAATGCCAGAGTTGAGGCTGCCGGCAAGTCCATCAGCGATGCCAAGGCCGCCAATGATTCTCAGGATTATGCTGGCGCACGCGATCAGCTCAACACCGTAAAGGCCACTCTCGACGAGCTCAAAGCATCACTCGAAGCTGCGGGATTTGTCGCGCAGTAATACTGTAAAGCAATATGCTGGCGGGCGTACGAACGGATAACAAATCGGCCGTGCATCAGCCTGCTCGTACCAAGCCAACAAAGGGCTGCCTGGATGATCAGGCAGCCCTTTTGATTTTGCCACTTTTTCTTTGTATATTCTTTTTATGTCAATCGTTGCTCAATCATATAAAGTTGTTTCAGATAGTCCCCTTGATATCATTTCCTTTGAAGAATGCCTTGTGAATTCATGGGCAGGAGAAGAGGCGCTCCTTCTTTTCTATGTAAATGCTCCTTCTGTCATCATAGGCCGCAACCAGAATTATTGGCGCGAGGTCTCGCCTTTGTGCAAGGTACCGGTTTTCAGGCGCGTTTCGGGGGGCGGGGCAGTATATCATGATGAAGGCAATTTGAATTGGGCGCTTATAGTTCCGCGAGCGATACATTCGCAGGATGATGAGCTTGCAGCTGTAGCCAGTGCGATTGGCACGCTTGGAGTATATGCCCGCCCCGGCGCCCGAGGCGGGATTTTTGTTTCTTTGGGCGATGGCGAGACACAAGGCAAAATCTCTGGAACTGCGCGGCGCTTCGGAACGCGGAATGTGCTGCACCATGGGACAATGCTCGTTTCCGCCGATATCGCAGCGCTCAAGGCCTCGCTTGGGGGCATCAAGGTATTTGAGGATTCCTCGATAGCTTCTGTGCCCGGGCATCCAGTCAATCTTTCCAGATTTTTGTCTTCGCTGAGCATCGAAGAGCTTATGCTGCACCTTTCGCGGACGCTTGCTGGAAGTGCGCCGGCAACAATCGAACTGGCTGATTTCTGGAATAAAGAAAAGACAATAGCTCGCCGCGTATTCAAGAATCCCGAAGATCTGGAACGCAAATTCGATTTTTGTGTTGAGTGCGAAGAATTCGAGGCGCATAGAAAGCAATTTGGCAGCAAAGAATGGATTATCGATCGCAGCCCGCCGTTTTCGGTCGTGGTTTCGAATGGCCGGGCAAAAGCGGTAGTGCTCGTACAGGAAGGCAAAATTGTGCAGGTAGTGCCTCTCGAGGCCGGCGACAGCGTCTCGGCCAGATATGCCGACGAGCTCACCGCCCACTTTGAAGGAATGGCATTTGATTTTAGAATGCCAGAAATAATGGGAAAGGAGTATCAACGTGGAATCGAAGCAATATGATTTTGTCGTTATCGGTGCTGGCCCCGGCGGCTACGTGGCGGCGATCCGCGCTGCCCAGCTCGGCCTCTCGGCCGCGGTGGTCGAAAAGGATCTTGTCGGCGGTGTGTGTCTCAATATCGGCTGCATTCCCTCGAAATCGCTGATCCATAATGCTCAGCTTTTCGCACAGGGGAAAGCGCTGCTCGAAAAGACTGGGGCGAAGGTGGACTTGAGCAATTTCGACTACTCGCTGGTGTGGAAAGCTTCGCGGCTCGCCGCAGACAGGCTTTCGAAGGGAGTCAATTTTCTCCTGAGGAAAAACAAAGTCGATCTTATAAAAGGGAAAGCGATGCTCTCGGGTGCCAGCACTGTCGATGTCGAGACACCAGGGGGCTCTGTCCAGCTCAAGGCCAAAGCGATTCTCCTCGCGACCGGCTCGAGGCCCAGGCCAATTCCCGGCTTTGCATTTGATGAAAAAAAGATTTTTTCTTCGACGGGCATGCTTATGAGCGACAAACTGCCGAAGCGCATGTTCATTCTCGGTGCGGGCGCGATCGGCATGGAATTTGCCTATGTGCTGAACGCATTTGGGGTCGAGGTGACGGTTGCCGAGCTTCTGCCGCGTGTGCTTCCGCTCGAAGATGAGGAAGCTTCGAAAATTGTCGAAAAAGAATTCCGCTCACGCGGCGTAACAATGTATACCGGCGCGCGGGCAAGCGGCGCCGAGGTCAAGGATGATCACGTAGTCATCCATCTCACTGATGCCCAGGGCGCCCCGCTCGATATTGAAGCCGACGCGGTGCTCGTTTCAGTTGGGCGCGCGACCAATACCGAAGGGCTCGGCCTCGAGAATCTCGGCGTGCGCATGGAGCGAGGCTACATTATCACGGGCGATTACCACGAGACATCCTGCGCCGGCATCTACGCCGTCGGCGATATCACGACCTACCCCCAGCTTGCGCACACTGCATCAAAGGCCGGAGAAATCGTCGCCGAGCGGGTCGCGCACCTCCTCAAGGGGACACCGAACCCCCGCGAGCGCACCGTCGACAGGCTCCATGTACCGAGCGCAGTCTACTGCGAGCCCGAAGTTGCCTCGTTTGGCCTGTCAGAAGCCAGCGCGAAAGAAAAGGGCATCCGGTACGAAGTCGCGCGTTTCCCGTACCGCGGCAATGGCCGCGCGGTAGCCACCGAGGCGCCAGAGGGGCAGGTAAAAATTATGTTCGATCCTGACACAAAGGCGATTCTTGGAGCATCGATTGTCGGCGAAGGTGCGGCGGACACGATCCACGAGCTTTTGCTGGCTTCGAAAGCCGAGCTCACGGTCGAGGATGTCGCTGAACTTGTGCATGCCCACCCGACTGTTTCCGAAGCGATCATGGAAGCAGCGAAAGCCGCGCTTGGGCGCGCGATTCACTACTAGACATTTAAATTAGGGGTCTGATGATATGAGAGCGCTGCACCAGCGCGCCATGTGAGGTAAAATTGCCTCACAAACAAACAAAGCCATAGCGCATAGGAGGTGCAGCGATATGCAGTATATCGCATTTGATTCGCACA
>Ga0302253_1000357_pt1 | contig 40116 bp, 34 predicted proteins | sample AAG_RA_Trp_MG_FD_193537 | JGI IMG/M metagenome (GOLD analysis project Ga0302253, IMG submission 193537) | Enriched activated sludge microbial communities from anaerobic digester in WTTP, New Holstein, Wisconsin, United States - AAG_RA_Trp | ecosystem: Engineered > Bioreactor > Anaerobic >...
CCGCCGCGCCAGCAGTGGACCAGTACCTCGTGGCGGTTCTCGCACAGGTGTTGCGCCCGTGCCAGCATGGCGGAAAGGTGCGGCCCCACCAGTTGCAGGGCGAGATGCACTGCAGCCTCGCGCCCGCTGCGCGCGTAGAGCGTGCCCACGGCCTCGCGCTGCGCGTCATCGAGGACGGGCAGGTTGAGTGCGCCGGGTATGGCGCCCCGCGCGTGTTCAGAGGGGGAGCGGGCATCGAGCACGGGTAGACCCGTGTCGCGCAGGGCAAGGAAGGTGGAGGCGTCTATGATATGCGGCATGTGGTTTCCGGTGGTTGGCGTCGCGCGTGTTGTGCGATGGAATGTGAGGTTTGTCCAGCGTGCGGACGTGTGGGCAGTAGGCAAGGCGCAGGGTGACATGCTACTCGCCTCGACGTGGGCATGTCATGGTGTTCCCTGCCGGAGTGTCCAGAGAAGGTGACATGTGAACGATGGCAGCGGCTTCGGGGATACGACCAGCGCGGTGCGACCTTGGGATGGGTGCCCGGGGCTGATGTCGCATGGCACGTGTGCCAGTTTGCGGGAATCCGGAGGAATGGATGAAGCTCAAGCTCGAACTGGTGTTCAAGGACAGGGTTGGCATCGTCTCGGATGTCTCGTCACTGCTGGCCGGAGAAGGGTATTCCATCGTCTGCATGGAGGTCGAACGTCGGCATGACCGGTCGCACGTCCATATCGAGGCCGATGGTGCGGGAGAGGGGGCCTTCGCCGCACTGCGGCAGCGGTTCGAGTCCATGCGGGGACTGCTCGAATGCCGCGAAGTGCAGACCCTGCCAGCCGAAGAGCGCGAGAACCGCATCAAGGTGGTGCTCGACACCATCGGGGACGGCGTCATGTCCATCGACGGCGGCGGGCGCATCACCTCCATCAACAAAGTCGCCCGCGAGGCCTACGGTTGCGCCGGAGAGGACGTGACGGAGCGCAGTCTCACCTCGCTGCGCCTGCCCGACCATGGGCTTCTCGACTGCCTGCACGGGCGTGAATTGCACGACGCCCGCCGTGAACTCGCAACCCCGCTCGGGAAGTTGCAGTTCTTCGTCACCCGAACCCCCATACGCGATGGTGTGGGGCGCATCATCGGCGCGGTGGAGATTGCCCGCGACATGCGTGAGATACGTAAACTCGCCCGTACCCTCGTCGATGCCGACCATGTGGGTTTCGACGACATCGTGGGCCACCACCCGGCCATCGAAGCCGCCATCGCCTTCGCACGCCGGGTCGCAGCCACGGATGCCGTCATCGCCATCAGGGGCGAGTCGGGAACCGGCAAGGAGCTTTTCGCCCGTGCCATGCACGCCGAAAGCGGACGCAAGGGACCCTTCGTGCCCATCAACTGCGCGGCACTGCCCGAACAGCTTCTGGAGAGCGAGTTGTTCGGGTACGAGCGCGGGGCCTTCACGGGCGGCAGGCGTGAGGGCAAGCCGGGGCTTTTCGAATCGGCGCGTGGCGGCACTGTCTTCCTCGACGAAATCGGCGACATGCCCCTTGCCTCGCAAGCCAAGATTCTGCGCGTGATGCAGGAACAGAGGGTGCGCCGCATCGGCGGAGAGGCCGAAGTGCCTGTGGATGCGCGCATCATCACGGCGACGAACAGACCCCTTGAGCGCATGGTCGAGGATGGACGTTTCCGGCAAGACCTCTACTATCGCATCAACGTACTGCCCATGCACATACCGCCCCTGCGCGAACGACGCGGGGATATCCCGTTGCTGGCGAATCACTTCCTGCAGCAACTCGCGTCACGCATCGGCGGGGCCGCCCCGGCGTTCACCGACGGGGCGCTGGCCCGGCTGCGGTCGCATGAATGGCCGGGAAACGTGCGCGAACTCAAGAACGTGGTGGAACGTGCCGCCATCCTTGCCGGTGGTGCCGTGGTGGACGACCAGTTCATCCTGTTCAGTCATGAGTTGGGCAAGGGCGTGTTCAACGCGGCGCGCACAGCCTCTGCTGCGGGGCAGGGCGATACTCTGAAGGAGCAGGTTGCCAATTTTGAAAAGAAAATCGTCGAAGATGTGGTCCGCCGCGCACCTTCCATTCGAAAGGCAGCGAAAATACTAGGAATATCGCACACGGCGCTTCTCGATAAGATGCGGCGTCACGGCGTCATTCTGGAAGAATGACAGACCGCGTGGTTGGTTTACATTCCAATAATAGTATAAATGATTTCATGTTGTTCTTATTGTATCGTCTCGGGTTGGCATGTTTTAGGACCACGGTGTCGTCTTTCTTGATGCACGCGGCGGCAGAGTGCCATTTGTCGCCGCAACTCTTTGTTTTACCAAACAATCGCTAACATCCTGTTCTGTGTTGCACTTTTTGTAAAATTCAGGCATCCGTCCCGCGCCGGTCGGCTGGCGGGCATCACGTGCGTAGCGTTGGCAAGGCCTTTGCTATCGTGGTGATGATGGCAGATGGTCTGTCATGGGCAACACTACGAGGCAGGGCACCCGTTCCGCGCAACGGGGCGCCGCAATCGGTCAATGTCACGGAGGCACAGCATGGTCGTCGGTATCCTCAAGGAAATCAAAGCGGAAGAGAATCGTGTCGCCATGACCCCGGCCGGGGTTGAGGTGCTTTGCCACCACGGGCACACCGTACTGGTCGAGGCCGGTGCGGGGGCAGGCAGCGGCTTCATGGACGAGGCCTATGTGGCGGCGGGGGCGACCCTGATTGCCACCCCGGCAGAGATTTATGGGCGTGCCGACATGGTGATGCACGTCAAGGAACCGCAGCCGTCGGAGTATCCGCTCATCCGCAAGGGGCAGGTGGTCTTCACCTACCTGCATCTTGCTGCCGACGAGGAACTCACCCGGGCACTCATGGACACCGGCGCCGTGTGCATCGCGTACGAGACCATCCAGAAGGCCGACGGCACCCTGCCGTTGCTGACTCCCATGAGCGAGGTCGCCGGGCGCATGGCCATCCAGCAGGGGGCCAAGTACCTTGAGATGGCACAAGGCGGGCACGGCGTGCTGTTGGGCGGCGTGCCCGGTGTCGACCCCGGCACGGTGGTCGTCATCGGCGGCGGCGTGGTCGGCACCAATGCCGCCAAGATGGCCTGCGGTCTCGGGGCCAAGGTCTACATTCTCGACATGAATCTCGACAGGTTGCGCTATCTGAGTGACATCATGCCCGCCAACTGCTTCCCGCTCATGTCGTCCCCTTCGTTGTTGCGGAAACTCGTCCGTGAGGCGGATGTGGTGGTGGGTGCCGTGCTCATCACCGGGGCGAAGGCCCCGCGCCTCGTCACCCGCGACATGCTCAAGACCATGAAGCGCGGTGCCGTACTCGTGGACGTGGCCATCGACCAGGGCGGCTGCTTCGAGACGTCGCACCCCACGACGCACGGTTCGCCCATATTCGTCGTGGACGGCGTCGTGCACTACTGCGTGGCGAACATGCCGGGGGCCGTGGCCAAGACCTCCACCCTTGCGCTGACCAACGCCACGCTGCCGTATGCCGTGGCCCTCGCCGACAAGGGGTGGCGGCGCGCCATGTCCGAAAGTCACGAGATGGCACTGGGAGCCAACGTCGTCGACGGCAAGATTACCTACGCGGGCGTGGCCGAAGCGTTCGGGCTGCCTCTCGTGTCTGTGGAGTCGCTGTTCTAGTCTCCATCCACTCAGGGGTGAGGGGGGCGAGGGCCGTGCATGTTGTCGGCTGTGTGCAGGAGGCGCACCGGGGTGATGCCCCTGCGCGCCGAAGGTGACGCCGTTGCGAGGACAGCAGGCACGTGCGGGCGGGGTGTCTGCGGGCTACGGTGTGTCGTGCCGTCCTCATCCCATGATGCCGACGGGGTCGACCGGGTTGCCTTGCCTGTATGATGTCTTTGCCCCGTAGCGATATGTCGCACCCCGTCCCGTCTTTGGCGGGGCGGGGTGTTCCTTGTGCGGGGGCGAACTCTAACGGGCGCTACGTTGTCATTCCGCAGATGAGAGCTTATTCTCTTCAGGAAAAAGCAGCTGAAGAACACGGGCGGTAGCCGTCGCGCAGTGCGCGTCGCAGACGGAGGCGGTCATGGAAGAACGGCGTGAGCATCAGCGTCTGTACCTCAGGCATTACGGTACGGACTACAGCTATCAGGTCATGGTGGGGGGCAGGGAGACGGCCGCCCGCCTGCTGGACATCAGCCTCGGCGGGGCACGCTTCTCCATGAGGGAGCCGTTGCAGTACGCGGAACCGGGAGATGCGGGCAGCGTGGTAGGGCCTTCCCGTGCGCCGGAGTATGCCGGATACTTCCGTGAGGTGGGCTATACCGTCGCATGGTGTGAGGGCGAACAGTTCGGGGTCGTGTTCGACACCCCTCTGCAGCGTGACTACACCGACCTCTGCTTCGACTTCGCTCCGCGTCTCTGAGTGCTTCCTGCCTCGCTCCTGTCCGCCTCCAGACCTTCTCTCCTCTCGTTCTCGCCTGATGGTTCGAATGCGCCCGTGTGCACCCGTGTCATGACGGGGCTGTCTGCGTGGTATCCGTGTCCTGAACGATCGAGGGCCCGTCCCTTCCGCATGGCACCCATGCAAGATGGCGGACTGTTTACGCGTCTTGCGCGCTAACTGCTTGTCCTTACCGGGCCTGACAGGCTATGTGTGGATGTAGAAAGCCTGTCTTGCGTCGTCGCCGGGTGTACGGTGCGCCAACGGGGCGGTCGAAGTCGGGTCCGGATATGTCCGGGGCCGTCTTCGAGACGACCCGACCTTGCCCGGCATGGCCCCGCATACGGGTATGGACCGAGTCTTCCCGGAATGTTGCAGGCCTATGCTGGCAGGCATGACCCAAGGAGCCCTCATGACCAAGGTTTTCCATTCTCCGTTCGTATGGCTGTGTGCGGTGATATGCACGCTTGTTGTGGGAACGTCCTCTGCCCGTGCGGCAGATGACGATGGCGAGGTCGAATGCGTGACGACCGAGTGGAAGCTTCTCGGGTCGAACCACAAGGTGTGCGTGTTCGCCTTTCGCGACCCCGACATCCCCGGCGTTGCCTGTTACATCAGTCAGGCGAAGACCGGTGGCATAGGCGGTTCGCTTGGCCTTGCCGAAGACCCTTCCAACTTCGCCATCTCGTGCAGTCAGGTCGGCCCCATCGATATCCCGGCGAAATTGCCTCGCAAGGCCAACGTCTTCAAGGAGTCCACCTCGGTCTTCTTCAAGGCGACACGTGTCGTCCGCATCTGGGATTCGGCACGCAACACGCTGGTCTATCTTGCCGTGAGCAAGCGTCTCATCGAGGGGTCTCCGTACAACGCCGTCTCAACCGTACCCGTGCGTCGCTGATGTGTGAGGTGCGATGCAGCAAGGCGGGTATCGTTCTTTTCGTGGCAACTGTGCAGCAATGGAGGTCGTGATGCGGAGAGGTCGGTTGCGGGCGGTAGCCCCCGGTTTTGCCATCCTCATGATGCTGGCATGGGCTGCCAGTGCCGTGGCAGGGAAGATAGGTGCCTATTCGGCTGACATGGTTAGCCTTGACGCTGCGGGCAAGGTCGAAGCGTCGACCCGGATATACGTCGACGCGGGGCGGATGCGTCTTGAACTGCCGCCGCAGGAGGGAATGCAGGGCATGACCATCATCGTGCGGCCGGACCTCAAACTGCAGTGGATGGTCGATGTGGAAAGCCGCACCTGCCTTGAGCACTCCCTCGACGACGCCCAACTGCGTGCCATCGCCCCCGCCATGGCGGCGGCGACCCCCGACAGCCGCGAGGAACGTCTCGGTACGGAGACCGTTCAGGGGTACAAGGCCGAAAAGAAGCGGGTGACCACGACGCAGAAGGTGATGGGGCAGGTGGTGCGCAACGTCAGCCTCGTGTGGCAGGCGGAAGAGTTCGATATCCCGTTGCGCGAGCGCGACGAGGAGGGCTTCACGGAAGAGCTTCGCAACATCAAGGTCGGGGCGCAGCCTGCATCGCTGTTCGAGGTGCCTTCGGGCTACCGGGTGGTCAAGGGCAAGGTCGGGCAGATGCCGCCCGGCATGATGCCGCAAGGCATGTCGCCGGAAGGGATGTCTCCGGGAGCCATGCAACTGCCGGAAGGGATGACACTGCCTGAGGGCATGATGCCGCCGGGGATGCGGCCCGGGATTCCTTCTGGCGGAAAGACCCAGTAGGGCGGGTTCGGCAAGAGGCGAACCTGCGCGGTCGACCGATTGTACGCCCCCCGGAAGGGGGGCTTTTCGTCTGTCGGGAGAGTGGCTGCGCCCTGGACGGTGTGTCGCGCCTGTCGCCCGCGATGCATGAACCTGATGCGGGAAGGACGCGTCCTGTGCCCTCCCGCCTGAAGGGAGGGAAGGCTGAATGCGGCGGTGGCCGCGTGTTGGCGGCGGCGTAGATGACGGGCGGCTGCCCGGACACGCTGTCATGTCCGGGTATGGCGGCCTGTGCACCACCGCAGCCGTGCGGCCTGAAACGAAGCTAGCGCGATTCCATGATGAACATGCGCGGTTTTTTCGTTTCGGGGTCGCGCACCGTCAGTTCGATGGTGCGCACATTGCGTCGCACTTCGAGCACCGTTGCCTGAAAGGTGTTGTCGGCGTCGTAGTCGTAAATCTCTACGGCGTCCCCGACGACGGGCATCCTGTCCGTGTTCACCTCCACAAGGCCGGTGGTCTCGGCATCGAAACCGTCCCACGCCATGGCGGCAACGGGCAGGCTCAGCATCAGGGCGCAGAAGAGGGCGATGATGTTATGTTTCATGGGCCTCTCGTAGCAGAGGCCCTTTTCGGTTGCAACCGTGAGCAGGGGCGGGGCTTTCGGGGGGGCGTCACCCTTGCCTGCGCCAGCTGCGCGCGTTGCCCTTCGGCGTCCAGCGTGCCGGGGTGCCCGTTGATGTGCCGTGCAGTGGCTGTTCTCGGGGGGCTGGTCGTCCGCAGGTCAATGTCCCCGGTCGGTGGTGCAGCGGCGAACAGCCCAGTTCTTGCCCGGTCATCGGAAAAGATGCAGCAGGTGACCGTAGCCTTGCTGTTCGAGGTCCTCCACCGGGACGAAACGCAATGCCGCCGAGTTGATGCAGTAGCGCAACCCCGTAGGCTGGGGCCCGTCCGGGAAGACATGCCCCAGATGGCTGTCACCATTCCTGCTGCGTACCTCCGTGCGCGTGGTGAAGAGCTTGCGGTCGACACGTTCGACAATGCCCTGCGGGTCTACGGGTCTGGTGAAACTTGGCCAGCCAGTGCCTGAATCGTACTTGTCACGCGAACTGAAGAGCGGTTCACCGGACACGATGTCGACATACAGCCCCTCGCGCTTCTCATCCCAGTACTCGTTCCGGAAGGGCGGTTCGGTACCTTCCTCCTGCGTGACATCGTATTGCAACGGCGTGAGCCGTTTTTTGAGTTCTTCTCTGCTGGGCTTCATGGGGGACGCCTCCTGCGTGTGACCTGTGGTTACGGCAGGGCCGTGCCCGACCGGGAACATGGAAACGGCCAGTGCCACGAATCCGGCGACCAGACCGTAAAGCCATAGCCTTGTCATGCGTCGTGGTGCCATGCCCGTCTCCTTTCCTGTTATGGTGCCGTGGTGCCTCTTCGGAGGTAACCCCGGAATGCCGACAGTCAATGCCCCCTTGCGTGAGGCGAAGAACGTGTTCATGGTATCGGGAACGGCTATTCTGCCGTAATCTTGTGCAAGACCGAGAGCAGGTGGCCCCGCATTGAGGGTGGCGCCGTGCGCGGTTAGGGTCGCAACAGGCGTGGTCATTTCGCCGAATCTCAAGGAGACCGCATGTCATATGATGTCGATGATGCGCTGAAGCGTCTTGAGCGCAAGCTCAAGGCCCTGCGCGCCAAGAACTACATTCCCGATTCGCTGCTGGAGATCGTGGCACGCACCGCAGCCATGCAGGCCGATGCGAGGGCCCGTGTCAGTGTGGCCCTGCCTGAAGGGCTGGCCACTCCCGATGCCCATGTCCAGGGTGCCCCCTTGCTTGCGCGTGATGCCTTTCCCTACGACAGGGCCGTGACCGCGCAACTCTTCGGGCGTCTTCTCGCCATGCTGCATGCCGCGGGCGGAAGTCTCGGCATGTCGGCAGACGCATTCAAGGCAAGGCTTGAGGCTGGCGAAGTGACGCTCGAGGCCCTGTGTGACGCCATGTTGCGTGATGACGAGGCGTTCTTCGAGGCATGGGCAGGGAAGATGCCCGAGGCACCCAGCCTCGTGCGATTTCTCGCGCTCGGCAGCCTCGTGCCGTCGCTTGAGGCTGTCGCCTCGCTGCTGGCACTGAACCATGACCCCGAAAGCGTATGGCAGCATGGGCACTGTCCGCTGTGCGGCAGCGCGCCTCTCATCTCCCGCATCGCGGGCAAGGAGGGGGCACGGTACAGCACCTGCTCGTTCTGTCGCCACGAATACCGTACTGCGCGACTCCAGTGTCCCTTCTGCCTCGAAACCGCGGCGGAGAAGCTCGAGTATTTCACAGCCGACGGTGAACCGGGCTATCAGGTGCATGTGTGCCGTTCTTGCGACAGCTACATCAAGCTGGCCGACTTCAGGGAATACGACCGCGAGTCCATCCCGGTGCTGGACGACCTTGAATCGCTGGCGCTGGACATCCTCGCACGACAGCAGGGTTTTTCGCGTCCGACGGCCTCGGCGTGGGGGTTCTAGCATGGAAGCCCCGCCCGTACCGCGTCCCGTCGAGGTGCGCCAGTGGCGCGACGGAGAGTGGCGTCCGCTTGCCGATGTGGTGAGTCACGAGGTTCCGGTCTCCGTGGTTTGGGAGGGCGGTTCATGCAGACTGTGGGCGTGGCCGCAGGATATCGGCGACCTCGCCCTCGGGCATGTGCTGCTCGACAGGCTGCACGACGGGCCACCCGACGGGCCGTCTCCGGCAGGCATCCGGCGCGGTGACGCGCGGTGCACGGATGGCGTGTGGCATGTGCGGTTGGCGCCGAACCCCGCGCCCCCCGCAGTGGCCGACGTAGCTCCAGATGCCGCAAAGGGCGAAGAGCCGCAGCGGGGTGCAGCCTCGGCACCCGGACGTCTCTCTGCACCCGAACTGCTGGAGACCATGCGCATGTTCATGGGGGCACAGGGCTTGTGGGACGGCACTGGCTGTTTCCACAGGGCCGGGGTGTTCTCGGTGACCAAGGGCGAGGTGGTGCGCCGTGCCGAAGACATCGGCAGGCACAACTGCATCGACAGGCTCGCCGGGTGGGCTGCACGCGAGGGGGTCGACCTCTCCTCGCATGTGCTGCTGGTCTCGGCGCGGGTGACGGCAAGTCTCTTCGCCAAGGCGCGCAGGGCCGGATTTACATGGATCGTCAGCCGTTCGGCGGTGACGACAGCCTCTGTGGACATGGCGCGCGAACAGGGGGTGACGCTGGTGGGCTTCGCGCGTGACCGCGAAGAACGTTTCACCGTGTTCACCGACCGCGCGGGGAGGGTCGCTCCGTGAGGGATGCTCTCCATGTGACGGCGGACGATGCCGACGCCACGGATGACGCAATCCCGGACAGCCGGGAGGTGGGCATCACCGGGGTCGTGCTGGCGGGGGGGCTTTCCACCCGTCTGGGGCACGACAAGGCCGTCATCCGTCTGCATGGAGAGCAAGGGCCAGACCTTCTGGTGCGTACGGCGGCCCTTCTGGAACCGCTGGTCGACGAAGTATGGATATCGTGCCGTCCGGGGCGGTGCGTCACCGGGCCATATCTGCGCATCTACGACGAGGTGCAGGGGCTCGGGCCTTTCGGAGGGGTCATGACGGCCTTGCGTGCGGCGCAGGGGCCTGTGCTGGTGCTGTCCTGCGACCTGCCCTTCATGGAGCGCACCCTGCTGGAACGCCTGCTCGAACGTCGTGGTGCGCGGCATCCAGAGGCTCTCATGACCACGTTCCGGCAGGAGGAGACAGGGTTCATCGAGTCGCTGGTGGCAGTGTACGAATATGCCTGCCTGCCGTTCTTCGAGGACGCCCTGACCGACGGGGTGCACAAGCTTTCACGGGTGATACCGGCTGAACGTCGGGAGGATATCGTGTACACCCAGAACGAGGCGTTGCCCTTCTTCAACGTCAACTATCCCGCCGACCTCGAGATGGCGCGGCGTATCATCGGGGCGTTATGAACCACTACGACGACAGGCCCGCTTCCTCTCTCGTCGACCTGCACGGCCGCAGGGTGCGCTATCTTCGGCTTTCCGTCACTGACAGGTGCAACCTGCGCTGCCTCTACTGCTGGGGCGGCGGGGGGATGCGCTTCATCCCCCATGACGACATCCTGCGTTATGAAGAGATGGCGCGGCTGGTCGATGTGGCTGTGGAAAGCGGGGTCGAGAAGGTGCGTCTCACCGGCGGCGAACCGCTGGTGCGCAAGAACGTGTTGCATCTCGTCGAACTGGTGCGGAAGAGACACCCCGCCATCGACCTGCGCATCACCACCAACGGTACGCTTCTCGAGTCGCATGTGGCGGGGCTGCGCGACCTTGGCGTGAGCACGGTCAACGTCTCGCTGGATACGTTCCGGCGCGAGGTGTTCCATGAGGTCACCGGGCGCGACTTCCTGCCGCAGGTGATGGCGGGCATGGAAGCTGTCCTTGCGGCGGGGCTGTCGCTCAAGGTCAATGCCGTGGCCCTGCGCGGTGTCAATGATGGCGAGTTGGCGACGTTCGTCGATTTCGCCCGCAACCATCGCGTGGATGTGCGTTTCATCGAGTTCATGCCCATGGGCTGTGGAACGCGCTGGAACGACGCCAACTTCTGGCCGGCAGACGACATCCTCGCCCGTGTGCACGACCTGGCCGACCTGCGGCCCGTTGTGCCCGACAAGGGCGGACGAGGCCCCGCGCGGCTGTTCGATATCGTGGGCGGGCAGGGCCGTTTCGGTGTCATCACACCCATGTCAGACCATTTCTGTGGCGATTGCAACAGGTTGCGCGTCACTTCGGACGGGCGTCTGCGTACCTGTCTCTTCGCCGACCGGGAATACCGTCTGCGCCCGCTACTGCGCCATCCTAAACTGGGTGTGGAGGCCGTGCGAAGGGTCATCGCCCTTGCCAACAGGCGCAAGCCGCTCGGGTTCAGGCTTCTGGAACGTATGCGCCCCGGTCTTGCGGTGGCCGAACGGCGTATGACCGCCATCGGGGGCTAGGCAGGCGGTACGACGACCGCCTGCAGCAAGCCTGAAGCACGCCCCCGGTGAGGCCACGTCATGCTCCTGCCCCAAGGCGGCGGATGCAGGCTCAGCCCCGGCATCAGTTGCGTCGGGCGGCAGCACAGGGCAGTAGCCCAAGGGCCTCACATGCTCACCAGTGTGCGAGAGCGCTGCTACGCGGAACCAACTCCACAGGACTCGTTCGCGGTGTGGAAAGGGGCGCATGGAAGCCGCTACGGTGTGGTATCATCCTGCCGAAGGGGGTCGAAGAGGCGTCCGAAGCCCATGACCTCGAACACGGTACGCAGGTTGTCGGATGCGCCGGTGATGTGCACCTCGCGGTCCAGCGTCGCGGCCCTGCCCAGCAGGGTGGTGAGCGTGGTGATGGCAGCGCCGTTGAGTGCCGTCGATTCCCCGAAGGCCAGCGTCACCCTTGGCGCACCGGAAAGAAGGGCCTCTTCGAAGGCATGCCGCAGCATGGCTTCGCCCTGACCGCTCACCGTTCCCACCACACGCACCACGGCACCATCTTCTGAAGTCTCGCACCTGATGGACTCCGCACAATCGTGTTTGAGCCGGATGCGGTCGGCTGCACGTTCCAGTGCCGTGACCAGTTCTTCGCGTCGTACGGGCTTGTTGATGAAGTCGGTGGCGTCGAGGTGCAACGCCTCGATGGCGAGGTCCACATCCCCATGACCCGTGATGACGATGACCTCGCACCGGGGGTCGGCCTCCTTGAGGCTGCGCAGTACGTCCATGCCGTCCATGCCGGGCATCTTGATGTCGGTGAGCACCACATCGGGGTGGGCGTCATCGAAAAGCCGCAACCCCTCTTCACCGGAGGACGCCGTGACCGGGGAATGGCCCAGTGCCGTGAGGATGAGGGCGAACATCTTGAGCGTCGGTTGTTCGTCGTCGATGACGAGGATGCGCATGACTTCTCCTGCGGTGTGCTGCGCTGTGGGGCTTGTTATGCCACGGGCCTTCGCTGTTCCGTACCGTCTTCGGTGGTCGTCGGGAAGGTGAGCGAAAACTCCGTGCCTCCAGTGGGAACGCCGTCGATGCGGATGTCGCCGCCGTAGCTGCGGACGATGCCGTAGACGATGGCAAGCCCCAGTCCCATGCCCTGCCCTGTGGCCTTGGTGGTGAAAAAGGGCTGGAAGACCTGCTCGCGCAGAGTGGCGGGGATGCCGCAGCCGTTGTCTTTCACCGAAAGTGTGACCGTATCGCCCTCGTGCGAGGTGGTGATGGTGATGCGCCCGCGCAAGCCGGCGTCGCGTCGCATCCGTTCGATGACGGCATCACGCGCGTTGGTGATGATGTTGAACACCACCTGCTGCAACCGGTTGTTGTGCGCCTTGACGGGCGGCAACGCATCGCCGAGGTGCAACTCGAACTCGACATTCTGCAACAGGAACTGATGTTCCACGAGCAGCAGCACCGAGCGCACCGGGGCGTTGAGGTTGACCGGTTCCTCGAGAATCTCCGACTTGCGCCCGAACGAGCGCAGGGTGTTGATGATCTCTGTCGCACGGTCGACCTGCCCGCAGATATCCAGCGTCACCTCGCGCAACTGTTCCGGCGGCACGGGTAGCCCCTGTTCCAGCGCCATGTTCAGGTAGTCGCTGCCCATGCGGATGGCGTTCAGCGGCTGGTTCAGTTCGTGCGCCACACCCGCCGACATCTCGCCCAGCGACTTCATCTTGGCCGCCTGCACTATCTGGGCGTCCTTCTCCAGCATCTCGGTGATGTCGGTGGTGGAGACGATGATGGCGGGGCGCGCCCGGTAGCTGATGGGGCAGGCATGAAGGTTCACCCAGAACGTGGAACCGTCCTTGTGGTACTGCGCCACCTTGGGCAGGTGGACGCATCCCGTGGGTGAACTGTCTTCGTCGAACAGGCGGGGGCATTCGCGCATGGCGTCGCCGCCCAGCTTCTCGAAGCTGAGGCCCACAAGCTCTTCCCGTGCGTAGCCGTACTGTTCCACGGCGCGGGGGTTGGCGTCGAGGATGGTGCCCCTCTCGCAATCCACGACGAAGATGGGGTCGGGGCCGCTGTCGAAGAGCGAGCGGTATTTGCCTTCCGACTCTTGCAGGCGTTTGCGGTACAGCTTGATGGACCAGACCATGTTGCGGAACGAGTCGGCCAGCTGGATGACCTCGTCCCCCTGCCGCTTGCGGTAGAAGACGCAGGTGCGACAGCGGTGGAGATGTTCGGGGCTGGTGCGTGCGTGCCGCTGGTCGTCGAAGTGCCAGCAGGGGAGGTCGGTGTCGGAGTAGGCGGGACAGTCGAGGATGTTCCATCCCTGGTCGGGCATGTCGAGGTCGACGGCCGTGTTGAAGTTGCCGCGCGAGAGGTCGTCGGAGATGTTGGTGAGGCGCGAGACAGGGGCGGTGATGTATCGGGCCAGATAGTGGCTGATGATGAAGGTGATGATGACCACCGCCGTGATGAAGCCGAGGAACGTCACCCGCAGCTTGCCCACAAGGCTGTCCATGTGCGCCTTGTTGAGGCCCACGTGCACCGTGCCTATCTGGTACAGCCCTTCGCGGACGGGGACGGCGATGTCGTATGCCTCGCGCCCGTGGACGCGCACCAGTTCCATGGAGCGTGCCGCACCTTCGGGAAGGGGGTTGGCGGCCTTGAGGTGTGAGGGGAAGGGTCGGATGAAGGTGTGGGCCAGCAGCGCGTCGGAGGTGTCGAGCACGTAGATGTAGGCCACGAGTTGCGTGCGTTCGCGCAGTTGCGCCTCATCGAAGATGAGGCCGACGAGTTGCGGGGTGTCGCCGTCGAGGATGAAACCGGCCCCGCGTGCCGCGACGCTGTGCGCGATGGCCGTGCCGCGCATCTGGAGTTCGTCGGTGAGGCTCGAGACCAGAATCCAGCGGGCCAGCAGCGCAATGGTGCCGCTGATGGCCATGATCACCACTAGGATGGTGAAGAAGAACTTCTTCTGGAGGCCCAGCTTGTGGAAGCGGCGCAATATCATGGCTGCCCCCCCTTGTTGCTGGCGGGTCTGGCTGCCGAGGGCGGGGCACCCGCCTCGCGCATGAGTTCGAAGCGACCCCCGACAAGGCGGGTGAAGTAGACGCTGCCCATGCCCTGCCTGCTTTCGGGCGAGAAGCTCACCACCGTGCGTCCCCCGAGGGGGTAGTCGCGCAACGACTCCAGCGCGCGGACGAACCCCTCACGTGTGAGGTCGGGGCCGGCACGCCGCAACCCTTCGACGAGAATGCGCGCGTTGATGTAGCCTTCAAGGCCGATGGCACTGGGTGTGGCGTCGGGATAGTAGCGCTTCAGGAGATTCACGTACTCCGTGGTGCAGCCGAGAATGGCAGGGGCCTCGGGGGCGTCCGGGGGGGGCACGACCTGTGAGAGCAGCACCTTGGCGTCGGTGTGGCCCAGAAGACGCGCCAGTTCCTCCGCGCCCGTGAACGACAGGGCGTGGTAGACGGCATCGAAGCCAGCCTCCTCTGCCATGCGGATGAACCGGGCTGTGGGTTCGGAGGTGCCGACCATGAGAACAGCCTCTGCATCGGAGGCGATGATGCGGTGCAGCCCGTCTTCGATGTTGTCCGTCCCTCTGGCGTATGAGCCTCGCGCCACAGGGGCGAGGCCTAGTTCGCGCAACGCCAGTTCAGTGCCTGTGAGGCCGTCGAAGCCGTAGGCGTCATACTGGTAGAAGACGGCGATGCGCGTGAGCCCGAGGTCGTGGACGAGATGCCGCACGGCGGCGTCGGTCTCCTGATAGTACGAGGCCCGGACGTTGAAGACGTAGCGGCTGAAGGGGTCGCGCAACCCGTTGGCACCTGTGAACGCCCCCACGAGGGGGATGCGCGCCTCGTCGACAAGCGGCAGGATGCGCATGGTGGTGGGGGTGCCCACATAGCAGGTGAGGGCGAACACCTCTCCGGAGATGAGCTGTTCCTGCGTGTTGGCGAGGCAGCGCGGGGGGTCGTAGCCATCGTCACGGGCGTCCAGTTCGATGCGTCGACCGTGTACCCCGCCGGAATCGTTGACGTGGTTGATGTAGGCCAGTGCCCCGCGCAGTGTCTCGACACCGAGATACCGGGCGTGTCCGGTGAGGGGTAGCGACGAGCCAAGGCGGATGGTGGCTTCCGTGACGCCGGGAACCCTGCCGGGGTGTTCTGCGTCGGGGTCGTCGGGCGTGCAGGCCGCAAGGCCCGTCAGCAGGGCGAACAGAAGGGCGAGCGCAAGCCTCACGAGCGCGGGGTTGTGGCGCGACGGATGGGGCAAGGCAGGCCTCCTGTAACGATGTTAAGCGGTTGAGACACCATAGCCCCGCAGGGGCAAGACGTCCAGTGTCTGCCGCGTGGCGGCGTGAACATCCATTGCCCGCACCCTGCCGTATGAGGTATACGTGCGGTATGAATCCCACCGAAATCGTTCAGGCCTCGTCCTCGGAGGAGGCGGCGCGCAAGCTGCTGCTCGATATCTGCTGGGCGGGGGGGCGTCGCTTCTGTCCGCGCTGCGGCGGTGACAGGCTGTACGGTCTTTCAGGCGGGCGGCACCGTTGCGCCGGGTGCAAGTACACGTTTCAGGACTTCGCGGGGCGCTGGATCAATAACGGCGGGCTCCCTGCGGACGCATGGCTGCGGCTGGTGACCCTCTTCGCGGCGGAGGCGACAGCCCACCAGATGGCGGGCGAGCTCGGGCTTTCGTACAATGCCACCTACAAGGCCGTGACGACGTTACGTTTCGCCATTCTCGCCCATGCGCCCGACGCACGGCAGTTGCTTGGGCCGGAGACAGGGCTGGGGGCCTATCTCAAGGGGCGCAAGCTCACGGGACTGCCCTCGTCACACGGGCGCGGCCCCGTACCGGTCTTCGGCATACTCGAACGCAACGGATGGGTGTTCATCGACCTTGTCTCCGGTCTTTCGGCGGAGACGGTGTTCCACTTCAACCACAGCTTCCACCTGCGCATCGAACGGGCGGGTTACCTCGTTCACACGGCCCCCTACCGGCAGTACGACGCACTGGTGCTCTCCGGTGACGATTCACTACCCTACGAGTACATCCGCAAGGTGGAGACTCCCCCTTCGCAGCGGCGCGAGGGCGTCTTCACCCGTTACGCCGTGGAACGCATCAAGGCGTTCAAGGGCGTCTCGCCGCAGCGTTTCCCCCTGTATCTCAAGGAACTCGAGTTCCGGTACAACCACAGGGGCGAGGCCCTTGAACCGCTGCTGCTGCGCTACCTGTGCGACATGGTGCCCGACATGGAGTTCCGTCATCCCTGAGTCTTTCAGGTCGAAGCGCCTACCCGAAGCACACCGGCGAAGCACAGCGCGCTGAGCCTTCACGCATGGCATCTCCCGCTGAAGCCCCGGCATGAAGCCCTTCGCGAGAAGCCCCGAGGTCGTCTCAGACAAGGAACATCGCTCCGGACCCGCCCCGTCGTCTCATTCGGTACAGAACGGCCGAAGCGTAGCGGCGTAGAGGCGACCTTCGAGATATTTGGCGAGGGCTGCCACCGCGCGGTCGCATGAGCGGAACACCAGCACCCCTCCGGCCTCCAGACGTTCCACCAGCGGGTCGTACAGTGCCCCACCGTCCACCACGGCGATGACGGGCTTCGCGAGGCCCCGCACCGTTTCGGGCAGCAGCGTCGCGATGCTTCCCGGGGCATCCAGCGAATCGCCATCCCGCATGCCTGCGGGGAGTGTCTGCATGGCGGGCGAGAGGGGCACGACTCCTACCACCACGGCGTCCACACCGGGGTCGGCGGCAAGCAGGGACACGGTGCGGGCGTGCAGGGCATCGTCAGCCGCCGGATTGATGTCCAGCGGGTTGCGCACGTCCACCAGCCTGTCGAGTCTGTGCGCCGCCAGTTCATCACGGAGTTGCCGCGCCGTTTCGGGTGACAGGGTGGCCAGCCGCACCCTGAAATCGTCGCCGCTGATGCTGTCGGCCATGCCTACGGCCTCGAAGCCCGCCCCGCTGACGGCGGCGATGCGGTCGCCCCGCACGGTGACTCCGTGGAAATGCACGGCGAGGCGGTACAGGTCTTCGAATTCGGCGAAACTCTCCGCCACAAGGGCCCCCGCCTGTCGCACGCATGAGGTGCAGACCATGTAGTCGCCCGCCACCGAGGCCGTGTGCCCCGCCGTGGCGCTCTTGCCCTCGGGTGTGCGTCCCGCCTTGTAGAACACCACGTCGCGCCCGCAGGCCACGGCATCGCGCACGGCACGGCAGAATGAGAGCCCGTCGTCGTCGGCGAAGCCCTCCATGTAGACCGCCAGTACCCCAAGGTCGGGCACATCCTTGAACCATGTGAGCAGGTCGCCCGCCGTGAGGTCGGTCTGGTTGCCGATGGAGACGAGGTATGCCGGGTCGATGTGGTCGACCAGCCTGCTGACCCGCGTCACCAGAAACGCCCCGCTCTGGCTGATGAAGGCCGACCGTCCGCCCTGTCCCTGTGGCTTGGGGAGTTTGGCGTCGGGAATGAAGATGGTGTCGAACCTGCCGGGGCGCGAAAGCACGCCCAGCGAGTTGCCGCCAAGAAAGACCGGCCCGCCGCCCTGTGCGTGGGCTTCGTCGATGCGGGCGCGCACGGCCGCGGCACGCTCTTCGCTGCCTGCCTTCTCACCAAGTCCGCCGGGGATGAGCAATACCGCCTCGGCAAGGTCGTCCTCGACGAGACCGTCCACGATGGCAGGCACCTGTTCCGCACCCACGGCCACCACGAAGAGGTCGACGCGACCCATGCCCTTGAGGTCGGGGGTGCAGCGCACGCCCGCCACCTCGTCGCACGAGGGGTGCACCACGACCACGTCGGAGGCGGGAAAGCCCGCCGCGAGGATGTTGTCGAGGATGGTGCGCCCGAAGTTGGCTCTCTTGTCGGAGACCCCGATGATGCCGATGCGTCTCGGGTGCACAAGCCCGGCGATGCGTTCGACGGGGCGCGGTGCACGGCGTGCGGCGGGGCGCGAGAAGCGGCACAGGCCGTCAAGCGGTACCATCTGGTAGTCGGTGAAGGCGAAGGGGTTGATCTCGAGTTCTTCGATGACGAAGGGTGCTGCCGGGTTCTCCGGCGAATAATGGCGTCCCATGGCGATGAAAGAGGCGACGCACTCCAGCAACTGGTCGTCGGAGACGATGCGCCCCTGCCCACGGGTGCGGCCCGCCAGTTTCTCGTAGGCGATGGTGCGCCGGAACAGGTCGAAGAACGTGTCGGCGTCGGTGAGTTCGACAGAGGCGGAGGCCACAGCCTGCCCCTTGCGGAACCGCTGGGCGTACAGTTCGGTATCCGTCCCGCCGAGACCCGCCGTGATGACCATGCCGAATTCGCGGGTGCGGCGCAGGCTCATGAGCAGTTCGTTGCCGAAGGCGGAAGAGTCGGGTGGCATGAACTGGCACATGAGCACGCCGCGCACGTCGCGTGCCACGGCTTCGCGCAGGGGGTCGCCCGTGAGCCCTGTATAGGCGGCCGGAGCCCCGCCGGGGTGGTGTTCGAGCCATGCGGCGAAACGCTCCGGCACCTCGTCGAGCATCCTGCGCCACGTCGAGCGTATCTTTCCGGGATGCTTGTCGATGATCTTCACGCCGCCCACGTCGGTCTTGTGCAGGATGGTGGGCGAGACGATCTTCATCACCACCTTGTCGCCGGGGAAGGCAAGAAGCTCTTCGTTGGAGGGGCGCGCACCCCGCGCCAGCAGGTTGACCAGCGGCACCGATTCCGCCCCCGAGTTGCGCAGGAGTTCGTAGGTCTCGTATTCCAGAAGGATGTCACGCCCCTCTCGGGCGGCTTCCTCGAAGCAGGCGTCGATGCGTTTCCAGTTGATGGCGGGCTGCATACGTTCCTCTCATGGACGGTATCGGGGAAGGGTGCGGCTTGCGCCTTCGGGGCGCGTACGGCGCGTCAGGTGGCATATCCTGCCATCGGCACAGGAGCAATACTGTAGCGGCGGCGCAATGCTTTCACAACGACGGAAGCGGGACTTTGTGCCATGTGAGCGCCTGACGCACCCTGTGAAGTGCCAGACCGTGCGTAATTGGCGGTGTGTGTTAATTGTAACATATTGCAATCGTGCAGGAGTGTTCTTTGGGCAAGTGTCTGAACAGACACAAGATGCGTTGCTTTGTCACGGGGGGGCAGGGGGCATAGAACAGGTCATGGTCACAGAGGCGCGTCCGCCGGGGCGGCGCGCATGACGTACCGGGAGTGTTTCATGGATACATGCTGCAAGGCATCACTCAAGACCTGCGGGGCCTCGCCGCTCCCGTTCTCGGGTCTCGGACACGACCTCGCCCCCGTCAGGGCGCGGGCCATGCTGCTTGCCGTCGTTCCCGCACAGCAGCTGGATAGCCCGCCCCCCCGGGTCAGGCTCAAGGCGCATATGCCGCACGGCTATGCCCTTCATGTCATGTTCGGACGAGAGACACGGGGACGCTGAACCCCAGAGGAGGCACGATGACAGTCACACGCAGACATTTCCTCAAATTGAGCGCCGGGGCCGCCGTGGCAGGTGCTTTCACGGGGCTCGGACTCAGCCTCGCGCCCACGGTGGCGCGGGCCGAGTTGCAGAAACTCCAGTGGGCGAAACAGACCACATCCATATGCTGCTACTGTGCGGTGGGTTGCGGTCTCATCGTCCATACCGCCAAGGACGGACAGGGCCGCGCCGTGAACGTCGAGGGCGACCCCGACCATCCCATCAACGAAGGTTCGCTCTGTCCCAAGGGCGCATCCATCTTCCAGCTGGGCGAGAACGACCAGCGCGGCACGCAGCCGCTCTACCGCGCCCCCTTCAGTGATACATGGAAGCCGGTGACGTGGGACTTCGCCCTCACCGAGATCGCCAAGCGCATCAAGAAGACCCGTGACGCCTCGTTCACCGAGAAGAACGCGGCGGGTGATCTGGTCAACCGCACCGAGGCCATCGCCTCGTTCGGTTCGGCCGCCATGGACAACGAGGAGTGCTGGGCCTACGGGAACATCCTCCGCAGCCTCGGCCTGGTGTACATCGAGCACCAGGCGCGTATCTGACACAGCCCCACTGTACCGGCTCTGGCAGAGTCGTTCGGTCGCGGTGCAATGACGAATCACTGGAACGATCTCGCGAACAGTGATTGTATTCTCATCATGGGCAGCAATGCTGCCGAAAACCACCCCATCGCCTTCAAGTGGGTGCTGCGCGCCAAGGACAAGGGCGCCACGCTCATCCACGTGGACCCGCGCTTCACGCGCACCTCGGCACGTTGCGATGTCTACGCGCCCATCCGTAGCGGCGCGGACATCCCGTTCCTCGGCGGTCTCATCAAGTACATTCTCGACAACAAGCTCTATTTCACGGACTACGTGCGCGAGTACACCAACGCCTCGCTCATCGTGGGCGAGAAGTTCTCGTTCAAGGACGGGCTCTTCTCCGGCTACGACGCGGCGAACAAGAAGTACGACAAGAGCATGTGGGCCTTCGAACTCGATGCCAACGGCGTGCCCAAGCGCGACCCGGCACTCAAGCACCCGCGCTGCGTCATCAACCTGCTGAAGAAGCACTACGAGCGGTACAACCTCGACAAGGTCGCCGCCATCACCGGCACGTCGAAGGAACAGCTGCAGCAGGTCTACAAGGCCTATGCCGCCACCGGCAAGCCCGACAAGGCGGGCACCATCATGTACGCCATGGGCTGGACGCAGCACTCCGTCGGTGTGCAGAACATCCGCGCCATGGCCATGATACAGCTGCTGCTGGGCAACATCGGCGTGGCGGGGGGCGGCGTCAACGCGCTTCGCGGCGAGTCCAACGTGCAGGGTTCCACCGACCAGGGGCTGCTGGCCCACATCTGGCCCGGTTACAACCCCGTGCCCAACAGCAAGGCCGCCACGCTTGAGCTGTACAATGCCGCCACGCCCCAGTCCAAGGACCCCATGAGCGTCAACTGGTGGCAGAACAGGCCCAAGTATGTGGCCAGCTACCTCAAGGCGCTGTACCCGGACGAAGAACCCGCGGCGGCCTACGACTACCTGCCGCGCATCGACGCCGGCAGGAAGCTCACCGACTACTTCTGGCTGAACATCTTCGAGAAGATGGACAAGGGCGAGTTCAAGGGCCTTTTCGCGTGGGGCATGAACCCCGCATGCGGCGGCGCCAACGCCAACAAGAACCGCAAGGCCATGGGCAAACTCGAATGGCTGGTCAACGTGAACCTCTTCGAGAACGAGACCAGTTCGTTCTGGAAGGGGCCGGGCATGAACCCCGCCGAGATAGGCACCGAGGTCTTCTTCCTGCCGTGCTGCGTCTCCATCGAGAAGGAAGGTTCGGTGGCGAACTCGGGCCGCTGGATGCAGTGGCGCTATCGCGGGCCCAAGCCCTACGCCGAGACCAGGCCCGACGGCGACATCATGCTCGACATGTTCAAGAAGGTGCGTGAGCTCTACGCCAAGGAAGGGGGAGCCTACCCCGCACCGATCGCGAAGCTGAACATCGCCGACTGGGAAGAGCACAACGAGTTCTCGCCCACCAAGGTGGCGAAACTCATGAACGGCTACTTCCTGAAGGATACCGAAGTGGGCGGCAAGCAGTTCAAGAAGGGCCAGCAGGTGCCCAGCTTCGCCTTCCTCACCGCCGACGGTTCGACCTGTTCGGGCAACTGGCTGCATGCCGGTTCGTTCACCGACGCGGGCAACCTGATGGCCCGCCGTGACAAGACCCAGACGCCGGAACAGGCGCGCATCGGCCTGTTCCCCAACTGGTCGTTCTGCTGGCCCGTCAACCGTCGCATCCTCTACAACCGTGCCTCCGTGGACAAGACCGGCAAGCCGTGGAATCCGGCCAAGGCCGTCATCGAATGGAAGGACGGCAAGTGGGTGGGCGACGTGGTGGACGGTGGCGGCGACCCCGGCACCAAGCATCCCTTCATCATGCAGACGCATGGCTTCGGCGCACTGTACGGCCCCGGTCGTGAAGAGGGTCCCTTCCCCGAGCATTACGAACCCCTCGAGTGCCCGGTGTCCAAGAACCCCTTCTCGAAGCAGCTGCACAACCCCGTGGCGTTCCAGATCGAAGGCGAGAAGAAGGCGGTGTGCGATCCGCGCTACCCCTTCATCGGTACGACCTATCGCGTCACGGAGCACTGGCAGACCGGCCTCATGACCCGCCGTTGCGCGTGGCTCGTCGAAGCCGAACCCCAGATCTTCTGCGAGATCAGCAAGGAACTGGCGAAGCTGCGCGGCATAGGCAACGGCGACACCGTCAAGGTGTCGAGCCTGCGCGGAGCGCTTGAAGCCGTCGCCATCGTCACGGAGCGCATCAGACCCTTCAAGATCGAAGGTGTCGATGTCCACATGGTGGGCCTGCCGTGGCATTACGGCTGGATGGTGCCGAAGAACGGCGGCGACACGGCCAACCTGCTGACCCCGTCTGCGGGCGACCCGAACACCGGCATTCCGGAAACCAAGGCGTTCATGGTGGACGTCCGCAAGGTCTAGGGAGGTAGGTCATGGGAAAGATGTTCTTCGTAGACCTGAGCCGCTGCACGGCGTGCCGCGGTTGTCAGATAGCCTGCAAGCAGTGGAAGAACCTGCCTGCCGAGGAGACTCGCAACACGGGTTCGCACCAGAACCCGCCAGACCTCTCCTATGTCACGCTCAAGACCGTGCGCTTCACCGAGAAGTCCCGCAAGGGGCCGGGCATCGACTGGCTGTTCTTCCCCGAACAGTGCCGCCATTGCGTGGAACCCCCCTGCAAGGGGCAGGCGGATGTCGACCTCGAAGGGGCGGTGGTGAAGGACGAGACGACAGGTGCCGTGCTGTTCACTGAACTCACGGCCAAGGTGGATGGCGAGAGCGTGCGTTCGGCGTGCCCCTATGACATCCCGCGCATCGACCCGGTCACCAAGCGGCTGTCGAAGTGCGACATGTGCAACGACAGGGTACAGAACGGCCTGTTGCCTGCCTGTGTGAAGACCTGTCCTACCGGGACCATGAACTTCGGCGATGAGCAGGAGATGCTCGCCCTCGCCGAGAAGCGTCTTGCGGAAGTGAAGAAGACATACCCCGGTGCGGTGCTGGGCGACCCCAACGACGTGCGTGTGGTGTATCTCTTCACCCGTGATCCCAAGGACTTCTACGAACATGCGGTGGCCGACCTCGCGCCATCCATGATGACCCGGCAGCAACTGTTCGCACGGTTGTTCCGGCCACGTGCCTGACCTGCGAGATGACGCGGCGGCGGGTGGAGGGACCGGTAACGGTTGAAAACGCCCGCCCCGCATACGGCGGGAGAGACCGGGTGGCACAGGCACGAGTTGCCGCGACAGGGTTTCTGCCGAAGAAAGATGCCTGACACGTTCCGCTTCACGGCGGGAGTAAAGGCGACAAAACGCATCCCTGCCTCCGGCGCAAGCCAGAGGTTCAGCACCGCCCGGGGCGCAAGCCTCGGGCGGTGTCCTTTACGGAACGTCATTTGTGTATGCGGGGACGGGCGACCCTTGTGTGGCGGTGCGAAGACAGGCTATCGTGCATCAGCCTCCCGAAGACCCGTTGCGACCAGCAGCGTTGCGTGGCTGAAGCCAGCCCCGACCGGACAAGCCCGGCAGCTGACTTCATCGCGGCACGACCGGAGGATGTCCGGCACTCATGCCCGGCGAATCCGGCGAGAACCCGGGGGGCGGCATGTCCTCTGCAGACAAGGAGCAATCTGTGAAAGCCATAAGCATCATCGGATTCAAGAATTCCGGCAAGACCACGCTCACGGCACGCCTTGCCGATGCCATCGAGGCGCGCGGCCTTACGGTGGCCATCGCCAAGCATACCCATCACGGACTCGACAAGCCCGATACCGACACATCCAGACTGATGAAGCCGAAGCGGACAATCATCGGCGTGGGCGAGGACGAGTGCGCCGTGTTCTGGTCGACGCAACGTCATCTGGCCGACCTTCTCCCCCTCGTGAGGGCCGATGTGCTGCTGGTGGAGGGGGGCAAGAGCCTTGGCTGGTTGCCGCGCATCCTCTGCCTGCGCGAGGCGGACGAGGTGAAGGCGCTGGACAGGGGACTCGCCCTCGCCACGTGGGGGAAGGTGGGAGCACCGCCCCTGCCGCACTTCGGCGCAGACGAGATGGACGGTCTGGCGTCGCTGGTGCTGGAACGGGCCTTCCTGCTGCCGGGGCTCGATTGTGGCGCCTGCGGACAGGAGGATTGCGCCGGTCTCGGGCGTATGGTGGTCGCCGGGGACGCCACGCCGCAGGACTGCTGTTCAGTGGAGGGCGACCTCGCCATCACGGTCAACGGCCATGCCGTGGGTCTCAACCCTTTCGTCGAGCGCATCGTGGCGGGGGCCTTGCGAGGGATGCTCGCAGAGCTCAAGGGCTTCACCCCGGGCGGCGATGTCGTCATCCGGATGCCGCGCGGGTGACGCCGTGCCCGGAAAAATACCATGCCGGGGCTGGACAGCCTGCGTTGAACTGTTTACTTGTGCAATAGGCGTCTGATTGTACACTCAACGTGTACGGTTCCGCCTCCCCCTACGCCCGTCGCCCACACGACGGGTTGTGGAGTAGAGAACTCGCGACCACATCCCTTGGTCGCTTCATCTGCCGGTTCTCGCCTCTTTGCCCTCGGGGGCAGGGATGCCCACACCCCTGCCCCCTCCTTTTCAAGCCTGCCTCCACGCCTTGCCATGTCACCCGGTGGTCGGACCGGGTGATGTGGTGCGTCGTCCGTACCGCTGAAGCCCCGCGAGCATCCCGTATCCTTCACGGGGCGATGTGCCCGTGTGTGAGGGCTCGTACGTATTCTTTTCGTGGACCGCAGACTGATATTCGCTGGCCCGTTCTTTTCCTGCTTGCCACGACCAATCCTCCCCATTAGTGATAAGCACATTCATTTTGGAGGTTGCATGGATACACGATTACTTGTGGAATTGAGGGAGTATCTCGCCGTGGTCGGGCATGAACCCGGTAAACTGCGCCTCAAGGTCGACCTCGGGGTGCGCAACCATCCCGCTGCACGCAATCTTGGGGGTGCGGCGGGAGATGTGCCCGGTATCAGGGGCGTGCGCCTCAACATCTTCACGCAGTCGCTGACCATCGACTACGACCCGCAGGTCATCGCACCTGCATTGTTCGACGCCGTCTTTTCGGCAACGGATGGGGCGAGTCTTGAAGCAGCGGCACGTGCGCTGCATGAAGCGACCATCCGTGTATGATTCCAGAATAAAACGACTGGCATAGTCATGTGTGCACCGTGAGGGCCGTGTGGGACGCGGGAATATAATGTCCGCGTTATGGGCAGAGCGGTTAATAATGGAAAGAGCGGGGCGTCGCATCGTGACAGTCGATGGTGTCGATGTTCCCGTGTTCCGGGGACCATGCAACGGGTAGGGTGGGGTATGACGCTTGCCAGAAAGCTAATCGTCGGCTTCGGTGCAGTGCTGTTGCTGCTTGTGATCATGGGTGGCGTGTCGTTCAATGCGTTGTCGGAAGCGGTAGACGGCTTCTCGGACTACCGGCGCATGGCACGGGGCAGCAACCTTGCCGGTGACATCGTCGAACATGTGTTGCTGATGCGCGTGAATGCCGTTTCGTTCCATGCCAATGGTGAGGAAACGGCGGCCAAGGGGTTCGACAAATCGCGGCAGGACCTTGATGCCACGCTGACCAAGGCTGCCGAGACCATCAAGAATCCTGAACGCGCACGCCACGTGAAAGAGGCCCGGGACGCGTTCACCCAGTACGCGCAAGCGTTCGAGGCCATGCACAAGGTACAGGTCGAAGGCGAGCGTCAGAACGGCATCATGTTCGACCTTGGGCCGAAGATGCAGCAGGTGGTGCAGCGCATGCGCGAAGCCGCTGCACGCGATGTCGACCCTTCCCTGCGGGAGAAGGTCTCTGATATTGCCAGACTTCTCACCGAGACACGGCTCATGACGGCCCGTTTCATGGTCGTGCGCACACCGGAGACCTATGCCGCCGGCAAGGCGGGCGTTCCTGCGATCGAGTCCGTGCTTGGTCAGCTTCAGGCCGCAGGGGGCCCCGGTCTGCGTGAAGGTGCGCACGAACTGGCGCAGCTGTTCCGTCAGTACATGGGAGCCTATGAAGTCATGGGCCCTGCCATGCTCAAGGCGGGAGACCTGTTCGACGGCGCACTGGCGACGCACGGGCCCGCCATCGCGGCATCGGCACTGGCCGTGCGCGAGTCGTATCTGCAGGAACAGAACGCCCTCGGGCCCAAGGTGCAGGCTGCCAACGACATGGCACGCATGGTCGTGGGCGTCCTCGTCGTCGTGGCCTTGCTGGTGGGCATCGGCACTGCATGGTTCCTCATCCGTTCGGTGCTGGCGCAGTTGGGGGCCGACCCTGCTGAACTTGCCGGAGTGGCCCGCCGCATCGCCGATGGCGACCTCACGGTGCCGTTCGCGGGTGAGCAGCAACGAGGGGTCTACGCCGACATGAAGCTCATGGCGGGCAACCTCGCCTCGGTCATCGGCGAAGTGCGTGGAGGTGCAGAGAACGTCGCCGCAGGTAGCGAACAGCTGTCCGCCTCGGCGGAGAGTCTCTCGCAGGGGGCAACGGAACAGGCGGCCTCCATCGAGGAGATATCGGCCTCCATGGAAGAGATGACGGCCAACATCCGCCAGAACATGGAGAACGCCCGCCAGACCGAGACCATCGCCGTGCAGGCTGCCGTGGACGCCGAGTCGGGCGGCAAGGCCGTGACCGAGACGGTGGTGGCCATGCGCGACATCGCCGACAAGATATCCATCATCGAGGAGATTGCCCGTCAGACCAACCTGCTGGCCCTCAACGCCGCCATCGAGGCTGCGCGTGCCGGTGAGCACGGCAAGGGCTTTGCCGTTGTCGCAGCCGAAGTCCGCAAGCTGGCGGAACGCAGCGGTGCTGCCGCTGCCGAGATAAGCGACCTTTCGGCTTCCAGTACCGCCGTTGCCGAACGCGCGGGCGAGATGCTCACCAAGATGGTGCCCGGCATCCGTCGCACGGCCGAACTTGTGCAGGAGATTGCCGCAGCCAGCAACGAGCAGAACGCCGGGGCCGAACAGGTGAACAAGGCCATCGCCCAGCTTGATCAGGTCATCCAGCAGAATGCTTCGGCGTCGGAGGAGATGGCTTCGACATCAGAGGAACTCTCCAGTCAGGCCGAGCAGCTGCAAGTGAGTGTGAGCCGTTTCAAGGTCTCCGATACGGATGCCCCGGCACGGCGCAGACCCGCTCCGGCACGCGCGGGGGCGGTCGCCCACCAGCCGGTCAGACCTGCGTCGGGGCGAAAGGGCGCAGGCGCTGTTTCGCTCGACCTTGACGGGGATGACGACAGTGATTTCGAACGGTACTGAACGTAGCGGCGGCCCGCAGGACGGGGCGCTCTTTCGGGGGAAACCATGAGCGAGACGGGTCAGTATCTCACCTTCACCCTTGGGGGAGAGGTCTTCGCCCTCGATATAGGCACGGTGCGCGAAGTGCTCGAACTCACCACCGTGACGCGCATACCACGTACACCGGAGTTCATGCGCGGGGTCATCAACCTGCGAGGCCGGGCCGTGCCGGTGCTGGAGTTGCGCCGCAAGTTCCAGATGCCCGTGGCTGCCGACACGGTGAACACGTGCATCATCATCGTCGAGGCACTTCTTGACGACGAACCCGCCATCATCGGTGCGCTGGTCGATTCCGTGCGCGAGGTCGTCGAGATTCCGGCGACGTCCATCGAGGCGGCACCGCGCCTCGGCACGGCAATCCGGCAGGACTTCATCAGGGGCATGGGGCGGCAGCATGAGGGGTTTGTCATCATCCTCGACGGCAACCGCATCTTCTCGGTCGATGAACTCACGGCAGCCGGAGAGGCCGCCGTACTCGACGCCGCACCGTCTTCGTCCGCGATGCCGGTGGAGGTGCAGACCGGGTGACGGAGATGCCTGCCGGTTCACGGGGTGGTCCGACGGGCTTCGTCGAGTCGCGTCCGGCCCCGGCGTGACCCTGCAGACACCTGCAGATGCCTGCGGATGCCGGGGAGACTTCAGCCTGCAGGATTGCCGGAGTATGGCCCGGGACAACATGCAAGGCAGGTGCACAGGTAAGATGCCCCTTGAGGCGTCTCCGGATGTTGGGCGCATGGCGCATGTACCGGCTGGGGCGGCATGACGCGCAGGTGACCTCTGCACTCCGCAGGGCACTCGCCGCAGACACATGGCAGACGAAAAACGGCGGGAACAGCAGCCAAGGCTGATGTTCCCGCCGTATTCCGTTTCCGGTGCAGGGGGGGGCTAACTGCCCAGCACGGCCTGTCGTACGAGACCCGCCGCGATACCCCACACCATGAGGCAGACGAGGCCATCGAGTACGCGCCATGCCGAGGCGTTGCGAAAGACCGGCGCCATGGCCCGCCCGCCAAGGCTCAAGGTGCAGAACCACAGGATGGATGCGGTGACGGCACCCGCACCGAAGAGATAGCGCCCGTCACCCTCGAATGTGGTGCTGATGCCGCCCAGAAGGACGACGGTGTCGAGGTATGCATGGGGGTTGAGCAGCGAGACGGCCAGCGCGCTGACGACTGCGGCCCTCAACGGCAGGCTGCGTTCCTCGTGGGCGTCGAGTGAACCGCCGCGCAAGGCCGAACGGAAGGCGTTGAAGCCGAACCAGAGAAGAAATGCCGCCCCGCCCCATGTGGCGATGGCCCGCAGCAGCGGGTTGGCGGTGAACACCGCCCCCATGCCCAGTACGCCGATGGATATGAGCAGGCAGTCGCAGACGATGCAGATGGCGGCGACCGACATGTGGTGGTTGCGCCGGATGCTCTGGGAGAGGACGAAGGCGTTCTGTGCGCCTATGGCCATGATGAGGCTCGCTCCCATGCCGAGCCCTTGCAGGTAGGGTGATATGTACATCGCAGGTTCCTCCGTGGTGTGCCCCTGTGTATGCTGCCCTTGAAGATAAGTGAAATTAATGTTTGAACGATGTCATTAGTGTTGCTAATGAGTGTCCATGTACGATTACCGACAGGTCGAAGCCGTGGCGGCGGTGGTTCTGGAAGGCAGTTTCGAGAAGGCGGCGGCACGGCTGCACATCACGCAATCGGCGGTCTCACAGCGGGTCAAGGCCCTCGAGGACTCCTTGGGGCGGATGCTGGTGGTGCGCGCCAGCCCTGTGCGGGCCACGGATGAGGGGCAGCGCATCGTCGAGCACTACCTGAAGGTGGGGCAGCTTGAGGCGGACCTCGGGGCCTCGCTGGTGACGGACAGGCCGGCGGCATGGACGACCCTGCCCGTAGCCATCAATGCCGACTCGCTGGCCACGTGGTTCCTTGATGCCGTGGGGCCGTTGCTGCGGCGCGAGAGGGTGCTTCTCGACATCGTGACCGAAGACCAGGAGCATACCTACAGGTTGCTGCGCGAGGGACGTGTGGCGGCGTGCATCACCACGCGTGCCGACCCCGTACAGGGATGGCGTAGTCTTGCGCTGGGCGATATGCCATCCCTCTGTCTGGCCACGCCGGAGTTCGCCGCCCGCTGGTTTTCCGAGGGGCTGACACCTGCTGCGGTGCGCGAGGCACCGGCGGTGCTCTACAATCGCAAAGACTCTCTCCACCACCGGTTCCTTTCCGACCTGTTCGAGGAAGAGGTCGACTTCCCTGCCCACTATGTGCCGTCGTCCGAGCGTTTCGTGGACGTCCTTGCCGGAGGGTTCGCCTACGGTATCGTCCCTGCGTTGCAGGCTGAACGTCACCTTGCCGACGGCGTGCTGTGCGACCTCGCACCGGGGCGTGCCGTCTCGGTTCACCTGTACTGGCATTGCTGGAGCCTCACGACGCGCTTCGTGGAGGAACTGACCGAGAATGTGGTGAGCCACGCCCGGGCGGTCCTCGGCTGGCGTGTGCCTGCCCGGTGAAGGTTCCCGAAGCGCTGTTGACGGGGTGCCCCCGGCATTCTGCCTGCAGGGGGTTGCAAAGGCGCAACCTCGCCATATGGTATGGTTTGGAGTACCCTATGCAGCAGTGTGCCGGACGATTTCCGGCCGCACCTGACAAACAGGAGAAAAACCATGCACTACGACCTTCTCGTCCATGTGGACAGCGACGACGCGGCTGTCCTCGGCCTTGCCCTTGCCAACATCGTCAACTATCGCGCAGCATTGCCGCAGGATCAGTTCCATGTGGTGCTGGTGGCCAACGGCCCTGCCGTGAAACAGTTCGTCCTTCAGGAACAGACGCACGCGCCCGTCATCGCAGACCTGCATGCCGCAGGGGTGTCGTTCCGCATGTGCAATAACGCCCTCACCAAGTTCGGCATCGCCCCCGAGACGTTGCAGACGGCCTGCGAGGTCGTGCCCGCAGGGGTGGTGGAGGTCGTCGACCTGCAGCGCAAGGGCTATGCCTACATAAAGCCCTAGGCCGGGGGGCGCTGAAGCGCCTTTACAAGGTGCGGAACAGGCAGTAGCTAGTGTTCGCCTGCGATCGTTGGCAGTGGCACCGCACAGTGCCGCTGCCGACCATCACGCATGGGGCCGTACCCCGCCTGCCACAGGCATTCAGGGTGCAACGGAGATGTGCATGACCATTCGCGCACTTGTCGTCGACGACGAACGCCCGGCCCGCGACGAACTCGTCTACCTGCTTTCGGCGCATGCCGATGTGGAGACGATGGAAGCCGCATCGGCAGGCGAGGCGTTGTCGCTCATTGCCAGCCATCATCCCGACCTCGTGTTCCAGGACATCGAGATGCCGGGGCGGGGCGGCTTCGACGTGTTACAGGCCGCGTCGCTGATGACGAACCCGCCTGTGTTCGTCTTCGTCACCGCCTTCGACCAGCACGCCATACGCGCCTTCGACGAGAATGCGGCGGATTATCTCCTGAAGCCCGTGGCCCCCGAACGTCTCGCCCGCTGTCTCGAACGTGTGCGCCAGCGTCTCGCCCCCGATGGCGGTAGCACGCAGGTCGAGGACATGATGGACAGGCTGCTGGCGCGCATAGGGCGCGAGCGTCCGCTACCGCGCATCGCCGTGGAACAGGGCGGGCGCATCCACCTTGTGCCGACGCCGGAGGTCGTGCTCATCGAGGCGGAGGAGAAGCGCATCGCCGTCGTGACCGAGGCTGGTCGTTTCACCTGCCACGGTGCCCAGAGTCTTGCGCGTATCGAAGACCGTCTTGCCGGTCAGCCCTTCTTCAGGGCCAATCGGGCCGTGCTGGTCAATCTTGAGCGGGTTGCCGAGTTCTCGCCGTGGTATAACGGCAAATACCATCTGGTCATGAACGACAGCGAGCGCACCGGCGTGACTGTCAGCCGCAACCGGGTGCGCGACTTCAAGCAGGCCCTCGGGGTCTGAGGCGCGTGCATCGTCAGATGTTCAGTTGAGGCGGAGATGGCACGGGCCTGACGCCCCCGCTTCGTGGTTTCATCGTTTTTTTCTTCGCAGGTGGCTTCATGCAGCCGGTTCCGTATATCCCCCCCATGTTCATAACGCTCTCCGAGCGTTTCGGCCTGCTTCTGGCGGGTGGTTTCGCCATCATGACCCTCGCCCCGCTGGACAAACTCGGGCCGGGGCGCACACGTTCGTGGCGGGCCACGGCGTTGCTGGTGGTGCTGTTCTCGCTGTTCACCATCCTTGGCACCTACAACGGCAACATCGTGTTCCAGTCGTTCGCCAACCTGCGCGCCATGGGGGCGGTGACGGCGGGGCTTTTCGGCGGTCCGGTGGTGGGCGCGCTGACCGGGCTCATCGCCGGAGGGCATCGCTACTTCATCGACGTGGGCGGGTTCAGTGCCGTGCCGTGCGGGCTCGCAACCTTTCTGGAGGGACTTGCCGCGGGGCTCTTCGCGTGGCGTTTTCCCTCCCGCAGCCTCGACTGGGGCACTGCCATGACCTTCGCCGCCGTGGGTGAGGCTGTGCACATGTGCCTTGTTCTCGGGCTGGCACGCCCCTACGCTCAAGCGGTCGACCTCGTGGAGGTCATCGGGCTGCCCATGATATTGCTCAATGGCGTGGGGGCGGCCATCTTCGTGCAGGCGTTGCGCATGCAGATGCACTTCCGGGACCTGCGCGACTCGTCGCAGGCGCGGCAGATACTCTCCATCGCCAACCGCACGCTCCCGCACCTGCGCGCGGGGTTGAGCGCCGCCTCCGCACGGGCCACAGCCGAGATCATCCTCGACGAGACACGGGTGGCTGCCGTGGCTCTCACCAGCAACGACATGGTGATGGCGCACGTGGGTGCGGCCTCCGACCACCACAGGGCCGGGCATTCCGTGTGCACGCAGGCGACACGCCGGGTGGCCACGGATGGCATTCCGCTCTTCGTGACGGGGCATGACGAAATAGGCTGCCAGCTTGAGGCATGCCCGCTGTGCAGTGCCATCATCGTGCCCCTGCGCAAGGGCGATACCATCCTCGGCTGTCTCAAACTCTACGGAACCAAGGACAGACCGCTCGACCAGACGCTGTTCGAACTGGCCAAGGGACTTGCCGACCTGTTCGCCACGCAGATCGAACTCGAAGACATCGGTATCAAGAACCAGTTGCTCGCCCGGGCGGAGATCCGCCGGTTACAGGCGCAGATCAACCCGCACTTTCTCTTCAATTCGCTGAACACGGTGGCCTCGTTCTGCCGGACGGCACCGGGACAGGCTCGCGAGCTCATTCTCGACCTTGCCCGCTACATGCGCCGCAACCTCGACACCAGCCGTGAAGCCATCCATCTTGCCGAAGAGGTGGAGCAGATTCGCGCCTACCTCGTCATCGAGAAGGCCCGTTTCGGAGAGCGCATCCGCGCCGTCATCGACATCGACCCCGAGACGGAACACTGCCTCGTTCCGCCCCTGCTCATCCAGCCGCTGGTGGAGAACAGTGTGCGTCACGGCATCCTCGGCAACGAGGAGGGTGGCGTTGTGCGCCTTGCCACGAGCATGGAAGACGGCCACGTGGTCGTGGTTGTCGAGGATGACGGCGCAGGTATGCCCGAGTCCACGCGGCAGGGTATCCTCAACGGTACGCCTGTCACGGCCCATGGCGAAGGCATCGGTGCGAGCAACTGCAACCAGCGTCTCGTGCAGTTGTACGGGCCCGCCTACGCCCTCTCCATCGACAGCGCCCCCGGCATGGGAACGCGCATCACCTTCCGCGTTCCCGCCTCGACCGACGCCGAGGTGTTCGCCTCGGCAGCCGCCTGAAGTGCTGCCCGCAGGGCAGCTTTTTGGGAGCATCCGTCCTGATGCATTTCGGCATGCGCCCGCAACGACTCACCCGGCAAAAGTGACGTTTCGGTCTTTTGCCGATGGTTGTGTTAACTGCAACTCATTAAGAAGGAGGTAACAAACAACAGCCACGGTGCGTCAGGGGAGACGGGCGACGCCGGGCACCAGAGGAGGGTGACATGCCATCAATGATGTATTTCTTCTTGAGCGTCGCTGCGCTCATCGGCGGGTACATGGTCTACAGCCGTGTCGTCGAACGCATGTTCGGCGTCGACAACTGCAAGGCCACACCAGCCTGCACCATGGCAGACGGCGTCGACTATGTGAAACTGCCTCCCAGCAAGATCTTTCTCATCCAGTTGCTGAACATCGCAGGCCTAGGACCGGTGTTCGGCCCCATTCTCGGTGCGTTGTACGGGCCATGGGCGCTGGTGTGGATCGTACTCGGATCCATCTTCGCGGGGGGCGTGCACGACTACTTCTCGGGGATGCTGTCGGTGCGCTACGAGGGCAAGTCCGTGCCCGACATCGTGGGCTACAACCTCGGCAACGGCTTCAAGCAGTTCATGCGCTTCTTCTCGGTCGTGCTTCTGCTGCTGGTGGGCGTGGTCTTCGTCACCGGCCCCGCCAAGCTGCTCGCCAACCTGACCGACATGACGCTGATGACATGGGTCATCATCATCTTCGCCTACTACTTCCTCGCCACGGTTCTGCCCATCGACCAGATCATCGGCCGTATCTACCCGCTCTTTGCGGTCATCCTCGTCATCATGGCCGTGGGTCTCACCGGGGCGATGATCGTGAAGGGCTACGAGTTCTATCCCTCTGCCCATTTCGTGAACCAGCATCCCACGGGGCTGCCCCTGTGGCCGCTGATGTTCATCACCATCGCCTGCGGCGCCATCTCGGGCTTCCACGCCACGCAGTCGCCCATGATGGCGCGCTGCGTGCCTGACGAGAACTGCGGTCGTCCCATCTTCTACGGTTCGATGATCGCCGAAGGCGTCATCGCCCTCATCTGGGCGACGCTGGGCATGAGCTTCTACCCCACCCCCGAGGCGCTCAACGCCGCCATCGCCGCCGGTGGCCCCGGCAAGGTCGTCAATGACGTGGCCATGACGCTCATGGGCCCGGTGGGCGGCGTCCTCGCCATCCTCGGCGTGGTCGTGCTGCCTGTCACTTCCGGCGACACGGCCTTCCGTTCGGCCCGCCTGACCATCGCCGACGTGCTGAACTTCTCGCAGAAGGGCAACGGTGCCCGCCTGATGATCGCACTGCCGCTGTTCGTCATCGGTGCGGTGCTGTCGCAGGTGAACTTCGACATCATCTGGCGCTACTTCGGCTGGGCCAACCAGACGCTGGCGACCATCGTGCTGTGGGCGTCTGCGGCCTACCTCGTGCGTCGCGGCATGCTCCACTGGATTGCCAGCGTGCCCGCCACGTTCATGACGTGCGTGTGCGTGACGTACATCTGCTACGCCAAGATCGGCCTGAACATCCCGCTGGACATCTCCACGTGGATAGGCATCGCCGCCGCGGTGGGTTCGTTGGGCCTCTTCCTCGTGAAGCGTCCGGCGTTCGCGGCGAATCCCGTCGCCTAGACGCTTCGCTATCCGTTCCGACAGGACGCCCCGCCTCGCCGCGGGGCGTCCTTTTTTCCATGCAATCCCGCCTTGGCCTCCATCTCATGCGTCAGGTCCCACAGCGGCGAAGGGGTGTCTCCCCGCCCGACCTCTACCGGGGTATGCGCGATGTCGCTTGTTGCGTGATGCATTTCACCCCCGGGAAACGACGCTTCATCCCGAAGAAACGACATCAGGGCTTTTGCGGGGTGTCACTGTGATGTTTTTTTCATTAAACAATATTTAATGAACGGGTGTCATGCGTGCATTCTTTACCATTACGCATGGTTATGAAGGAGGGATTCATGCCGTCAATGATGTATTTCTTTCTGAGCGTGGCAGCGCTCATCGGCGGGTACATGGTCTACAGCCGTGTCGTCGAGCGTCTGTTCGGCGTAGACAACTGCAAGGCGACCCCGGCTTGCACCATGGCCGACGGGGTGGACTATGTGAAACTGCCGCCCAGCAAGGTGTTCCTCATCCAGTTGCTGAACATCGCGGGCCTCGGCCCGGTGTTCGGCCCCATCCTCGGCGCCCTGTATGGCCCGTGGGCGCTGGTGTGGATCGTGCTCGGCTCCATCTTCGCGGGGGGCGTGCACGACTATTTTTCGGGGATGCTGTCGGTACGCTACGAGGGCAAGTCCGTGCCCGACATCGTAGGCTACAACCTCGGCAACGGCTTCAAGCAGTTCATGCGCTTCTTCTCGGTGCTGCTGCTTCTGCTGGTGGGTGTGGTCTTCGTCACCGGCCCCGCCAAGCTGCTTGCCAGCATGACCGACCTCAACCTGCTCACGTGGGTCGTCATCATCTTCGCCTACTACTTCCTCGCCACCGTTCTGCCCGTGGACAAGATCATCGGCCGTATCTATCCGCTCTTCGCCATCATCCTCGTGGTCATGGCCGTGGGTCTCACCGGTGCGATGATCGTGAAGGGCTACGAGTTCTACCCCGCGGCCCATTTCGTGAACCAGCACCCCACGGGTCTGCCCCTGTGGCCGCTGATGTTCATCACCATCGCCTGCGGCGCCATCTCGGGCTTCCACGCCACGCAGTCGCCCATGATGGCGCGCTGCGTGCCTGACGAGAACTGCGGTCGTCCCATCTTCTACGGTTCGATGATCGCCGAAGGCGTCATCGCCCTCATCTGGGCGACGCTGGGCATGAGCTTCTACCCCACCCCCGAGGCGCTCAACGCCGCCATCGCCGCCGGTGGCCCCGGCAAGGTCGTCAATGACGTGGCCATGACGCTCATGGGCCCGGTGGGCGGCGTCCTCGCCATCCTCGGCGTGGTCGTGCTGCCTGTCACTTCCGGCGACACGGCCTTCCGTTCGGCCCGCCTGACCATCGCCGACGTGCTGAACTTCTCGCAGAAGGGCAACGGTGCCCGCCTGATGATCGCACTGCCGCTGTTCGTCATCGGTGCGGTGCTGTCGCAGGTGAACTTCGACATCATCTGGCGCTACTTCGGCTGGGCCAACCAGACGCTGGCGACCATCGTGCTGTGGGCGTCTGCGGCCTACCTCGTGCGTCGCGGCATGTTCCACTGGATAGCCAGCGTGCCCGCCACGTTCATGACGTGCGTGTGCGTGACGTACATCTGCTACGCCAAGATCGGTCTGAACATCCCGCTGGACATCTCCACGTGGATAGGCATCGCCGCCGCGGTGGGTTCGCTGGGCCTCTTCCTCGTGAAGCGTCCGGTGTTCGCGGCGAATCCCGTCGCCTAGACGCTATCCACCTCGAATGAACCTGACGCCCCGCTGCAAAGCGGGGCGTTCGCTTTTTACGGAGACGGGGCCATACTGAGGGCCGCTGCCCTCCTGAAAACCACTCGCGTGCGCAACCCCTTGCCATGGCATGCTGGTGTGGACTTCAGCGTGGTGCACGCCTACTATGACAGACTGGACATCTTGAGATGACGGCCTGACGGGCTGTGTGTCCGTCAGGCTGAGTCCGGTTTGCAAGGATGCGCAGTGGGGCCGTTACGCCACCGCCGTCGGAACCCGTTTGCCCGGAGGGTCGCCATGAACAGGATAGCCGTCATCGGCGTAGGCAACGTAGGCATGGCGTTCGCCTATGCCGCCGCCATCAAGCGCCTTGCCAACGACATCGTTCTCATAGACGCCAATGCCGCGCGTGCTGAGGGCGAGAGCATGGACCTCGCCGACGCCATGGCTCTTGTGGGGCCGGTGCAGATTCGCAGCGGGGGCTATGAGCAGTGCGAAGGGGCGCGCATCGTCGTGGTCACGGCAGGGGCGAAGCAGATGCCCGGTCAGTCGCGGCTTGACCTCGTGCGGGTCAATGCCGGGATAACGCGGGATATCCTCACTGCGGTCATGCAGTACGCTGACGACCCCCTCTATATCATGGCAACCAACCCCGTCGATGTCCTCACCCATGTGGCCCGAACGGTTACCGGGGTCGCTCCCGGACGCGTCATCGGTTCCGGGACGGTTCTCGACAGCGCCCGCTTCAGGGGGCATGTGGCCGAAATCCTGGGTGTCGACGTGCGGGGTGTGCACGCCCATATCGTTGGCGAGCACGGAGACTCCGAAGTGGCGCTCTGGAGTCGGGCCAATGTGTCGGGCATTCCGGTCGCGGAGATGTGCGCCCGGCGCGGCATCGCCTATGACGCGGCGTTCCGGGAGAAGGCTCTGGGGCATGTGCGGCATGCTGCCTATGAGATCATCGAGCGCAAGGGGGCAACGGGGTATGGCATCGGCATGAGCCTGTGCCGCATCGTAGAGGCTATCCTGCATGATGAGCACAGCGTGCTCACGGTATCGTGCCCCGTCGCCGGGCACTACGGGCTGGGAGATGTGAGCCTTTCGTTGCCGTGCGTCATCGGAAGCGATGGCATCGAAGAGGTGCTGGATGCGCCCATCGCCGAGGATGAGCAGGCGGCGTTGGCGGCCTCGGCACGAGTCCTCGGCGAGCATCTTGCCGCGTTATAGACAGGCGCGGGCGAGCGTTGTGCCGTGCCGACAGTCCGCCACTGCGTAGTCCGGCACATTGCCTGAACAGCCGTACCCGAAAAACGGGCCTGAACACCTGTGCCTGAACACCCGTCCTGAATGCCGGTGCCTGAATACCGGTTTGACGCCTTGTGTGAAGCGTGGCTGTGGCGGGTCAGCCCTTCCCCCGTCGGTCACGCCCAAGCCGGTCGTAACCTGCACGTTGCCCGGGGCGGAGGGAAGGCCTCTGGGGCCGGATGCGTATGCCGGAGTGCCCCCGTGGCATCCCGGTCGGCCCCTCGACGTGGCGGGGCGAGGTCGGGTATTGCCTCTTTGATGAAGAAGGACACGTGAGGACACGGCAACTCACGGAGACGACGGCCCGTTGCGGCGGGCAACAACCTGAACAGTACGAAGGAACGCGCATGACAGTTGAGCGGGTAAGGGATTTCATCATGGCGCGCGACACCTTCGCACAGCATCTGGGCATGAGCCTCGACGAAGTGCGCGAAGGCTTCGCACGGGCCACCATGCCGGTGGACGACAGACACCGTAATGGCGTGGGGCTTGTACATGGCGGGGCCATCTTCGCCCTTGCGGACCTCGCCTTTGCGGCGGCGGCCAATACGAGTGGCGTGGTGTCTCTCAGTCTGACGGCCAGCATCTCATTCCTGAATGCGGGGCGTAAGGGGCCGTTGGCGGCCGAGGCGCGTGAGATAAGTGCCACCAAGCGCATCGCGACCTATGAGGTGCGCGTGCTCGATGGTGAGGGGACGTTGCTGGCCCTCTGTCAGGCCACGGCCTACCGCAAGAGTCATCCCATTCCGGAAGACGATGAAGAGGGGAAGGCGACTTCGTAGACCGGGCGTCGTCGGCGGGGGATGCTCGACCAAACGCGGGAGGGGCAGCGGCGGAGAGGTCGTCTGCGAAGGATGTCAGTCAGGGCTTTCGGCGCATACAATGGAAAACGGCTGCAACATGGTTGCAGCCGTTTTGCGTGCTGTGGCGTTCCCAAGGGGATTCGAACCCCTGTCGACGGCGTGAAAGGCCGTTGTCCTAGGCCGGCTAGACGATGGGAACGCTTGAACCGACAGTGTCGGGAAGACGCTTATGCAATAAGAGCGCTTCGTTCGTCAACCATTTTTTGAAGTTTTTGCGTGTGCGGGTGTCATTGGCGTGAACGCGCCACTTCGTCGAACATGCGCACGTACTTGAGATAGCAGCGCCCGACGGTACTTTCGGGGTCGAGCGACTGCATGAGACCGCCAAGCCCCTCGGGCCGGGGGGGCAGCGGTACACGGCTGGACGGTGGTACCACGACGCGTGTGGTGTCCAGCGGTGTGCGCCCGAAGAGGAGGTGCACCTCGACGCGGTTGAAGAAGGGCCCGTCCATGAACGCGTTGACACGCTCGAGTATCTCTGGAGACATGTAGGACAGGTCCTGCGCCGCCATGTTGTCTTCCGCCCCCACAAGCAGGATGCCCTTGCGCTGCCCGAGTGGAAAGGCAAGGGCGGCGAGGTCGGGCCCCATGACCATCTCCCAGTTCTCCCACAAGCGGGCAAGCTGGAACTGGTTTTTTGCGCCACGCGCGTTGAGGTATTCCTTGAGGGCATCGGCGATGGGCTTCATGGGCACTCCGTATGTTTCTCATACCACAACCGGTGCCGGATTGCATCGCCGGGACGGGGGCCCGTCCCGGCTGGATTCCTGCACCGGTTGGGTACCCGGACCGTGGGCAGCCTGACCGGGTTCATGGCGTCAGGTCTCGGGCCAGACAGGCGTTCCGCAACGGCAGCAGACCATCAGGCTTTTCCAGATTTTGGAACTGCAATAGGGGCAGTCACGCCAGCGCGACCTGCCCATGAGCGCCAGCAGGACCGGTGGCAGTACCGGGATGAAGAGCGCGGCATAACCCCAGAAGACGACAGGACGCCCTAGTCTGTGAGCGAGTCTCACGGTGAACAGGACGAGCATGGTATGTGCGAAGATTGCGGCGGCGATGAGCATGATGTTGTGTGAGGTCATGGTTCCTCCATGGTCTGAGTGTTGAAAATGCACGTCGGCACATCATGTGATGTGGCGGCGTGCATCTGTTTTCTTGTAAGACGCGTGATGTCGTCAGAAAGGTGTATGAAGTGAATGTACCGTTTCACATGGAGAATAGACCTGATGAATGTGAACAGGACATGATTGGTGATAGAATAGCATATGTTTCAAGAAAGGCAACCGCAGTCGGAAAACGTTCATATGATGTAGAATCATGATGGGA